>Ga0114129_10005098_pt1 | contig 18502 bp, 18 predicted proteins | sample RhiMetdeltSRZDD1_FD_80071 | JGI IMG/M metagenome (GOLD analysis project Ga0114129, IMG submission 80071) | Populus rhizosphere microbial communities from Tennessee, USA - Rhizosphere MetaG P. deltoides SRZDD1 (version 2) (version 2) | ecosystem: Host-associated > Plants > Roots > Rhizosphere >...
CGGTCGGGGCGAGCGAGGGCGGCGACGCGTTCGCCGCGGCCGACGAACGCGACGCGCTCGCCCGCGCGCTCGCGCGGCTCCCCGAACGCCAACGCGCGGCGATCGTCCTGACCGAACTGCTCGGCTACGGCTCGGAAGAGGCCGGCCGCATCCTTGGCGTGAAGGACGTCACGGTGCGCTCGCTCGCATCCCAGGCGCGCGCGGCGCTCCGAACCCACCTGGAGGAATCCGATGAGTGACCTTCGGTCTCGACTGGAACGGATCGGCGACCGCGTTCGGGTCGCGCCCGACTCCTTCGAGCGTCTCGAGCGCGCCCGCCGCCGCCGCGAACGCAACCGCCGCATCACCGCCGGAACGGTCGCACTGCTCGTCGCGATCGCCGGCTCGATCGCAGCGTACACGGCGTTCCGAACGAACAACGGTTCCCCGACCATAGCCGCGGCGCCATCCGGGCCGACGGCAGGTCCCGCCGTCGTCGCCGAGTTCACGTGCGACCCGACAGGGACGGGGACGATCGCGCCCGGATCCCGGGCCGTCGACGCACAGCCCGACGGCGTGCACGTGGCGGTCACTAACCTGACCGACGAGGGGATCTCGTTCACCGTCGGAGGCAGCGAGTCCCCAATGTACGTCCTGGGGCGGGGCGAGGCCGACCCGGGCGAGCGCAAGGAGCTCGTCGAGGCGATCCCGCCCGGGGATGCCCACATCTCGTGCGTGGTCGCATCCAAGAGCGGGATCGACACTGCTCCGATGGCCGATCTCCTGGTCGCGGATCCGGCCGGCTCGTACGTCCCGATCGGGATGGTCTGCCCGATGACGAGCCAGCCAACCAAGGATGCAAACGCCTTCCCGGGCGATGCGGTCGAGGTCGCGCGGCAGCACTTGTCGGGGCTCGAGTACGACGACGCGGTCGAGCGCGCCGGCTACCCGGAGGCGAAGGAGCCCATCGTCCGCGTGGTTCGCAACGGCGACGTTGTCGCGATGGCGACGTTCCGGAACGACGGGCGGGGCGAGTGGCTCGTTGAAACGCTCGTCACGTGCGCCGATGTGCTCATCGGATGGAGCAACGACATCACCGGTGTGAGTGGGCCGATGGGTTCGCCGAACGCGCCCACGGTGTGGGACGACGAACTCTGCTCCCAGCCACGAGCGGACGGACCGAATACGGCTCACAACGGACCCGACCTGCGCGTGGACGGCAACGACAGCGCGTTCGACACTCGGTGTCTGATCGCGCCGGCCGGCGAGCCGCTCACGATCCGGTTGGACAACGGCGATGACGGGGTCCTTCGGAACGTTTCGCTCTACGAGCTGACGCCGTACCTGCGGGACTGCATCCTCACCGGCACGGCGCCGTCACGGGACGTCGACCGCCCGCTGTTCGAGGCTGAGTTCGTCGTGGGTGTCGGCGAGACCACGTACCGCGTGGGCCCCCTCGAGCCGGGCGACTACTACTTCCAGGACGACCTGCACCCGTCCGCGAATGGGGTGCTCGTGGTCGAGTAGGGCCACGGGCTTTCGACATAGGTTGTTCACTTGTCGTGCCCGAACGGCGACAGGTCGAGTTGGCCGGCGCTGCTACAGTCGGAGGGGTACTCCGGAGCGAAGTGGTTCCGGGGGGAGTAGCGTCCGGCCCGGCCTACCCTCCCTTCCACGCGGGCGTGCCCGCGGGGTCGGGCCGGACCCTAGTCCGGGCTCATTCCTCCAGCAGGTCGGCGAGCTGCCGCGCATTGTTGACCGCGAAGTCCCGGTAGCAGTTGTTCATCAGTACGTGGGTCTCGCGGGCCTGTTCGGACACGTCGCGGATCTTGGGGACCCATTCCTTCAGCTCGGCCTCTGAGTACTCGTAGCGGAAGCGCTCGGATGCGCTCACGTTCTTCTTGTCCCAGACCTCGCGGTCGCGACCGTGGAAGCGAACCAAGGCCAGGTCTTTGGCCGTCGCCGCCGCGACCGGCGGGACGCTGGAGTCGAACCCCTGCGGCATGTCGACGCACACGAGCGGGAGGTCGTGCTCCTCGAGGAAGGACAGGGTCTCCTCGGCGTTGCGCTCCTCGAGCCAGGTCTTGTGGCGGAACTCGACGGCGATGCGGAAGTCCTTCAGGCGTTCGGCACACTCGAGGACGTAGTCCCTGTTCTTGCGGCCGATCACGAACCACTGCGGGAACTGGAACAGAATCGCGCCGAGTTTGCCGGCCGAGTGGAGCGGCATGAGCGCGTCGTGGAACCGCTGCCAGACCTGCTCCACGGTCTCGTCCGGGAGGTTCTCGCGGTAGAGGTTCTTCTTCTCTGCGACCTCGTCCGGAAGTTCCTCGAGCAGGTCCTTGTAGAGGGACTCGCGCTTGGTGGGGTGGTTGGTCAGCAGCGAGTAGGCCTTGATGTTGAACGTGAAGTCTTTCGGCGTGCGATCGATCCACAGAACCGCGTTCTTCTCGCTCGGAGGAAAGTAGTAGGTCGAGTCCACCTCGACGATCGGGAACTGCGAGGCGTAGAAGCGCAGGCGCTCCTCGGCACTTTTCGTACCGGGCGGGTAGAAGTGCCCGTCCTTGACCAGCGTTGGGTCCGTCCAGCTCGCGGTGCCGACCAGGATCTTGGACACGCGTTCAGCCTAGCGAGGCGGCGGACAAACGAAGCGGCGGCCGCGCCTTCGGCGCGGCCGCCGCCCCTTACAGCTCGAGATCCCGGCTAGTCGTTCTCGCCCTGGTCGTCGCTACCCGAGCCGGAGTTGTCGCTGGGGCCGGAGTTGTCGTCGCCGCCCTGGTCGTCGTTGTTCTCGCCCTGATGGTCGCCATCCTCGCCCTGGTTGTCGTTGCCCTCGTTCTCGCCCTGGTCGTCGTTGTCGTCGCCCTGGTCGTTGCTGAGGTCGACGCCGTTGTCGTCGTTGCCCTCGTTCTCGCCCTGGTCGTCGTTGTTCTCGCCCTGGTCGTCGTTGTTCTCGCCCTGGTCGTCGTTGTTCTCGCCCTGATCGTCGGCGTTCTCGTTCTCGCCCTGATCATCGGCGTCGTCGTTGGCCTCGTTGTCCTCGGGCACAAGGGTCGCGCCCAGGCACTCGGGGTCGTTGACGTGCTCGGCCTCGTCGCAGTTGCCCTTGAACTGGTCTCCGTCGCCGACCGTCGTCGAGGTCGTGGGAGCCTGCGTGGACCCCGTCTGGGCCAGCGCCACCACGCCGATCCATGCCGTGAGTGCGAACGCCGCAACCGTCGCGCCCACTCGAAGTGCCTTCCGCATCGGATCCTCCTTCCGCTTTCTGGGTTATCGGCATCCACGCTAGAGATTCTTCAGTTACCCATCCGCCAGTTGTGGGTTAAGAGTGGGCTAAGGATTCGAGGATCAGTCGTCTTGGTGCCCGTCGGAGTCCGAATCGTCCCCGGATCCAGATCCCGAGCCCGACTGGTTGCCCGAACCCGAACCAGATTCGTTGCCCGAACCCGAGCCGGACGAGCTCGAACCCGATCCCACGCCCGAGCCCGAGCCCGATCCGGAAGAAACGCTTGCCCCGTCGCTGGAGCCGCCCTCACCCTTGGACGAGCCAGAGCCGCCGTGGTCTTCCGAGCCGCCACCGGCGCTCGAGGAGGACCCGGTACCGCCGCCGTGGTCGTCGCCGCTCGACGGACTCTTGCCGGCCTTCGGCTCGGGGGAGTGGTCGTCCGCGTCGTGGCTCGGGGACGGCGATGTCGGGGGCGCAGTAAACAGAGGGACACCCGCGGGCTGCGAGATGTCCTGTCCGGCGATCGCGAACGCTCCGAGCGTCAGCACGAGCGCGACGGCCAGCCCGCCTATGCCGAGCGCGATCGCTTCGAGAACCTTCCGGCTCATGCTCAGAGGCTACGCCGGGCTCTGATAAGGGCGGGTTAAGTCAGGGCGCGGCGTCCAGCAGGACCTCGATGCGCGTCCCCTCGCCGAGGGTGCTCTCGACGTTCAGCGTCCCCCCCCACTTCTCGGCGAGCTGACGAGCGATGGCCAGGCCGAGCCCCGAACCACCGGAGGGGACCTCGCGGCCGCGGTAGAAGCGTTCGGTCACGCGGGGCAGATCCGTCGGGTCGATCCCCCGCCCCTCGTCTTCGACCGCGACGTACAAGCGGCCGTTCGAGCGCCCGGACTCGATCGTGACATCTCCCGGAGCGTAGGTCGTCGCATTGTCCAGGAGGTTGTCGAGGATCTGGTCCAGGTCGGTCGGGTCCACCCGCGCCGACCCGGGCTCGCCGTGGCCGACCAGGTTCGAACGTCGTTCCCGAGCCCGGTCGTCCCAGCGTGCGACCGCGCGGGTCACCGCCTCGCCGACGTCGACGGACGAGACGGCTCCCTCCTCGATCTCGCGCGCCATGACGAGCAGCCGGTCGACGATGTCCGACAGGCGGTCGACCTCGTGGTCGGCGGCCTCGAGGCGTTGGCGGAGCTCTTCGTCGGAGGCGTCGGCGATGGCACCCTCCAGCCGGAGCTTCATGGCGGTCAGCGGCGTCCGGAGCTGGTGGGAGGCGTTGGCGACGAACTCGCGCTGCGCATGCACCGTGCGTTCGAGCCGGTCGGCCATCTCGTCGAACGACTCCCCGAGCTCCTCGACCTCGTCTCCGCCACCACTCATGTCGCCGGCCCTGGACGAGAGGTCCCCGTCCCCGAGCCGCTTGGCCGCGCCGGCGAGCCGGGAGAGTGGGCGCGAAAGGGAACCGGCCAGCCCGAACGCCAGGAGCAGGCCCGCGACGAGTGCGGCCACCCCGATGGCGGCAAGACCGAGCGTGATGTTGCGGACGGTGTCGTTGACCTGTTGCACGCTTCGCGTGAGCCGAACGGCGCCCAGCAGCTCCCCTTCGCTCTGAACGGGGACGGCCGTGGCCATGATGTCGTGGCCGAGGTCGATGCTGTCGCGGACCTCCGAGAACGGCGTTCCCTGGAGTGCGTGCCCGATCTCGGGCCGACCGTTGGTGTCGTAGTCCTCGCTCAAGCTTCCCGGACCGTCCGAGTCGGCGACGAGCGTGCCCTTGGAGTCCACCACGACGACCCGTCCCCCGAGTTGCGCCGCCGCCTCGTCCACCAGGACGTCCAGCTCGTCCGGCGCGTCGATGTTGTCCGGACCGATCTGAGAGGCGACCCCTTGCGCTTGGATCAGGGCCTGGTTCTCGACCTCGGTCGTCGCGCGCCGCTGCAGGTTGACCGTGAGCGGGATGCCGAGCGCGATCAGAAGCACCACGAGGATGTAGGCGAAGGCGAGGACGAGGCGCGTGCGGACCTTCGTGGTTGTCTCCTAGGACTCGGCGGTCTCGGCCTCGGCCGGCTCCGCGGGCCGGAAACGGAAGCCCACCCCACGGATCGTCGTGATGTACGCGGGGTTCGAGGGGTCGTCCTCGATCTTCTTGCGGAGCCAGGAGATGTGCACGTCCAGGGTCTTCGTGGGGCCGAACCAGTGGGGGTCCCACACCTCGTCCATGATGCGTTCGCGGCGCAGGACCTCGCCGGGGTTCGCCATCAGGAGGTGGAGGAGGTCGAACTCCCGTGCGGCGAGCTCGAGCTCGCGGCCGTCCTTGCTCACCGTTCGGGAGACGGGATCGAGGCGGAGGTCGCCGTTCTCGATCGGGCCCTGGCGTTCGGGGGCACGGCCGCGCCGCATGATCGCCCGGATGCGCGCCGTGAGCTCACGAGATGAGAAGGGCTTGACCACGTAGTCGTCCGCCCCGAGCTCGAGACCGAGCACGCGGTCGATCTCTTCGCCCCGGGCGGTCAGCATCACGATCGGCACGTCCGATTCTTTCCGGATCTCTCGTGCCAGGTCCCGCCCGTCTCCGTCGGGAAGCATCACGTCGAGCAGGACGAGATCGGGCGGCTGGCGGCGGAAGGCCTCCCGCGCTCCGGCGAGGGTCGTCGCCACCTCGGCTTCGAACCCTTCTCGCCCGAGACTCTCCGCGAGCGGTTCGGAGATCGCGGCCTCGTCTTCGACAAGGAGGATGCGGGTCCCCATCGGGCTCGATGGTACCCCTCGCCTTGCGGCCGAAGACATCCGAGCCTTATGGGGAGCGTGAGGGCGTCCGACCGCGATTTTGTCGCTGTTGCGCGCCGGCACGAAAGGCCTCATAGATTGCAAGGGATCGGGAGGGAGGTCTCATGTCGGCCACAACTGCCGCAGAAGCGGGTCAAGTCCGTCGTCCGACACGCCGAGAGCCCTTCAGCTTGCGAATCTTGGAGGTCTCGGTTTCGATTGTCGTACTTGCGCTTCTCGTGTGGGAGATCGGGTCTAATTGGGAGACTTTCGCCGGGGACCTTCAGGATCTTCTCCCTTGGCTTCTCGTAGTGGCTCTTGCCGATCTGTTGCCCGTTCCCATTTGGGGATCTGTCGAGCTCATGATGTCTTTTCCGGTCCTCCTCGCTGCGGCTTTGGTCTTTCCGCCCTTTGTAGCTGGGAGCTTGAGCTTGATTGGCACAATGGACCTTCGCGAATTCCGACGCGAAATCAGCCCTCTTCGGGGGCTCTACAACAGATGCAATGTGGCCGCGAGTGTCATGACCGCCTCCTGGATCTTCCATCTGTTCGGAGTTGGGATTCTCGATTGGCCGCAAGTCATTGGGGCGGCCCTCGTTGCACTCGTTGCTGACATGCTTGTCAACTTCACGCTCGTCATCGCGGGCACGCACTTGCTCACCGGCATTCCTCCTGCACGCCTCCTAAGGAACGTGTACGGGGGAACGCACCCGGAGGTCTTTGCTGGTGGATACGCTTGCTTCGGACTGCTTGCTGTACTCATGGCCACTCTTTACGTATCGGCTGGGCACGCTGGTCTCGTGGCGTTCGCCATCCCGCTTTTCATTGCCCGCCAGATGTTTGTTCATTGGAAGCGATTGGGTGAGGCGAACGTCGCATTGCATCAGAAGGATCGAGCTCTTTCAGCCGCTGCCAATAGGATCGTCGATGAGAGGCGAGAGGAGCGGCTAGCCGTCGCTGCTGAGATACATGACGAGGTCCTGCCCCCTCTTTACAAGATTCACTTGATGGGCCAAGTTGTGAAGAACGACTTCGCTTCGGGACGGCTGCTGGACCTTGAGGCTGATGTACCGGACCTCCTACAGGCTGTCGAGACTGCGGACTCCGCCTTACGAGATATGGTGCGCGACCTAAGGCAGTCCACGATTGGTCCCGAAGGGCTGGTTGGGACTCTTCGACTACTTGCGGAGCAGATAGAAGCGAACGCACGGGTCCGTGTACAGACAGATCTTAAGCCAGTAGGGGGAAGTGCTTTGACACACTTACTCGCGTACCAGCTCGCACGGGAGGCGTTGTCGAATGCAGCTCGACATTCGGGCGCGTCAACGATCGTTGTTGCCATGGATCAGGATGAGGGTTCAATTCGACTCCGGGTGAGCGACAACGGAGGGGGCTTCAACCCGTTTACCGTGGACACGTCATCGCATTTCGGGCTGCAACTGATGCGCGAACGATCTGAGCTCGCAGGCGGGTCCCTGGTCGTCAGCTCGACTCCGGGGGAAGGGACCTCGATCTTAGCGAGGCTCCCAATAGAGGAAAGAACTCGACCAGGCCCCTGGTAGGGACCTGGTCGACTCATAAAGTCTCTTCGTAGGTGAGAGTTGGTCCGCCGGCGATTACCAGCGCACGTGAGCCCCACCGGCAAAAGCCAGGGCCAACAGGGACCCCATCGCCACCGCCAGGCGCTTGATCAGCTTCACGCTTCCACCCCCCTCGCTCCACATCGGTTCTGGATATCCGACCCCCATATGGGGGATGCTTCGGGAGTTTGGGGGACGCCGGACGACACTTCAAGCCACCCATGGTCCCTACGGTGAATGCTGTAGGAGGTCATAGTGACGCCTGCCCGGCCCGGTGGTTCCAAGACATCGTTACAACGGTCAATATATGGGTGTGATGAGCCAGAGCGACGAGACCACGATGAAGAAGCGAGCCCGCCTTCCAAGGCGTGAGTGGATCTTCGAAGCAGCTGTTGTCGTCCCAACCGTCTTAGCTCTTGCGTGGGCCTCGTTCCGAGAGATTCCGGATCTTCCCGATCTGCAGGTCGGACGTCTGGTTGTGTGGATCGTCCTGATCGCGTCGGTCGAGCTCGTTCCCGTCCCGCTCTGGCGAGGAACGATTATCAGCATGGGTTTTCCGTTGCTCATGGCCGTGGCCTTCTTGTATCCACCGGGGGTGGCCGCTGCGGCTGCATTTCTTGCGGCGTCGGATCCTAGAGAGTTCAGGCGCGAGGTTGGTGTACTTCAGGCTCTGTTCAATCGTTCGTCAATTGCTCTTGCTGTTTGGGCGGCAAGTGGCGTATTCCACGCTCTCGTCGTCGATCTAGACTCCGCTTCCCCAATTGTTCTGGTAGGCGCTGCGCTGCTTGCGGCGGTGGTCGACTATCTGGTCAATTTTGGCGTCATCTCGATTGTCGCCAGCATTCACTACCGGACCAGCCCAATCAGGGTCATTCGTGAGCTCCGCATCGGGCGCTTGAGCGAATTTGTTATCAGCTACCTTGGTCTTGCGGTCTTTGGCTTGATGCTCGCCGTCTTCTTCTCAGACTCGCCCAAGCCATGGTGGATCGTCCCCATCTTTGTCCTCCCTCTTCTCCTTGCACGGCAGATGTTCTTCCGCAGCAAGGCGCTTGAGGAGGCGCACAAGGAACTGCAAGACCGTGAGCAAGTCCTCCGAGCATTATCGAACCGCATGGCCGAGGAACGTCGGGACGAGCGGATGCAGATCGCGGCGTTCCTGCACGACGATCTCGCGCAGCTCCTGTTCCGACTCTCGATCCAGGTCGACGTAGCGCGGCGGCATCTCGACGCGGGCAAGATCGGCCAGACCGAGGAGCTCCTGATGGAGATCAAGGAGACGAAGAACCGGACCTCGGAGCGCGTGCGCGCCTTGACCCGAGAGCTGCACCGCTCGCCGCTCGGGCGTGCCGGGCTGGGGGAGGCGGTCCGGAGCTTCCTGGTCGACGTGTCTCGCGACGACGTGCAGCTCCATGCCGATATCGACGAGGTCGACGTGCCCGGGCCGATCGCGCTGCTGCTGTATAACAACGCTCGCGAGGGAGTGATGAACGCGCTCAAGCACGCGAACGCGTCGAACATCTGGGTCTCCGTCGAACAGCAGGGCGACGAGGTCGAGATGGTGCTACGCGATGACGGTGTCGGGTTCGACGTGGAAGACCCCGGCCCCGAGGGTCACTACGGCATGACGATGATGCGCGAGCGGGCCACCGCCGGCGGGGGGACCTTCTCGGTGCGGAGCGCGCTCGGTCAGGGGACGACGATCACGGTCCGGTTCCCGACCTCGTGGCTCCAGGAGGAAGAAAGCCAAGATCAGTCCGAACCTCAGGCTCCTCCCTCGCTGCCCCCGGCCGGTGCCGCCCACGGCGCCGTCGCGACCCCTCCGGCGTCTCCGACGGAGTCCATCCCCGCATAGTCGCGATCACCAGCCACACCAGCCCCGCGTACACGAACAGGTCGCCGAGGCTCACGGCCTGGCCGATTGGCTGCGGCACGGCGATCACGTCGGCCAGGAACGTGAGCTGGTCCTCGTCCGTGAGCAGGTGGTGCTTGTCGTACGCCTGGGTCCGCAGGGAATCGAGCACGTCTTGCTGACCCGAGTCGATGAGCGCCTGTGCGCTTGCCGGCATCCCTCCGTTGACCACGATGACCGTGAAGTTGCAGGCCAGTCCGATGAGGACGAGCGCCATCCCCGGCATCCGGATGTTCGCCGCCGCGAACGTGACCAGCAGCGTGTACGAGAGCGCGAGCACCGCCGTCCGCACGACCAGGTCGGTGCCGGCGGTCCCATCCGGTAGAGGGATGAACTGGATCCCGAGACCGACGATGACCAGGCCCCACCACCTCGGCCGGAGCGCCTCGAGCCGCTTCAGGCGGCCACCGAACAGGTACCCCAGGTAGATGGAGACGAGGACGACGGCGAGCAAGAGCTTCATCCGAGGGTCATGAGGCTCCCACGCGATGCCGCCGGTGTCCAGGGACCCAGCTAGCATCCGGCCATGGCGCGGATGATCCCCTTCCCCATGCTGCCGACCGACAGCGCCGCGGAGCGCCGCCTGTACGAAGGCTTCCTCGAACAGCTGGACGACGCGTACGTCGTGTACCACTCGGTCGACTGGGTGGTCGCCGGCCGCACGGGACCGGACGAGGGCGAGGCGGACTTCGTCATCACCCATCCCGAGCTCGGTCTGCTCGCCCTCGAGGTCAAGGGCGGCAGGATCACGTTCGACCCGAGCACCAAGCGATGGACGCAGACCGGGCATTCGGGCACCCACGTCCTGGACGAGGACCCGTTCCACCAGGCCCAGGGCGGCATGCACTCGCTCGTGCGGATCCTCGAGGGCCAGCCGGGCTGGGATCGTTGGCGGCCGAGCTACGGCTTCGGCGTCGCGTTCCCCGACGGCCGGTACGAGCACGAGGCGCATCCGGGGGCGCCCGTCGAGATCGCGATCGATCGCGACGACCTGGACCACCTCGCGGACCGCGTCCCCGATGTCATGAAGACGTGGCGGCGGCCGGGTCGCCGGTTCGGTGCCGAGGGGATGGACGCGGTCGCGTCGGCCTTCGGGTTCCGCGTCGAGATCCGGACGCCGCTCAAGCTCCGGTTCGACGAGGAGGACCGCAAGATCGTCGAGCTCACGAACGACCAGGCGTGGGTGTTGTCGTTCGTGCTGCATCGGCGACGCGCGGCGGTGACCGGTCCGGCGGGCAGCGGCAAGACCCTGCTCGCCATCTCGGTCGCGAAGCAGCTCGCGACCGGCGGCCGCCGGACGCTGCTGACGTGCTTCAACCGCCGCCTGGGCGACCACCTCGCCCGGTCGGTTGAGGGGATCGAGCACGTCGATGCCTTCACGTTCCACGAGCTCTGCGTTCGGATGGCGAAGGAGGCGGCGATCGATCTCCCCGCAGGAGACGCAGGTCCGGGGTCGCCGTTCTTCGAACACCGGCTGCCCGAGGCGCTCGCGGAGGCGGCCGTTCGGCTCGGGCCCCGGTACGACGCGATCGTGGTGGACGAGGGTCAGGACTTCCGCGCCTGGTGGTGGCCCGCGCTACTTTCGCTCCACGCCGACCCGGATGACGGGCCGCTGTACGTGTTCGCCGACGACAATCAGAACCTCTACGGGGGCGAGCTGCCGGTCGAGGAGGAAGACGTGGTCGGCCGGATCGGCACGAACCTTCGCAACACCAAGCAGATCGGCGAGTTCGTCTCGGTGTTCTACCGGGGCGTGCAAGAGCCGATCGCCCGAGGCCCGGAGGGGGAGGCGGTCGAGATCCTCGGCTACGACGACGACGACGGCCTCGCGCACCTGCTTTCCGTCGTGCTGCGAAACCTGGTGGACGAGGAGCGCGTCCCGCTGGAGGACATCGTTGTGCTCACCCCTTCGGGGACGGACAAGAGCGCGCTTCGGCAGCGGGGTTCGGTCGACGGTTTCCGGCTGTCCGAGACGGTCGAGCCCGACGCGGTGCTTGCGACGAGCGTCCACGCGTTCAAGGGGCTCGAGCGACCGGTGGTGATCCTGGCCGAGCTCGGCGACAAGCACCTGGAGGACCTTCGGCAGTACCTGTACGTGGGCGGGTCGCGGGCGCGGAACCACCTCGTCGTCCTGGCCGCCGAACCCGTGGCGCGGGAGCTTCGTCGCATCACCGGCGTCACCGGCCCCTGACTCGAGCGCGCGTACGCTTGGGAGCGATGCGGGATCTCGGCTACTTCGGCCCCGACAGCGTCTCGTGGCAGGTCCATCGCGAGGTCACGGTGCTGTTCGGCGGGGCCAGGGCGGTGCTCATGCAGGCGGCGCACCCGCTGGTGATCGCAGGCGCGCGCGAGACCGGCTTCTACGAGCGGAACCCGTGGCGGCGGCTGCAGCGGACGCTGATGCTCACCTACACGATCACGTTCGGGTCGAGGGAGCAGGCCGACGCGGCGGCCGAACGCATCAACGACGTGCACGCCCGCGTGAAGGGCACCGACCCGGTCACGGGTCTCCCTTACGACGGCCTCGACCCGGACCTGCTCCTCTACGTCCACGCGTGCCTGGTCGAGAGCGCGCTGCTGTTCGAGGCTCTGACGGTCGGCCGACTGGACGATCGCGGCCGCCAGCGATTCCACGAGGAGCAGATGCTCGCGGCCGAGATGGTTCGGATCCCGCGCGAGCGCATCCCGCCGACCGTGGCGGAGCTCCGCGCCTATCTGGGGGACGTCTACCGGTCGGGCATCATCCGCTCCACCGACGCGGCCCTTCGGGTGGCCGCGCTCTTCCACGACCCTCCGCGCGAGGCCGAATGGCGCCCGGTCCTCAAGGGCGTCTCGCGGCTCGCGTTCGGGACGCTGCCGCCCGAGCTCCGGCGCGTGTACGGCGTCGAGGTAGGTCCGGCCCGGCGGCAGGCGATGCGCGCGACCTTCGCCGCGACCAGGCTGTTGCGGCCGCTGCTGCCACCACGGTACCGATTCATCGCTCCCTACCAGGACCGGCTACACGGGCGCTCATCGAGATCGCCCGTGGACGAGGTGAGCGCCCACCGCGGCTAGACTCCGCGCGTGGCGGACATCGACGGCGTCCTGCTCGACATCGACGGCGTCCTCGCGGTCTCGTGGGACCCGCTCCCCGGCGGGATCGAGGCCCTGGCGTGGCTGCGCTCGCACGACGTCCCGTTCCGGCTGATCACGAACACGACCACCAAGACCAGGTCCGATCTCGCGCAGACCCTTCGCGGCGCGGACTTCGACGTTCGGGACGATGAGATCGTTACGGCGGTCGTCGCGACCGCCGAGTACCTGCGCACGCACCACGACGGCCAGACCTGCTTCCTGTTGTCGGACGGCGATGCGAGCGACGACCTGGACGGGGTCGAGCTCGGACGCGTCGACGACGCCGACGTCATCGTGCTCGGCGGCGCCTACGACGGGTTCTCCTATCCGACGATGAACCGGGTCTTCCGCCGGCTGATCGAGGGCGCTGCGCTGGTCGGGATGCACCGGAACCTGTATTGGTTCACGGACGAGGGCCTGCAGCTCGACGCCGGCGCGTTCATCTCGGGTCTCGAGGAGGCCTCGGGGCGGGAGGCGGTGATCTGCGGGAAGCCGACCGGCCAGTACTTCGAGTCCGCCCTGACGATGCTCGGCGTGCCGCCCGAGCGGGCCGTCATGGTTGGCGACGACATCGTGAACGACGTTCGGGGCGCGCAGGTGCTCGGCATCCGGGGGGCGCTCGTGAAGACCGGGAAGTTCCTGCCCGGCGACCTCGGGAAGGTGCCAGAGCCCCCTGACTTCGTCCTCGACACGATCGCCGAGCTTCCGAACCTGGTTGGGGGGTCAGGCTGATGGATCCCGAACGCACCCGCCACGCCAAGCGCCTGTTCGCCGGCATCGCGCCGGAATACGACCGCATGGGCGCGGTCCTGTCGTTCGGCCAGGACCCGCGTTGGCGCAAGGTCCTGGTCTCGAAGGTCAACGCGATCCCGGGCGCGTGGGTGCTCGACGTCGCGACCGGAACGGGCCTGGTCGCGCGCGAGCTGGCACGCAAGAACGTCCGGGTGGCGGGGCTCGATCAGAGCGCGCAGATGGTGGCGAGGGGTGCGGCGGCGGTCCGTGAGCGCGGGCTCGAGGACCGTATCCGGTTCACGCTTGGGCAGGCGCAGTCGCTCCCGTTCGCCGACCGGACGTTCGACGCGGTGACGTTCACCTACCTGTTGCGGTACGTGGACGACCCCGCCGCGGCGGTGGCCGAGCTCGTGCGGGTCCTGCGACCCGGGGGCGTGATGGCGTCGCTCGAGTTCCACGTCCCGCCCGAGCCGTGGGCGCGGGCGGGGTGGTCTGCGTACACGCGCGGCGCCATGCCCTTCGTCGGCTGGGCGGTCTCGAACGAGTGGTACCGCACGGGCCGGTTCCTCAGCCGCAGCATCACCGAGTTCGTCACCAGGTACCCGCTCCCGGTGCAGGTCCGGTGGTGGCAGGAGGCCGGGATGCGCCGGGTCAAGACCAGGCTCCTCAGCAATGGGGTCGCCGTCGTCACGTGGGCCGTGAAGGCGACGCCGGTCCTGCCCGACGAGACGGCCGACCTCGCCGAACCGGATGGCTGAGTCCTCCGACCGGCCGGCCTTCTACGCCCTCGATTCGGGCGGGTGGCGCGACTACTGGTCGCTGTTGCACCCGCCGTACACGGTGTGGCACCTGTCGTACGTCGTGATCGGGGCGTGTATAGCGCCGGTCGTCGACTTCGGCTGGCTGTTCGAGACCGCACTGGCGTTCTTCCTGGCGATGGGCCTGGCGGCGCACGCCCTCGACGAGCTCAACGGGCGCCCGCTCCGAACGCGGATCCCCGACGGCGTGCTCTCGGCGATCGCTGTGATCGGGCTCGCCGGCGCGTTCGCGCTCGGGATCCACGGCGCGATCGTGGTCTCCCCGTGGCTGTGGGCGTTCATCGCGGTCGGGGGGTTCCTCGTCGTGGCCTACAACCTGGAGCTGTTCGGCGGCGCGTTCCACTCGAACCTGTGGTTCGCGCTGGGATGGGGGGCGTTCCCGGCGCTGACCGCCTATTTCGCGCAGACGGCTACGATCCGCGTCGAGGCGGTGCTGATCGCCGCGGCCTGTGCCGCGCTCTCGGCCGCTCAGCGTGTGCTCTCGACGCCGGTCCGAAGGCTGCGGCGGAAGGTCGCAACCGTCACCGGCGAGGTCGTGACGACCGATGGCGCGCGGGAGCCGATCGACGCGTCGTCGCTGCGCGCCGCCCCCGAGGGCGCGCTCCGATGGCTGTCCGTGGCCGTCCCGCTGTTCGCGGCCGCATTGCTGGTGGCCCGGATCTGACGTGCCGGGGCTGACAAGGAGGTAGGTGATGGCGTTCGAGGGACTGGCGACGATCGGACAGATCCATCTGAGCGTGAGCGACGTCGACGCGTCGGTCGCGTTCTGCCGCGACGTCCTCGGCCTGCCGTTGCTGTTCCGCGTGCCCAAGCAGCCGATGGCGTTCTTCGACTGCGACGGGGTGCGCCTGTACATCGGCCAGCCCGAGACCGAGGACTATCGGACGCGCGGGATGGTCTACTTCTCGGTTCCCGACCTCGGCGAGGCCTTCGCCACGCTGTCCGAACGCGGCGTCACGTTCATGGACGAGCCCCACGTCGTGCACAAGAACGAACATTCCGAGATCCGCATGGCATTTTTCCGGGACCTGGACGACAACAACCTGGCGCTGATGGCCGAGGTGGCGCTGGATCACACCTCGGGGTAGCGCAGCGGGAGCCCCCGCATCCCGGCGCCGACCGCCGACAGGTTCCACCCGCCGAGGCTCGAGACCGCGAGCCGGTCGAAGCCGGCGCCGAAGAACGCGACGTTGGCCGGCTGGTTCAGGACCACGCCGTCGGGATCCTCGGCGAAGATCTCGACCGCGCCGTCCGGCGAGATGCGGTACAGCCGGTCGGGCCGGTAGCAGCCCACGAACATCGTCCCGTCTTCGGCGAGGGCGATCCCGTCGGGCTGGGAGCCGGAGAGATCGACGAGGGGCGCTGGTTCGCCCGCGCTCCCATCATCCTCGATCGGGATGCGCACGATCGTTCGGCCGCGGGACTCGACGACAAGCAGGGCCCCGCCGTCGGCCGAGAGGCAGCAGCCGTTGGGGAACCTCGGCGACCGCTCGGTCCAGACGCTGGTCCCCCCGCCCGGGGCGATCCGGTACAGGAGGCCGTCGTCCCTGCCCCACTCGCCCGAGTCCGTGACGTACAGGTTCCCCGCCGCGTCGAACGCCGAGAAGTTCGGCACGCGCATCGGGCGCTCCGGCGTGCCCGTCGAGTAGAGGGTCACCTCGCCTGTGGAGGAGATCCGCATCACGCTCGTGTTGCCGAAGTCGCACGCGAACGCGTTGCCGCGGGCGTCGAGCGACACGCCGTAGATGAAGCCCCCGGTCGATGCGACCTGTTCGATGGCGCCGCCCTCGGCGAGCCGGTAGATCTGGCCGGCCTCGCCGCCGGCGTACAGCGTGCCGTCGGGTCCCACCGCGATGCCCTCGGGATGGTCCAGGCCCTCCGCCAGCGTCTCGAACGCGTCCAGGCTCGGCACGCTCAGACCGCCGCGTCGAGTTGGGACACGAGCTCGGGGACGGCGGCGGCGCGCGCGGCCGGCCCGTCCACCACCAGCGTGACCACGTTCGGCCCGCGGCTCCACACCGCGAGGAAGACGCGCGTCTCGCTGTGGCAGCACGGGTTCGGCTCGTGCTCGAACACCGTCCCGTCCGCCGGGGCCTTGAGCTCGTCGTTCGGCTTGGCCTTGCCGATCACGTCGGCCACGTTGCCCGTGAGCCAGGTCAGGTACCGCTCGGCCCCCTGCGGCGTCTCGAAGGTCAGCACTCGCGCCACGATCCGCCGCCTGCCGGCGCGCGTCCGGCTGAACTGCCGCTGGGTGCCGGCCACGAACCCCGCGTCCTGCAGCAGGGTCTCCAGGCTCGAGACGTCGACCGCATCCAGGGCGAGCGTGCCGGCGTCGAGCGTCACGGGTGCCGCCGCGCGGCCCGGGAGCGCCGCCGGCGGGATCGGCTCGATGCCCGAGACTGGCGTGCCCTCGTCGGCGGGCGGTGGAACGGGCACGGTCGGGTCCGATCCGCAGGCCACGAACAGCCCTGCGACGAGCACGAATGCGGCGATCCGACGACCCACGGTTGCCCTTCCGTGAAAGTGGCACGCCTGCGGCGTTCGGCGCATGATACGGCGTCATTTTCAGCCGGATGAGGGAGGGCGCAGTGTCCGAGATCGACCGCATGTTTGCCGAGCGGTTGAACCGACGTGGGTTCATGCGCATGGCCGGAACCACGACGCTCGGCGCGGCCGTACTGGCGGCGTGCAAGAAGGCGGACGACACCGGCGGGGCGGCGACCGGGACCGGCGGACAGGGGTCACACCCGCCGATCGAGCAGGAGCCGGGCGACCTGGCCGTCTTCGACTGGTCCGGCTACGGCAACGGCGACTACTACCCGAACAAGGAGCGAGCGTCGCTCTGGCAGGCGTACACTGACGAGACCGGAGACACGCCCCAGTTCACCCTGTTCGAGAACGACGACCAGGGCTACACGAAGGCCGTCTCGGGCACCGTGAAGTTCGATGTGGTGCACCCATGCGGCTACAAGTACAAGGACTGGGTCGACCTCGGCGCGATGCAGCCGTGGGAGACTTCGCTGATCCCGAACTACAGCCAGCTCAACCCCAAGCTCATGGAGTCGGGTGTAGTGGACGGGCAGCAGTACTTCATCCCGCTGGACTGGGGCTTCATCGCGCCGCTCGTCAACACCGACCACGTGGACGTAGGGGAGCAATCGTTCGGGATCCTGTTCGACGAGCAGTACTCGGGGAAGATCTCGTGGGTCGACACGTCGAACATGATGTACATCGGGGGCCTGTTCCTGGGCGTGTCGGATCCCTTCAACATGACCGATGATGAGCTCGGCGAAACGCGTGACTTCCTGATCTCCAAGAAGCCTCTGGTCAAGTTCATGTGGAACCAGTCGTACGACTTCTGGCTGGCGTTCAAGAAGGAAGAGGTCTGGATCGGCTACTCGTGGCCCGACACGGTCGGCTACGCCGACGCCGCGGGGATGAACTATCTCTACATGACGCCGAAGGAGGGGCGCGTGTCCTGGGTCTGCGGGATGGGTCTCGCCAAGGACACGCAGAACTACTTCCACGCGCACGACTACCTGGACTCGTGGGCGAGCAAGAAGGCCGCGGAGTTCCTGATGGGCTGGTACTACTACGGTCACACCAACACCACGGCCGACCTGTCCGTGGTCTCGCCGGGCGTCGTGCAAGCCCTCGGGCTCGACGACCCCACCGTGCTGGATCCGCCCAACGCCATCCCAGAGTCCTACATCCCGCGGCGCGAGCTGTACGGGCAGTACTGGAGCGAGGTGAAGTCCGCCTGATCGGGCGGGCCACCCGGCACCGGTAGCGAGCATGGCGACGAGCGAGGCTGCCGCCTCGGCCAGAAGGTGGCGCCGGCGCGATCGAGGCGTGACTGCCGGCCTATTGTCGGCGCCGCTGCTGTGGCTCCTGCTGTTCTTCCTCGCCCCGGTCGTCTACGTCGCGATCTACAGCCTGGGCGGCATCAAGTTGTTCCCGACCGACTCCGGCGTGATCTCGTTGGACGACTGGAGCCGCTTCCTCGGCGGTGGTTCGATCTATCTGGGGTTGTTCTGGAAGTCGGTTCGGATGTCGCTCACGGTCTCGGTCGCCGTCGTGCTGCTCGCGTACCCGGTCGGCTACTTCCTGGCGCTGGTGGTCAGGAAGCTCAAATACGTCCTGCTGCTGGTCATTATCGTCCCCTTCCTCACGAGCTTCCTCCTGCGCGTGCTCGCCTGGAAGGTCATGCTCGGCGATCGCGGCGTCTTCAACTCGCTGCTCGAATCGCTGCACCTGCGCTCGGCCAACCACCCGATCGAGTGGCTCTTGTACAGCCAGTTCACCGTGATGCTCGTCCTCGCGTACGCCTGGATCCCGTTCGTGGCCCTGCCGATCTTCGTGAGCCTCGACAACCTGGATCGGA
>Ga0114129_10005099_pt1 | contig 18498 bp, 17 predicted proteins | sample RhiMetdeltSRZDD1_FD_80071 | JGI IMG/M metagenome (GOLD analysis project Ga0114129, IMG submission 80071) | Populus rhizosphere microbial communities from Tennessee, USA - Rhizosphere MetaG P. deltoides SRZDD1 (version 2) (version 2) | ecosystem: Host-associated > Plants > Roots > Rhizosphere >...
ACCGGGGAGAGCCGAACCGGTTCAGCATGCTCGCGACGATGCGCGTGTTCGCCGCCGCCCGGCTCGACGAACGGGACGAGGGGCCGGCGATCCGCCGCCGGCACGCCGAGCATCTGGCGGCGCTGGCCGCCGACAGCGAGCAGGGCCTGGCGGGGCCCGGCTCCGTATCGTGGGCCGCGCGGCTGGCGGCGGCGGATACCGACTTGGATGTGGCGCTGGAGTGGGCGGCGGGCAGCGACCCGGATCTCGGCCTGCGGATGGGCGCGGCGCTGTGGCGCTGGTGGCTCACCAGCGGCCGGCTAGCGGCCGGGCGCGGCTGGCTGGGCAGGTTCCTCGCCCACACCACGCGGCGCGACGAAAACAGCGGCCGGGCGTTCTGTTCGGCGGCCGTCCTCGCGGCGGAGAACGGCGACTATTCCGAGGCCGTCCGGCTGGCGAGGACCGCACTGGGGATCTTCGACGCGCTCGGCCTGCGCGAGCGGAGCGCCTTCGCGGCGACCGTGCTCGGGTCCGCGCACCGCTATCTGGGCGACCGGGACGCCGCCGCCCGCTGCTTCCAGACCGCGATGGACCTGCGGGCGGAACTCGGTGACCGCCGCGGCATGTCGGTTGCCATGAACAACCTGGCCCTGATGGCGCTGGACGAGGGTGATCTCGCAAAGGCGCGCGACAACCTGAAGCGGTCGCTGGTCATCAAGCGCCAGCTCGGCGACCAGAACTCACTCGCGATCGGCCTGGCCAACCTGTCCGACGTGCTGATCCGGTCCGGCGAGCTTGACGCGGCCCGGCGGGCACTCGACGAGGCCACCGAGCTTGCCGGAGGCCTGGGCAACCCGCAGGTTACCGGGCTCCTCGAGGCCAACCGGGGCTTCCTCGCCGCCGAACAGGGGCGCTGGGCGGAGTCCGCCGGCCACTACCGGGCCGCCACGCTCGCCCACGAGGAAGCCGACCAGGCACACGACATCGTGGTGGCGCTGACCGGCCTCGGCCGCGCCGTCCACCGGCTAGGCCGTCCTGACGAGGCGGCCAGGCACCTGCGCGCCGCGGAAGCACTGGCCGCCGGGATCGCCAACCCGCAGCGGCTGGCCGACGTGCGGGCCGCGCTCGCCGAGATCGGTGAGAGCGCCGACGCCGACGCCCTCCCCGATGGCCTCACTGTCCGCCAGGCCGACGTGCTGGGGCTCGTCGCCGGCGGGCTGAGCAACAAGCAGATCGCCGCGGAACTATGCCTAAGCCAGGGCACGGTCGAACGCCATCTGGCCACCGTCTACCGCAAGCTGGGTCTCGGCGGCCGGGTCGAGGCCGCCCGCTACGCCGTCACGCATGGGCTGGCGGCCCCCGCGCGGCAGGGCGGCTGATGTTATAACGGCCAGGCATCCGGGGACCCACGTTCTCCCGCCTGCCGTGCCCCACCAGCGGTCCGACCTGGCATGGAGCCAGACGAGCCGGGCTGCCCATACATGGTTTCCGGGATTCGCGGGCCCTTCCCGGCGGCGTAAACATGATCAGTCATCGTCCCGCAGCTGCTCCCGCCCGAACCGCTGTGGGCAAGGTGGCCGCGGTCCCGCCGACTGGAGCTGCCATGCAAGCGCAGATTCACGGCACTACGATGCCCGTGCTGTCGGTTCACCTCGACCCGGGTGAGAGCGTCGTGGCCGAAATCGGCGAGTTCTCCTGGATGACCGATGCGATCCAGATATCGACCGGCCTGGGCACCGGAATGGGCGGCAGGAGCCTGGCGGGCGCCCTCGACCGCGTCGCTGGCAGCCCACAGCTGCCCATGAGCACCTACACGGCCCAGGGAGGGCCGGGCACGATCACGTTCGCGCCGAAGGTGCCCGGCAGCATCCTGCCGGTGGATGTGTGCCCGGGAGCCGAGTACCTGGTGCACCAGCACGGCTTTCTCGCCGGCACGCCCGGCATCGAGGTCTCGACCGGTTTCCAGCGGTCGTTCCGCGCGGGAATCTTCGCCGGCGGGGGTTTCGCCCTGCGGCGCCTCGGTGGCCAGGGCCGGGCCTGGGCCGAACTCTCCGGCCAGGTGGTGCCGCATGACCTGGCGGCGGGCCAGTCGCTGCGCGTCCACCCGGGGCACGTCGGGATGTTCCAGGCGTCGGTGTCATTCCAGGTGGTCCGCGTCCCGGGTATCACCAACCGCTACTTCGGTGGCGACACGCATTACTTCGCCGAGCTGTCCGGACCGGGCACCGTGTGGCTGCAGTCGATGCCATTGCCCCAGCTTGCCGCCGCGCTCGTCGCGCACATTCCCGCCGCCGAGGACCGGGGGGAGCCGGTCGAAGGCGGCCTGGTCGGCGGGATGGTCGGTGACGTGATGACCTGAGCCCGGGACCGGCGCCGCAGGCGGGGAGGCGCCGGCCCGCGAAGCGAAGGCCGCTCCCGGCGGGGGGAGCGGCCTTCCTTCGGCTCTGCGGGGTCCCGCGGCCGACACGCTCCCCGCCCGCCCGGCTGAGCGGTCCGGCGGCCGGGGGCGTCTAGCCGCTAGCCGCTGGGGGCGGAGAGTCGCACCACGGCGTCGCTCGTCGCCCGCGCGGTGGCGTACCCGGGCTTGACCACCGTGTCGATGATCCGCAGCCGCTCGTCGAAATGCGCGAACGCGCTTTTCATCGCGTTGATCGTGAGCCACTCGATGTCCCGCCAGCCGTACCCGAACACCCCCGCCAGCCGGTGGAACTCCGAGGACAGGCTTACCCCGCTCATCAGCCGGTTGTCCGTGTTCACGGTGACCCGGAACGAGAGCTGGCGCAGCAGCCGGATCGGGTGCGCCTCGATCGAGGGGGCGGCCCCGGTCTGGACGTTCGACGTCGGGCACATCTCCAGCGGGATCCGGCGGTCCCGGACGTAACTCGCCAGCCGGCCCAGCGTCGCGGTGCCCTCCGGCGTGATCTTGATGTCATCCATGATGCGGACCCCGTGGCCCAGGCGTTCGGCGCCGCACCACTGGAGCGCCTCCCAGATGGAGGGGAGCCCGAACCCTTCGCCGGCGTGGATCGTGATGTGGAAGTTCTCGCGCGCCACGTACTGGAAGGCGTCGAGATGGCGGCTTGGCGGGCTGCCCGCCTCGGCGCCGGCGATGTCGAAGCCGACCACCCCCTGGTCGCGGTACCGCACCGCGAGCTCGGCGATCTCCAGCGATCGCGCTGCCGTCCGCATCGCGGTGAGCAGCGCGTAAACGGTGATGCGCCGACCTTCGCTCCCGGCACGGAACCCCTCAAGGACCGCCTCGACCACTTCGTCCAGGCTGAGCCCGCCTGCCACGTGCAGTTCCGGGGCGAACCGGACCTCGGCGTAGACCACCCCATCCGCGGCGAGATCCTCCGCGCACTCGGCCGCCACCCGGATCAGCGCCTGCCGGGTCTGCATGACGGCCACCGTGTGCTGAAAGGCATCGAGGTAGAGGTTGAGGTGCCCCCGGTTCGCACCGCGCTGCATCCACAGCTTGACCTCGTCCGCGTCCTCCGACGGGAGGCGGTCGTACCCGATCTGCCGGGCGAGGTCCACCACCGTGGCCGCCCGCAGCCCGCCGTCAAGATGATCATGAAGCAGCACCTTGGGGGCGGCACGGATCTCGTCGATAGTCAGTGCCACGCACCCATTGTCACACCCCGGCGGGACAGCTCACCGTGTCCCGGCGTCGACGCGGGCCCGAGCGCATGGCAAGCTCGCTGCCATGACCGATCAGCACGCGCCGCCCGCCACCGACCCCAGCCACGACCACGCCGCTGCTGGCCATCCCGCCGCCGACCATGAGGACCCGGCCTGCGACGTCGCGCATGGCGCGGCGCCGGCCCCGGCGGTCACCCGGACCCTGGTCGCGGTCTTCACCTCACCGGTCGCCAGCTATCTGCTCCGGTACGCCGGTGATGCCGGATTCCGCCCGGTGCTGGTCGAGCCCGACCCGCAGCGTGCCAAGCCGGGCGAGCCTGCCGGGGACGGCGTCATCGTGGCCGACGGCTTCGACGGGTACCTGGACGACGCCACCGATGTCGTGGTGACCGACCACCACCGGCCCGAGCTCGGCCCCGTGCTCCGTGACGCGCTCGCGGGCAAGACCCGCTGGGTGGGGGTCATGGGCAACCCGCGCCACCCGGCGCCCCATATCCCCGCCCTGGCCGCACTCGGCGTTGCCGAGACCGACATCGGCCGGGTGCACCGGCCGATCGGGCTGAACATCGGCTCCCACACCCCCGCCGAGATCGCGCTGGCCACGCTCGCCGGGCTGATCGCCGACCGCAACGGCCGCTCCGGCGGATTCGAGTTCTGAGCGGAGGCCTGGATGGTTGCCGGTGCGGACCAGGCCTGCGTCGTCGGCGTGGATTTCGGGACACTGTCGGGGCGCGCGGTGGTGGTGCGGGCCATGGACGGCGCGGAACTGGGCAGCGCCGTCCACGATTACCGCAACGGCGTCATGGATACGCGGCTGCCCGCCACCGGCGAGCCGCTGCCGCCGGACTGGGCGCTGCAGGACCCGGAGGACTACCGGGACGTGCTGCGCGCGGCGGTGCCAGCCGCGATCGCCGCCGCCGGGACCGACCCGGCCAGCGTCATCGGCATCGGCACCGACTTCACCGCGTGCACGATCCTGCCGGTGCTGGCGGACGGCACCCCGCTGTGCCAGCTGCCGGACCTGGCCGGGCGCCCGCACGCCTACGTCAAGCTGTGGAAGCATCACGCCGCCCAGCCGCAGGCGGACCGGATCAACGCCCTCGCGCATGAGCGCGGGGAGCCGTGGATCGCCCGCTACGGCGGAAAGATCTCCGCCGAGTGGCAGTTCGCTAAGGGACTCCAGCTGCTGGAGGAGGACCCGGAGATCTACCAGCGGGCGGAGCGCTGGATCGAGGCCGCCGACTGGATCATCTGGCAGCTGTGCGGGACGGAGACCCGCAACGCCTGCACCGCCGGGTACAAGGGCATCTGGCAGGACGGCCATTACCCATCGCGGGAGTTCCTCGCGGCGCTCAACCCGGATTTCGCGGGTTTCGCCGACGACAAGCTGGCCCACCCCGTTTCCCCGCTCGGGGCCCGGGCAGGCTCGCTGACCGGGCAGGCGGCCGCGTGGACCGGGCTGCCCGAGGGGATCGCGGTCGCGGTCGGGAACGTGGACGCGCACGTCACGCCGCCCGCCGCGAACGCGATCGCAGCCGGCCAGATGGTCATCATCATGGGAACCTCCAATTGCCATGTGATGAACGGCACCGCGCTGGCCGAGGTGCCCGGCATGTGCGGGGTGGTGGACGGCGGCATCGTCGCCGGGCGCTGGGGGTACGAGGCCGGCCAGACCGGCGTCGGGGACATCTTCGCCTGGTTCGCCGACCATGCGGTGCCCGCGCCGTACACCGAGGAGGCGGCCAGGCGCGGGATGTCAGTACACGACCTGCTGTCGGCCGAGGCGGCCGCACAGCCCGCGGGCGCACACGGGCTGATCGCGCTCGACTGGCTGAACGGGAATCGCTCGGTACTCGTCGACCATCACCTCTCCGGCGTCGTGGCGGGACTGACGCTGGCCACCCGCGCGCCGGACATCTACCGCGCGCTGATCGAGTCGACCGCGTTCGGCACCAGGGTGATCATCGACGCGTTCGAGACGGGCGGGATCGGAGTCAGCGAACTGGTGATCGCGGGCGGCCTGGCCGCCAACGAGCTGATCATGCAGGTCTACGCGGACGTGACCCGTCGCCCGCTCGGCCTGGTCAGTTCGGGGCAGGGACCCGCGCTCGGATCGGCGATCCACGCGGCGGTGGCGGCGGGCGTCTACCCCGACGTGCCGACCGCCGCCGCGGCGATGGGCAGCCACCGCCCGGCGGTGTACGCGCCCGACCCGGCCAGCGCGGACGTCTACGTCGACCTGTACGCCGAGTACGTGACGCTGCACGACTACTTCGGCCGCGGCGCCAACGAGGTGCTGCACCGGCTGCGCGTCATGCGTGACCGGGCGAACCGGGCACGTCAGGGCCAGGCAGCGCAGGAGAGCGGGTCATGACCTTCGATCTCGCCGCCGACCCGGCGCTGGCCGCCGCCATTGGCGTTGCCCGGGAACAGGTGTCCAGCCTGCATGCCGCGCTGGCAGCCAGCGGCCTGGTCGCGTGGACGGCCGGCAACATCTCGGCGCGCGTCCCGGCCGACGGGGGCGACCTGATGGTCATCAAGCCCAGCGGCGTCGCCTACGCCGACCTGACCCCGGAATCGATGGTCGTCTGCGGCCTCGATGGCACGCCGCTGGACGGCGTGTACCAGCCGTCCAGCGATACGGCCGCCCATGCTTACGTGTACCGGCACATGCCGGACACCGGCGGGGTGGTGCATACCCACTCGCCCTACGCCACCGCCTGGGCGGCGCGGGGTGAGCCCATCCCGTGCGTGCTCACCGCGATGGCGGACGAGTTCGGCGGCGAGATCCCGGTCGGGCCGTTCGCCCTCATCGGCGGGGACGATATCGGCCGGGGCATCGTGGCCACCCTCACCGGCCACCGCTCCCCGGCGGTGCTCATGCGCAGCCACGGGGTGTTCACCGTCGGGCCGACCGCCAGCGACGCGGTCAAGGCGGCGGTGATGTGCGAGGACGTGGCGCGCACCGTCCATCTCGCCCGCGCCTACGGCGACCCGCGGCCGCTCGCCCGGCACCAGGTGGACGCGCTGCACAAGCGTTACCAGGAGGAGTACGGCCAGCGATGAACCGGCTCCGGCCGCCACCAATCCCGGCCGCGCTCCCGCCCCCGGGGGCGTGAACCAAAGGCCGCGCGATGACGTTAGTGTTGGCGTCCGGCGGGACCGAGGGGGAGCAATGGCAGCATCCAGCGTGTGGCCGCTGATCCATGGCGAGCGCGCGGCGCTCGCGGCCGACCTGGCCGGCCTCACCGACGAGCAGTGGGCGACCGCGTCGCTATGCCCGGGCTGGTCGGTCCGGGACGTGCTCGGGCACCTGACCGCGACGGCCAAGATGACCCCGGGCGCCTTCTTCGTCCACCTGGCGCAGGCACGTTTCCGTTTCCACGACATGTCGGACCAGCTCATCGCCGCCGAGGCCACGGCGGTTCCGGCCGACGGGCTCACGGAGTTCCGCAAGCACCTGGGCGACACCACTCACCCGCCCGGCCCGGTCGGGGCCATGCTCGGTGAGGCCGTGGTGCACGGCGAGGACATCCGGCGCCCCCTCGGCATCAAGCGGGACTACCCGCCGGAAGCGGTCACCGGGGCGGCGAACTTCCTCAAGGGGTCGAATCTCCTCATCGGCAGCAAGCGCCGGATCGCCGGGCTCGCCCTGCGGGCCAACGACCTCGAGTGGGCGACCGGCAGCGGCCCCGAGGTGACCGGCCCGGCGATCTCCCTGCTGATGGCGATGACCGGCCGCGCCGCCGCGCTCGACGACCTGTCCGGCGAGGGCGTCGCGACGCTCCGGTCACGCATGTAGGCCGGCCCGCCGACCTCCGGCATGGATCCACGGGACGGGGCGTAGCCATGGCACCGGACGCCGGGTATTCCGGGACGCCGTTGCAGCGCAAGCTCGGCATCAAGCCCGGGGACGAGGTCGCCGTCCTCGGCGGGCCCGCGGCCGTTGCCGACAGCCTCAGCGGGCTGCCCGGCGCCGGACCGCTCCGGCGGGACCTGTCCGGCAGCGACCCGCTGGACGTGATCGTGTTCTTCGTGACCTGGCGGGCCGAACTGGAGACGCGGCTGGGCAGCCTGCGGGAGCGGATGGCCCCGGCCTGCGGGCTGTGGATCGCCTGGCCGAAACGGGCCGCCAGGGTTCCCACCGACATGACCGAGGACGTGGTGCGGGACGTGGCCCTGCCGACGGGCCTGGTCGACAACAAGGTCTGCGCGATCGACGAGGTCTGGTCCGGCCTGCGCCTGGTCATCAGGCGGGAACTGCGGCCACCGGCGGGCCCGCGCCGCTGATCGCGGCGGCCATCCTCGGCGCGACCGGCTCCAGCACGTGGATCAGCTGGTACCTGGTCGGCTGCGCGGTGATCGCCATGGTGGCGCTGCTGCTGATGCCACGCCGTGACGTGCGCGCCGCGCCGTCGGCGTTCGACCAGGCAACCGAGCGCACCCCTGTGGGCGCCGGCCGCACCTAGTCGAGCAGCCGGGTGCCGTTGAAGATGCCGAGTTCTTCCCGGTAAAGCTCGAGGCCCACGCCGTTGGGGTCGCGGAAGTACATGCTCTCCTCGACCCCGCGGTCGGGCCCGAGGTACGCCACGCCGGCCTCATCGAGCTTCTTCCTCGCCGCGTCGTACTGCTCCGGCGAGATGGAGATCGCCAGGTGCTGCACCCCGCCGATGGTCTCGGTGAACGCCGGGTGCTCGTGGCCCGGGAAGTCGAAGAACCCGAGCAGGTTGCGGTCGCCGATGTCGAAGAAGAAGTGGCTGGAACCGGCGTAGTCGCGGTTCTCCACGAGTTCGACCAGGGGGAAGCCAAGAAACTCCTGGTAGAACTGGATCGTTTCCTCCACGTCGCGGCAGATCAGCGCCAAGTGGTGCACGCCCTGCACGGTGGTGGGCGGCCGCTCCGACTGCGGGCGCAGGTACTTCTCGCGCAGCCGCTGACGGCGCGCCCTGACTTCCGCAAGCTCGGTTCCCTCGGGCTGTGGCATGGCCGCCTCCCTGCGTTCGTTATGGGCCCGGCGCCACACCGCGCCCCGGCCGGCTGACCTCCCGGCCAAGCCCAGGTTATCCAGGCCTGGCCGGGACGGTCAGAGGCGGCCGCCTGCTATGGGCGCTCCGCACCGCTCGGCACGATGACCACCGGGCAGGTGGCGTGATGTGACACCTGGTTGCTGACCGAGCCCATCCTCAGTCTCGCGAAGCCGCCGGCGCCGCGCGCGGCGACGACCAGCAGGTCAGCGTCCTGCGACGCCTTGACAAGCTCGTCGGCGGGCACACCAGCGACGGCGTGCACGCTCACGTCCTGGTAGCCCTGGCGGGAAACCGCCTTGTCAACTACTTCCTGGGCTGCATGACTGACCTTGTCCACGGTCTCCTGGGACGGGCTGAACTGCCCGGTGATGCCCCAGATGCTGGCGGCAGCCGGGGCGACCGCCAACGCGGTCAGATGGACGTTCCGAAGCGCGGCCTCGGTCATGGCCCAGTCGAGAGCTTTCTGGGAGTGGGGGGAACCGTCCACTCCGACCACAATGCCAGACATTCGTTCTTCCTCCAGTCCAGGCAATCTGCCACTGTTGAGAGTAGATCGTTTAGGACAGCCATATCAGAGGCTCATCGCCCCGTCTACTACCGGGACTTTCGCCGTCGGCGGCGGGACGATGGTCCCTGGACCGGCCCGCCCGCGGGACTATCGTGGATAGGCCGGGCCGGTACCAGGCTAGGGGCTGCGCGAAGGGGGCGGAAGGCGGATGGACGAGGCGGGCGGCGATCGCGGGCAGATCGCCGTGTTCCTGCTCGATGATCACGAGATCGTCCGGCGGGGCGTCCGCGACGTGCTCGAGGCCGATCCCGGCATCACCGTGATCGGGGAGGCGGGCACCGCCGAATCGGCCCTGGCCCGGATCCCCGCGCTCAAGCCCGATGTGGCGGTGCTCGACGTGCGCCTGCCGGACGGCAACGGGGTCACCGTATGCCGGGAGATCCGGTCGAAGATGCCCGAGGTGGCGTGCCTGATGCTCACCTCCTATGGCGACGACGAGGCGCTCTTCGACGCCATCATGGCCGGGGCGGCGGGCTATGTGCTCAAGCAGATCCGCGGCACCGACCTGGTCGGTGCGGTGCGGACCGTCGCCTCCGGGCGCTCCCTCCTCGACCCGGAGGCGGCGGCCCGGGTCATGCGGCGGATGCGTGAGCAGGCGCAGCGCTCCGACCCCCTGTCCGGGCTGACCGACCAGGAGCGGCGGATCCTGGAGCTGATCGGCGAGGGCCTGACGAACCGGCAGATCGGCGAACGCATGTTTCTCGCCGAGAAGACAGTCAAGAACTACGTCTCGGCGCTCTTCGCCAAGCTCGGCATGGAGCGCCGGGCTCAGGCCGCCGCGTATGCCGCCAGGATCTTCGACGAGCACGGGGACGACACCCGCTAGCGCGCCGACTCCGCCTCCCGGTGCAGCGCGACCCGCCATTCCAGGTCGGTGCCACCGCCCTCGGCCCGTCCTACCCGCAGCCGACCGCCCAGCGCACGGGCCCGTTCGGCCAGGTTGGTCAGGCCGCTGCGCCGGGTGCTGCGGCCCAGCCCGGTGCCGTTGTCGCGGACCAGCAGCGCCAGGTCGGTGCCGCAGTCGACGGTCACGTCCACGCTGCTGGCGCCCGCGTGCCGCGCCGCGTTCGACAGCGCCTCCCGCAGCGCGCTGAGCAGATGCTCGCCGACCTCGCCGGGCACCTCCTCATCCAGCGGCCCGACGAGCCGCAGCGACGGGGCGAACCCGAGCGGCGCGGTCATCTCCTCCACCACGTCCAGGATCTTCGCCCGCAGGCCGACCCGCTTCGGGTCGCTGGGCGACTGCAGCGAGAAGATGGCCGACCGGATCTCCCGGATCGTCTCGTCCAGGGCATCGACGGCGCTGCTGACCCGGTCTGCCACATCCGGCCGGGTAATCAGCGGCAGCGCGCCCTGCAGCGACATCCCGGTCGCGTAGAGCCGCTGGATCACCAGGTCATGCAGGTCGCGGGCGATCCGTTCCCGGTCCTGGAGCACCGCGAGCTGGGCTGAGTCATGGCGGTGCTCGGCCAGTTCCAGGGCGATCCCGGCCTGGGCCGCGAACGTGGTGACCATCTCGACCGCCTGCGGCGGGAACGGCAGCGACCCGGGATCGCGGCCGACCGTGAGCACACCGCGCACGTCTCCCGGCGCCCCCAGCGGCAGAAGAATCGCCCACCCCAGCGGCATGTGCTCGCGTGCGATCGGGTTCACCCGGCCGTCGTTGCGGAAATCCTCCAGCACCACCGCCTCACCCGAGGTCAGGACCTGCCCGGACATCGACGCGGCGACCGGAAGCACCAGTCCCAGGGCCCCGTCGGCGCCATCCCCCGCTGCGTGGGTGTTGACGAGCCGTTTCTGGTCACCGGCCGGCACCGCGAGCGCCACCAGGTCGGCGCCGGACAACGCCAGAGCCTGCTGGGTGACGAGCGTCAGCACCTGCGTGGGCTCGGTCCCGGACAGCAGTTCGCGAGTGACATCGGCTGTCGCCCGCAGCCACCGCTCCTGCCTGCGGGCTTCCTCATACAGGCGGGCGTTGTCGATCGCCACACCGGCCGCCGCGGCGAGCGCGATCACCAGCGTCTCGTCCTCCTCGTCGAACGGCCCACCGCCCTGCTTCTCGGTGAGGTAGAGGTTGCCGTAGACCTCATCCCTGATCCGGATCGGCACCCCGAGGAATGACCGCATCGCCGGGTGGCCCGGCGGGAAGCCGTACGACTCCGGGTGAGCCGACAGGTCGGGCATGCGGAGCGGGCGGGGGTCCCGGATCAGCGTTCCGAGCAGCCCGTGCCCCTCCGGCCAGTGGTCGATCGCGGCGATCTGCGCCTCGTCCAGGCCGACCGGGATGAACTCGGTCAGCCGGCCGTCGTCGCCGATCACGCCGAGGGCGCCGTAGCGGGCCTGGACCAGCGGCACCGCGGTCTCGATGATCTTGCGGAGCACGATCTCCAGGTCCAGGTTGCCACCGACCGCGACGACGGCCTCCAGCAGGACGTGGACCCGGTCGCGGGTGGCCAGCACCGCCTGGAGCCTGGACTGCAGCTCGGCGAGCAGGTCGTCAAGGCGGAGCTGGGGAAGGACGGGACGGGGCTCTGGATCCACCGGCGGGTCTCCCGTGTGGCTCGCCAAACGGATGTATCCCTCACCGTAACCTGCACCGATATCCCGGAGCCATGCGTGCCGGGGTTTTGACAACTACCATGCATAACGACGGTGCCGGCCGATGTCCCACCCGGCGCCCGGGCCCGGTCCGCCTCCCGGAGAAGGTGATGGAGGTGCGGGGGATGCAGATCTCAGCCAACTGGACGGCATCGCTCGCGCGGCGGCTCGGGCTGGATGCCAATCCGCTGCGGCGCGGCACGGACCGGGCCGAGGCGTGGATCCGGATCGCCCTCGTGCTGGCGTTCCTGGTCGGCGCACCGCTGGCCGGGTGGGGCGCTGGGCACTGGGCCGGGTCCGTCGCGGCCGCCGCCGTCGATGCGCGGCTGGCGGGCGATCACCTGGTCACGGCCACCCTGCTCCGCGGCGTTCCCAGCGGTCCTGACCAGCAGATCACGCTGGGCCTCGGGCTGGCGAAGGCACGGTGGGCGGGGCCCGGGGGTTCCGCGCGCACCGGTTATGTGCAAGCGCCGCCCGGCAGCCGGGCGGGCAGCACCGTTCAGGTGTGGCTCGACCGGTCCGGCGCGCTGACCGTGCCGCCCTCGCTGCTGCACAGGCAGGTCCGCGGCTGGGTACTGATGATGGCGGTCCTCGCACCCGTCGTGCTGGCGCTGCTGCTGCTGGCCGTCACGGGAGTCCTCGGCCACGTCCTGGACCGGCGGCGGCTGGCCGGCTGGACACAGGCGTGGTCGGCCGTCGAGCCCCAGTGGACCCGCCGCCTTCACTGACCTGCGCGCCGCCGTAGGCCCATTCCCCCGGCCATTCTGTTCCCGTTCCGCCAGTTCATTCCGCCGGCTCCGCGACCCGGGACCTCCGGCCATTCAGCCGGTGACCGAAGTCCCTGCCTGCTGGTGACCCGGGCCCCTGCCGGCCGTTCACGGCTGGCGAGAAGCTTCAGGTAACGGTGTAGCCAGGCCCCACCGGGCCCGGCTCCGATACGAGGAGGCTTTCACAATGCGCCGCAAGACCTTCGACGCGCTGGCCGTCATCGGCGGGCTCATCCTCGCAGTGGTCCTGCTCGTCGCGGGTGGGCTGCTGCTCTGGGGGCACGGCTTCGTCAACGACCAGGTGCACACCCAGCTCGCCGCCCAGAGGATTTACTTCCCGCCCGCAAGCAGCGGGGCGATCAAGGCGCTGCCTGCCACCGACGCCCAGGCCATGACGGCCTACGCCGGCCAGCAGATGACCACCGGCGCACAGGCGCAGGCGTATGCGGACCACTTCATCGCCGTGCACCTGCGGGAGATCGGCGGCGGCAAGACGTACGCGCAGCTGTCCGCGGCGGCGCTGGCCAACCCGAAGAACACCGCGCTGGCCGAACAGGTGCAGACCATGTTCCGCGGTGAGACGCTGCGCGGCCTGCTCCTGAACGCCTACGCATTCTGGAAGATGGGACAGATCATGCTGATCGGCGCCATCGTCGCCTTCGCGGCGGCCGCGGTGATGCTGATCATGTCGGTGTTCGGTGTCGTCCACCTGCGCCGGGTCCCGGCCGAGGCAGAGGTCTTCGGCGGCGGCACCGCCACCTCCCGCCAGACCGCACCCGCGGTGTAGCCATCCAGTAACAGATCTGGCTCGCTGACCCGGGATCCCGGGGCCCATCGCCCCGGGATCCCGGGGTCTTGCCGTCTGCCGGGGGGCTCTCCGGGCGAACGGCCCAGCATCGGATCCATTTACCTTTGTATTACCTGTGCATTGGGTCCTCATTAATATCATCGGACAAAGGTCCCTCCGGTCCATGACCGATATCCCTGGGCGCGGTCGCGCGAAAGGCGGACCGTAATTGCAGAAGATGCCATTTCCGCAGGCCACGGCCGGACGGGTGTCACAGGAGCAGGACATGAGTATTCACAGCCTGGCAAGCGCCGGCCCTGGAGCGATCAACCTGGATCAGCCGGGTACCTACCTGCATTGGTCAATATTTACCGTGTCGGTGGCGAATCTCGCGCTCATCGCCGTGATGGTGGTCATTTTCGGCGCGGCGCTGCTGCTGCCGTTCCCCCGGGGCCGCACCTACCCGGCGCAGGCAGATCTGCCGCCCGGGGCCGATCCTGGCACGCTCGCCGGCGCACCCGGGCCCACCAAGGCCGACCTGGGTGACGACGAGGACAGGGCCATGTGGACGTACCGGCTGCGGCGCTGGGCGCTGCGCCTGCTGCCACCGGGCAAGCTGCTGCCGGACCGCCAGCCCGCCTACGTGGCCTCGTGGGTGTATGTCTTCGGCGTCGCCAGCCTCGCCGCGCTGGGGGTTGCGATCGTGTCCGGCTTCGCCCTCGCGGTCGGTGGGGTCGACTGGTGGCACACGAACCCGGTGGGCCATTTCTTCAACAGCACCCACCTGTGGAGCGTCGAGCTGTTCATGGCGTTCTTGGTCATCCACCTGTGGGGAAAGTTCTGGATGGCCGCCTGGCGGGGGCGGCGGGCGATGACCTGGATCACCGGGGTCATCGCCTTCGCGGCCTCGGTCGTGGAGTGCTTCACGGGGTATTTGTCGCAGCAGAACTTCGACTCGCAATGGATCTCCGCGAGCGGCAAGGACGCCTTCAACTCGGTCGGGGTCGGCGCGTTCTGGCGGGCGATGGACTTCGGCCAGATGCTGCTGTGGCACGTGGTGCTGGTGCCCATCGTGCTGGTCGCCATCGTCGGGGCGCACATCCTGCTGGTGCGGGTCCGGGGCGTCGCCCACCCGCTGCCGGCCCGCCTCGGCGGCCCCGGCACCCGCCGCGAACGCCGCCGGGCGCAGAAGGTCGCCGACGCCGCGCCGTGGCGCGGCCCGACCCGGCGCTACGACATCATCAAGGAAGGCGCCATCGCCTCGCTGGTCGTGCTGGTGCTGACGGTGGCCCTCGCCTGGCTCCTGTCCTCCCCGGACGTCCCGTCGGCTACGGTGCAGAGCTGGGCGAAGGCGGCCCCGGCCGACTTCCTCACCACCGCGGCGACCGAGCTCAACGCCACCAGCGGCACCGCCACCTACGGGCCGCCCTACAACAGCAGCACCGACGGCGTGCAGAAGCTGCTCTTCGCGCCCACGCAGATCACCGGCGTCACCCAGCCGATCAACACCGCCCAGGACTTCGTGCTTGGCCCGCTGGGCAAGCTGACCGCCACCAACCCCGCCCTGGCCGCGGCGCTGGCCAGCTACAAGGCCGCACCGCGAGCGCAGCAGATGGCGTGGGTCAGTGCCTACATCACGGCCGTCGGCCACGTGAGGTTCGCGGGCGGGATACCCGCCGTCCCGCGCGCCGCCGACGGCCCGGCGCCCGCCATGCTCGCCACCGAGCTCACGATGGCGCGCAGCGGCGCGCTGGATGCCGACCTGCTGGCGAACCGGTCGTTCTACGGCACCAACTTCACCAAGCCGCTGCTGTTCCTGGGCGATGGTTCCTATTTCGAGGGCAAGGCCACCTCCATGAACCTGTCGGGTGACCAGTGGGGTGTCATGAACGAGACCGGGAGCTACCCCGGCCAGCCCTGGCTCTGGCTGTACACGCTGTGGTACTACGTCCCCGGCTTCTCCGCCTCTGCCAACGTGGACATGATCGCGGTCTACCTAACCGGCCTGGCCACGATCCTGCTGCTGGCCGTGCCCTTCATCCCCGGCCTGCGCGACATCCCCCGCTGGATCCCGGTGCACCGGCTCATCTGGCGCGGCTGGGAACCCGCGCAGGCAGGCGCGAAGGGCGGCGCCGTCACGGCAGCCGACGACCGCGTGGTTACTGGTCGCGGGCGTCGCGGCCGGTGAATCCCTCCAGCAGCTGGATCCTGGTCGCGTGCAGGCGCGTGGCCACGACCACGATCATCCGGCGGGTGAACTCGTACCCGAAATCGGGATCGGTTTCGCAGCGCCCGCGCACGGCCGCGGCGTCGAGTTCGAAAAGCTCGGTCGGCTGGCCGGTCACGGCCCCGAACTGCCACTGGAACGGCGGGAAGAACCACGACACGCCGAGCATCTCGCCCCGCCCGAGAGCCTGGATGACGACCCGGCCGGCTCCGGGCGCCCGCAGGTCGACCTCGACCTGGCCCGCCCGGATCAGCCAGCAGTGATGGGCCACCTCCCCGGCCTCGAAGAGCCGCTGCCGTGCGGGGACGGTGACCAGGGAGGTCACCTCGGCCAGGTAGGCCAGGTGCTGAGCGGGCATGCCGCGGAGGAACCGATGGCCGGCCAGCGCCGGCGCCGCGACTCCAGTCATGCTGCCACCTCCGCCGATGTCTCAACCTCTATGGTGCCCGCTGCGTGGCTATGATGCCCGCTGTGCGGCGGCGCGACGGCCGGCCAGCCACATCCCGCGGTAGAGCCCGTCGGTCTCCAGCAGCCGGCGGTGTGTGCCGCGTTCGCTCACCCGGCCGCCATCGAGCACGACGATCTCGTCCACCTGCTCCAGGCCGTCCAGCTCATGGGTGATGAGCAGGGTAGCCCGGCCCCGGGTCGCGGCAAGCAGGTCCGCCGTCAGCGCCCTCCCCGTCGCCGGGTCGAGGTGCGCGGTCGGCTCGTCGAGGATCAGCAGCTCCGGATCGGCGAGCAGCGCCCGCGCCAGCGCGATCCGCTGCCGCTCACCGCCGGAGACGGCCGCGCCGTGCGCACCGACCGGTGTGTCCCAGCGCCGCGGCAGCCCCTGGATCCAGGGCAGCAGCCTCGCCGCCGCGGCGGCGTCCGCCAGTTCCCGCTCGCTTGCCCCCGGGCGGGCCAGCTGGATGTTCTCCCGGATCGTGGCGTCGAAGATGTGGGGATCCTGCGGACAGCCGCCGATCAGCGTGCGGACGTCGTCGGCACGGTACCGGGCCAGGTCGGCGCCGCCCAGCGTGGCACTGCCTCCGGAGAGCTCACAGAACCGCAGCAGCAGCCCGGCCACGGTCGACTTGCCGGCGCCGCTGGGACCGATCAGGGCGACCCGTCGGCCGGCCCACAGATCGAGGTCGATCCCGTCGAGGGCGAGCGGCTCCGCCGGGTGGTAGCGCACCCGCGCCTGCCGCAGCGCCACCCGCAGCGGCCCGGTGGGCAGCGGCAGCGGGTCCGCCGGGTCGGTCACCGGCTCCGGCGTGTCGAGGACGGTCGCCACCCGCCCAGCGGCCGCCCGGGCCTGGCCGAGCGATATGGCGGCGCTGGGCAGCGGGGCGACGGCCTCGAAGGCGGCCAGTGCCGTCAGGACCGCGGCGGCGAGCGGCACCCGGCCCAGCGGCCCGGCCGCCACGGCGGCCACCCCGAGCAGCAGCACGGCCCAGACCGTGACGCCGGCAACGGCGGCCCCCAGCCCGGCCCCCAGGCCCTCCCCCGAGCCGGACGTGCGGGCCAGCCTGGTCAGGTCGCGGTCGGCGGCCACCAGGCCAGCCAGGGCATCGTCGCAGGCGCCGAACGCGTGCAGATCGGCAGCCCCCGCCAGCACGTCGGTGAGGCTGGCACTGAACCCGCCGCGGGCAGCGGCGGTGCGGCGCCCGGCCCGGCGGCCGCGGGCAAAGGCAAGCCAGGGCACCAGCAATCCCCCGGCCGTCATCCCGGCCGCGAGCATGATCCCGGCCGGGGCCGCCACCAGCAGCCAGACGGCCGCCACCGCGCCGGCCCCGACCACCGCGGCCGCGAGCGGCGGCCCGGCCCCGCGCAGGAACAGCTCCTGGGTGGAGTCGACGTCACTGACCAGCCGGGCGAGCAGGTCCCCGGAACGGAACTCATGCAGCCCGGCCGGTGCGAGCCGCTCCAGCCGCCGGTACACCCGTACCCGCAGCCTGGCCAGGACGCGGAACGCGACGTCGTGGGAGGCCAGTCGTTCGGCATAGCGGAAGACCCCGCGCCCCACGCTGAAGGCGCGCACCGCGACCACGGCGGCGGAGATCGCGACGATCGGCGGGTGCTGTGACGCCCGGGCCAGCAGGAACCCGGAGACACCGAGCAGGGCGACCCCACAGCCGGTGGCCGCGGCGGATGCGAGCACCGCCAGCAGCAACCGGCCCCGCAGGTGCCGCGCCAGGGGCAGCAGCCGCAGCAGCGGACGCGCACCCGGACGCGCAGCCGGCCGCGCGGCCATCCGGCTACCGCTCACCGGGTCACCTCCAGGGCCGGCAGGCAGCCGGCCGCCAGCACCACCCGGCCGCCGTCCAGGGTCAGCGTCCGGTCCGCACCGCCCGGCCAGCGGACGCCGTGGCTCACCAGAATCGCCGTCCGCCCGGCCATGAGGCGCTCGACAGCATCGAGGATCTGCCCGGCGGTGACCGGATCCAGGTGGGCGGCCGGCTCGTCGAGCAGGAGCAGCGGCGCATCCCGCAGGAACGCCCGGGCGAGCGCGATCCGCTGCCGCTGCCCCGCCGACAGCCGCAGGCCGCGTTCCCCAAGCGGGGTGTCGTAGCCGTGCGGCAGCGCCCGGATGAACCCGTCCGCGCCGGCCAGGCCCGCCGCGAACGCGATCGCATCCCTGCTCGCACCGGCCTGTCCCAGCGCGATGTTCGCCGCCACGCTCCCCGACATCAGCGCCGGGTGCTGGGGAACCCAGGCGATCTGCCGCCGCCAGGCGTCCATGGCGATCGAGTCGAGCGGGAGGCCACCGGCCTCGATCCGGCCATCGCTCGGCTCGACGAACCGCAGCAGCAGCGCCAGCAGCGAGCTCTTGCCGGCCCCGCTCGCGCCGGCCACGGCGATCCGCTCGCCCGGCGCGATGGTCAGCGACACCCCGTCCAGCGCCGGCCGGTCGCGGCCCG
>Ga0114129_10005101_pt1 | contig 18497 bp, 15 predicted proteins | sample RhiMetdeltSRZDD1_FD_80071 | JGI IMG/M metagenome (GOLD analysis project Ga0114129, IMG submission 80071) | Populus rhizosphere microbial communities from Tennessee, USA - Rhizosphere MetaG P. deltoides SRZDD1 (version 2) (version 2) | ecosystem: Host-associated > Plants > Roots > Rhizosphere >...
ACCGAGGAAGTCGGCGCGGCGTTGAAGGTGCTCTCGAGGAATGACGCCGGTTTCTTTCTGATGGTGGAATCCGGAATGATCGACAAATACACGCATCTCCTCGACATGGAGCGCGCGGTCTACGACACCATCATGCTCGACAACGCCGTCAAGCTTGCGCGCGATTGGGCCGCCGCGCGTGGCGACGATACGCTCATTCTGGTGCTGGCCGATCACACGCACCCGGTCGGCTTGGTCGGGACGATCGAGGACGACATGGCCGCGGTCCCTAACGTGCCGATGCGGGAACGCGTGCGCGTGTACGAGCGCGCCGGCTTCCCGAACTATCCCGCGGCCGATGCCGAGGGCTATCCGGCCCGCGTGGACGTCAGCCGCCGCCTCGCGCTGTTCTCGGCGAGCCTGCCCGACCACTACGAGACCTTCCGACCCAAGCTCGATAACCCGAATGAGCCCACGGTCGCGGGCAAGGACGCCGGCACCTATGTGGCAAACGAGCGCTACAAGAATGTTCCCGGTGCCGTGCTCCGCTTCGGAAACCTGCCCGCGATGATCAACGCCGACGTGCATTCCGGCGAAGATGTTGTCCTGACCGCGAGCGGGCCGGGCAGCGAGCGCGTGCGCGGGCAAATTGACAACACCGAGGTCTTCCAGGTCATCGCCCAAGCGCTCGGGCTCGGCTCGGCGGACGCCGAGCCGAAACGCACGGAGGTCGCCCCGCGTCAGCGATGAGCGCTGCCGCAACGAGCCGGGCCGGCGCTTGCCCCCGACCGCGGCCGGCGGTAACCCGTCGCTATGCGGGACGGTCGTCAGGTAGGACTTCGGCGAGCTGCGGTTCTCCTCGTCCTGCTGCCGTCGGTCACGCCGCTGCCGACGTCGGCCGCGCCATGCTGCAAACGAGGGTGCTGCGGCCAGCCGGCCGCGCGCCATTCCCGCTCGCCATCGTCAGCCATGGCTCGCCCCCCCGATGCGCTGCCCAACGGGCGCGCGCTGTGGCAGCGGCCGGTCGAGATGTTCCTGGACAGCCTCCAGCATTAGGATCGCAATTGCCGCCGCCGGCTCTAGCCAACACGGCCGCAGGCCGGCCGGCGTTGCACAGACGGGAGAAAGCGCGTGATCATCGATTGGCATGCACACATCTATACTCCAGAAGAGGCGGCGGACGATCTCGGGACGCTCGACGGCAAGAATGGTCCGAAATGGGGCGAGCGCGGGTGCCCCATGGTGCTCGAAAATTTTCTCGAAGCGCATTACGCCAACGGCATCGACATCAGCGTCGTCACCAATGCTGCACATTATCTGCGTGGCAAGGCCGACCACGAGGAGCTGGCCGCGATCCAGAAATGGACCGACTACGCCGCCGAGGTGCAGGAGAAGCACAAGGGCACGCTCTACTCATTCGCCACGATCCTGCCCTGCGGCGGGCCGGCCTTCATCAAGGAGGCCGAGCGGGCGATCCGCGACCTCGGCCTCAAGGGCATCTTCATTCACTCTAGCCACAAGGGTCACTATCCCGACGACGACGAGGCGCGCCCGTTCTGGGAACTGGTGCAGGAGCTCGACGTGCCGGTGATGATCCATCCGCCCCATCTCGGCTTCGGCGAGGAGCGGATGAAGGAGTACCGACTCGCCTCGAGCATCGGCCGGCGTTCGATCTCTGCCTGGCGCTGGGGCGGCTGATCGTGCGCGGCATTCTCGAAGATTTTCCGCGCGTGAAGATCGTGGCTTCGCACGGCGGCGGCGGCATCTGCGAGACCATCAGCCGGATGGACTATGCCTATGAGCTGCAGGAGGAGGCGTTCTTTCTCGGCTCCTACGCGCCGATGAAGATCAAGCACGCGCCGAGCCATTACCTAAAAAAGATGTATCTCGACACCGTGACCTACAATCTGCCGGCCGTGAAAATGGTGCTGGATTGGATGGGGTCAGACCGCGTCATCTATGGCAGCGACGCGCCGCCGCTGACCTCGCTCAAGCCCCGCGCCATCAAGCTGATCAAGGACCTTGATCTGCCGGCGGCGGACCGCGACGCGATCTTCTGGGCCAATGCGGCAGGCCTGCTGAAATTGCCGCTCGCGCGGGCCGCCAACGCCGCCTGAGCCGGTCAAGGCCGCATCGACTGGTGCGACCCGCGGCGCGGGGGCGGGCCGGCCGCCGGGGGCGGGCTCGCGTGTTGACGAGCGCCCATCCCATCCCTACTTTCCGCGCAACTTTTGCCATCGCATGCAACCCGCGCGGCCGCGCGAACCAGAGTCAGAGCCATGAAAGTCCGCAACTCGTTGAAATCGCTGCGCAGCCGCCATCGCAACAATCGCCTGGTCCGCCGCAAGGGGCGGGTCTATGTGATCAACAAGGTCCAGCGCCGCTTCAAGGCCCGGCAAGGCTGAGGTTCGGCCGGCCCGCGCGCGGCCTGCGGTCCTGCACGGCTGCCCTGAGAAAATCTGGTCTTTATTGTGCCGTGGTAGCGGGTTAGGCTGCACGGCATGAAACGGCGATTCCTTCCGTTTGCGGCGACCGCGCTCCTCGCGCTGCTCTGCGCCGCGCCGGCGCTCGCGGAAACCGTCACGCCCGAGCCGCTCAAGCCGATCGAACCGCCGACCACGCTGCCGCGGGCGCAACACGGCGACCGGACGCAAAATCTCGACCGGCTGTTCGAGGCGCTCAAGGTGGCGCCCGACGACGACAGCGCGAAATACGTCGAAAACCGGATCTGGGCGATCTGGCTCGGCTCGCCCAGCGATACCGCCAATCTGTTGATGGGCCGCGTGAAGACCGCCGTCGACGGCAAGGATCTGGACCTGGCGATCAAGCTGCTCGATGCCGTCATCGACATCAGGCCGGATTTCGTCGAGGCCTGGAACCGGCGCGCGACCGTCTACTACACCAAGAAGGATTTCGGACGGGCGCTTGCCGATATTCACGAGGTGCTGGCGCGCGAGCCGCGCCACTTCGGCGCGCTCTCCGGGCTCGGCATCATTCTGCAGGAACTCGGCGACGACAAGCACGCGCTCGAAGCGTTCCGCCGTGCGCTCGCCGTGCATCCGCGCCTCGAGCGCATTCCCGATCTGGTCAAGAAGCTCAGCGACAAGATCGACGGGCGGGACATCTGAGCTCAGACGACGAAGACTGACTCGATCTGACGGTCTTTCCCGCGCTCGGTTATCCGGCGTCTTTGGCGGCCTCCGCCCCCACGAATGCCACGCGCAGCATATTGGTGGCGCCCGGCGTGCCGAGCGGCACGCCCGCGACCACGATGACACGCTGGCCGGGCTGGGTGAATCCGTCCTTGTAGGCAAGGCGGCAGGCGCGCTCCACCATGTCGTCGAGATCGTGGGCGTCCTCGGCCACGATGCAGTGTACGCCCCAGACCAGCGAGAGCCGCCGTCCGGTGGAGAGCCGCGGCGAGATCGCGACGATCGGTGATTGCGGCCGCTCGCGGGCGACCCGCAACGCCGTGGACCCCGAGCTCGTCCAGGAGATGATCGCGGACAACGCAAGCGTCTCCGCGATCTGGGCTGCCGCCGCGGCGATGGCATCGGCCCCGGTCGCCTCGGGCTCGGTGCGCTGGGCGTGGATGATGGTGCGATAAAGCGGGTCGCCTTCGACTTCCTCGGCGATGCGGTTCATGGTGGCGACCGCCTCGACCGGAAATTGCCCGGCGGCGGATTCCGCCGACAGCATGATGGCGTCCGCGCCCTCGAAGATCGCGATCGAAACGTCGGAGACTTCCGCGCGCGTGGGAACGGGGCTGGTGATCATGGATTCGAGCATCTGGGTCGCGACCACGACCGGCTTGCCGGCGCGCCGTGCCGTTCGGGTCATCTGCTTTTGCAGTCCCGGGACCTTCTCCAGCGGCATCTCCACGCCAAGATCGCCGCGCGCCACCATCAGCGCGTCGGCAAGATCGATGATCTCGCCCAGCCGATAGACCGCCTGCGGCTTCTCGATCTTGGCCATGACGGCGGCGCGGCCGCGCGTGATCTTCTTTGCCTCGGCGATGTCTTCCGGGCGCTGGATGAAGGAGAGCGCCACCCAGTCAATGCCGGTATCGAGTGCAGCATCGAGATCGGAGCGGTCCTTCTCCGTCAACGCCGAGAACGGCACCATCGTGTCGGGAAGGCTGACGCCCTTGCGGTCCGACAATTTGCCGCCGACCTCCACTCGCGTGACGATGCGCCGCTTGTCCACCTCGGTGGCGACGAGCCGGATCTTGCCGTCATCGAGCAGGAGCGTATGCCCGGGCTCGATGGCGGCCAGGATCTCGGGGTGCGGCAGGTGCACACGCTTGGCATCGCCGGGCGCCGGATCATCGTCGAGGATGAAGGTGTCGCCATTGGCGAGCACGGCCGGACCGGCCGCGAAGCTCCCGACCCGGAGCTTGGGCCCTTGCAGATCGACCAGAATGCCGATCGGGCGGCCATGCTCGAGTTCGACCGCGCGGATCGCCGCCACCAGCTCGCGCATGCGCTCGTGGCTGGTGTGACTCATATTGATGCGGAAGACGTCGGCGCCGGCCGTGAACAGTTTGGCGATCACGCTGCGGTCTGACGACGCCGGACCGAGGGTCGCGACGATCTTGGTCCGGCGCAGACGTCGCATCAGTTGCGGCTTCGGGACGGAGGCGTCGGTGTGGCGGGCCGGCCCGCGGCCGGAGGCGTCTGAAGCATCGGGACGCGCGATTGCAGCGGTTGTTGCATGGGCGCCTGATCGGCCGATTCGGTGAGCTGGACGGTCCAGGACGGCTGATCGCCGGTGTCGACCTCGAAAAAGCCGGTGCGATCATAACCGCGTGCCAGGCAATCGTCGGTTCCGCGGATGGTGAACTCCTTTTCCCGCGTGCACATGAAGGCTTGCCCGGACCACTCGCCGCCGCGATCGTAGTCGACCGCGTAGATGTAATAGAACCGGGCGACCAGGGATCCCCGGAGAACGGTCTCGCAGCTGCGGGCGGAAATGTTCCACCACCCCTCCGTGGTCCAGCCCTCGTTCTCCTTGTACCCGACCGCGATGCCGACCCGGTTGCCGGTGTTGTTGCAAAGCCTGAAATCGGCCTTGGCCGGCTCGGCCGACAGCGCGAAGCCCGTCATGATCAACGCCGCGCATGCGAGCGGACCCGCCGGACGAGGCAGGACGCTGCGCCGAGTTTTCGTGCTGGTGTACCGGTGTTTCATCCCGCCCGCATTCCAAGCCGCCCGACGGTCCGAATGCCGATATCGCGTGAACTCTCAAGGCCTGTCAACGACGATGGCCCGGAAGTCGTTCACGTTGGTCAATGTCGGCCCCGGCGTCAGCAGATCTCCAAGTTTCTCAAAGAATTCGGTCGAATTGTTGTCGTTAAGAAACGCGGCCGGATCGAGGCCGAGGCGTCCGGCCCTGGCCAGCGTGCTCGCATCGACGAAGGCACCCGCGGGGTCCTCGGCGCGGCCGCCGCCACCATCGGTTCCATCGGTGTCGCCGGCGAGTGCCGCAATCCCGGGCGCGCCGGCCAGGGCCGTGGCCAGCGCCAGTGCGTATTCCTGGTTGGGGCCTCCGCGCCCTTTACCGCGCAGCGTGACCGTGAGCTCGCCGCCCGAGAGGATCACTGCGCGGCGTCCCTCGCCCTGCAGAGCGCGCGCGAGCCGCGCATGGCTGGTGGCCACGTCGCGGGCCTCGCCTTCGATCGCGCTGCCGAGCACGACGCAATCGTATCCGCCGGCGCGCACCGTCCGCTCGACCGTGCGGAACACGTCGGCGGGGCGCACGGCCAGCGCAAATGACGTGGCGGCGAACATGGGATCCCCGGGCTTCGGGGTCTCGTTCGCGGGGTCGGCGAGGGCGTGGATGACCGGCTGGGGCAAGGCGAGGCGATAGCGTGCCACGATGGCGCGCGCGTCGGAGAGCGTGGTGCGGTCCGGCACAGTGGGGCCCGACCCGATCACCTCCGGGTCGTCTCCGGGCACGTCGGAAATGCCCACCGCGACCACCCGCGCGGGATAGGCGTGCAGGGCCAGCCGTCCGCCTTTGATCCGCGACAGGTGCTTGCGCACCGCGTTGATCTCGACGATCGAGGCGCCCGATGCCAGCAGCGCGCGGGTGACCGCCTGCTTTTCCGCGAGCGAAAGGCCGGCGGCAGGGGCGATCCAATTGGCAGACGCGCCGCCTGAAATGAGCACCAGGACCAGATCGTCGGCGCCGGCGCCGTCGGCCATGGCGAGCGTCTCCAGGGTCGCCGCCACGCCCGCTGCGTCGGGGACCGGATGGCCCGCCTCCACCACGCGCACCAGCCGCGTGGGCGTGCCGTAGCCGTGACGGGTGACGGCGAGACCGCCAATTCGTCCTGCGGGCACGCCGCGCTCGTCGAGATAATGGCGCTCGGCAACCTCGGCCATGGAAGCGGCGGCCTTGCCGGCAGCGAGAATCAGCAGGCGCCCGGATGCCGGCGGCGGCGGCAAGTGCGCCGGCAGGCAGCTCGCGGGGTGCGCGGCCGCAACCGCCGAATGGAACAGGTCTTTCAGAAAGGGGCGCGCGGACACGGTGACGGCCTTCACCCGGAGACGGTGTCGCGCTTGGCGCGGGAGGGCGATGTTTCGGCTGCTCTGCTTCGCATCTGCTTTGCCATGGCCGCAAACAGCGGCGCAATGTGCCAAGGCACAGGTGCAATCGGCGCGTCGAACCGCCAGGGGGTCGTTGCGTGCCACCCACGCTGGAAAGTGGGCGGACGCATCACTATCCTATCTGTGCCAAGGTCTGAAAATCTTGGGTCCCCTTCGCCGCGAGGAAAAGGAGCTTGCGCCCATGCCGCTCGATGAAAAGACCCGCACGGAGCTCGAGGCCGCTGCGTTCCGGCGTCTCCTGGAGCATTTGCGCGCGCGCACCGACGTGCAGAACATCGACTTGATGAATCTTGCCGGCTTTTGCCGCAATTGCCTGTCGAACTGGATGAAGGACGCTGCCGACGCGCGCGGCGTGACCATGTCCAGGGACGAGAGCCGCGAGACGATCTACGGCATGCCGTATGAGGAATGGAAGACCAAGTACCAGAAAGAAGCGGCCAAGGACCAGCAAGCCGCCTTCGAAAAGGCCGGGCACAAACATTAAATTTTGTCGCCTGTGTACTCCGGGGATGAACCGTCTGCCGGCTTGACCTTGGCGGCCGCGCTTCTGAAACCTCTTGCCACCACTCGTTCGAGTCCCTGGAGGAGGTTATCATGGCCACTGCCGCCGCGGCGAAGGAAGAAGAAGCGCCCGCGACCCGTTTCGCGAAGGATCATCTGAAAGCCTTCGTCGAGCGCATCGAGCGCCTCGAGGAAGAGAAGAAGACCATCGCCGACGACATCCGCGACGTCTATGCCGAAGCCAAAGGCAATGGCTTCGACGTCAAGGCGTTGCGCACCATCGTGCGGCTGCGCAAGCAGGATGCCGATGAGCGGCGCGAGCAGGAGACCATCCTCGAGACCTACATGCATGCGCTCGGCATGCTGAATTAAGATCGAGACTGGGATCGGAGGATGCCGATGCGGCATGCGTCCTCCGGCCTCCAAAATCGCTGCGCCGCAAATCGGGTTTCCCCGACTTGCGGCGCTGCGCCCCCAACACCCCCGCGATGAAGACGTAGAATTACCTCAGCGACGCCGTGCTGAACGTGGCGGTCGATACGAAGACCACGGCGCTGCCGTCGAATTTTTCGCAAATCATCCCGCGATGCGGATCGTTCGAGAACGAGGTCATCACCGTCGTCGCCGGCTTTTGCATAAACGGACCCAGATTGCGGAAATCCGTGGCGCCGAGCAGCGTCGTCCTCAAATAGTTCTGCGCGCTCGGGCTCACGATCATCGCGCGCATCCAGGGATCGTTGAAGCGATCGCCCACCCGCACCACGCTGGCCACTTTGGTCGCGGACGGCACCACCGATGACGGACGGTCCTCGCTGCGCTTGACCGCGATGGTCGTTTCCGGCGGCGCGACGGGCGCGGCCCGCGAGGTTCCCAGGCCCATCGGCAACGTGCGTGCGGTGGCGATCGGCGTGGGCTGCGCCGCGTAGGCGAGCGCGTTGGGAATGGGCTCGCTGGCGACGCGATCGGTCAAGGGCCAGGGCGTGGCGCTCGCGGTGGCCGCGGGATCGGCGCCGGCGGGCGCGCCGCGCTTGGAGGCGGCTGCACGGGTCGCGACGGCTTGCGGCGTGTCCGCCGCATCGGTGCTCGGCAGTCCGCGCCAATAGCCGCGCTCGTTGATGATGTCGGTCACGGATTCATCTGCCGGCGCGGCCGGAGCCATGGCCGCCTGGGCGAGACGTACCGGCTTGGAGGTTGCCGACGCGACTTCGTAACGCGCCGGCACGATGGTTTCCGAAGATGCCGAGGCGAGGGCCACTCGGGCGACCGGCTTGGAGCCGGCCGATGCGACCTGGTAGCTCTCCGGCTTGGCGGGTTTGCCTTGCGGCAGCGGCACGGTGGCGACCTTTTCGGCTCGTGATTCGGCAGCGGCGGCGACCACGGTCGGTTTCTCGGTGCGTGCCTCGGGCGCGGCAGCGGGCTTGCGCGCGGGCGCGGCGGCCTTGGCCGGTGCGGACGCGGTCTTCGCATCCTCTTCCTCGTCCCTGCCGCCGCCGAAGAGACGCGCGAACAGGTTGGGCGAGCTGCGCTGGGTATCGGCTTGCGCTACGGTGGATTTGAGCTGGCCCTTCGCGAGGATGCTGGCGAGCTGGGCCTCCGGCATGCGCGGCCAGTGACGTACGCTGCCGGTGTCCATGTGCACGAAGGGCGCTCCCGAGGTCGGGTAGAAGCCGACTCCGCCGCGTTGCGCCCGCAGCCCCACTTCGCGCAGCCGCTCGAGCGGCACGCCGGGAATGTAGAAGTCGATCGCCTTGCCGAGCATGTGCTGGCTGAACTGGGCGACCCCACTCGAGCGCCGCCGCAGCATCGAGTTGGTCTCGGGCGAACGGTACCCGCAGATGATCCAGATCGCTTCCTTGGCGCCGACCTCGCGATGAACCTCCCACAACAGATCGATCAGATGCGGATCCATCTTGGTCGGTTGCGATTCGCGCCAGTCGCGCAACAGGTTGTTGATCTTCCTGAGGGCCTCTTCATCGTAGCGCCCGTTCACCTTGTAGGTGACGGTCAGCTCTTCGTCGGTATGAACGTGATGGAGGGATATCGTCCGGGTGTCGCCTTCGGCGCTCGCGCTCTGCAAGCGATTGCCGCCAAAGAGGACGAGGAGAGCGGCGATACTGCAGCAACAGGCCGCCCGGGCCGAATGCGAAGACAATAGATTCCTGTGCGCGACTTTAGCCGTCACGTGCCGACCCTATTAATTGCGTCCGCGCGTGCCTTTGCGGGCAACGGCATTCCGTCACGCGCCGCGGCTCCTGACCACAGCGAATACGGCCGACGCAGTTTTAATTAGGGAAGGGTTGACGCGAGGTTAGCGCACCCGTCCCCCCCGATACAGGAACCGTGACAGGCGACTATGGCGAAAACTTGCCGCGGTTAACCGAGATGCAAATAATCCTTAACGTTTGCTAACGCGAACGGGCGCCGAACGCTTTGCGTCCGGTGCCCGTTGGATCGAACGCAATCAGCGAGTGATGCGGCGCGGCGGCACCGGTCTCCCTTGCGGCTGGCCGCCGCCGAAGAACGACTCGAAGAACGAGACGACGCGCGGTGTCTGGGCCTGCGGAGCGACCCGCCGCTGTCCCGTCGACGCAACCTCCTGGTCGCGCTTGCGCTCCTGCATCGGTTCGACGACGCCGCGCTCGCTCTTGACCGCCGCCTGCGTGCGGCTGTCGATGCCGTAGACGTCGCGGCGAATCTGCAGCTTGCCGGCGTCGTCGACGAAGGCGGTCTGATAGGTCAGATGTACCCAGATCGGAACGGGCAACTGGACGTCCTGTTCGCCGGTGCCGAACATCCGCTTGATCCGCTCGGCGGTCCAGTTCTCGCTCGGACGCGCGATGTTGAACAGAACCTCGGCGTACTTGGCCGGGTCCTGCACGCGCATGCAGCCGTGGCTGTAGGCGCGCGTGTCGTGCGCGAACAGGTGCTTGTCCGGCGTATCGTGCTGATACACCAGGAAGCGATTCGGGAAGTTGAACCGGATGCGACCCAGGGCGTTGGCCTCGCCCGGCGGCTGATAGATGTGCACGCTGCCGTCGCGGTTGTTTATGAGCTTGAGGCCCATCCGCTCCAGCACCGTCGGATCCTGCTGCAGCGCCGGCAGATATTCGCCGTAGACGATCGACGGCGGCACGTTCCAGGTCGGGTTGATGGTGATGTACTTCATCGTCTCGCTGAGCAGCGGGGTCGACTTGTCGGGCTTGCCGATCACGATCCGCGTCGTCCAGACCTGGGCGCCGTTGTGCATCACCTTGAGGGTGAAATCCGGCAGGTTGACCACGACATGCGCGTTGCCGGGGTCGCGCGGATACCAGCGCCAGCGCTCCATGTTGGAGACGATCATGTCGATCGACTTGTCGCGCGTCGGGCCGTTGAGCTCCTTGACGGTCTTGGCGTCGAGGTTGCCGGTCGCCGGCAGCTCGCTGGCCTGCTGGAATTTCTTCACCGCTTCCGCGAGCTTGGCGTCGTATTTGAGATCGGACGCCTCGCCGGCGAGCCCGAGTTTCTCGCGCAACAGCGGAACGCGCGCATCTTCCATCGGCGCCTTGGCGTTGAGCTTGAGGAGCGCGCCGTCGGCGATCATCTTGCGTCCGTCGCCCTTCCCGCGCATCTGCGCCAGCAGGGTCTTGAGCCGCTTGTAGCCTTCGTGCTGCGGACTGAAGTCCTCGAGCGCCTTGCCGGCGTCGGCGGCACCCGCGATCTTGCCGAGCACGTCCGCCGGCTCGGGCGGGGCTTGCGGCAACTCGATGTTGTGGCTGACGCGGGTATAGGGGAAGCGACCTGCCTGCACGTGGCGGGCATAGGTCAACACCGTCTGGACCAGCTTGAGCTCGGCCTCGGCCTGGGCGTCGGCGGCAAGGCCTGCGAAACTCGGCGTCTTGTAGTCGTTGACGTCGAGGCCGTCGGCGTCGGCGCCCTGCAGGCGCGCGATTACCGCCTTGGCGCGGGCGTTCTCGATGCCCTTGTCGAGCCAGATCGGTGCGTAATTGCGATTCTGATAGAACGTCTCGGCCGCGCTGCGCTCTTTCTTGCCGGCGAACAGCTTGTCGCCCTTGGTCGCCAGCAGGTCGCGAATCTTCTCCGCGACGACGCGGTCGGCCGGATCGAGCGAGGCCATGGGATCCGGCGCTGCGGTCTGCTCGGTTGCAACGGCGGGATTGGCAGGTGTTGCGGGCGCGGCGGCGTCCTTGGCGGCGGCGGCAGGCGCGGCGACATCCTTGGCGGCGGCAGGCGCCTCGCTCGGCGCCGCTGCGTCCTTGGGAACTATCGCGGTTTGCCCCGGCGCAGGCGCCGGCGCGCTCGAGGCCGCGGCGAGCGCCGGGACCGGCGACGCCGCGGGTGATTCGTCTGCGGGCTGCGGCTTAACGGCCGCGTCGAGCCCGGCGGCGGCAAACTTTTCTGCAGCCCGCTGTGCGGCGGATACGGCCGCGCTCGCCGCAGCGGCGTTTTCGGCGGCGTCCTGCGCCATGGCGGCAAAGCCGAGCGGCGCGGTCAGAATCAGCGCCAGAGCCGTGCTCGCCAGGATCCGATCGTAACGGGGGCCGCTCATGAGGACATTCTCCCAAATTGCAACGGGACCGGCGGTCTAAGCGCGAGCCCCACGTCCAATCCACCTGCACGCGTCCAGTTCCGAAGCTGACTTGAATTCACCGACCGAGCAACTGGAGAGGACATCTTTGGCGGACGAATTTGTTCGATTTTGGTGCGCTGTCACCCGCCTGCAACGCATTGCCGATTTCTCAGCAGTGTCACCCATTTACAACGTAGCGGCGGCATACGTCTGGCGTCCGGACGAATCCAACGCGCGATCAGATGTCGCGCGCCGCCCAATCCTTGCGCGACTTCCGACACGGAGCCGCCGCAATGCTTGACGCGATTCCGGTCGCCTCGGCAGCGAGCGCAGCGCGCACGACAGGCGCGGCGGTTGCCCGCGGCCGGCAGCGCCGCGAACGCGGTACGGTGCAAAGCTACCCGGCCTGGGTCAAAGCCAAGTCGCTGGCCGGCTCACGCGCGCGAAGGCGATCGACCAGCAAGGCTCTTTCCTGCCGGCGCCGATGCCGCCCGACGCTCCATGCGCAGCACGAGCTTGACCGCCTCCGCCCCGACCAACAGCGTGCCAGCGACGGCGGTCGCTATCATCCAATCGAATGATGACAGCGGCACAGTGTGGAACGCCGTTTGCAGGAACGGGACGTAGATGACCAGAACATGCGTGAACAATGACAATGCGACTGCCGCGATCAGCCATTTGTTCTCGAAGAAGCCGCTGAAGGCGCTGCGCCAGGTCGAGCGGCAGTTGTACACGTTGAACAGCTGGAACATCATCAGCGTGGTAAAGGCCATCGTGCGGGCGTGGGTCTCGTCCGCCAAGTTCGGTCCGGTACCCGTAGCAAACAGCGTGAACAAGCCGCCGGGATAATACGCGTCGAGCACGGCGAGGGTCCCGACCATCATCACCAAGCCGATGATCGCGAGGCGCCACCAGTCCTCGCTGGTCAGCACGCCACCACCGCGGCTTCGCGGCGGCCGGCCCATGACGTCGGGATCCTTGGGGTCGACTCCGAGCGCCAGCGCGGGCGGCCCGTCGGTGATGAGGTTGATCCACAGCAGTTGCGCCGCGAGCAGCGGAAGGAACAGCCCGGGCTCGACCGATACCAGGCCGAGCATGCCCGCGAAGGTGACGCCAGCGAACATGGTGAGCAGTTCGCCGGCATTGGACGACAGCAGATAGAGCAGGTATTTGCGGATATTGTCGTAGATGCCGCGCCCTTCCTCGATCGCCTTGACGATGCTGGCGAAGTTGTCGTCGGTCAGCACCATGTCGGCGGCTTCTTTCGAGACGTCGGTGCCGGTGATTCCCATGGCGACGCCGATATTGGCGGACTTAAGGGCGGGGGCATCGTTGATGCCGTCCCCGGTCATGGCGACGATGTGGCCTTGGCGCTGCAGCGCACCGACGATGCGCAGCTTGTGCTCCGGATCGACGCGGGCAAACACGCGCACGCGCTCGACGATGGCGTCAAGCTCGGCGTCCGCCATGGCGCGCAGCTCGGTCCCGGTCACCAGCCGTGCGCCCGGCTCGAAGATGTCGAGCTCACGGGCGATCGCCTCCGCGGTCGCGGGATGATCGCCGGTGATCATCACCGAGCGGATGTGTGCCCGTTTGGCGATGGCGACCGCCGCCTTCGCCTCGGCGCGTGGCGGATCGATCATGCCGACCAGGCCGAGCAGCACAAGCTCGTCCTCGATGCTGTCCGGCAACTCGATCCGCGCTGCCGTGTCCGGGCGCGGGACAAGTCCCAGGGCAGCCGCCGGCACGATGCGGGTGGCGATCGCCAGCGTGCGCAGCGCCTGGCCGGCCAGTGCGTCATTGCGCCGCGAAAGCTCGGCGCGGCGATCCTCGCCGAGCGGGACAATCTGACCGTCCTCCCAGAGATAGCAGGTTTTCGCCAGCAGGATGTCGGGGGCGCCTTTGACGAAGACCCGCAATGTCTCGGGGTTCTCGCGATCGAGATGGACGGTGGTGTGGCGCTTGCGCTCCGACGTAAACGGGACTTCGGCGATGCGAGGGAACTGCGCCAGCGCGTCCTCGGTAACGCCGAACTTGCGCGCGGCGACGATCAGCGCGCCCTCGGTTGGGTCGCCTTGCACGCGCCAGCGCCCCTCGCTGTCGGTGAGGGCAGCGTCATTGGCAAGCGCCGCGGCGCGCAGCGTTTGTGCGACCCCGTCGCGGACGAGGGGACTCCCCTCGAGTGGCTCGCCGTTGACGGTGAAGTCGCCCTCGGGGATGTAGCCGCTGCCGTCAACCTCGACCAGCGCGCTGGCCGTGGCAATCTTGCGCACGGTCATTTCATTGCGCGTGAGTGTGCCGGTCTTGTCGGAACATATGACGGTGGCAGCGCCGAGAGTCTCGACCGCGGGAAGCTTGCGCACGATGGCATTGGCGGCCGCCATGCGCCGCACGCCGAGGCTCAGCCCCACCGTCACGATCGCCGGCAGCGCCTCCGGGATGGCCGCCACCGCCAGCGCGACGGCGAACAGGAACAGCCCGAGGATGGCGTTGAGATTCATGACAGGGCTCGTGATCAGCCCGGTCGCGAACACGATCGCGCAAATTCCGAGCATGATGATGCTCAGGCGCTTGCCGGTGCGGTCGAGCTCCTGCTGCAGCGGCGTCGGCTCTTTTTCCGCGGCCTCGAGCAGGCCGGCGATGCGGCCGACTTCGGTATCCATTGCGGTCGCGATGACGACGGCGCGGCCACGCCCGTAGGTGGCGATCGTGCTCGAGAACAACATGTTGCGGCGGTCGCCGATGCCGACGTCGCCGTCGAGCGGCGCGGTTTCCTTCGTCACCGGCATGCTCTCGCCGGTCAGTGGCGCCTCGTCGGTATGGAGGTTGGCATTTTCGATCAGGCGCGCGTCTGCCGGAATGCGATCTCCGGCTTCGACCATGATGATGTCGCCGGGGACGATCTGCTCGGCTGGAATGCGCTGGCGTTCGCCGTCGCGGACAACCGTCGATTCCGGTGCAGCCAGCGCCATCAGCGCGCGGACCGAACGCTCGGCCCGCGATTCCTGGAAGAAGCCGAGCAGCGCGTTCAGCACGACGATGAGCAAGATGACGATGGCTTCATAGGGCAGGGCGGTCTCGCGCGGCTCCTGCAGCAGCCATTCCACCATCGAGATGACGGTGGCCACCAGCAGGATGATCACCAGGAAGTTCTGGAACTGCTCGAGCAAGCGCCTCCACCAGGGCGTCTCCGGGGCGCTCTTGAGTCGGTTCGGACCATGGCGCTCGAGGCGCATCCGCGCCTCGGTTCGGCTCAGCCCGCGCGCCAGGTCAGAGCCGAGCGCCGCGACCACCGCTTGCGCCGGCTGACAATGGGCGGCCGCGGGCTTGCGAATGAGTGCGTCCTCGTCCGGCGCCGCAGGATGGGCGAATCGCACCGCCTCGTGCTCGGTCGACTTCTGGTGCAGGTTCACGATAGCTCCTCACACGTTCATGGCTTTGCAGCGAGGTGGCGTCGGCGGGGTTGAGGCGACGCGTCAGCCATATGTGCCAGTCGCCCCTACTGTTCGCGGTGCGTGCCTTCCACCAGCCGCACCATCTGATCGGCATCGACCTGCGACGCGACGCAGATTCCAAATAAGGTGAGAGCCCCGGCGACGTCCCAATAGGTCATTCGGCGCTGGTCGCAGGCGCGCTCGCGAAGCATTGCGACCAGCGCGACCAGGCACGCCAGAACGAAGAAGATCGTGCTCACCACCGGCAGGACCAGGTCGCCCGGCAGCATTTTCGTGCCTGCGACCATGGCGGCGAAGGCGATCAGCAAGGTGCCTGCGAACGCCAATTCCGGGCCGTGCATCCACGGGCTGGCTCGATGCAAGCGCTTGGCTGGATTGGTGATCGACATGCTGCTCCCCCACGCGGCGCGCTCGCGGGCCGACCCGCCTCTCCTTTGCGGGTCGGAATTGTGCTATCGGTAGTTTTGGTCCTTGCGATTATTATTTGATAGTTTAGTAACTCTGAAACGTACGCAAGGCAAGGCGGATCAAGCCAGTGGCAAGACAGATTCAATTCGCCAAGAAGGCGCCGGAGGCCAAGGAACTGCGCCGCCGGGCGGGGGCCTGGCTCAAGGAGCTGCGGGCTTGCGCGGGATTGTCGCAGATCCAGCTCGCCGAGCGGCTGGGGCTGAAATACTACACCTTCATTTCCCAGGTTGAGAACGGCTTCGGCCGCGTGCCCACCGAAAGCATGGAGGCATGGGCACGCGCGCTGGCGATCGAGCCCTCCGCGTTCGCGCGGCGCCTGCTATCCTTCTACGACCCGGAGCTTCATCGTTTGCTGTTCGAGGTGAAGGAATGAACGTGATCGCGTTCCAACCGAGGATGCTGCAGCTTGACGGCCCCTGGCGGACCGGCGAGCTCAACGCGATGGTGGAGACCTTGATGCCGGAGGCGACCCGTCCGGGAGGCCTGGGATGGGATGTCGGACTCACCGAAATCGGAGACCCGCAATTCTATCTGCTCGGCCCGCCGCAGGACGAGTGCCTCCTTTGCATCTCGCGGATCGGCCGCCGGTATGTGCTGGAAGACGGAGCGGGTCACGTTCTGTTCGAGCACTATCGCCTTTCCTTGCTGGTCGAACGAGCCAAGGCGGCTCTGCAGAAGCGGAAAGCGCAAATCGTTGCCCGCGCCGCTCTCGTCTGGTGCGCGCTGCGGGAGACAGTTGAAGAACGGCTCGACGCTCTGGTGTTGGAGGGAGAGGAGCTGCTGGCGCATTGCGTGCCGCAGCTTGCCGCGCTGGCATGAACCCCCTCGCCCGCGGCAGCCGCAGCCTGGTCGCTTCTCATTTCTCCCGGAATGCCCGCCGGGCCTGGTCGGTGAGCGGCTTGAGCAGATAGGACAGCATGGTGCGCTCGTCGGTCCGGATGAAGGCCTCGACCGGCATGCCGGGCGCCAGCTTGAGCCCGTTGAGGCGCGTGATCTCGTCCGCCGTCATGCTGATGCGGACGAGAAAATACGGCTGGCCCGAACGCTGATTTTCTTTGGAACCTTGCTTGGGATCATTTGCATCGCGCATATGCGCGTGACACATGCTGCATGCGCATGTGCTCGTGTCACATGCGAAACATCACCGGCACTGCATCGTGTGTCACAAGCGTCATCTGATACAATTGTAGTGCTCATTTCGTGCTCATCCTCTGACAACCGGGTCGTGGCATGCCGTCAATCGATCGCTCACAAGTTGGATTTGTCCCGGCTGCGCCCGCCAAGCGCGGCTCCGCGCAACGTGCGGTCAAGTCGGCTTCTGCAGCCCGTCTCGGCTCGCTGCCGGAATGGAATCTGGCCGACCTCTATGCCGGCATCGATGATCCGCAGGTGAAGCGTGATCTCGATCGGGCCGACACGGAAAGCATTGCTTTCGAAGAGGCATATAAGGGCAAGCTTGCCGGGCTCGCCGACGGAACTGCGCCGGGCACCGCGCTCGCCGAGGCTGTAAAGCGTTACGAAGCGCTCGACGATCTTCTCGGTCGGCTCATTTCGTATGCCGGCCTCATCCATGCCGGCAACACCGTCGACCCCGCGCGCGCAAAATTCTACGCCGACGTGCAGGAGCGCATCACCGCCGCCTCCACGCATCTTCTGTTTTTCGTGCTCGAGCTCAATCGTATCGACGATGCCAAGCTCGAAGCCGCCATGCAGGAGCCGGCGCTCGGGCATTATCGGCCGTGGCTGGAGGATGTCCGCAAGGACAAGCCCTATCAGCTCGAGGATCGCATCGAGCAACTCTTCCACGAGAAGTCGGTGACGGCGTATTCGGCTTGGAACCGGTTGTTCGACGAGACCATCGCCAGCCTGCGCTTCAAAGTCGGGTCGAAATCGCTTGCGATCGAGCCGACGCTCAACCTGATGCAGGATACGAGCGCGGCGACGCGCAAGGCGGCTTCGCAAGCGCTCGCCAAGACATTCAAGGAAAATCTGCGAACCTTTGCATTGATCACCAATGTTCTTGCCAAGGACAAGGAGATATCCGATCGCTGGCGCGGCTTCGCCGACGTGGCCGACGCGCGACACTTGTCGAACCGCGTCGAGCCGGAAGTCGTGGAGGCGCTGGTCAAGGCGGTGCGTGCGGCTTATCCGCGACTCTCGCATCGTTATTATGCGCTCAAGGCCCGCTGGTTCGGCAAGAAGCGGCTGCCCCATTGGGACCGCAACGCGCCGCTGCCCAAGGTGCCTGCGCGCACCATCGGCTGGGACGAGGCGCAGGCCACCGTGCTCACCGCCTATGGCGCGTTCTCACCCGACATGGCGGCGATCGCGGAGCGCTTCTTCAAGAACAACTGGATCGACGCGCCGGTTCGGCCCGGCAAGGCGCCGGGCGCCTTCGCGCATCCGACCGTGCCCTCGGCACACCCTTATGTGCTGCTCAACTACCAGGGCAAGCCGCGCGACGTGATGACGCTCGCGCACGAGCTCGGACACGGCGTGCATCAGGTGCTCGCGGCGCCCAACGGGGCGCTGATGGCGCCGACGCCGCTCACGCTGGCGGAGACGGCGAGCGTGTTCGGCGAGATGCTCACGTTCAAGAAGCTTCTGGCCAATGTTGATCACAAGCAGCGCAAGGCGATGCTCGCTGCGAAGGTCGAAGACATGATCAACACGGTGGTGCGCCAGATCGCGTTCTATACGTTCGAGCGCAAGGTCCATGTGGAACGTCGGAACGGCGAGCTCACCGCCGAGCGTCTCAACGCGCTCTGGCTCGAAGTGCAGCAGGAGAGCCTCGGTCCCGCGATCGAGCTCAAGCCCGGCTACGAGACCTTCTGGGCCTATATCCCGCACTTCGTGCACTCGCCGTTCTACGTGTACGCCTATGCCTTCGGCGATTGCCTGGTCAATTCGCTG
>Ga0114129_10005102_pt1 | contig 18495 bp, 20 predicted proteins | sample RhiMetdeltSRZDD1_FD_80071 | JGI IMG/M metagenome (GOLD analysis project Ga0114129, IMG submission 80071) | Populus rhizosphere microbial communities from Tennessee, USA - Rhizosphere MetaG P. deltoides SRZDD1 (version 2) (version 2) | ecosystem: Host-associated > Plants > Roots > Rhizosphere >...
CGGTCAGGTCGCGCAGGTGGTCGCTGGTCAGGGAGACGTCGACGTACGAGATCTCGGCGCGCGGGACACCCAGGCGCTGCGGGATCATCCCGGCGTCGTCGAGAGGCAGGCTGGCCCGGCCCCCGTCGCGGCGGACCACGTCGACCCGGTCGGCCGTCCCGTACCGGAACTGGGTGACGATCCGCGTGCACTCACCCACCTCGGTGGGGGCGACCCGCCGGCCGATCAGCGCGTTGACCAGGGTGGACTTGCCCGCTTTCAGCCGGCCCGCGATCGCGACCCGCAGCGGCTCACCGATGCGGCGCCGCACGTCGAGCACGCTGGTGGCGGTGCCGGGGCCCAGCCGGGGACCGACCTCGTCACAGAGGGCAGCCACCCGACTGCTCAGTGGTCCGGTCCGCGGGCCTGTCATGTTTCGGCGATCCCCCTGGTCTCGTACGCGCCGGCTTCCGGCCGCTTCGCGTGATGCCCACACTACGAATATCCTGCGCGCGCAGGATCCCATCTTTGTGCCACTGACCACGTCCAGCGAGCTGGGAGGACCCCCGTGCGGCACGCACCCGGCGGCGAGCTGGCCCCGGCCGCGTCCGGGCCGGCGCCACCGGAGGCCGCCGGGCCGTCAGTGGTGGCCGCCGCGGCGGCCGTCCTCGCCGCACCCGGGCTCGTCGTACTCACCGGCGGTCCGGGGGCCGGCCGCAGCACCGCGCTGCGCCGCATCGGCGACGCGTTCCGGGGGCCGGTCTTCGCCGGGGGCGCGCTGGCGATGCTGGCCGGCGTACCGGCACTCGCGCTCGCCCGCGCGGTCCGCGCCCGGTTGCCCGCCGACGACCCCGCACTGCTCGCCGAGGCGGTCCGTTCACGGGTACGCGCCGGCCTGCTTCTGCTCGACGACCTGCAATGGGCCGACCCGGCGACGGTGGCGGCACTGCCCCGGATCGCCGTGCACTGCCGGGTGGCGGTCGCGCTGCGCACCCCGCACCGGATACCGCCCGACCTGGAGCAGGCGCTGCGCGCCGCCGCCGCCGGGTGGTACGCCGTACCGCCCCTGCCGGCCGGCGACGCCGCCGCGCTGGCCCGGCGTACGGCACCCCGGCTCGGTACGGCGGCCGTGGCGGAGATCGTCGCGCGGGCCGGAGGCGTACCGCTCGCCGTCGAGGCGCTCGCCCGGCACGCCGCCGCCCGGGGGCTAGCCGCCGAGGAGCCGGCCGGGGTCGCGTACGCGGTGGCCGGCGCGCTGGCCGACCTGACCCGCCCGGCGCGTACCGCCATGGCCGCACTCGGGCTGCTCGGCCGTCCGGCCCCGCCGGGGCTGCTCGGCGACGGCGTCGAGGAGCTGGGCGCGGCGGGGCTCGTACGGGTCGCCGACGGCGAGGTCACCGCCGCCTCCCCGTACGTGGCCGAGATCGCGGCCGGCCTGCTCGACGCCGAAGCCCGGGCCGACCTGCACCGCCGGCTCGCCGGCCTCGTGCCACCGCGGGAGGCGGCCCGACACCTGGCCGCCGCCGGCGAGCCCGGACTCGCGTACACGGCGGCGGTCAGCGGCGCCGCCGCGGCGGCCACCGCGGGCGAGCGCGCCGAGCTGCTGCTGTTCGCGTGCGCCCAGCCGGGCGTACCCGTCGACCCGCCCGTCCGGCTCGACGCGGCCGGTGCCGCGCTCACCGTCGGGCAGCCGCGGGCCGCACTGCGGGCACTGGGCGACGGGGACCTCGGCCCGGCCGGCGCCGCGCTGCGGGGCGAGGCACTGCTGCAGGCCGGCGAGGCCAACGCCGCCGGCCAGGCGGTCGCCGAGGTCCCCGACACCGCACCGCCGACCGTCGTCGCCGTCCGCGACCGGGTCCGGCTGCTGGCCCTGCTGGCCGGCGACCCGACGGCCGCCCTCGCGTGGGCCGACCGGGTGGCCACGGACGCGCCACCCGTGCTCGCGGCCGTCGCGGCCGTGCGCGCCGCCTGGCGTACCCCCGGCTGGGAATTCGGCCTGGCGAACGCGGCCGAGACGGCCGGGCGGGGCGGTGACGCGCTGACCGCCCGGTGGAGCGCGTGGCTGCTCGTCGAGACCCTCGCCGCGGACGGCCGGCTCGCAGACGCCGGGCAGGCGGCCGGAGCGGCGGCCCGGGCCTGCGCGGAGGACCTGGCCTACAGCTGGCAGACCCGGTTCCTCGCCGCCCAGCTGTGGTGCCTGGCGCTACGCGGCGAGGCGATCGACGACGTGGTCCGCCGCGCCGGCGATCTCGTCGACCGCACGCTGCCGGCGGACGCGCAGGCGTACGCGGTGGCCGCCGCGAGCCTCGCCGAGGCCGACGGCGGGCTGCTCGCCCCGGCCCGCGCCCGGCTGGCCGCGGCCGGTCCGGCCCCCGAGTCCGCCGCGGCCCTGCTGGACTGGGTGACCCGCGAGGCGGCGTGGCTGGACGGGCAGCCCGAGCAGGCGGCCGCCCCCGCGGTACGCGGTGGCCGGCTGCGGCTCGTCGACGGCCTGCGGCGCATCACCGCCCGGTGGGCCGCGTTCGACGGCGCCCCGCTGGCCGATGCCGGCGTCGCCGACGACCCGCTGCCCCAGGTGCGGGACACCCTGTACGCCTGGGCCGCCCGCGACCCCGGCCGGTTCGACGCCGCCGCGGCCGCCTGGCACGATCTCGCGGTGCGCGAAGAGATCCGCTGCCTGCTCGCCCACGGGCTGCTCACCGACGACCCGGCGCAGGCCGTGCCGCCGCTGCTCGCCGCGGAACGGCTCGCGGAGGAGGCCGGCATGGTCGTCCTGCTCGGCCGGGCGCACCGGGCCTTGCGGCGGCACGCGGTGCGCCGCGACGTACGCGGCCCCCGCGCGGGTACCGACCTGACCGACCGGGAACGCGACGTACTCCGCCTCGTCGCCGCCGGCGAACCCACCCGCCGCATCGCCGGCCAGCTCGGCATCTCCGGCGAGACCGTGGAGACGCACATCCGGTCGGGCATGCGCAAGCTGGGCGCCCGTACCCGCACCGAGGCCGCCGCGCTCGCCCTGGAGGTGTTGGGGTGAGCCGGCCATGAGCGGAGGCGTGACCGCGCCACATTTCGTCCTCCCCACCGCCGCCGACGCGACCGCCGTGCTGCGCCGGCTGACCCGGGCCGGCTGGCAGACCCGGGAAGGCTTCGCGCTGACCGAGGCCGCATGGGACATCACCGACACGCGGCTCATCGTGTTCGGCCGGGTGTCCGATGTGGACACCGCCCGGCTGGCCGTGCTGGCCGCCGCGCGGGGCGCCGGGGTCGTCGCGATCGTCGACCCCACCTCGGAGACCGGCCGCGCGCTGCTCGCCGACCTGGGCCGCATCGGCACCGTGTACCGCGACCCCGACGACGAGTTCGCCGGCGAGACCGGACCGGACGCCGACGAGGGCGGGCTGCCGCTCACCCCCGAGCAACGCGCGCTGCTGGACCGGCTCGCCGGCGGGGAGACCATCGCCGCCGCGGCGGCCGCCGAGTTCCTCTCGCTGCGTACCGCCAACCGCCGCATCGCCCAGGCCCGCGACGCCTTGGGGGTACGCACGACCCGCGAGGCGGTGCTCGCCTACCTGCGGCAGCGGCGAGGGTAGGGGGCGCGCCGCCCCGCCTCTACCCCGAGGGCGGCGGCAACGCGCGGGTGGTCTCGGTCGGGCGGGTCGGGTCCACGTACCGGGGCAGGTCCGGCTCGTCGACCCGCAGCGGGCGCAGCGCCGCCGTCATCCCCGCGATGATGCGCTCGGTGGCCCGCCGCGCGTCACCCGGCCGGCCCGCCGACAGTCCGTCCAGGTCGATCGGCGGTCCGAAGTGGACCCGTACCGTCGGCCGGTGGGTGACCGCGCGCCACACGCCGCGTACCAGACCCTGGGGTGCCGAGTACGGCAGCACCTCGTGCGCGCCCCAGATGGCCACCGGCGCGACCGTCGCCCCGCTGGCGAACGCGAGCCGCGCCACCCCGGTCTTGCCGCGTTCCGGCCACATCGCCGGGTCCAGACCCATGCGGCCCTCCGGGTACAGCGCGACGACCGAACCGGCGGCGATCGCCGCGCCGGCGGCCACCAGCGCGTCGGCCACCGTCTCGGTACGCCGGTTCACCCGGATGTGCCCCGACGCCCGCATGATCGGCCCCACGACCGGCGCCCGGAACAGCCCGCCCGTCGCCATGACGCGCGGCGCGATCCGGCGTACCTGGCAGGCCGCCACCAGCACGACGGGGTCGAACGGGCTCAGGTGGTTCACCGCCAGGATCAGCGGCCCCCGTCGCAGGCCGGGGGGCACGTCGCCGGTCACCCGCAGCCGGCACAGCAGCCCCGCGAGGCCCCGGGCGATCACCAGCTGCGCCCGCCAGATCAACGGGGGCCGCCACGGGGTCGTCGTCGGCATGGTCATCGCAGCGCAGAGTACCGTCGCAGGCGTGGCACGGCGTACGGTCCTGCGGGCTTCGGGACACACCCATATCCGCGGTACGCACGGCCAGACGCTCGAGTTGACCACCGAGAGTGCGATCAGCCCGCGGGCCACCTGCGTCCTCGGCGTCGACCTGTCCTTCGACCCCGTGGCCGCGGCACTGCTACGCGGCCCGGTGCGCCTCGAGGTGTCCGCGGCCGGCCGGTCGGCGTGCGGCACGGCCGTCATCAACCCCGGGCACGAGGTACGCGACCGGGTCGTCGTCCGCCGGGCCCCGGCCGGTGGCCCCGAGACGCTCGCGGTGTCCTCGACGCTGACCGCCGCCGACCTCGACCGGGAACTGCTGTCCGCCCTCGCCGAACCGGGCACCCCGGTCACGCTGACGGTCACCGAGGACGGTTCTCGGCGCCCCCTCGTGCTGGTCGGCGCGCCCGGCATGTCCGGGCCGGCCGGCCGCCTGGGTCTGCTGTGGCGGCACGCGGACACGGTCGTCCGGGGCCCGGCCCGGGCCGCACTCGGCGGGGGCGGGACCGTCGTGGCCGTGATCTCGGAGTCCACTGTGGACGTCCCCTGGCTTGCGGAGGCGGCGTCGCACGGTGCGCGGTTCGCCATCGTCACCGGCGCCGGCCCCGCCGCGGAGGCGCTGCTCGCCGGCGGGCTGCCGGCCAGCCCCGCGCTGTGGCTCGGCCGGGTCGACCGGCGTGCCGCCCGGGATCCGCGGTTCGCCGACCCGGTACGCCCCGCCGCCGTCCCGACCGTGCTCGCCGTACCGGTGTCCGATGTGGACGGTGTGCTCGGACCGCTCGCCGCGGCCGATCCCGAACACCCGGTGGCGGTGCAGGCCGACCCGTACGACGTCGGCACCGCGATGGACTGGACCACCGCGGCCGGCGCGGTGCGGGCCGTCCGGGCGCACCCCGGCGCCGACGCGCTCGTCGTGCTCGCCGCCCAGCCACCCGGTGGTGACCTCGCCGCCGCGGGCCGGGCGCTGGTCGCGGCCGGCGTACCCGCCCGGACGGTCAGCGACGCGCTGGCCCCGCTCGGGCTCGATCGCCGTACCCTCTATGGCGGCCTGCGGGAAAGGCGGTCCGGTGCGCCGGATCGTCGGTAAGCGGGTCGTCGAGGCGGACCTCGCCGCGCTGCGGGACGGCTTCCCCGACGTCCTGCTCGACGTCGGCACCGGCGACGGCAAGCACGCCCTGCACGTCGCGCGGCAGCGACCCGACTGGCTCGTCGTCGGCCTCGACGCCAACCGCGACAACCTCGCCCGCACCGCGCGCCTCGCCGCGGGCAAGAAGGGGCAACCCAATGTGGTGTACGCGTGGGCCGCCGCCGAGACGCTGCCCCCGGCGCTGCGCGACGTGGCCGAGATCCACGTCCTCATGCCGTGGGGGAGCCTGCTGCGGGGCCTGCTCGGCATCGACGACACGATCCTGCGCAACCTGGCCACGGCGGCCCGCGACGGTGCCCGGCTGCTCGTGACGCTGAACCTGCACGCCTGGCGGCCACCCGTACCCGAGGTCGGCGACACACCCGAGCCCACACCGGCCTGGGTACGGGACGTGCTGGCGCAAAGCTACGCCCGTACGGGCTGGACGATCGACGAGGCGCACTACGCCGACGACGCCGAGATCGCCGCCCTCGCGACCGCCTGGAGCCAGCGCCTGCGCTCCTCCCGCGGCCGGTTCGACGTCCTCACGATCACCGGTTCCCGGACTGTTACGGTTCGGTCGTGAGTGATCCGGAGGGCCGGGCCGTCGTCGGGTTGGACGTCGGCGCCACCAGCATCAACGCCTGCGTCGTCGACGCCAACGGCCACTTCCTCGTCGACCGGCTGGTCGAGACGCCCAGCCGGGTCCTCGAAGGCCCCGCGGCCGCGGTCGAGGCGCTCGCCGCGGCCATGGCCGGGATCCTCGCGCTGACCGGTACGCCGCTCGTCGCCGTCGCAGCCGTCGGCCTCGACACGCCCGGCCCCGCCAGCGCCGACGGGGTCATCTCGTCCAAGGGCTCGACGAACTTCTCCGCTCCCGAGTGGCGCGGCTTCGACTTCCGCGGCGCCGTCGAGGCCCGGCTCGGCGTACCGGTCGTCTACCACAACGACGGCAACGCGGCCGCCCTGTACGCGCACCAGGCCCACTTCGGTCCGGTCGCCATCGACCGGTCCTCGGTGTCCGCCATCGTCGGCACCGGACTCGGCGGCGGTGTCGTCGAGTCGGGCCGCGTGGTCAGCGGCGCCGCGGGCATGGCCGGCGAGTTCGGCCACATCCAGATCCCGATGGCCGGCCTGCTCGCCGACGACCAGCCCGTACCGATCTGCAACTGCGGCAACGCCGGCGACGTGGAGAGCATCGCGTCCCTCACCGGCATCACCAAGAACCTGCTGCCCTACTGGCTGTCCCGCTTCCCCGACCACGCGCTGCACCGCGCCGACTCGATCGGGGCCGCCGCGAAGCTCGTCCGGTCGCTGGGGGAGCAGGGCGACCCGCTGGCCCGGCACATCTTCGCCCAGCAGGCCATGGCCCTCGGCCGGCTGTTCACGATCGCGGCGAACTTCACCGACCCGCACGCCTACTTCGTCGGCGGGGGAGTCGTCGAGACCGGCACCGAGTTCCGCGACTGGTTCCTCGGGACCGTACGCGAGCACACCGGACTGCGGACGGAGCAGGCCGCGGTGGCCGAGTTCGCGCTCGTACCGCACCTCGACATGGCCGGGGCCCGCGGCGCCGCCCTCGCGGCGCTGTAGATCAGCTCGCCGCGCGCAGATCGGCCAGCTTCGCCTCGATCTCGGCCAGCTCGGAGCGCAGCTTCTCGGCCTGGTGCTCCGCCTCGGCGCGTTCGACCGAGAGGATGTGCTCCACGGCCTCCTGCACGCCGGGCGCGTCGAGCAGGCCGACCATCTTCAGCGCCTCCGACGGCCGGATCAGGTACGGCTTCGCCAGCGGCTTGGTGCCCTGCTGCGCGGCGACCGTCCACTCGCCGTCGGCATACGCGAGCGTGATCGTCAACGCGGCCGGCGCCTTCACCTTCGGCCCCTTGCCGATGGTCTTGCGGGCCACGACCGACTTGCCGTTGTCCGAGGCCGCGGCACCGGGCGCCGCGCTCTCGATCGGTGCCCCGCTCTTGGCCGGCGCCGCGCCGTTGGCGGGAGCGGAGCCGTTCGCGAGGGCCGGTTTTTCCAGTGTGGTGGTAGTGGGCACAGGCTTCTCCTGGCGGGGCGTCGGGACCGGTTTCTCGCGCACGATCTTGAGCTCGGGTGGCGGCGTCTCGGCCGGAGCCGCACGCCGCGACGCGGTCGACTTGGTCGGGATCGCCAGGTCGGTAGGGGAGAAGGGGAGCTCATCGCGGCCGAAGCGGACCACGACGAACTCCTCGGACAGCTCCGGGTTGGTCAGCTGCACAACCTGACCCGTCTGCCCGGCGACCTGGCCGGCCGCCTCGGTGAACAGCACCTTCGGCTTGCGTCCGGCCGCGAGCGCGTCCCGGATCGTCTCCAGGTCATCGGCCGACAGACCGCTGGCCCGGCCTCGCACGGCGGTGGCCATCGCATCCCTCCGTACATGTGTTTGATTACTGGTTCCTACCAGCACCTGCCGACACTTTCGGCGCGACACACCGAGGGAACGAGAACGAGGACGGAATCAGGCCCCGCGCCGGGCCAGGACGAGGGCGGTCGCGAGGTCGATCGAGACGACTCCGCCGAGCCGGTCGATGACGACCGCGAGGGCGTCGTGCAGCGCGTCCCGCCGCCCGTCGGGCAGCATCCGGTGCCCGGAGAACGTACCGAGCAGGGCCCGGTACCGGGCCGTCGGGTACGCCACCAGCGAGTGGAACACGGTGGTACGCACGTCCGTGAACAACCCCGAGTCGCGTACCTCGGCGGCATACACGAAATCGGAGCCGTCAGGCGAGGGCGGCGGCTCCATCAGCTCCGGGGCGTGTACCGCGTACACGCCGTTGGTCGCGTCCGCCATCTCCTGGTCGGCGAACACGTACCCGTTCCAGAACAGCGCCGCCGCGCCGCCCGGGGCGAGCGCGTCGTGCAGCAGCCCGTACCGCGTCGCGGCGTCCACCCAGTGCCACGCCTGCGCGCTGTAGACGAGCGGTACGCCACCGGCCGGCGGAGTCCAGTCCTCGAACGGTCCCGCGTGGACGGTCACACCCGGGTACCGCGACGCGAGCACCGCGGCCATCCGCGCGTCCGGCTCGACACACGTCAACGACAGTCCACGGGCGACGAACGAGCCGGTCGCCTTACCCGTACCGGCGCCGACCTCGACCGCCCAGCCCGGCGCGCCCGCGTAGGACAGCACCTCGTCCACGAGATCCTCGGGGTACCCGGCCCGCGCGTCCTCGTACGCCCCGGCCACCTCACCGAAGACCCGTCCCCGCACGCGCCCGTCCACGCGTACACACTAAGGGGCATGACCCGTTACCTGCTCAGCGTGTACCAGCCCGATGGACCGCCCCCGGACAGCGTCGATCTTGACAAGATCACCGCCGACCTGGACGCGGTGAACGCGGAGCTGAAAGCGGCCGGGGCGTGGGTCTTCGCGGGCGGCCTGCACCCGGCGAGCACCGCGACGGTCGTCACCGTGCGCGGCGGCGAGACGCTGATGACCGACGGCCCGTACGTGGAAGGCAAGGAGCACCTCGGCGGCCTCACGATCATCGAGGCGGCGGATCTCGACGCGGCGCTGGCGTGGGGCCGCAAGCTCAGCGCCGCGACGACGCTGCCGATCGAGGTCCGGCCGTTCGCGCATTGACCGGGCCGGGCGCGCCGGACCCCGCGGACCACACGACCGGCACCGGCATCGAGCGGGTCTTCCGCCAGGAGTACGGGCGCTCGGTCGCCGTGCTCGTCCGCGTGCTGGGCGACATCGACGCCGCCGAGGAGGCGGTACAGGACGCGTTCACCACCGCGGTCGCGCGGTGGCCGGTCGACGGGCTGCCGCCGAGCCCGGCCGGCTGGATCATCACGACCGCTCGCAACCGGGCCATCGACCGGCTACGCCGCGAGTCCACGCGCGCCGACCGGCAGGCGCAAGCCGTACGCCTCGCGGCGCAGACCGCACCCGACCAGCCCGACGACGGCCCCGTCCCCGACGACCGCCTCCGGTTGATCTTCACGTGCTGCCACCCGGCCCTCGGTACGGGCGCCCAGGTCGCGCTGACCCTGCGGCTGCTCGGCGGGCTCACGACACCGGAGATCGCCCGGGCCTTCCTCGTACCCGAGCCGACGATGGCCCAGCGGATCGTCCGGGCCAAAGGCAAGATCCGCGACGCGGGCATCCCGTACCGCGTGCCGACCGAAACCGACCTGCCCGAGCGGCTCCGCTCCGTGCTCGCCGTCGTGTACCTGATCTTCAACGAGGGGTACACCGCGATCCGGGCCGACCTGTGCGCCGAGGCCATCCGGCTGGGCCGGCTGCTGGTCGAGCTGATGCCGGACGAGCCGGAGGCACTCGGCCTTTTGGGTCTGATGCTGCTCGTGGAGTCGCGCCGGGCGGCCCGTACGACACCCGCCGGCGACGTCGTCCTCCTGGCCGACCAGGACCCCGCCCGATGGGACCACGCCATGATCGACGAGGGCCGGGGGATCGTGCGGGAATGCCTGCGCCGCAACCAGCCGGGGCCCTACCAGATCCAGGCCGCCATCAACGCCGTCCACAGCGAACCGCCCACCGACTGGCGGCAGGTGCTCGCCCTGTACGACCAGCTGCTCGCCGTCGCGCCGAGCCCGGTCGTCGCGCTGCACCGCGCGGTGGCGGTCGCCGAAGTACATGGTCCGCGGGACGGGCTGCGGATCGTCGACGACCTCGACCTGGCCGGGTACCACGTCTACCACGTCGTACGCGCCGACCTGCTGCGCCGGCTGGGCCGCACCGACGAGGCGATCGCCGCGTACGAGGCCGCCCGGGACGGTACCGGCAACGAGGCCGAACGCGCCTTCCTCGACGCCCAGCGCGACGAGCTACAGGGCCTGATTCGATAATGCACATTATGTAAAGCTGAACCTGGGAGGGGCACCGCCCACCGTTACGATCACCCCCATGTCCGACGACTTCATGGACCGCGTGGCCCGGCGCTGGCAGACCGCCGACCGGCTCCTGCCCGCACCCTGGCCGCCCGGCCCCGACCAGCAGGTCATCGAAGTCCCCGGCGCCTGCGGCGTCATCTCCCACTCCACCGCCGAACCGGGTACCCCCAAACCGATGTGGTTCGCCGCCGACCGGTTCTGGCTCGGCCCGCTGATCGCCGGCGACGACGCTGGGGCCGCCATGGACGCCCTGCTCGCCGCCTGGCACCGCACGATCGCCCCCGAGCTGGAGACCGCCGGACCCGACTCGGCGTGCTACGTCACGTACCCGTCCCGCGAAGACCAGGTCTTCCCGGCCCTCGGCCGCCACGGACTGACCCCGCACGTCATCATCGCCGCCCGGCCCGCCAAGCGGTCCACCCCGCCCGGGTCCGCCGGGACCGCGCGGGTACGCCGCGCCACCGCCGGCGACCTCGACGCGATCGGCGACATCGCCGTACGGCAGGCGCGCGAGGAGCAGCGCTACGGCACCGCCTGGGCCCGGCCCGACGCCGCCGCCCAGGTACGCCGCGAACCCGAGGTGCTGCTCCGCGAACCCGACCCGTGGATCTGGCTCGCCGAAGTCGACGGCCGACCCGTGGGCCTGGTCACCCTGACCCCGCCCGAACACAACGAATGGCTCCACGGATACGCCGATCACCGGCCGCTCGCCTACCTGTCCACCGCGTACCTCGACCCGACCCTGCGCGGCGGCGGCATCGGCGCGGCTCTCGTCAACGCCGCCCACCAAATGCTCGACGAGGCCGGCGTCGCGCTGACCCTGCTGCACTACGCCGTGCTCAACCCGTACTCGGGGCCGTTCTGGCACCGGATGGGCTACCGTCCACTGTGGACCGGATGGTCGGCCCGACCGGCCAACCGGCTCCGCTAGCCCGCTAGCCGAGCCGCGCCGCGCTCGACGTGCCGAACCGCGCGGCCACCAACGCCTTCAGGCCGTGCGGGAAATCCCGCTTGGCCGCCAGGTGCGCGTCCAGCAGCCGCCGCTGGGCCGCGCCGTCCCCGTCGAACGCCAGCACACACTCGTCGGGGTACGCGTTCGCGACGGCCAGGATCGCCCCGGTCGCACCCAACACACCGGCCAGGGTGACGAGTGCGCTGGAGCCCACATACGTCCAACCGTCCCATGTGGACAGTACGTGCAGCAGCCGCTCGGCGCTCCCCGTCGAGTCCTTGAGCCCCGCCACCGGCAGCTCCCCCAGCGCGTCCACGGGTACCTCTCCCCCGGCCACTCCCGGGAAGTGGTACGCGAGCACGGGCACCGTACCGGCCGCCTTCGCCACCGCGCCGTAGTACCCGGACAGGTCGGTCGACCGGTGCGGCGGCGCGACGAGTACCGCGTCCGCCCCCGCCCCCACCGCGGCGGCGACCCGGGTGACCGCGGCCCCCGTCCACGCTCCCCCGGCGCCGGCGACGACCGGAACCTCGCCCGGCAGCGCCTCCCGCACCGCCGACACGAGGGCCACCCGCTCGCCGTCGTCCAGCGCGTCGGCCTCGCCGGTGGACCCGGCGACCAGCACGGCGCGTACCCCCGAGGTGGTCAAGCGGACCGCGTGCGCGGCGGTGGCCGCGGTGTCGACGGCGCCCTCGCGGTCGAAGAGCGTGACGAGCGCGACCGCCACGCCACGCCAGAGCGGCTCCGTCACGGCGCCTCCACGGCGGTCGGCTGCTCCAGCGCGGCCGGGGGCGGCCGGCTGATGGCCCGGTGCGCCCGCCACCACCCGATCAGGTTGCCGAAGAACACGGCGATGGTCAGCAGGGCGGCGAGCCCGAACCCGTTCCCGGTCTGGACGAAGTCGTCCGCCGTCTTGCCCGCCGGCATCTGTACGGCCAGCTGGGCCTGGAGCTTGGCGGACAGCAGCGCCTCGACGGTGCCCTGGTTGGCGGCCAGGAGTATCGCGGCCAGCGCGGCGATCACCGCGGACGCGGCCCGCCGGACCCACGTGTCGCGCACGACCGTCACGATCGCGCCCACGATCAGCAGCATGAAGGCGGCGATGGCCAGCGGCTGCGGGTCCAGCTCGTCGGGCTGCTGCTCGGCCGGCGGCCGCAGGTGCTTGGGGTCGACCTGCGGCGCACCGCCCACGGCGAGGTCGATGCCGGTGTAGACGGTCTGCCCACCCGGTGCCGAGCGACCGTATCCCCCGGGCGCGTCGCACGAGACGACGGCGAAGGCCATGAAGAAGCACAGTGCGGCCAGCACGAACCCGGTCGGCGTCAGCCCCCGGGCGACACGTCGGAACATCGACGGCTCTCCTTTGTCGGCGCGGACCGCGTCAGCGTAGTCCCGCCGAGGTGGAGAACATATCGCGTACAGCGTCCTAGGAAGCTAGGTACGGTAACCCGGGAGCCCGGGCCGGGCCTACAGCCGGATGCCCAGCAGGGAGTCCACTGTGGACGACATCAGGGCCGGCGCGCCGGCGTCCGTACCCAGTCCGGCGAGCACGGACTCCACCCAGGTGTCCACCAGTGCGAGCACGCCCGGCGTGTCGAGATCGTCGGCGAGGCGCCGGCGTACCCCCGCGAGCAGGTCGGCGCCCGACGGCCCGGACCCGGCCGCGGCGGCCTCGCGCCACCGGGCCAGCCGCAGCTCCGCGGCCTTGAGCACGTCGTCGGTCCACTGGCGGTCGGCGCGGTAGTGGTCGGCGATCAGCCCGAGACGCAGGGCCATCGGGTCGACCCCGTCGGCGCGCAGCCGCGAGACGAACACGAGGTTGCCCTTTGACTTCGACATCTTCGCCCCGTCGAGCCCGATCATCCCGGCGTGGACGTAGTGGCGGGCGAACGGCGCCACCCCGGTGAGCCGCTCCGCGTGCGCGGCCGAGCATTCGTGGTGCGGGAAGAGCAGGTCGTTGCCGCCGCCCTGCACGTCGATCTGGTCACCCAGCAGGTCGAGCGCGATCACGGCGCACTCGATATGCCAGCCGGGCCGGCCCGGGCCGAGCGTCCCGCCGGGCCAGGACGGCTCACCGTCGCGGGCACCGCGCCACAGCAGCGGGTCGAGCGGGTCGCGCTTGCCGGCCCGGTCGGGGTCTCCCCCGCGTTCGGCCGCGAACACGAGCATCTGCTCGCGGGACAGGTGCGACTCGTACCCGAAGTCCGGCGCGGCGGCCAGGTCGAAGTAGACGTCGCCGGTGCCGTCGTCCACGCGGTACGCGGCGCCCTCGGCGAGCAGCCGGGCGCACTGCACCGCGATGCCGGGGATCGACTCCACCGCGCCGACGTAGCGCCGGGGCGGGACGATCCGCAGCGCCTCCATGTCCTCGCGGAACAGCGCGGTCTCGCGCATGGCCAGCACGATCCAGTCCTCGCCGTCGCGGGCCGCGCGCTCGAGCAGCGGGTCGTCGATGTCGGTGACGTTCTGGACGTACGCGACGTCGAGCCCGGAGTCGAGCCAGACCCGGTGGACGAGGTCGAAAGTGATCATCGTGGCCGCGTGCCCGAGGTGCGTGGCGTCATACGGGGTGATCCCACAGACGTACATGCTCGCCGGCCCACTCGCGGGGCCCGAGCCGGCGGGGCGCGTCTGCGTGATCGCCCGCCGCGCCGAGTCGAACAGGGCGAGCGGCTGCCCGGGCCCGGGTAGGCGGGGCACCTCTACTGCGGACCACGGATCCATGCGGCCAAGCGTAAGAGACGCTGAGCGCAGCCGGAGCCGCCCCTGGGCGGAGGCGAGCACAGCCAGGTCAGCCCAGCTGAGCGGCGGTCAGATCGGCGGCCAGGGCAGCGGTGGCCAGTCGTAGTCGGGCTCGGGGTACGAACCGGACGTGAGCAGCCGATCCACCCGCACGACGAGTGCCCCGATCTCGGCCGGTGTGATGTACGTCGCGAGCGTCTCCGGCAGCGTGCCGGCCAACGACGCCCGCAGCGCGCTCAGCTCGTCGACGAACTCCTCGGGCAGCGGCGTACCGGCCCAGCCCCACAACAGCGTGCGCAGCTTGGGATCGACGTGGAAGCAGACCCCGTGGTCGACGCCGTACACCCGCCCGGTGCCGTCGCAGATGACGTGGCTGCCTTTGCGGTCGGCGTTGTTGACGACCGCGTCGAACACGGCCATCCGGCCGAGGCGGGGGTCGTCGGCGTGGGCCAGCGCGTACGGCCGGCCGTCCTCGTCGCGGGCGGACGCCACCCGGCACCAGCCTTTGGGGATCCGGCGGGACGGTACGAACCCGACCAGCTCCTCGGCCTCGTCCGGCTCGTCGATCCACAGCTGGCAGGCACCCGGCCCGAGCGGCCCGTCGCGCAGGACGGTCGGCGGGACGATGCCCCACCCCGCCGCGACCGAGACGAGGTAGGCGCTCACCTCGCGGCCGGCGAGCGTACCGTCCGGAAAATCCCACAGTGGGCGTTCCCCACGGTTCGGCTTGTAGACGCAGCGACGCTCGACCCCGTCCAGCGTGACGACGGCGCGGAGCGTGGTGTTGGACGCGTCGACCAGCCGGCCTTCCAGCTCCAGCTCTCCGTCGGTGACCAGGGCCAGCGCGACCTCGTCCGCCAGCACGCCGGAGGTCACCGCGGCCCTACCGGTGGTACCCGTTGTGCCGCGGGCACAGGTGTCCGGTGGGGTCGAGCGGCTGGCCGCACAGCGGGCACGGCGGCCGGCCGGCGGCGACGACCCGCTTCGCCCGGTCGATGAAGGCGCGAGCCGCCTGCGGAGTGAGCCGGACCCGGAGCCGGTCCAGGTCCTCGTCGTCCTCCTCGGTGGGCTCTTCCTCCTCGATCTCCGCCTCGGCTTCGCCCTCCCCCGCCGCGATCGCCTCGATGACGACCGTGGAGGTGTCGACGTCGTAGGCCAGCCCGAGCGTGCCCACCCGGAACTCCTCGTCCACCGGTACGTCGAGCGGCTCGTTGTCGGTCGGACCCGGCACGACCTCGGGCAGCTCGATGCCGAACCGCCGGCTCGCCTCGGTCAGCAGCTCCTCGAGCTTCTCGGCGAGGAGCGCCATCTGCACCTTCTCCAGGACCACGCTGACGAGCCGGCCGCCGCCCCGCGCCTGCAGAAAGAACGTCCGCTCCCCCGGCGGACCCACCGTTCCGGCGACGAACCGCTCGGGCGGCTCGAACGCGTACACCTGATGGGTCATACCTCGACACTATCCCGCGTCAGGTCGCTGTGCCGGCGCCGCCGCCGACCACGGCATCCGAGTCCGCCGGCCGGGTAGCCCGACGGCGACGGCGTTTGTGCGGCCGGAAGCCGGACAGGTCACCACCGGAGTCGTTCAGCCTGAGCACGAAGGGGCGCAACGGGGTGTACCGGATCACCGTGACCGAGGCCGGGTCCACGGCGATGCGCTGGAACTGGTCCAGGTGCATGCCGAGCGCGTCCGCGACGATCGACTTGATCACGTCGCCGTGGCTGCACGCGAGCCACACCGCGTCGGGTCCGTGCGCGGCGGCCAGCCGGGCGTCCCAGTCCCGCATCGCGTCGACCGCCCGGCGCGCCATCGCCGCCATCGACTCGCCGCCCTCGCCCGGGAACGTGACCGACGACGGGTGCACCTGCACGGCCGACCAGAGCTTCTCCTTGACGAGCTTCTTGAGCTCCTGGCCCTCCCAGTCGCCGTACCCGACCTCGGTCAGCCGCTCGTCGACCACCGCCTCGGCGCCCGGCAGCGCCAGGTCGACCGTCTGGCGGCAGCGCACCAGCGGGCTCGTCACGACGGCCACCAGCGGTACGGGCGCCAGCCGCCCGCCCACCGCCGTCGCCTGGGCCACGCCCGTCTCGTCCAGCTCGACCGGCCGGCGCCCCGACAGCGAACCGTCCACATTGGACGCCGTACGGCCGTGGCGCACCAGGAGAACCGTCGTCATGTGGCCGCGATCCAACCGGCCGACAGCGCGACGATCAGCAGCGTGCCCAGCGCGACGCGGTACCACACGAACGCGGCGAGCGTGTGGTGCGCCACGAACCGCAGCAGCCAGGCCACCGACGCGTACGCGACGAGGAAGCTCACGACCGTCCCCACGACCAGCGGCGCCACCCCGATCGAGCCGGACAGCGCGTCCTTCAGCTCGTACGCGCCCGCGGCCGTGAGCGCCGGGATCGACAGGAAGAACGAGAGCCGGGTCGCGCTCACCCGGTCCAGGTCCCGCAGCAGCCCGACGCTGATCGTGGCGCCGGAGCGGGACACCCCGGGGATCAGCGCGATGCACTGGGCCAGCCCGATGACGACCACGTCCACGAGCCGCAGGTCCTTCTCCGAACGCGTCTGCGTGGCGGCCCACTCGGCGAACACCATCACGCCGCTCCATGCGATCAGCGCGATCGCCACCACCCAGAGACTGCGCAACGGGCCGGTGATCAGATCCTTGCCGAGCAGCCCGGCGACCCCGATCGGGACCGAGCCGGCGATCACGTACCAGGCGAACCGGTAGTCGAACTCCTGCCGGGCCGGTTTCGAGAACAGCCCGCGGAAGAACGCCGCGATGAGCCGGCCGATGTCCTTGGCGAAGTACAGGATCACCGCGGCGATCGCGCCGACCTGGATCACCGCGGTGAACGCGGTCACCGCCGGATCGTCGACGGGCAGGTCCAGCAGCTTCTCGGTGATCGTGAGGTGGCCGGTCGACGAGACCGGCAGGAATTCGGTCAGGCCCTCGACGATACCCAGGATCACGGCCTGCCAGATGTCCACGGCTACTCCCCCACGCCGGAGCGGGACAGGGCGTCGGCGACCTGGCGCAGCGTGGCGATCCCGCTGTCCCGGTCGGCCGCGAACAGGCTCACGGACAGCGTGGTCACCCCGGCCCCGGCGTAGTCGCGCATCCGGTCCGCGATCCGCTCCACCGGGCCGAGCAGCGACGTCCGGTCGATGAACTCCAGGGGTACGGCCGCCGCCGCGTCGCGGTGCTGCTTGGCGAGGTACAGGTCCTGCACCTCGCGGGCCGCGTCGGCGTAGCCCATACGTACGGCGAGCTGGTTGTAGAAGTTCTGCTCGCGGCTGCCCATGCCGCCCACGTAGAGGGCGGCGTACCAGCGCACGAGCTCGGCGCAGTTCGCCACGTCGTCGCCGACGACGACCGGGACGCTCGGTACGACGTCGAAGCCGTCGAGCTCCCGGCCGGCGCGCGCCCGGCCCCGCCGCACCGCGGCCAGCGGCTCGTCGGCGAACTCGGGCGCGTAGAAGACCGCGAGCCACCCGTCGGCGATCTCGCCGGCCAGCTCCACGTTCCGCGGCCCGACGGCCGCGAGGTAGACCGGGATGTCCGGGCGCGGCGGATGGAAGCCGAGCTTGAGCGCCTTGCCCGGCCCGTCCGGCAGCGGCAGCGTGTAGTACTCCCCCTGGTACACCACGGTGTCCCGGCGGATCGCGGCGCGCACGATGTCCACGTACTCGCGGGTGCGGGCCAGCGGCCGGCCGAACCGGACGCCGTGCCACCCCTCGCTCACCTGCGGACCCGACACGCCGAGCCCGAGGCGGAACCGGCCACCCGACAGCGAATCGATCGTCGCCGCCGTCATCGCGGTCGCGGCCGGCGTACGCGCCGGGATCTGCATGACCGCGGAGCCGACGTCGATCGTGCTGGTCTGCCCGGCCAGCCAAGCGAGCGTGCTGGGCGAGTCCGAGCCGTACGCCTCGGCGGCCCAGACCACGTGGTACCCGAGCCGCTCCGCCTCCTGCGCGAACGCGAGATGGTCGGCCGGTGCCGTCCACGCCGTCTGGTACCCGAGCATCAGTCCGAGCCGCATGCGCCCTCCTGGGGGAAAAGTCGTCCCAGGGTACCCAGTAGGTCGATCTCGGCGGCCGAAAGGCTGGTGCCGCTCTGGCGGCGGTAGCACTATGTCTCGCATGGACTACGAGTACGCGCCGCTGCGGTTGCCGCCGAATGTCGACCGGATGACCGCCGCGGTGCAGCTACAGATCCAGGCCGAGTACGGCGGTTGGGAGCTCGCCCGCGTGAAGCTCTACCGCGACGGCACCCGTCAGGTGGTGCTCCGCCGGCGGCGGATGGCAGAAGCGCTGCCGGGCCTGTCGTACTGAGCCGCCAGGCCCGGCGGTCACGCGCCAGGTGTGCAG
>Ga0114129_10005103_pt1 | contig 18490 bp, 20 predicted proteins | sample RhiMetdeltSRZDD1_FD_80071 | JGI IMG/M metagenome (GOLD analysis project Ga0114129, IMG submission 80071) | Populus rhizosphere microbial communities from Tennessee, USA - Rhizosphere MetaG P. deltoides SRZDD1 (version 2) (version 2) | ecosystem: Host-associated > Plants > Roots > Rhizosphere >...
GCTGTGCGGTGACGCCCACGTCCTGAACTTCGGCCTGTGGGCCACACCCGAGCGGAACCTGTCGTTCGACCTGCGCGACTTCGACGAGACCCTGCCCGGCCCGTTCGAGTGGGACGTCAAGCGCTTTGCCGCCAGCCTGGTGGTCGCGGCGCAGGAGAACCGGATAAAGCCGTCCCGGGCCGCCGCCGCGGTGACCGCCGGGGTCGAGGCCTACCGCCGGCGCATGCGCCGGTACGCAGCCATGCCCGAGCTGGACATCTGGTACGACGGCATCCGCGCCGACAGCTTGATCAACTACTTCGAGCCGGCCGACCGCGGCCGGGTTTCGGTCCACATCGAGAAGAAACGGGAGCGCCGCACGAGCCGTGGGGCGTTCGCCAAGCTCACCTTCATGGTGCAGGGGCGCCCGCGGATAACCCAGGATCCTCCGGTCCGCGTCACGATCAGTGACGATGAGCAGGCCGACCTCGTCGACCACCTCCTCGCCGGATACCGGCTGACCCTCACCGAAGACCGGCGGAGCCTGTTCGACCGGTTCACCGAGGTCGACGTGGTCCGGCAGGTCGTGGGGGTGGGCAGCGTGGGGATGCGGGTCTACCTGGTGCTCCTCGAGGGCCGGACCGGTGCCGACCCGTTGTTCTTGCAGGTCAAGCAGGCCGGGCCGGCGGTGTATGAGGCCCACATCCAGCCCAGCCGCCACGACAACCACGGTGCGCGGGTGATCAACGGCAAACGGCTGGTCCAGAGCGCAACCGACATCTTCGTCGGCTGGGGCTCGCTGCACGGCAGGGACTATTACGTGCGGCAGTTCCGCGACATGAAGATCATCCCGACCACCGACCTGATCGCCCCGCGGCTCGCCGAATTCGCCACCGCCTGCGGCGAGACACTCGCCCGCGCCCACGCCCGCACCGGCGACCCGGTGGCCATCGATGGCTACATCGGGAAGGGCCAGAATTTCACCGCCGCGATCGCCCGGTTCGCCCGCCGGTACGCCGATCAGAACGAGCGTGACCACGCCCGGCTCGTCAGCGCTATCGCCGCCGGCGCGGCCGAAAGCCTGCCAGGCTGAGCCGAAGACCCGCCACTTGACCGGGTGGCCGGAGCAGCGAGAACATTGCTCGCTGACAGGTGGGGCAGAGGGGTCATTTTGCCTCACCCGTGCTGGGTGATGCCGATGATCCACTTTTGGCCAATGCTGAGCCTGTTTCTGGCGCAGGGCCCGCGAGCGGATCGCCAGCAGCCTTCCCGGCGCGATCACAAGCGGTCTCCCGGCCGCAAAAGGAGGAGAAATGCCACTGGCTGCTTCGTCATATCCGTTGTTGAACGTGTTCTGGACGATCTTCGAGATCTTCTTGTGGGTGATCTGGATCTGGATTCTGATCTGGATCTTCATCGACATCTTCCGCAGTCGTGATCTGTCCGGCTGGGCCAAGGCCCTGTGGTTCCTGTTCGTGTTGTTCATCCCGCTGATCGGTGTGCTGGTCTATCTGATCGTCCGCGGCGGCTCGATGCACGAGCGGGCGGTACAGGACGCCCGGCAGCAGGACCAGGAGTTCCGCCAGTACGTCCAGCAGGCCGCGGCGAGCGGACCGGCCAGCACGGCGGACCAGCTGACGAAGCTGGCCGACCTCCGCGACCGGGGGGTCATCTCCCCCGAGGAGTTCGAGCGCGAGAAGGCAAAGGTTCTGGGCTCAACATCCGCGTCGTAGGAACCTCGCGCCGGCTACGGCCGGGCTCCGGCGGACACCACCACGCCCGGAGCCCGGCCGTCGGCGTACCCGGTCAGGCCGCCGGTCGGCACTCGCGGTGGGGGGTTCGGTCAGCACACTGGGCAGCCGGGACCGCGAGCTCAAGGTGGCGCCGCCGGTACTGGCCGCCGCCGCGCCAGCCGGCGGCCAGCGCGACGACGGCGGGGACGACGAGTGCCCAGCCGCAGTAGGCGAGCATGACGATGACGGCGAACGCGGCGGGGACGGCTGCCACGCGGGCGGGGCCGCGTAGTGCCCGCGCGGCGGCGATCATGCTGGCCAGGTAGACGGAGAGGAAGAGTGCCGTAGGCACCGCGACCAGCGATGCGGTGCCCACCAGCCGGAGCCCGTAGAGCGTCATCAGGATCAGGCCCGCCGCGGCGATCGCCGCCAGGAACCGGGCAGATGGCCGGGGATGCTGGCCGGCGGCCGAAGGCGAACCGGTCAGCTGCTGTGCCATCGTCGCTGCGCCGGTGACGTAGGCGTTCGTCGCGCCCAGCGTCAGCACGACCGCTGCCGCCGCTGCGGTGGCCGTGCCGGCCGGGCCGATGGCACGGCGAAGCAGGTCGGCCAGCGGGACGGTGGTAGCCGCTCCCGGCCCGAGCACGCTGATCGTGGCGATCGCCAGGCTCAGGTAGAGCGCGCTCGTGGCCGCCAGCGCGATCGCCACTACCCGCGGCAGCTGCCGGGATGGGTTCGCAAAGCGTGTCGTCAGCGGCGCGACCGCCTCCCAGCCCACGAACGACAGCATCAGCGTCGTGGCCGCGTGCCCGATGGACAGCCAGCCGTGCGGCACGAATGGGGTCCAGTTGACGGCGCGCGCCGAGCCCGCCGACCCGGCGACGGCCACGATCACCACACCGATCAGCAGGCTGACGAGGATGAGCTGGGCGCCGGTGCTCGCCCGGAGCCCGCCGGCCGCGAGCGCGAGCAGGGTCAGCAACAGCATCGCGGCGGTGGTCGCGCGCGCCAGGTAGCCGCCGCCGGTGAGCCCGGTGACATAGCTGGCTCCGATGAGGCAGACGATGGGCGCGCCGCCGACCACTCCGGCCAGGAAGGACCAGCCGGCCACGCGCCCGGCCCGCGGGCCCAGGGCCGCGGCCACGTATCCCATGACCCCACCCGCCGAGGGAGACGTCCTGCCGAACGCCGAGAAGATGGCGGCGAACAGGCCGGACAGGCCGAGCAGGGCGAGCCAGGCCAGGACGGACGCTGGCCCGGCCTCGGCGGCGGCGAGACCGGGAAGGAGCAGGAGGCCAGGGCCGAGGAGGGCACCGATGTAGAGGGCGGCGCCCGCGAGGTCGTCAGGTGCTGCGGGCTGCCCAACGTGTGCGCGGATGACTGTGTCATGCCTCCAGCGTGGCCGAAATGGGCCCGCACGCGATGGCAAATATGGCGCCAACTAGGGCCAGCAGCGCAATATCGTTGTGCTGTATCGGTTGTAGAGTAGGTTTCGTGCCGGAGCATAGACCGGACCGGGTGGATCGTGCCATCGTCGCCAGGCTGCAGCGTGACGGCCGGATCGCGAACGTGGATCTCGCCGATGCCATCGCGCTGTCGCCGTCAGCGTGCCTGCGGCGTGTCAAGGCGCTGGAGGCCAGCGGGATCATCGCGGGATACCACGCCGACGTGAGCAGGGCAGCGGCCGGGCTCGGGCTGACCGTCTTCATCGGCCTGAGAGTCGAGGGCCACTCGCAGGACACCTCATCGCGGATCGAGGAGGCTCTGCTGGCCATCCCCGCCGTCGTTGCCTGTTACCTGGTCTCCGGAACCGAGGATTTCCTGGTGGAAGCCGCCGTGCCGGACCTCGCGAGCTACGAGCAGCTGCTGCTGGGCCAGATCCTGACGATCCCGTCGGTCATCGAGGCACGGAGCACCTTCGCGATCCGGACGATCCTCAGCCGTGGCCCCATGCCGCTTGATCACTGGCGCTAGGCGGGCACCGGGCGCGGCCTCCCGCAGCCAGCAGGGTCTATGTGGCGAGCAGCCATGGCAGCGCGGCAAGGCTCTTTTCTGTGTAGGCGCTCAGGCCGGTCTGGCCGCCGAGCGGACCTGAAGGCCGCGCACGCCCGCGCGCACCGCGTCCGCCACTTCCGGTGCGCGCGGGTTGCGGTGACCGTCCACGCGGGTCAGGTGCCGCCGCGCTGCAGCTGTTCGGCGCGCAGCCGGGCCACCTGCTCGATTAGGTCGTAAGGAATGGGCCTGGACAGCGGGAACTTCACGGTGCTCTTTTCGGCCCGGTACGGCTCGATCCGGCGCTCGAAGGACTCATCCCCGGCCGGCGCCGGGTAGAGGCTGATGTGGCGCTTCCAGCCCGCGAAGTACAGCAAGGGCGCGCCGCCGAGCGTCATGGTCGGCATCTGGTAGCTGATCGTCTCGCCGGCGAGCGGCACGGCGTCCCGGATCTTGCGGCGGACCTGCCGGAGTATCGCCTGGACGTCAGCCGGAAAGGAGCCGATGTATTCATCCACGGAGGCGAACTTGTTCTGTGCCATCCGATCCTCTCGGTTCGGGCACGACGGCTGAAGCGCCGCGCGTCCTATCCCGAGTCTGCCCGGGCTGCCCCGGATCCAGCGCACATTGCCGGAGCCTCTTAGCAGAGGCTCAGGGCATCAACCGCGGCGCGGACCCGGGCGCGCAGGTTGTCGGCGCTGGCCCGGTGATAGACGGGGCTGGTGGCGTCGGCGAGCAGGGCCCTGGCCTGGGCAACTCCCTGTGCAGACACCGGGCCGACGGCGAGCAGGCGGCGGATCAGGTCCCGGAGCTCCGGCGAGCAGTCCTGGATCCGGTCCCCGCAGACCGGAACCGGCAGGTGGCCTGCTTCCGGCGCGTGCGCCGCGGCAGCCAGGACGCGCTGCGCGGACCGGGCCAGGTCGCGCCTGGTCTGCATTCGTACCAGGATCCGGGCCCGCAGCGACAGCGCCACGGTCGCGTCCGGCGACTCCCCGGCGGCCAGGTCGCCGTCGAGGCGGGACGCATGGAGGCGGACCAGAAGCCGGTCCCTGGGACGGACATCGGCGGGGACGGGACAGCCGTCTTGCAGCAGCACGAGCATCGGGCACCTCCCAGGCCGCCCGGCCCGCCGCAGGGCCGTAGCGTGACCTTTGAACAGGCTATGCAGGTCATTCGTGACCAGTCAAAGTATTTGACTGGTCACGCCTGTGATATCCAGGCGTGATGACCGCTCGCCCGGGTCCCGGCCGGCGAGCGCAAGTCGGCCCCAGCCTCGTGCGGCATGGGCCGCGCGGCGACCTCATCAAGAACCGCAACCTCAGAGCCCGGCGCGGCGGCCGGGTGGCGCCAGCCGTTTCGGCGCCGCGGGGGTGAGGTATCGTCGCTGGCTAGAGGGGGCATGCGGATCGCGCCGCCGGTCACGTTGTTGCGGGGATTCCGGCCCGAGGCATCCCCGCAGCGCCGGACGCCGGGGATCCGTGGCCGTGCACGACAACGATCTAGCGCTGGGCCCGTCAGCAACCCGCAGGGCTGTCCGTGCTGGCCCCGCGCGGATCGGATGACCGGTCGGCCTGGCTGCGTCCGGCCGGGCCCTGAGCTTGCAACCAGGAGCGGCAATCGGGAGGGTCTTCGATGGCGAGGGCGGCCGAGACGCGGTTTACGCGCTCTGGCGACGTTGATATCGCCTACCAGGTCTTCGGGCAGGGCGAGCGCGACATCGTGATGACGATGGGGTGGGTCACGCATCTCGAAGTCATGTGGGAACTGCCGGAGCTGGCCTACTTCCTGGAGCGCTTGGCGGGCATAGGCCGCGTGGTCATTTTCGACAAACGCGGGACCGGGCTTTCCGACCGGGTGGCGGGGATGGTGACGCTGGAACAGCGGGCCGAAGATGTCGGCGCCGTCATGGACGCCGCGGAATCCGAGCAGGCCGCCTTCGTCGGCTGGGGGGACGGTGGCGGGATCGGGGCCATGTTCGCGGCGACCAATCCGCAGCGCATCTCGGCACTGGTGCTGTCGGCGATGGCGTTCATCACGACGCCCGCGGCCGTCATCGCCGACCCGGCCCAGATGCAGCTCCTGTGGGACACGATCGAGCAGGGATGGGGCAACGGCCACATGCTGGACCTCGCGGCGCCGGGGCACGCGGACGATCCCCGGCTGCGGACGTGGTGGCGCCGGTGGGAACGGCAGTCGGCGACCCCGAACGCCGCGGCCACACTGCTGCGGTGGGGAGCCGAGGCCGACCTGCGGCCCGTGTTCACCTGTGTGCAGGCTCCCACGCTGTTTCTGGAGCGCGCGAACGCCAACATGATCGACCCGAAGTCGGTACGTGCCGCGGCGGAGCTCACGCCGCACGGCCGGTACGTCGAGCTTCCCGGGGATGACGTGCTTCCCTTCCTCGGTGACCCCGACCCCATGCTGGGCGAGATCGCGGAGTTTCTCACCGGTGCGCGGGGCAGTGTCGATCCGGACCGGACGCTGTCGACCGTGCTGTTCACCGACATCGTCGACTCCACCGCGAAAGCGGACCGCGTCGGCGACCGGGAGTGGCGCCATATTCTGGAGAGCCATCACGCGGCGGTGCGGGCCTCGCTTGGCCGCTTCGGCGGGGTCGAGATCGACACCGCCGGCGACGGTTTTCTGGCGACGTTCAGCGGCCCGGCGCGCGCGGTCCGGTGCGCGTGCGATATCCGCGACAGCCTCCGCGAGCTTGGGCTCGAGATCCGGGCCGGGCTGCACACCGGCGAGGTTGAGCACCGGCAGGATTCAGTTGCCGGTCTTGCGGTTCACGTCGGCGCACGGGTGGCGGCGCAGGCGGCCCCGGGTGAGGTTCTCGTCACCGACGTCGTCAGGGCGCTGGTGCTCGGTTCGGGTCTTTCCTTTGTGGACAGGGGCACCCATTCACTCAAGGGGGTACCGGGCACCTGGCAGCTGTTCGCGGTCGCTTGACGGCCGGAACGCCGCGCGGGTGCCCCGGGCCGGCTCACAGGCGCTCGGTGAGCCAGCCGGTGAGGCGTGCCGTGGCCGGGTCCACATACGCGGGGTTGTCGTACAGGTCGATGTGGTTCGAGGTGTCGAGCCACAGGAACTCTTTGTCGGCTGTCTGGGCACGCTGGTAGATGGCGTCGGCGGCGCTGGGCGAACAGAAGTCGTCGCGGCGGCCGTGGATGAACAGGGCGGGGATGCCGGCCAAGAAGTCCGCCCCGATCGCGGCGTCGAAGGTGAGCAGCTCGCGGATGGACAGGCGGGTGACCCGGTTTGTCCAGCCCGCCGCCACCGACCGGTCGGTGCCGTAGTAGTCCCAGGGCTCGCGCCCTGGCATCGCCGCCGGGCCGTCGCCGGGGTCGACGGCCGGGATGTACTCGATCTCGCCGGTGCTGAACTGCCGCTGCTCGACCGCTGCGAAGGCCCGCATCTGTTCGCGGTACCCGTCGTCTCCCATGCCCTGGCGCATCGCCCGCGGGTCGTTGAAGGCCGCGGCGACGAACGCGACGACGCGGATGCGGGGGTCGAACGCACTGTGCCGCAGAGCGTAGCCGCCGCCGAGGCAGACCCCGACGCAGCCGAGCCGGACGGCGTCGACGGCGGGATGCGCGGCGAGGGCGCTGGTCGCGCTGCGCAGGTCCTCCAGCTTGCCGGCGGCGTCTTCGTGCTGACGCGGTTCGCCGCCGCTGGCTCCGAAGCCGCGGTGGTCGAACACGAGCGTGGCCATCCCGCCATCAGCCAGCCGGCGCGCATAGTTCGAGACGACTTGCTCTTTCACACCAGTGAACGGGCCGGTCAGCACGATCCCAGGCACGCCGGGGGCACCCGGTGCGCCGGGCGCGCCTGTTGCCCGCGCGGCTGGCTGGATGCGCGGTATCCGGAGGATGGCCGCGATCCGCTGTCCGCGCACGGGGAACTCCAGCGGCACCGTGTCATGACCGCCCGCGGTCGTGCTCATAGTGCTGAGTCTGGCAGCCGGCCGGCCGTGAGCCCGCGTCGGCCGACGCGAAGCGGCCGGCGTCGTGCGACGGTGGCGGTAGTGCCGGCGGCGCGCACCGCGGCGGCGACGGGCTCGATGCTGAGCGTCATAGGGCACATAGAATCACTAACCGTCCGCTGCAACCAGTACGCACTTTCTGGTGCCTATGGAGGCCTGCGATGCCCACGCAACCCGTCTACGGGTGCCCCGTCGACGTGCCGGTCAGCGTCGTGGGCGGCAAGTGGAAGCTCGTCATCCTCTTCTACTTGCTGCAGCAGCCACGCAGGACCGGCGAGCTGCGGCGCCTCATCCCCGCCATCACGCAGAAGATGCTCACTCAGCAGCTGCGCGAGCTCGAAGCCGACGGCCTGGTCAGCCGCACCGTTTACGATCAGGTCCCGCCGAAGGTCGTCTACGACGTCCAGCGGACGGAACGAGCCCGGCTCGGCGATCTGCTCCAGGCGCTCTGCGACTGGGGCCTCTACTGGTCCGGCAGGACCGGCGCCAGAATTCTCGCCATCGAGCGCGGCACCGGCGAATCCCAGCCAGCGTAGGAGCCCGGCCCGGGCCGGAGTGCCCGGGCCGGCCTCCTCGGCAGGATGTCCCCGTCACATCATCTGACCCGGAAGTACATCGTGGGATGCCACCAGGCATTTGGGTGATGCCAGCCAACGCGGGTCCCTGCCGACGCGGCGCCGAAGGTACCGCGCCTGGTCACCAGCTCCACGTGACCGCTGCCGTAGAACGCGAGGTCGCCGCGCTTTCGCTGGCTGGCCGCTACCCGGCGCAGATGCCAGCTGCCCAGCATCCCGTAGGTGGTGCGGGGCAGCTTGATTCCAGCGTGCGCGTACGCCCTCATCACCAGGCCCGAGCAGTCGAAGCACGACGGGCCGGACCCGCCGAAGCAATACCACTTCCCAGTCTGGTGTTCGGCCCACCGTAGCGCGACGAGCCGCCTCGGCGTCGTGGACGCCGAGGCAGGGGATGGTGCCAGCGGGGCGATCAGCAGCACCACGAGAGCGGCGGCCAGCGCCGCCACGATGGCCCGGCCGGCTGCCGTAGCGACCCTGGCCGGCAGAGCGGCCACGCGGGACGCGGCCGGCGCGCCGGCCGGACCGGCGGGGGGCGTGGGTGTAGTGCCGGAGGAAACGGCCGCAATGGGGGCCGCCGGGCCGGCGACTACGGGGGTGAACTGAAAGGGTTGACGGTTGCAAATAGTCCTAATAGAGGACAAGGCGAACCTTTGGTCGGGCGCGCAACATGCGCGCTCGTTTCCGCCCGCAGACATCTGCCGGCCGCCAGCGACGGGAGGCCAGGGCAGCGGTGCACGCGAGGGATGCGGGTCAGGGCACCGGGCCGCTCATTGACGGCGATCACGCGCACAGGGCGCTTCAGACCCACACTGCAACCGCATGCGGGCTTTTGTTTGGCAAACCGTGGCAAAAGGCCCGCCTATATAACAACGGCAATGCCTAACAGTCACACCGGCCTTATTGACCCCACCCGCGACAGCAAGGAGGCCGCGAATCCCGGTGCTGGCTGGCCAGGACGATGTGGCTCGATCACACGGCTGATTCGGCAGTGACGCATGTGGCAGAGGTGGCGACCACAACCACCCCCGAAGCGCTGCTGGCGTGCTGGCGGCTGACCGTTCCGGCGCCGCCAACGGTGTGTTACCACTGGGTGGTGGCGAACGAGCAGGGCGGCGAGCGGGCCCAGGCACCCGCCTTGGCCGGTGGGACCGCCCGCCGATCCCACGACATGCTATTCAGGTCGGTGCCCGGGGCAGGTGGTGGCCCCGGCGGCTCGGAGAGCCTGATCACGGTGCTGGTCGCTTTCGGCGCCAACATGCTCATCGCGGTGGCGAAGACGGCCGCCGCCGCGGTGACCGGGTCGGCATCACTGCTGGCCGAGGCGGCGCATTCGTGGGCGGACACCGGCAACGAGATCTTCCTCCTGGTCGCCGACCGGCGGTCCCGCCGCCCGGCCGACCCCACGCACCCGTTCGGTCACGGGCGGGAGGCCTACGTGTGGTCGCTGCTCGCCGCGATCGGGCTGTTCGTGGCCGGCGCCGCGGTGTCGATCACGCACGGCATCCAGGAGCTCATCAATCCGGAGCCGGCGGGCCACTTCGCCGTCGGGTACATCGTGCTGGCCGTTTCGTTCGTGCTGGAGGGGATCTCGTTCCTGCGGTCGGTCCGGCAGGCCAAACCCGAGGCCGAGTCGCTGCAGCGGGACCTCATCGAGCACGTGCTGGCCACCTCCGACCCCACTCTGCGGGCGGTGTTCGCGGAGGACTCCGCCGCCCTGGTCGGCCTGGTCATCGCCGCCGCCGGCCTGGCCGCCCACCAGCTGACCGGTTCCCCGGTTCCGGACGCCGTCGGATCGATCCTGGTGGGCGCGCTGCTCGCCGTCGTCGCGGTCGTGCTGATCAACCGCAACCGTCAGTACCTGGTGGGCCAGGAGGTCGACCCCCGCGTGCGCGCGGCAGCCGTTCAGGCCCTGCTGGCCGAGCCGGAGGTTGCCCGGGTGACCTATCTGCGGCTGGAGTTCGTCGGGCCCCGGGTGGTCTCGGTGGTCGGCGACGTCGATCTCACCGGAGATGACACCGAGTCACACGTTGCCGTCCGGCTCCGGGCGCTTGAGGCGAGGATCAGCGCGTCGCCCGCGGTGGCCGGCGCCGTGCTGAGTCTCTCCGCGCCCGACGAGCCGACTCTGGTGGTCTAGGCAGGGTACGGCCGTGGCAGACGGGCGGCCAGCCAGCCAGGGTGCCGGGGCGTCGGTGTGGCGGTTGCTGATCGGCCGCCGCTTCGGGCACGCGAGGTGTCCAGGGAACGGATCACCCCGGTGGAGGGACTGTCGGCGGTACATGCGGGCTGACCGAATCTATGTGGAGGGTGGCCTCCAGAACTGCCCGGTTGTCCGCTAGGGTCAGAACAGGAGCACGAGCGGCGGCCGCTCTGCCGCTTCTACACCCGTGACGCGCGACAAGGAGGTCCTCCATGGGCAGCTGGCAGCTCGATCCGTACCACACGCAGGTCGAGTTCTCCGCGAAGCACCTGGGGATGATGACGGTGCGGGGTTACTTTGACGAGGTCAGCACGACCGCCGACATCGACCCCGACCACCCGGACACGGCGAAGGTCGAGGCGACCATCTCGACCGCGAGCATCCGCACCAACAACGGGATCAGGGACAACGACATCCGCTCGTCGAACTTCCTCGACGTGGAGAACTGGCCTCTGATGACGTTCAAGAGCACCAGCGTCGAGCCGGCCGGGCAGGACCGCTACACCCTGACCGGTGACCTGACCATCAAGGGCAACACTCACCCGGTGGTGCTCGACGTGGTGAGGTACGGAGAGTTCAACGACCCGGGGATGATGGGGCACCGGATCGCCTACAGCGCCACCAGCAAGATCAACAGGAGGGACTTCGGGCTGACGTTCAACGCGATCCTGGATGGCAGGCTCGTCGTCAGCGAGGAGATCCAGATCCAGATCGAGGGCGAGATCGTCGAACAGCAGGAGTCCGCGGAGGCCGCCAGCGGCTGACACCGACGCGTCACGGCACAGCGGCCCGCCACGTCGAGGCGCGGAGCCGGCGGCCTGGTGAGTTCTTACCTGGCATCCCCGGGCCGCCGAGCGCGGCGCCCCGCGTCACAGGCCGGCGATCACCTCGGCGAGCACCGGCAGGTCGCGGTCGGGGGCGACCAGGTAGGACAGGCCGAACCGTTCGCGCCGTGCCCGGAGATCCTCGCGGATCTGGGCCGCGCTGCCGATGTAGACCGTTGGCATCTGCCATACGGTCTCGGCGTCGATCCCGCCCCAGCCACGCCCGGCGATGAGCTCCTCAGTGGCAGAGCGCCGCCGCGCGGCGATGCGGACCGTGGCGAAGGCGCTCAGTTCCAGCCGGCCGAACCGGTCACCGGCGGCCGAACGCAGCACGGCGAGCTTGCGGTCCAGTGCTGGCGGGAGCCGGTCGGCGGGGTCATCGCGATCATCGGGGGCCTTGATCGGCGCCGGCAGCAGACCCACGATGTCTGCGTGGCGGGCGGCGACCCGCAGCATCCGTGGCCCGCCGCCGCCGACGAGCAGGCGCGGGCGGCCCCGGCGCTCGGGCATCACGTCAAGCGCCAGCCCGTCGACGTGGTACCAGGTGCCGGAGTGATCCACCCGGTGGCCGGCCAGCAGTCCGGTGATGATCGTGAGGGACTCCTCGAGCCGGTCGATCCGCTCGCGCGGGCTGTCGAACGCGATCCCCGCCGCGCAGTATTCGGGCTGGTACCAGCCCGCCCCGATGCCGAGCTCGAAACGGCCGCCCGACAGGTGATGCAGGCCGCCGCCTCGTGCGCCACGATCGCCGGGTGCCGGAAGTCGTTGGAGAGCACCAGCGTGCCCACGTGCAGGCGCGATGTCACCGCGGCCGCGGCGGCCAGCGCACCGAAGGGGGCCAGTTGCTGGCCGAACGCGCCCGCCGAGAAGTGATCACGGATGAGCAGTGAAGCGACCCCCGCGTCCTCGGCGCGGCGCGCGTGATCGGCCCACGCCGGGCCGTCCAGGACGGACTCGCTCACGATCCCGAACCGGATCGGGTTGGTCACGTGCCGCCCTCCTGGTCAGTGACTCCCGGACGGTAGTCGCTGCGGCTCCGCGAAACGTGAGCCGGCCGGCGACGTTGTCAGAGCGCCAGGCCCATCATGATCGAGTCCCAGAGCTCGCCGCTGGCCCGCCGGTACTGTCGCGAGCGCCGCCCTTCCACGACGAAGCCGAACTTCCGGTACAGGCCGATCGCGGCCGTATTGTGCGCGAACACCTCGAGGCACAGCTTGTGCAGGCCCCGGTCGCGCGCCCGGTCGATCGCCGCCTGCACCAGCGCCGAACCGACCCCGCGGCCCCGCCAGACGCGGTCGACAAGCATGCCGAGTTCGCCGAAACCGAAGCGGCTGACCTCGACGTGGAGCATCCCGACGATCCGGCCGTCGGCAACCGCGACGATCGACTCGGCTGCGCTGCGCGCGAAGAGCGCGGCGCGCTCCTCGACGTCGACCGGCGGCTCGGTCGCGATCCCATCGTGCTCCCCGGCGACCGTCGCGAAAATCTCCGCCATCGCCCGCGCGTCGCCGGCCGACGCCGGTCTCACCACGAACCGCGCCACCGGCATATGCTCGCATTTCTCCTGCTGCGCCGCCGCCCGGCCGCGGATCGGGCCGTCCCAGCCGCCGCGTGGGCCGGTTCTTGCGGCCGGTGCCATGCTGCTGCGCCGAGCGCTGCGATGGATCGGCGTCAATCCCGTTGCGTCTTCGCGTGCCCCACCGCGGGAGGGGCAGGGAACCGGTCGCGCAAGGCGCGGTGAACGGCATCCGGACGGGGGTCGGCGGTGGCGATGGCCTGCTCGACCATGCGGAGCGCGGCGCCCGTGCCGGCGCCAAGGACCGGCCCGGTCGGCGCCGCCGCCAGCACGTCGCGCGCCAGTATCAGCTCGATCGCCAGGAGGTCCCCGAGCATGCCCACTGCTGCGCCGGTCTTGCGCACGCTGAGCGGTGCGCTGGTGCCGTGGTCCTCGACGCCGAGGTCCAGCGGCGGCGTGTCGAGGCTCGCCGGCGCGGCGAGCTGTCTCAGCTCGGGGAACAGGGCCGCCGCCGGGTAGCGCAGCTGCAGGCCATAGGCCACGCCGGGCGGCAGCCCCGTCGCCAGCTCCCGGAAGAAGGTGTCCCACAGGTGACTCATCCGGCGTTCGCTCAGCTGCCCGACCTGCGCCAATGCGATCCGCAGCGCGTCGTGGGCGATCGCCAGGACCACCGGCTGGAAGTTCCCGTTGCTGACCAGCGCCTGGTCCGGCACCGACACGAGCGGGTTGTCGGCGGCGGCGTTCAGCTCGATGGTGACCGCGGACCGGGCGGCGGCGATGTACTCGCGCAGGGCGCCGTGGACCTGCGGCACGACCCGGAACGACAGCGCGTCCTGAACCGACCGGGCGCCGCCGGGCTCCAGCAGCGGGCTCCCGGCGAGCAGCGCCCGCAGGTGGTCCGCGGCCGCGACCTGCCCGGGGATCGGCTTGGCCTGCCCCACCGCGGGCCGCAGGACCGAGGTGTTGGCCCCGGTCGCCTCCATCGACAGCGCCGCGGCGGTGTCCGCGGCCTCGGCCGCCGCCGCGGCCCGGCTGGCGACCAGCGCCGCCTGGCCGACGGACACGCCGTTGGCCGAGATCAGCGCCAGCCCGTCCTTGCCGCCGAGCACGAGCGGCGCGATCCCCGCGCGGCGCAGCGCCTCACCGCCGGGAAGGACGTTGCCGCGGTACTCGGCGCGGCCCATGCCGATCGCGACCTGCGCCATGCCGGCCATCTGGCCTATGTCGGCCGCCCCGACCGAGGCCGTCTCCGGCACGACCGGGTGCACGCCGGCGTTCAGCATGGCCGCCAGGATCTCCGCGGCCGCGACCCCGGCGCCCGATCCCCCGCGGGCGATGCCGTTGAGGCGCACGGCGAGCGCAGCGCGCACGACCTCGGTGGGCAGCGGCGGGCCGATCCCGCCGATGTGCGACATGACGAGGAAGCGCTGCTCGCCGCCGATCTGCTCCTCGGTCAGCCGGGTGTCCTTGCCGTGGCCGACCTGGGTCGTCAGGCCGTAGACGGCCTCGCCGTCGGCCAGGGCGCGGTCCACCACGGCCCGGCTGGCCGCGATCCTGACCCGGGTCCCGCCGTCCAGCTGCACACGTGCGCCGCCGACCACGGCCAGCAGGTCCTCGATCGCCAGCGGGGCCTCGGTGATCGTCACGGTCGTCATGGGGCTGCTCCAGTGCCGGCGTGGATGTCCCTTGCCACGAACATGACCGTAGCTTCGTGCGTCATCGCCGGGCCACCGGGCATGCCGGGGCACACCCCGGGAGCCGGGCTTCGGTGGTTGACTGGCGGCATGTCACGTCAGGCGGGTCATCGCGTGCAGGGGACGTTCCGGGCGCGGCCGCTGACCCCGGCTACCTGGCCCGATCTCGAGGAGCTGTTCGGTTTGCCAGGCGGTTCGATCGTGCGCGGCTGCTGGTGCATGTACTACCGCAAGACCGGCAAGGAAAGCGGGCTGGCCGGCAGCAAGAACAAGCGGGCCCTGTGTGAGCTGGTCGGCAGCGGCGGCGTGCCGGGCCTGGTCGGCTATCTCGACGGCAGCCCCGTGGGCTGGATCAGCCTGGGCCCACGCGAGGATTACCTGAAACTGCGGCGCTCTCCGGTCATGAAGCCGGTCGATGACACCAAGGTCTGGTCGGTGGTGTGCAGCTATGTCGCCAAGCCCTACCGAGGGCTGGGCCTGCAGCACCGGCTGCTCGAGGCCGCCATGGACTTCGCGCGGGACCACGGCGTCCGGATGCTGGAGGCCTACCCGGTTGATAAGACCGAACGCAGCCATGACGACTTCATGTTCTTCGGTTCACGAAGCCTGTATGAGCGTGCCGGGTTCCGGGAGGTCGCCCGGCGCTCACCGACCCGGGTGGTCATGCGCCGGGCTCTGCGCCCTCGCCGCGGGGCGAGCCGCGGGCCCGGCATGCCACCATTCGTTCGCGCTGATGTGGGGGACTAGCGAGCCTTAATGGCTGGGGTTACCGCGGTTGGAGGGCGAGCCCGGTAGTGGCGATGGAGCTGTGACTGGCCCCTCAAGATCCCTGGTCCGGCTGGTGCCTACGCTCGCGTGCGCCGGGGGGAGATGAAGTCACCGGTGAGGCTGGCCGGGCGGTGGCGCAGCTCGCCGAGGACGGCTCCGCCGAGCAGGCGCCAGAACCCATCGCGCGGGACGTCGCGGAACAGTGCGCGAACCCACTGGCGGTCCAGGCCGAAGTTCACGATCCCGGCGGTGACATCGACGAGGTCTGCTTGCCGGACCAGCTCGACCTCCAGGCCCATGGCCAGCCGCGACCGCGGCGCGTGGTGCTGCTCGCAGGCGTCCATGCAGCGCTGCAGCCGATCGGACGGCCAGCCGAACGGCGCCAGCACCCGGTCGGCCAGGCGTGCGCCCTCGGTCACGTACGGGTCCCGGCTGGGGGTGTACAGGCCGGTGTCGTGCAGCCAGCAGGCGCACAGCAGCAGCTCGCGGTCCAATGCCCGGCCGCCGGCAAGCTGTTCGGCGATCGCGAACTGGCGCAGGCAGTGCCGCTCCATCGGGCCGTTGGCTCCTGCTGCCGTGCGCAGCGCCTCCAGGGCCGCATGGGCGGGCGGGGTGGTGGACAGCGCGTCGGCGTCCATGGGGGCGAGTCTAGGGGGCCGTGCGGCCTACCCGATGGCGGGCCGAGCGGCCCGCTGGGCGGGGCTACCGGTGCGGGCTCATCGCCAGGACCGGGCTCGCCCCTCCAGCCGCCGCAACCCCAGCCGCTAAAGATCCCTAGCTGATGCGGGGACTAGCGGTAGAGGTTCACGATATCCGCGGAATCGATGGGGAGCCGGCCGATGAAGCGCGCGGGTGCCAGCGTCGGCGAATCAGCGGAAATAATGGCTATCTGATCGACACCCACTTCTACCTGAACCGGGTGCTGCGCCAGATAGGCACGCACCGCACTTACGGCTTCCTCCGTTTCGCGCTGCGGCGCGCCATTGTGGTGACCGATGACCAGATGGAAGTCGTTGTCGATATCGGCGGAAGACCTGTGGTACCAGTGCACGATGTTCGCGTCGTTCATCGCCCGGCGAAGATCATCTAGCGGTCCGGGCGCGATGCCGTTCGTCACCGTGCTAACGGGCCATCCCACCAGGACGAATGCGTCCCCCTGCACCGAGAACATCCGCTCATGCGGGTGCTGCCCACGACTGGAGAACGTTGCCGCGGTGCCGGGCCCGTAGCCACCGATGCGGATGCTCAGCGGGGGTGTGAGATGAGCGGCGAGGATCTCCAGCGCCCGGGCATGGTCCATCGCTCGAGGGACGCCGGTGACCTCGAGGTAGCGCAGGTTGACGACGAACCCGGCCTGCGCGTCCGCCACCCCGTCGAGCCTGATCACGGTGCCGTGAATCTGGTCCAGGGCGTAGGGACGGAATCTGTCGCGCAGCCGCTCGCTCAGGATGGCCTGGACCGTTTCGAGCAGGATCTTGAAGTGGCCGGTCTTGGTGCCGTAGAGGGCAACCGCCGTGATCAGCTCAGCGGGCACCCGACAGAGCTTAGTGCTGGCCGTCGGGCGGGCTGGGTTCTTGGGTTGATCTGCTCGAGCTCGGCCAGGGCGATGTCGAGGTTGTCCGCCACTCCCTGCCTGGCCAGCCGGGCGAACAGCGGATCGCCGGCGGCCGCCAGGGCGCGAACCCGTGCTGTGTGGGCGCCGACCTGGGCCCGTAGTACATCGAAGAACCCGACCATGGTCCCCGACCAGCCGTACTCGGCCAGGAAGCGGCGCAGTCGGCGCGGCCGGGAACTGAACTCGGTAAAGCCCTCCCGCACCGCCACATGCTGGGCATGCAGCGGAACCCAGCCGAACGCCGCGAACGCGACATCCCACTCCGGGTCCACCGGCCCGGCCATGTCCCAGTCGATGAATCCGGCCAGCCGGCCCGCCCGCCACACCGCGTTGTAGGGCGCAGCATCGTTGTGCCCGATAACCTGCCCGCGGTGCCATTGCGCGCCCAAACGCCAGACCGCCCCGGGCGGCGGGATGAAGTCCGCCACCGCGATGTGATAACTACGCAGCCAGCGTGCGACGTCAGCCAGGGTGTCCTCGGCGTAGGCCCAGCCAGGCCATGGCAGCACGCTGCCGACCGTCTGGCCCTCCAGGAACGTCAAGATCTCCCGTCCCCGGCCGTCCACACCCAGCGGCCGCGGAACCCCGGCGAACCCCTTGCCCGCAAGGTGGGACAGGAGTGCATGCACGGCAGGCGTCCACGGCCCGCGGGCACGGCGCACGGTATCCCCCACCCGCACAGCGCCACCCGCATTACCGCCGTCGAGCCGCTCCTCCATTGTTGCCAGTCTGCCTTGCCAAACCGGAATTGCCCAGTACCACATCCCCGGCCAGATCAGACGAAGGTGTCATTTTGCCTTCTCTGATCGCTATCGGTTGCCGGGACCGCGGCTTCCGTCGCCGTCTTGCTTGATGTCCGGCGGCCGGCGCTACCGCATGGCGGCCGACGCGGAGTTCAGGAGCCGGCGCGCATCGGCGCGGGTGGCGATCCGGTCGAACCTGAGGTGGGCGTACCTGGGGTCGCGCGCCGCGGCAGCGTAACGCTGCCGGTAGACGGGGTAGCGGTGCCAGGCCCACGAGATGACCGACTCCTGTTCATCCCAGGTGAACAGGTTGCGCCAGCGCTCCATGTTGCCGTTCCACAGCTCGGCCCGGCCGGCCACGCGGCGGATCGTGCGCCAGATGATCCGGCGCATGACCGTGCGCCGGGGCGGGTCCAGCCACACCACCGTGTCCGCGCGTTCCCAGACAAGCGGCCGGACGGCGCTGTAGTTGCCATCGATCACCCAGCCCTCCCCGGCTGCGATGGCGGCCACGCGACGGCGGAACTGCTCCTCCGGCAGGGGTGTCCATTCCGGTTGATGGAAGATCGCGTCGAGTTCCGCGTACGGCACCGCAAGACGCGCGGCGAGCTCTCTTCCGAGCGTCGATTTCCCCGATCCGGAGACACCGACCACCGATACGCGCCGCACGGCCCGTGACCCTAACAGTGCCCCGCGTGGTCCTGCCGCTCCCAGTCGCTCTTCTGTAGCGCCAGCCAGCCCGGCGGGGCGGGGGACGGCTCGGCGTGCGCGTCGGTAATCGGCTCGGACCCGGCGACGAACCGGTCGAGTTCGGCGCCCTCCACCAGCCGCGCCGGGAACGGGTCGGCCGCGGTTCGCCTGGTCAGTCC
>Ga0114129_10005104_pt1 | contig 18487 bp, 13 predicted proteins | sample RhiMetdeltSRZDD1_FD_80071 | JGI IMG/M metagenome (GOLD analysis project Ga0114129, IMG submission 80071) | Populus rhizosphere microbial communities from Tennessee, USA - Rhizosphere MetaG P. deltoides SRZDD1 (version 2) (version 2) | ecosystem: Host-associated > Plants > Roots > Rhizosphere >...
CGATGATCGCGATCACGTCGTTCATCGACACGCGCGAGCCCCCTCCAACATTGTACACACGCCCCGGAACGCCCCGGCGTCCGGCCTCGACAGTCGCGGCCACGGCATCGGCGACGAACGTGAAGTCGCGTGTCTGCTCGCCGTCACCAAACAGAGTTATCGGCTCGCCGCGGCGCGTCGCGCGCAAGAAACGGTGAAATGCCATGTCGGGCCGCTGCCGCGGTCCGTAGACCGTGAAATAACGTAAAGACACGGTCGGCACGCCGTAGCTCACGTGATACAGGTGGCAGAGCTGCTCGGCCGCGAGCTTGGTCACGCCATAGGGCGACACCGGCTGCGGCAGCGCATCTTCACGCATCGGCAGCTCGACGCGATCGCCGTACACCGACGAGCTCGACGCGTACACGACGCGCTCCAGGGGCAACCCGACGCATGCTTCGAGCAGCACCTGCGTCGCCTCGATGTTGTTCACTGTATAGACGTCGAAGTCGCGTCCCCAGCTCTTGCGCACGCCGGCCTGCGCCGCGAGATGGAACACGTGCGTCCGATCGCGGAGAAGCGCAGGCAGGTCCACGTCCTGAATCCGCGCGTCGACAAACCGGAACTTCGGGTGAGCGAGGAGCGTCCCCAGGTTGCGCTCCTTGATCTGGCGCGGGTAGTAGTCGGTGAAGCAATCGATGCCGACCACCTCGGCGGAGTCGGCAAGAAGGCGTTCGGCCAGGGTCGATCCGATGAAGCCGGCCGCGCCGGTGACGAGCGCTTTCATGAAAACAACGTGCGCACCCGGTCCGGCAGCCGGCGGGGGCGTCCGTTGCGATCGAGCGCCGCGTGCATCGTCATGCCGGTCGCCAGCGTGATGCCGTCGGCCGCGCGCACGACTTCGTACGAAAACTGGATGCGGACCGGCGACGCCAGCGCGCCGGTGGTGCGGACCTCGATCTGATCGTCGTAGCGCGCCGATTCGTGATAGGTGCAGCGGGTCTCGATCACCGGCAGCGAGTAGCCTTCCGCCTCCATGTCGCGATAGCTCCATCCGCAGTCGCGCAGCCAGTCGGTCCGGCCGACCTCGAACCACACCAGGTAGTTCGCGTAGTAGACGATGCCCATCTGATCGGTTTCCGCGTACCGCACGCGCACTTTGGAGCAGGAAGCTGTTGGCGCGACGCGGGGAGCGTCCTCGGCCGGGCGTCCGGCGCTCATTGCGGAACGGCCGGCGAGGTGATGGCCGCCAGCGCGGCCGCCTTCAGCTCGCGTGTGGCGCGCTCGGGATCGGGCGTGTGGAAGATCGCCGAGCCGGCCACGATCATGCGCGCGCCGGCGGCCACGACCCTGGCGACGTTCGCGCGATCGATGCCGCCGTCGATCTCGACAGGCGCCGTGTTTCCCACGCCATCCAGAAGCGCTCGCACCTCGCGCACTTTGGACTCGCTGCGCGGGATGAACGTCTGGCCGCCGAAACCGGGGTTGACCGACATGACGAGCACGTAATCGACGTCGGCGGCCATCTGCTCGAGCGCCACCACCGGCGTCGAGGGATTGATCACGACGCCCGCCTTGAGCCCCAACCTCTTGATGGCGTGCACGGTCCGATGCAGATGCGGCAGCACCTCGACGTGCACGGAGATCATCGCCGCGCCGGCTTCGGCGAACGCATCGAGGTACCTGTCGGGATCCTCGATCATCAAGTGGACATCCAGCGGCACGGTAGCGACGCGCCGGATCGACCGCACCACCGGTGGACCGATGGTGATGTTGGGGACGAAATGGCCGTCCATCACGTCGACGTGGATCAAGTCGGCGCCGCCCCGTTCGACAGCGGCGATTGCCGCGCCAAGCGCGGCGAAATCCGCCGACAGGATCGACGGCGCGATGAGGACGCTCATCGGCTCACCTCGAGCGCAATGGGCTCGCCGGGGCCGACCTGAAATCCGCCCTGCGGACTCTGCCGGATCACGATGCCTGCGGCAACGCCGGGATACGGCGTCGATCCGACGACGGCGACGCGGAAGCCATGCTCGCGCAGGATCTCGGCCGCCCGATCGCCGTTGGCGCCGATCAGATCGGGCATGACGTAACTGGCTCCGCGCTCGCCGCGATTCACGAGCAGCGCGACGCGGCCGCTCGCGGCTTTCGCCGGCGGCGTCTGGGCGACGATGATGTCGGGGGCAAAAGCCTGCGATCGGATTTCAGAGACGCTGCTCAGCGTGAGCCCGTCCTGGACCAGCCGCAGCTGCGCGGTCCGCTCGGTTTCGCCGACGAGCGGCGGCACCGTGGCCGCGCGCTGGCCCGCGCTCAGCCAGATCCGGACGCTGCGCTGCTGACGTGCCGTCGATCCGGCCGCGGGATCCTGCGCGAGCACGCGGCCGGCGGCAATTCGCGGGTCGGGCCGGCGCGTGTCGTCGACTCGCACCGACAGGCCAAGCGCTCCGGCGATCGCGGTGGCTTCGTTCGCCGTGTGATTCACGAGGTTGGGCACCTGCACCTCCCGCGATCGGAGGGCGATGCGCATTGCCCCTGCCGCGAAGATCAGGTAGGTGGCGGTCAGCGCGCCTGCAAGCAGCAGCAGCTTGCCTGCGCTCCAGACACGCGTTGTCAGGGGCATGGAGTCTGTAAAGATCGTACTACAGGTCAGTCCTTGGTCCTCGGGCCTTGGTCCTTCGTCCGTCCTTGGTCCGCTCCAATGTCCGAGGACGAAGGACTCAGGACGGACCGAGGACTAAGGACGAAGGACTAAGGACCAAGGATGCGCTCGAACACCGCGCCGAAAAAGGCTTCGAGGCCGTGCGTGTGCGGTTCGGTTCGAAGATGGCCGCGTTCGTCGATGACAGCCTCGGGGAGCTGTGGTGCGGCTGCGCGCGCGTGCAGACCTGTGAAGCCCGGCGTCGACGCCAGAAAGGCCGCGACGACGCCTTCATTCTCTTCCGGTTCGCTCGAACAGGTCGCATACACGAGCCGTCCGCCCGGCGCCACCGCGTCGGCGGCGCGCTGCAGCATGATCAGCTCGGCGGCAGCGAAGGCCGTGAGGTCGCTCTCCTGACGCCGCCAGCGGATGTCCGGATCGCGGCGGAGCGTTCCGAGGCCGGAACAGGGCGCATCGACGACGACCGTATCGAACGGCGTGAGGAACGGCGGCGGCCTGGAGAGATCGGCCTGAACGATGCGCACGTTGTCGGCGCCGGTACTGACGGTCGTTTTTCGCAGCAACTCTATCCGCCGACGGCGAACATCGCACGCGACCAGCATTCCCTGACGGTCCATGGCCGCAGCCATGGCGCTTGTCTTTCCACCCGGCGCCGCGCACGCGTCGAGGAGACGCATCCCCGGACGTGGCGACGCCAATAGCGCCACGAGCTGCGACGCTTCGTCCTGCACGACAAAAGCGCCGTCGTCGCTCCCGCCGCCACGCCCGCCGGCGGCCAGCCGAAGCGGATTGCCTTCCTCGACAACCAGCGCGTCCGGCGCAAATTCTCCCCTTCGTACTCGGATGCCGGTCGATGCCAAACGGTCCGCCAGCGCCTCGGGCGTGGTTCGGATGCGATTCGCGCGAAGCGTAATCGGCGCCGGCTGATTGTTGAAACGGAGCCATGTTTCCGCGGCGTCGAACCCGAGACGTTCGTACCAGCGAGCGGCCAGCCAGCGCGGGTGAGACAACGCGATGCTGAAGTACGCCAACACCGCATCGCGATCGGTGGGATCGGCCGGGCGCGGAGGCAGGGGCAGGGCAGATCGCCGGCGGGACAGTTTCCGAAGCACAGCGTTGACGAAGCCCGCCGCGCTGCGCTTGCCCGCCCTCCGCGCCAGATTGACGGCATCGTCGACCACAGCCGACGCCGGGACACGTGTGAGGTGGAGGAGCTGATAGGCGCTGAGACGAAGAATTTCGCGGATCTGCGGGTCGAGACGATCGATTGGACGATCGGCGCACGCCGCGATCGCATGGTCGAGGGCCGACCGCCAGCGCTGGACCCCGGTGGCTATCTCCGCAGCCAGCGCGCGGTCGCGGTCGTCGCGCAGTCCCCTGCGTGCCGACGCGATGGCTGCCGGCAGGTCGCGGCCCTTCGAGACGGCCGTAAGGATCTCGTAGGCCGCAACGCGCGCAGGAGCGATCATCGTTGTTGCGGCGCGGCGGCGAACCGATCGCCTGCCCTCAGCGTGTGACCCGACAGGAAATCACGAATCCCCATCACTCGCTTCCCCTCGGGCTGCACGTCGACGAGGCGCAGCGCGCCTGCGCCGGTCGCCACGACGAGACGGTCGCCGTGCGCCTCGAGGACCGTACCGGGTTCTTCATGGACGTTCGCAGTGTCCGAGATTTCCGATCGACGCAGGATCACTCGGCGGCTCTCGACAAACGTGAACGCATGCGGCCAGGGGTGCAGGCCGCGGATCAGATTGTGCACATGCTGTGACGACTGGGTCCAGTCGACGAGTCCTTCGTCTTTCGTCAGCCTCGGCGCATATGTGGCCTGCGTCTCGTCCTGCGGCATCTCGCGCGCCCGACCCTGGGCCAGCGCGTCAATCGTCCTCACGAGAAGATCGGCGCCAATCCGCGCCAGGTCACTCTCCACACGATCGCTGGTTTCGTTCGGGTCGATGGGCCGGCGCTCGATCGCCAACATGGGCCCGGCGTCGAGCGCTTTGACGACGCGCATGATGGTGACGCCGGTTTCGGTGTCGCCGGCAATGACCGCTCGATGGACGGGGGCCGCACCGCGATACCGCGGCAGCAGCGACGCGTGCACGTTCAGGAATCCCAGGCGGGGCAGCGCCAGGACGCGATCGGACAGGATCCTGCCGTACGCCGCGACGACGCCGAGATCCGCCTGCAGGGCGGCAATCGCCTCGAGAAACGCGGCGTCCTTGAGCCCCGCAGGCTGGTGCACCGGGAGACCGGCGTCGACGGCGCGGCGCTTGACGGGCGATTCCGCCACGTGCTGCCCGCGGCCGCGCGGCCGATCGGGTTGGGTGACGACCCCCACGACGCGATGGCGCGATCCAAGAAGCGCGTCGAGCGTGGCGAGCGCGAAGTCCGGGGTGCCGAAGAACACGATTTGCAGCGGGCCGCCTTCTACCATTTGCCGGACCGCGACAGCTTGCGGATCTTACGGACGATCAAATCGCGCTTGATCCCTCGCAGCCGGTCGACGAACAGCAGGCCGTCGAGGTGATCCATCTCGTGCTGGAACGCGCGCGCGAGAAGGCCGGATGCTTCGTGCTGATGCTCCTGACCGCTGCGGTCGAGGGCCTTCACGACAGCCCGCGTCGGGCGCACGACCGTCGCATTGAACCCGGGGACGCTGAGGCAGCCTTCTTCTTCGAGCTGCGTGCCGGAGCGTTCGACGAATTCGGGATTGACGAACACCAGCAGCCCGTTCGGATCGCGGCCGACCGACACGTCGATGACGAAGATCCGCAGCGCCACGCCCACCTGCGGCGCCGCGAGCCCGATGCCGGGCGCGGCGTACATCGTCTCGATCATGTCGTCGATCAGCCGCTCGATCTCGGGAGTGATGGCGTCAACCGGCTGGGCCCGATCGTGAAGGATCCCATCGCCGTACTTGAGAATCGGACGGATCATCGAAAACGACGACTGAACGCAGAGCCCGCAGAGCGCGCAGAATCATTCATCGTGGAAAGTCGTTCACGACACGCCTGATTCCATCTTGAAGCCACGGCACGTTGAAGTTGATCAGAAGGTTGTGTCTGGTTGGGAGCGAAGCGAAGATCACGAAAACCGCAACGGACCCACCGCGTGCTCATTGCTATTCTTCCGATCACTGGATTCTCAGCGAGCTCTGCGAGCTCTGCGTTCATGCGTGTGTGTCTACTCACCGTACAAATCGCGACGCGGTCCGGTCGCGGAAGGTGCTCCAGTTCGCCACAAGCTCCTCGAGCGTGTCGCCGCCGAACTTCTCGATCACCGCGTCGGCAAGGACGATCGCCACCATCGCTTCGCCAACCACCGCCGCGGCCGGAACGGCGCAGACATCGCTGCGTTCGACCGTCGCCGGGCTTTCGGTCATGGTGCTCAAATCGACCGAGCGCAGCGGTTTCATCAGCGTCGAGATGGGTTTCATGAATCCGGTGATGCGGAGCTCTTCGCCGTTGGTGACGCCGCCTTCGAGTCCGCCGGCGTTGTTCGTCGGCCGCCGCACGCCGAGGCCGCCAGTGGGATGCGTGCCGGCCAGCGGAAGGATTTCGTCGTGCACGTGTGAACCGGGGATGGTCGACACCGCCGGCCCGCGGCCGATGCCGACGGCCTTGATCGCGGGAATCGACATGAGCGCCTGGGCGAGGCGGCCGTCGAGCTTGCGATCCCATTGCACGTAGCTGCCCAAGCCAGGCGGGATGCCGTGCGCGATCACTTCGAAGCTGCCGCCCATGGTGTCGCCGGCGTCCCGCGCGCGATCGATTTCCGCGATCATCGCCTGTTCCACCGCCGGGTCGGCGCAGTGCAGCGGTGAATCCGCCGGGATGCCCCGCACCTGGTCGTAGGTCACCGCGAGGGGATCGGCCACGGCGGCGCCGCCGATGCGGACCACGTGGCTCACGATGTCTGTTTCCACCGATCGGAGCAGTTGCCGGGCGATGCCGCCCACGGCGACGCGCGCGGCCGTTTCGCGGGCGCTCGCGCGCTCGAGCACGTTCCGCATGTCATCGTGGCCGTACTTGACATACCCCGCGAGGTCCGCGTGCCCAGGTCGAGGACGCGAGACGGCGGGCCGATCCGCGCCGGTCGCGTCTGCCGGCATGTCGGCTTCAACGTGCATCGTGCGCTGCCAGTTTTCCCAATCCTTGTTGGGGATCAGCAGCGCGATGGGCGCGCCGGTCGTCAGTCCGTGGCGAACTCCACTGACCGCCTCCGCGCGGTCGGACTCGATCGCCATCCGACGGCCCCGTCCATAGCCGGTCTGCCGCCGGCGCAGATCGGCGGTGAGGCCGTCGAAATCGATCGCAAGGCCGGCGGGAACGCCTTCGACGATCGTGACGAGCATCTTCCCGTGCGATTCACCGGCGGTCAGAAATCGCAGCATTCGGTCGTCATTCTATCTGAAATTATTGCCACCTCCTGACGCGCACGCGTCTCGCGTTGAGCGGTCCACACCGGCGAAATTCTTGCAGAGTGGTCGCGACCATGAACCATCGGCGGCTCGTCGCGGATCGGTTTGTGACCGACGATGTGGAGACCGCGATCGATCTCGCGACGGGCACGCCCGTGGTGTTACACGTCGGCACCCCGGGCGGCGCATCAGAACAACTCAGATGGACGCTTCGCGGCGATCGGTGGCGCGCGCTGGAACATCGCGCGTTCGCGCCACTTGTCGATTTCGGCTTGACGAGTGAGTACTCGCGGTTCGAAGCCTGGGGATGCGGCGCGCGATGGCAGGCTGCGGGCGACGAGGCACAGACTGCGCGCGACGCGGCGGCACACTTCCTTCGCGCCGCGGGCCTGACGGTCGGTACGAACCTCGCCGCGGGCGTCCATGTACACGGCGGCGGTCCTGTGATCGTACCGGACATGGGAACGGGCTACCCCAGTGGGTCGGTTGAACCCATCGAGCCGGTGGCACTCGAGGACCGCGGGATCATTTTCATTCCGAGACCTGCCGTGGCGGCGCTGGGGGAGATGCTCGAGCAGCGCGACAGCTGTCGATCGCGGATTGCCGTGCTGTGGGGGCCTGCGGGGTCGGGAAAGAAAACGGTGGCTCGCGAGCTGGCGCGGATTGCGAGAGCCAACGGGTTCGTGCCGATCCTGTCGCGGCTTCTGGAAGCGGCCTACGTGGACCTGTGGCGAAGCCGCAGCCTCTTCGTCATCGTACTGGATGGGACGGCGGCCGCGTCGCACGCGAGCCTCCAGTCCACATTGCGTTCGCCGCGGCCGCATGTGGTGCTGATCGTGAGCGATCGGGAGCATCGCGGCATCGACGGCGTCGGACTCTCTCCGGTCGACGCGGAGGTCTTGGCGTCAGCCGTGTATCCGCCGACCGAGGATCCTGTCCAAGTTCGACGAATTCGGCGGGCCGCCCTGCGCGCCCGCGGGTTGCCGGGCCGCTTCGTGCAGTCGCTGTGGCACCAGTATGAAGCCGACCGTTCAGCGTACTCGCACCGGCTTGTCGATCGAGGGCTGCGCGTGGCCGAGTCGAGCGTCGTATACGGCAACGACGTTGTGACGGACTCGCCTCGCGCTGCGATCGCGCCGATCTGGTCCGTCTCGGACGAGCTGAGGAACCTGCGCGAGCGTCTCGATGGCGCACTGACGATGATAGGGCACGGCAGGCACGCGCCGGGCATGCGACAGCTCCGTTACGCCATCGGCAGTCTCGCGCGCCGCGACGACTGGGATCGGGCCGCAGACGGAACGCTTCAGCTGGCATCGTGCCTGCTGCGCCGTGGGCGACCGCGTGAGGCCCAGGCGGCTCTGGACGAGGCCCGCCATTACGCCGGGCGCGCCCATCGCGAGTCGCTGCTTGTCGATATCGCCACGCTCAACGGCGAGACCTGGATCGATCTGGCGCGCCTGGACGAGGCCGAAACGGTTCTGGCGGCCGCGGTGACGAGCTCGCGCGGCGCCGGCGATCCGGTCATGCGGGTCATGGCGGCTGTCGCCCTGGCGCGATGCCTGTACTGGCGTGGTCAGTACGCGGAGGCAACGGCAACGCTTGCCGAGGTTCGAGAGGCGGCCAGCGGCCCGAACGCGTTGAGAGCTGAGCTGCTTGCCGCACGCATCGCGATCGGTCAAGGTCAGTACGACCGGGCGACCTCGGGCGCTGCGACAGCGCTCGCGTCCGCACGCGCCGCGAGCGATGCGCGTGGGACGGCCGCCGCGCTCTACTGTGCGGCGTTAGTGCGAACGGCGGTCGGCGACCTCGACGCCGCGGACCGCGATCTGGTCGCGGCCATTGGCGCGGCCCGATCCGCGCACGATCCGCTGCGGGCGGTGCGGGCCAGGCTGCTCCAGGTCGAGATCGACCGGCGCCGCGGACGCCGAGGCGATGGGATCGCGCACAGGGATCGTCTCGCCAGGCTCGCGCGATCGCTGCCGCCGCTTCTCCGTGCGCGCGTTGATCTGCTGACCGGCGCCGCCGACGCAGACGGACGTCAGATTGGCGACCGCGTGAGCCGACACATTGCCGCGACCGGCCTGGGCGCGCTGACGTTGTACGCCGGTGGACCTCGCCGCGGCGGATCCGCCGGCGAGCCGATCGAGGCGCTCGCCAGTGAAATCGTCGCGATCGTCCAGGCCTGCCAGACCGCGGACGACGAAGCCGTCGTGCTGAAGGATGTATGCGTGCGACTGCGCCGACAAACGCGGGCGGCGGCGGTCGCGTTCGTGGCCGGCCCGATTCAGCGATATGCGGTGCTCGTGTCCGACGGATCCCGGCTCGACGTAACAACGGCGGAACGCGCGGTCACAACCGGCATAACGATCGCGCCGCATCGGCACGGCGACCGCATCGAATCCGCGGTTCCCGTGCGTTACGGAGGCGGGCCGATCGGTGCGTTGTGCGCGCGCTGGACGCTGGGATCCACATACGACATCGGTCGTGCCGCCGCGTCGCTGGAAATGGCGGCTGCCGCGGCCGCGCCGATCGTCGCCGGGCTACTCGGCCGGCGGGACACGCACGTCCGGATAGGGACCGAGCTGCTTGGCGTGACCGCGTCGATGGCCGACCTCCGCCGTTCGGTGGAGCGTGCGGCTGCCGCGCCGTTCGCGGTCCTCATCGAGGGCGAGAGCGGGAGCGGCAAGGAGCTGGTGGCGCGCGCGATTCACCGCCTCGGCGTGCGGCGCGACCGCCCGTTCGCCATCCTGAATTGCGCGGCGCTGCCCGACGATCTGGTGGAAGCCGAGCTCTTCGGGCACACGCGCGGTGCATTCACAGGGGCGATCGCCGAGCGCGCCGGCGTCTTCGAGGAGGCGCACGGCGGTACGTTGTTCCTCGACGAGATCGGCGAGCTGTCGCCGCGAGCGCAGGCCAAGGTCCTTCGCGTCATCCAGGAAGGGGAATTGCGGCGGGTTGGCGAGAACCTGCCGCGGCGCGTCGACGTGCGGATCATCGCCGCCACGAACCGCGATCTGCGTCAGGAGGTCGAGGCCGGAAAGTTTCGAGCCGACCTCTGGTACCGTCTCGACGTCATTCGCATCGGCGTGCCGCCTCTCCGCGACCGCCGCGAGGACATCGTCGTGCTGGCGGAGCATTACTGGCGCGAAGCGAGCCAGCGCGTCGGCGGGAAAGCGACCCTCGGTGCGGGAACGCTGGGCGCGCTGGCGCGGTACAACTGGCCGGGCAACGTCCGCGAGCTGCAGAACGTGCTGGCGGCGTTGGCCGTGCGCAGTCCGAGGCGCGGTGTCGTGCCGCCGACGGCATTACCGCCGCACTTTGCGTGCCGCGCGGAGGACGGCGAGGCGTGGCGCTTCACCGAGGCGCGCCGCGCGTTCGAGGAGCGGTTCGTGCGGGCCGCGCTCGTGCGAAACGGCGGCCATCGCGGCCAGGCAGCCCTGGAGCTCGGTGTGAGCCGCCAGGGCCTGACGAAGCTGTTGACACGCTTAGGTATCGAGATGAACGAGCGCGCTGTTCCGGAACACGACGATCGTCAGGGATAGGACGTCATCCAGTCTGTCGCGGCTGTCGTGCCCTACGCTCGCGTTTTCACCGCGGGCTGCTAGGATCGGCGCGTGACGCGGTTTCTGGTTCGTCGCCTGCTCCTCACCATTCCGGTGCTGCTCGGCGTTGCGACGCTCGTCTTCTCGCTCATTCATCTGGTGCCCGGCGATCCGGTCCAGGCGATGCTCGGCGAAAGCGCCTCGCCGCAGGACATCGCCGATCTGCGCGGCCGCCTCGGACTCGATCGGCCACTGCTGGCGCAGTACGGTGCATTCCTGACAGGCGTCGTGCGCGGCGATCTCGGCTCGTCGCTGCGCACGAATCAGACGGTGACGGCCGCGATCCTCGAGCGGCTGCCGGCCACCTTCGAGCTGGCGCTCGCCGCCATGTGCGTGGCCGCCGCGATCGCCATCCCGCTCGGCATCGTCGCGGCGGTGCGCGCCGGCACGTGGGTCGATTACGCGGCGACAACCGTGGCGCTCATCGGGATCTCGATTCCGAACTTCTGGCTCGGACCGCTGCTGGCGATTGTGTTTTCGATCATGCTCGGCTGGCTGCCGGTGGCGGGGCGGGGCACGGCGGCACATCTGGTGCTGCCCGCCATCACCCTGGGCGCGCCGCTCGCGGCCGCGCTCGCACGCATGACTCGCGCGAGCGTGATCGAAGAGCTGCGCGAGCTGTACGTCCTGGCGGCGCGGGCGCGCGGCGTCTCGTTCCGCCGTGCGGTGCTCGGCCATGCGTTTCGCAACAGTCTGATTCCGATCGTGACGGTGTTCGGGCTGCAGTTCGGGGCGGTCCTGACGGGAGCGGTCATCACCGAAACAATCTTCGCGTGGCCGGGCGTCGGCCGGCTGCTCATTCAGTCGATTGCGTTCCGCGATTATCCGCTCGTCCAGGGCTGCATCCTGCTGATCGCGGTCACCTACGTGACGATGAACCTGCTCACGGACGTCGCGTACGGCCTGCTCGATCCGCGCATCCGATTCGACTGACACTCGCATGCTGCGCGTCGGAGCGGTCATCGTCGTCTTCGGCGTCGTCGCGGCGCTGATTGGGCCGCTGCTGACGCATGTCGATCCGGCCGCGCAGGATCTCGCCTTGCGCCTTGCCGGGCCGACGGCCGCGCATCCGCTCGGGCTCGACGAGCTCGGGCGCGACATTCTCGCGCGCGTGCTCGCCGGCGCGCGCATCTCGCTCCTGGTCGGCCTCACGGTCGTCTCGGTGTCCGCACTGGTCGGCACGCTGCTCGGCACGATCGCCGGCTACTTCGGCGGCCTGGCGGACGATGTGATCGGCCGTGTGATCGACGTCCTGCTGGCCTTTCCGGGTCTGCTGCTGGCGATCGCGCTCGTCGCCGTGCTCGGACCGAGCCTCGGCAACGTGCTCTTTGCGCTCACCGCGATCGGCTGGGTCGGCTACGCCCGACTGGTTCGGGGACAGGTGCTTCGCGCGCGCGAGTTCGAATACGTACAGGCGGCGCGCGCGCTCGGTGCGCCGACGGTGCGGATTCTCTGGCGCCATGTCGTGCCGAACGCGATTCCGGCGGTGGTCGTGCAATCAACGCTCGGCATGGCGGCGGCTATCATCGGGGAAGCGGCGTTGAGCTTCCTCGGTCTCGGCGTTCAACCGCCCACGCCGAGCTGGGGCACGATGCTCAACGGCGGCCGCGCGCACCTGCTCGATGCGCCGCACCTCACGATCTTTCCCGGCCTGGCGATCGCGCTGCTGGTGCTCGGATTCAATTTCCTCGGGGACGGGCTGCGGGATGTGACGGATCCAAAAAAGTAGGGCACCGCTTTAACGGTGCCTCCCGCCGTGGTGGCACGGCTGAAGCCGTGCCCTACCTCTTTCTTTTCGTTTGCGACTGCGCGTCGGCGAGCGCGGCGGCGATCCGCGAATCCTGCGGATTCGCCGCTTGCGCGCGCTGGAGCCAGGCGACGGCTACGTCCGGTTCCTGCAAGCGCAGAGACAGCTCGCCGATGCGCGCGGCTCGCGCCGCGGCGTCCGGCTCCTTGACGACGAGCGCGCCGTACTGAATCAGCGCGGTGCGCGCGGCGGCGAGATGGTGCTGCCGCTCGCTCGCCGTCGCGTAGAGGGGCAGAGAATCGGGATCGAGCGGGTACCGCGTCGTGGCGCTCTGCAGCACACGTTCGGCGGCCTCGGCGTTGTCGTCCTCTTGCAGCAGGACGCGGCCGTACAACGTCAGCACATCGGATGTGGCGCCCGGCCGCGCTGCGATCCGCGCGAGCGCCTCGCGCGCCTTGTTCAACTGATCGCGATCCTCATGGGCCCGCGAGGCCTCGAGCCAGACGCGGCCGAGCGCGCCGTACACTGCCACGTCGTCTGGCGCGCGCTCGAGCGCGTTCGTGAGCGTGAGAATCGCCAGCTCCCAGCGGTGCGCTCGGGCGTGCGCCAGGCCGAGCGCCACCTGCCGCTCCACGTGCGCGCGGTCGAGGCCTGCGAGCAGCTGCAGCTGCTCCAACTCGTCGGCCCGGCGGTCCAGCGATCCGTACAGGTCCGCCAGCTCCTCGCGCACCGGAATCGAGCTCGGCGCGATCGCAGCCGCCTTTTCGAATGCCTCCAGCGCGTCGGCAGGCCGCGCCTTCTCGCGGAGGCAGAGGCCCAGCATGTAATAGGCGTCCGACATCTTGTCGTCGACGTGCAGCGCCTGGATCGCGCCGGCCATCGCGGCGTCGAGGTTGCCGTCGTAGTAGCGCGCGAGCGCCATCTTGAACACCACACGAGCGGACCGGTCGTCGATGCGCGCGCAGCGCTCGTACGCGTCGGCGGCGCGCTCGTACCGGTGGAGCTGATAGAGCACGTCGCCCAGCTCCTCGAGCGGCCGAGGGGATCCCGGATCGAGCGTGGCCGCGGTACGAAAGTCACGTGCCGCCAGGTCGAGGTCGCCGCGATCGCCGCGGCGCTGATACGTTTCGCCGCGCCGGAGGTAGGCGAGCATCGAGTCGCGTCGAAACTCGATGGCGCCGCTGTACGCCTCGATGGCGGCAAACGTCTGATCGTTGCCGAGCGCCGCATCTCCACGCGCGATCAGGGTTTGGTAGGCGCGCTGCCGCGCGGCCGCCTGATACACGACCGTCGCGCCGACGGCTGCCACGAGCATCGAGACGACGAGGATTACGCGGATCATGTACAGCCTAGCGGAGTGGCCTCAGCGTGTGCAGCACCCCGAACGTGACGCGGTGGCCGCCCCGATGCTTCGCTTTGGCGAAGAAGGCGGGCGCATCGCCGTTCGCGTTCACGATCAGGTACCGGTAATCGATTCGAAATCCCCAGTCGGGCGCGTCGGCGCCGCGAAAGATCTTCACGCCGGCGCCGACGTTTTCCGCGCTGAACGTCTCGAAGCCAATCGCGGCCGCATCGTACCCGAACGGCTTGGTCGGCTGCCGCGACTGCAGCGAGACGAGGCCCGCTCCCGCGGTGACGTAGGACGCGAAGAGCCGGCCAGTCGCGCCATGCGGAAAGAACACGACGTTCCCGAAATAATCCCAGACATTCGGCAACTGGACGTGCAGGGCCTGCGCTCTGTTGAACAAGATGTCCTGGGCCAGGCCGAAGCCGATGCCGAGCTCGCCTTCGACGGCGGCCCGCGGCGTCAAGTAGTACGTGAGATTGCCGCCGGCGGAATAGACGTTGAAATTCACTTCCTTGTCGTCATCGCCACCCGTGAAGGCGGCTCCGCCCATCGGGAACAGGCCGATCTCGACCTTTCCCGCGCCGATCGGCGGCGTCTGCGCCCACGCGCCGCCTGCGAACAGGACGAGGGCGGCGCCGATCGTGATGATTCTCATGCGACCTACCACTTGAACTGATACGCGAGCCGCGGGAAGCGACCCGGCAGAATGGCCGTCACCTGACCCAGCGACGTGCCGACCGTATCGGTCATGGTTCGGATCGCGTTGGCGTTGAATATGTTGAAGATGTCCAGCTGGAATGTGTGCACCTTGCCGTGCCCGTAGTGGATGTTTTTCTTGAAGTTCACGTCGAGCTGATTCCAGCGCTCGCTGAAGAGCGACCCCGGCTTGTTGAGGATGATGGTCTGCGCCTGCGTTCGCTGGCCGTTCGGAAACAGATTGGCGGCGGGCTGCCATGTGATAACGCGCTCGAGGCCGGGATAGCTTTGCAGCACGGCGCCGATGTCGACGCCGTAGGGCAGCGCGTAGTTGCCCGCCAGCTTGAATTCGTGCAGGAACGGCATGTGGAACTGCCGCTGATCGCAGAAGCGGCCGCCTTCCGAGACCGACCTCCCCTGGTACAGGTCGGATGCCGGGGGGCCGTTCGGGTTGTCGTCCGATTCGCAGAACACCGACACATTGCGCTCCGCGGTCCAGCTGCCGAACAGCGTCCCGTTGCCGGTGAGCCGCGCGGAGAACGACGCTTCAAATCCCGTATAGAGCGATCGATTCTGCTGGCTGCTGCGATCGATCAGACCCTGGCCGTACACCGTGCTCTTCGCCGGGTTGAGGTTGTACACGGTAATCATCTCGTTCGGGTCCAGCACTGCGGCCACAGCCGGATCGGTGATGGCCGGCATCCGCACCAGGAAGGGTATGTAGTCGCTGAACGTGATGAACGTGCGGTCCGTCATCTGAATGTTGCGGATCGTGCGCTTGATGAAGAGCGCGCCGACCGCGAGGCGCGGCCGCACCTGATGCTGGACGCCCGCGGTGTATTCCAGGTTGTATTGCCGCTGGAGATCGCCCGGCAGCGCGCCGGAGCGCTGCGCGAAATTCCCCCCGCTCGGGCTCGGGCCGATCTCCGAATCCTGCGCGATGCCGTCGTTGTTCGTCGGCAGGACGACGCCCGAGCACGCGGTGCCGGCGGCATTCAGCGCGCAGTCGAACCAGTTGCGGTTCTCCTGGCGGAGCCCGGCGTCGGCGTAGGTCAGGAACGGATCGGCGTCGTACTGGCGATGGTATTTGCTGAAGCTGGTCTTCAAGGCGGTCCGACCATCGCCCCGGAGATCGTAGACAGCCGAGAGGCGCGGCGCATAGTCGGGCCCCCACTTGATCAGGCCATGCTGTTCGGGGAAATCCCGGGCCGGAACAAACCGGCCGGCCGGCGCGCTCGTGGCATCCATGCCGGCCGCGAACCACTCGATGCGCAAGCCGTAATTGAGCGTGAGCCGCTTCAGCGTCCAGGAGTCCTGCGCGAAGAAACCGGCGTCGTACTCCACCCGGCCCGGTGCGTTGAGCGGGGTGTTGAAGACGGTGACCGTGCTCGGCCGTCCGGCGTTGTAATTCAGCTGAATATCGCCGTTGTTCTCGTTGTCCATCCGCGCATCAGGTCCGATTTCGTGCGTGTACCCGACCTTGGCGTTGTGCGTCCCCGTGACGTACGAGACTCTCGCGTCGTACACGTTGCGCGTGTTGTCCTGCCGCTGGCTGAGCAGCGAACCCCAGGTGGTGCAGCCGGTGTCAAAGGCGCACTGCGGATGGATCTGGCGCTGTGTGTCGGTCTTGCGCGTCTGGGTGTACCACTCTGGCGTGCCGCGCTGTTTCAACACGCCGGCGGCGGGGCCGCCCAGCCAGTCGAACGCGGCCATGGAATAGCCGGCTTCGACCAGGAACTGAGCGCTCGGCGTCCACGACCATTTCACGTTGCCGGCGAAATGATGCGCGCGCTTCGGGTCGCGGAACTGCCCCACGCGCGGATCGGTGCCGGCGCTGAAGTCCTTCCCCTTGCGCTTCCACCACCGCGAGCCGAACGTGGCGATCTTCATGGTCGGCGTCGCCTGCCACGTCAGACGAAGCGAGGGGCCGCGCACGTACGTGTCGATGTAGGAGTTGATGACCTCGCCGTCCGGCGCGACGATCTGCGCGGGCACATCCGCGACGAGCTCGTCGGAGGATTGATGTCGGCCAGTGGCCAGGAACCAGAGCCGGTTTTTTACGATCGGCCCGCCGAAGGACGCCGAGAACATATGGATATGCTTGATGCCGTTCGCGGAGCGGATGCTTCGCGGCGCGGCCCTCAATCCATCGTCCACGTTGTCGCTCTGCCAGTCTCCGCTGCTGAAGCCCAGGAAGGCCGCGCCGCTGAAGATGTTGCCGCCGTCCTTCAAGACGCTGTTCAACCGGATCCCGCCGCCGGAGGTGTCGGCGGGGATCGCGCTCGTCATGACGGTGATTTCCGATTGCAGCATGTCGTCGAAGTAGGACTGCGACGGCCCTTCGAGACTCTGAATCGACATCCCCTCGACCAGCTGCTCGGCGTCGTTGCCGCCGAGGCCGTGGGCCCGCAGCCCCACCTGCTCGGTCATCCGCGAGCCGCCGATGTCCGGCGTGCCGGCGCGCACGCCGGCGGCCAGCACGCCGATGGACATCACGTTCCGGGAGACCGGCAGCGCGTCGATGATGTCGCGCGTCAGCACCTGCGTCCGCGACGCCTGCAGCACGTCGACCTGCGGCGACTGTCCGGAGACGGTGACCGATTCCTCGATTGCGCCGACTTTCATCTCGGCGTTCACGGTGACGACGGTATCCGAGGGCACGTCGACGCCGGTCCGCGTGAACGTGTTGAATCCAACCAAGGTGAACTTCAGCGAGTAGGGGCCGGGCCGAACCGATTCGATGCGGTAGCGTCCCTGCTCGTCCGTGGTCGCCGTGCGCGCCCCTTCAATCAGCGCCGGGCTCGCCGCTTCGACCGTCACGCCCGGCAGCACGGCGCCGGATTCATCCTTCACCAAGCCGGCGAGAGAAGCCTGCGCCCAGGCGAGACTGGGAAGCACGAACACGCACGCGAACACCAGAAGAGACTTTCGAATCATGGTGCCTTCGAATCGAGGAGAAGCTAACACAAGACGAAGGACTCGCGACCAATGATTTACAATCCACGTGCGGTTGCGTTGCCATGAAGCGTACCGGTGTGCTCCTGTCGGCTTTCGTCGCACTACAAACGGCGGTTGTTTACCATCCCATCGCCGACGAGATACAAGCAATCAAAGGAAGGGTGTCTGACCTTGCCGCACGGGTTCAAGCGCTTCGCGCCAAGAAGACCGATCCGGCCTTGCTCGCGGACGTCGATATCTACCGAAGGGCCGCCGAGCTCATCCTGCGCTTCCCTGAGGAATTCGCGAACCGGGCGTTCGTGGCCGACACGCTTGCGGTGCTCGACACCGGCCTCGGGCGCGCGCGCGAGCTCGACGCCGGCGCGCCGTCGTGGCCGAAGCACAAAGGCCATGTCGTCCGCGGCTACGTGTCTCGCGTGGACGGCAGCGTTCAACCGTACGCGCTGACGATTCCCGCTTCCTACGACGGCAGCAGGCCGGTGCGCCTCGATATCTGGCAGCACGGCACGAACCGAACGCTCAACGAAGTCGCGTTCATCACCCAGCAGCAGGCCGATCGACCAGTTCCCGTGGATCAGGACTACATCCAGCTCGAGCCGCTCGGGAGAACCAACGTCTCGTACCGGTGGGCGGGCGAGGCCGATCTGTTCGAAGCGCTCGCCTCCGTGCAGCAGCACTACAACATCGATCCGCATCGGATCGTGCTGCGCGGGTTCTCGATGGGCGGCGCCAGCTCGTGGCACCTCGGCCTGCACCATCCCGGGCGATGGGCCGCGATCGAAGCGGGCGCCGGCTACACCGAAACGCGCCGGTACGGACGCCGCGACAACCTGCCGGCGTTCCAGGAAGCGATGCTGCACTACTACGACGCGGTCGACTACGCGCTCAACGCGTTCAACACGCCGACGGTCGGGTACGGCGGGGAAGACGACGCGCAGCTTCAGGCGTCGGTCAACATTCGCGAGCAGCTGGCGAAGGAAGGCTTCAGCTTCCGGCAGGACGGTCCGTTCCGATGGGTGACGAACGATCTGCGAGCGTTGTTTCTCATCGGCCCGAAGACCGGCCACTCCTGGCA
>Ga0114129_10005105_pt1 | contig 18486 bp, 10 predicted proteins | sample RhiMetdeltSRZDD1_FD_80071 | JGI IMG/M metagenome (GOLD analysis project Ga0114129, IMG submission 80071) | Populus rhizosphere microbial communities from Tennessee, USA - Rhizosphere MetaG P. deltoides SRZDD1 (version 2) (version 2) | ecosystem: Host-associated > Plants > Roots > Rhizosphere >...
CACCTGCTGCCCATGGCGCGGCTGTTGAAAGCCGGCCTCCCCGTCGACGACCTTCCGCCGCTCGCCGTGTATGGCGCCGCTCACTTCCATCAGGAGTCGCCCGGCCGCGACGACTTCGATCGTGCGCTGACCGCGGATCCCACGCGCCGCTCACTCGCCCTGGCCGCCGACCCCGAGCCGCGCGCCCCCCTCGAGCCGATCTTCCGCATGCCGCATGCCGCCGCCGGGGCGGATGCCCGTGTCGAGGAGAAGGCCTTCAGCTCGGTCCGCGTTCGCACCGAAACCGGCGCCCCCGCGCTCCTCTTCGTGCGCGACGCCTTCTCACCCTATTGGCGGGCCTGGGTGAACGGCACGCCCGCGCCGGTGTACCGCGCCCTCGGCAACTTCAAGGCCGTCCCGATCCCCGCCGGCGTGGCGGAAGTGACGTTGCGCTTCTCGCCGCCCGGCATCGCCGCCTCTCTCGCCCTGGCCTACATCACGACAGTCGCCGCCGGCCTCGCCGCCTGGCGCTCGCGGCGATGACGCCGGGCGCGCGGTCCGCCGCGCGGACGACCGCGCTGGCCGCGGCCGTCGTGCTTCTGGGGGTGCTCTGGCTCCTCGCGACCGCGCCGCGGGCGTTCGTCGTGCTGAGCTGGTCCGACGAGATCGTCTACGCCGTGATGGGCCGGAACATCGCGGATGGGCGAGGCATCGTCAGCAACTTCTACGATTGGCGGGCGCTGCTGCAGGACGGCTATCCGCAGGGCGACGTCCACATGCCCGGGCATGCGTTGTTCATGAGCGTCTTCTTCAGGCTGCTCGGCAGCGCCGATGCGGTTGCGTTCGTGCCCAGCCGCGTCGCGCTCCTGGCCGCGGGCGTGGTCGTGCTCCTGGTGGCGCGGCGCCTGTTCGGAAGCACGGCGGGAGTGGTGGCGGCCGCCTTGCTGTTCGTGATGCCCGGTGCCGCCGGGTTCGCCCACTCGGCGATGCCGGAGTCGACGGTCCTGCTGGCCTCGTCTCTTTTCCTGGCGTGCTGGTGCGCGCCGGTGACGCCGCCGCGTGCCTTCGGGCTGGCGGTCGCGCTCGCCGCCGCCGTGTTGTGCCGCGAGACGATGCTCGTCTTCCTGTGGCCCGCGGCCGTGGCTCTCTCGCGCGCGCCCCGCGACGTCCGGAGCCGCGCCATGGCCGCCTTCGTCCTCGGTCTCGCCGCGACGCTGCCGGGGGTGGCGCTCCTGTATCTTCGCCGCGCGCGGTTTCCTCATTTCCTCTCCGACCTGCCGCCGCTCGGAACCGCGGCCTGGGCCCGCGTCGTCGGAAAGAGGATCGGTGACAACCTCGCGTTGCCGCTGCCGGGGAGCGCGGTGGACGAGCAGTTGTTCGTGACGCTCCTCGTCCTCGGGATCGTCTTGCCGCTCGCGGTTCTTCGGCGGGCGTCCGTCGAGGGGCGCCCGCTGGCGGCCGCCCTGCTGGCGTTGACCGCCGCCAACTTCGCCGGCCTCGTCGCCTTCTATCCGCTGAAGAGCTGGGCGGCCGTGCGCGCGTTCATGTTCCTGATCCCATGGGCGGCGGTGCTGCTGGCCGGCGTGGTGATGAGGGTGCGCGCCACGGGCGCGCGCGTGGCGGTGGCATTGGCCGTCGCGCTGCTCGCCGTCCAGTCGCTCGCAACGGTATCGGCCCTCGCTGCCGATCGCCGGGCCGAGCAGACCGGGAATGCCGAGGTCGCCGCGGTATTCGAGCGGCTGACCGAGGGCGTTCCCATCGAGACGGTGCTGGGATACGAGAGCCCGTGGGAGATCGGGTGGCGCCGTTTTCCGATCGTGGTCGTGTGGAACGCGCCCGCCGGCCTCGATCCCATCCGTCGGCTGACGGCGGTGCGGCGTATCGACGCCGTGATCGGACGGAGCCCTCATGTCGTGCCGATTGCCGAGGCCAGCGCCCGTGGCGAGCTGCCGGTGGCCTACGATCTGGTCCGGCGCCGTCGTGAGTCACAGCGGCAGGTCGTCATTCGGCGGGGATTGACCGAGGTGGGCTCCTTTCGCTGACCACCGCCGCCAGCGCCTGGGCGGCGATGTCGTGTCCCCGGGCCGTCCACACACCGCCGGCGTCGTAGGGCGGCTCACCGGCGGCTCTGGCCTCGGCGAGGGCGCGACGGAGGCTCACGAGCGTCACCCCGAGCTCACCGCAGACCGACTGGAGGCGCTCTTCGACGAGTGTCGGCGACCACTGCGCGCCGGTCATGCCGTAGCGCGCTCGCACGCGGCCCCATTCGCCGTCATCCACCTCGAACGACGCCGGCGTGTACAACACGACGAGTGCCCCGCCATCCGCCCGGACCTCTTCCTTCAGCGTCCGCAGCAGCTCCGTGGTCAGGCGCCACGAGCCGCCCATCTCCTGCCGTCGCCCGTACACGCGCATCTCCGCCGGCACCGCGGTGGCCTGGACGATTCCTACGGCGGCCAACGCGCCGTGAATCGTGGGCGCGGTCTCCAGCGTGAAGTTCGAAAGCGTACGCAGGGCCGTCGATCCGCGCCAGGGCAGCCAGCCGTGAGGCCGCGGGTAGCGGCGATGCGCAAACACGGGGCCGTCGCCACCCGCCGGCTCCTCCAGCACCAACCGCTCGTCGTCGGTCCAGACGAATCGCGGCTTGCGCCCTTCGCCCAGTCGAGCGACGCCGTTACCGTGCACGTCGTCGAAGGCGAAGGCGAGGACGACGACGTCCGGGTGGTATGAGCGCCCCTTCAGCCGGTAACAGAGGAGCTCCTGGTCGGTGCTGTAGGCGGCGACGCCGGCATTCAGCACTTCGGCCCCGGTGACGCGCGCCGCGAGCTTCGCCCGCAGCGTCTCCTCATCGCGGAGATCCGCCGCCTCCACGAACGCGTCACCGAGGAGAAGGACCCGGTGCCCGGCGCCGCGGGGCCCCACCGGCACGATCGGACCGCGGAACCCGTCGGCGTTGACGCCATCGGTGCCGGGCTGGAGCGCCCAGCCGAGCGTCGGGTGATAACGGCGGCGCGGGTCTTCGCCGGCGGAGGACATCGACACGCCGAGCGCCAGGCGCGCCATCGCCTCGACACCGATGAGGGCGGCGGCCACGTAAGCGCCCACCGCCAACAGGCGCTTCACACGCGGTGGCCACCGCGTCTGCAGCCAGGGGGACAGCGCGGCCACGAGGACGCACGCCACGGCCAACACGTAGACCGTCAGGTATTCGAAGGCGGTGTCGCTCATCCACGGGCCGAAGTTCATGAAGTACCACTGCGCGGGGAACTCCGGGATCGGCGAGTCCGGCTGGAAGAGTCCCGCGGGCAGCCAGGCCTGCGTGCCCAGGGCCTGCAAAGCCACGAGCCCGGCGACACGGCGGCCGTCTTCCCACGGCCCGCCGGCCTTCACGGCGAAGACGCACATCGGTCCCCACCACGGCAGGAACGAGCGCGACTCGGAGAAGAGAGAGAACACGACGACGGCTCCCAATGCCAGGTGCACGGCCGGCCCGGCCGCGGCCGCCTCGCGGCACAGGCGCGCGAAGCCGAGCAGCACCACCAGGAAGACGGGCCCGAGGAAGACCACGTGCGCCACCACGAACACGAGCGGGCGTTCGGTGGCGCAGGCGACGATGCGGATGAGGAACAGGGGCAGGTTCAGCACCGTGTCCTCCGTCGCCACGAGGCCCTGGACCACCCGCGCGCCGGCGACGAGAACGACGGCCAGGGATATCGTTTTCCAGGGCAGACCGCGCACGAAGGTCGAGAATGACGTCTCGCCGGCGGGGGCCCATCGACAGACGACGAAGGTGCCCGCCACCAGGTACGCGAGAGCCAGCACGACGGAGACGTAGGGCATTGGCCGGCTCGGCCCGAACACCCAGTGGGGGAAGTGGTCGCTGGCGTAGATGTAGACCGCCAGCGCGACGAACCCGATGCCGAGCGCGCCGGGCAGGAAGAGGCGCAGACCGCGCGCCACGGCGATAGGCAGCACCAGGCGAGTGCCGTAGGGGAAGGCCAGGAAGAGCACCCCCAGAAGCGGCAGCGTCGGCCACGTGAACGCCGAGGCCAGCGTGCACGCGGCCAGGCCCAAGGTCCAGCCCCGCAGGTAGCACAGCGTCATGACCGAACCCAGGGCGGCCGCGGTGAAGTCGGTGAGGACAGGGTGGAAGCTCGGCAGCTTCACCATCCCGTAGCTCAGAAACACCGACGCGCAGAGGCCGATCGTCCGCGTGGCCTCGAAGCGGAGCGTGCGGGCGATCGCGAGCATGCACAGGAACGAGGCCACGAGCGCCAGCGCGTTGAGGGTGACGAAGGCGAGCACGATGGCTCGCGGCTGCGGGTCGATGCCCAGCAGGCGCAAGGCGAGTCCGCAGAGGACGGAAGGCAGGACGCGCTGAATGCGATACGAATCGGCGTAGCTGTCGACCCAGCCGGGGAAGGCCGCGACCATCTCGGCGTAGTAGCCACCGTCGTAGCCGTACCCGCGGTTGATGGGGATCTTCTCGCCGGCGTAGTAGTACCCGAGGATGGCGAGCAGGCCGACTCCCAGCCATCCGCGAGCACTGAATGTGCGCATGGGGGCCGAATCGTAGGTGGCGCGCTTTCCGGGGTCAAACCAGGCGCCGGCGGCCCTCGCGCTAGAATGCCCGGATGGTGCGTCCTGAACGAGCCCGCCCACGTGGGCGGGGCCGGTGCTACATCAGACCAGCGGGTGCAAGTCTCGCCGCGGTAAGCGCCGAAGCGCCGCGTAGCAGACTCCGGGTGCGGGGGCGAAATCCGCCGTGCCTGAGCGGAGTGTCAAAAGCCCTGGCGTGGCCGCATGGCCGCGGGTGGGGAAGCAAGCTTGCGGGCCCAATGCGGAAGCGTGAACTTTGCAGCCTCGTGACATAGGAACCCGAAAGGGTGGAGTGGCCGAGCCGTTCATTTCGCGGCGAAGGCAACAGACTGCGTGCGAGATCGGATGGGCGCAGGACACTCCCGGGGTAGAGAAGAGGGCACGTAAGGAAGGCCTGATGCGGAACTGGGGAGACCCTCCTCGGCGGCCCACGTTGGGCGAAGGCGGCGTCTATAAGCCGAAGGCGAAGGGGCGCCGTGCCGAGAGGGAGTCCGAGGGGCTCATAGTACCGACGAAGGCGGTGAGAAGCCGCTGGAGGGAGAGGGCCTCACTTTGGTCGTGCCTGTGAGTGGAGGTAAGCGCGAGGGCATGCCCGCAAGGGCCAACAACCCGACGGATCAAGTGCGACAACTCCAGCGCAGGCTGTACGTGTCTGCCAAGCTGAGCCGGACGCGACGTTTCCACGCGCTCTACGATCGGATCTGCCGGGGTGACGTCCTGGCGGAGGCGTGGAGACGGGTCAAAGCGAATCGAGGGGCTGCCGGCATCGATGGTGAAACGTTGTCGATGATCGAGCAGGGAGGCGAGAGGGAGTTTCTCGAGGACGTTCAGCATCGCCTCAGGACGGGCGAGTACCTGCCGCAATCAGTGAGGCGGCAGTACATTCCGAAGCCCGACGGAACGAAACGGCCGCTGGGGATTCCGACGGTGCGCGACCGAGTGGTGCAAGCGGCGACGAAGCTTGTCATCGAGCCGATATTCGAGGCCGACTTCAAGGAGAGCTCGTATGGATTCCGGCCGAGGAAGAACGCGACGGGAGCGCTGGAGACGATTCGCCTGAACGGGGGTCGTAGCTACCGATACGTGGTGGACGGCGACATCAAGAGTTACTTCGACAACATCTCCCACGCGAAGTTGCTCAAGCTGGTGGAGCAGCGGATATCGGACCGGCGGGTATTGAAGCTCCTGCGGCAGTGGCTGAAGGCGGGTGTGATGGAGGAAGGGGCGGTACGAGGTACCGATCTGGGAAGTCCCCAGGGCGGCGTCATCTCTCCGCTTCTGGCCAACATCTACCTCGACGCTCTCGACGGCATATGGGAGCGCCGCTGTCGGCACCTGGGAATCCTCGTGCGGTACGCCGACGACTTTGTCGTGTTGTGCCGCTCGCGGGCTGATGCGGAGGAAGCTCTTCGCCGCGTCAGAGTCATCTTGGACCGTCTGAGCCTGACGCTGCACCCGGACAAGACGCGTATTGTCGAACTCGGTCTTGGTAAGCAGGGATTCGTCTTCCTCGGTTGCTACCTGCGGGTGGTGCTCTCGCACTTCAAGCGGCGGGAGTATCTCTTCCGGTGGCCGGCGGTGAGGGCGATGAACCGCATCCGAGCCCGGATCCGGGCGTTGACGGACCGTCGCCGCTGGGCGGGGATGAGAGACATCCGGGATGTGATCCGGGTGATCAATCCAGTCCTGCGAGGCTGGGGCAACTACTTCTGCACGGGCAACGCCTCGACGAAGTTCCAACAGGTCGATCGCTTCGTACACCAAAGACTGGTCCGCCTCATGGCCCGCCGCGGTGGCGATCGGCGGGAGTCGTTCCGGGCAAAGAAGTGGCCTCTACCGCGCTTCGCGAACGAGCACGGACTCCATCGATTAATTGGGACGATCCGTTATCCAGGTGAGGTGCACGCGACATGAGAAGACCATCGGTAAGCCGTGTGCGGGAAATCCGCACGCACGGTTTGAAAGGGGGGATCAGGAACCCGGGCTCGCAAGAGCACCGCGCCTGATCCCTACCAATGCCCGAACCGCCGGACACCGAGCGAGAGCGCGTGGCCGCGGAGCTGCGCCGCGTGCGAGACGCCGCGAGCGCCCAGCCGATCGCGGCGCGCGATGCGGGGGCGGTCCTTCCACCCGCGCGCCCGTTGCCGGTGGCGTCCGCCAGCGAACCGCTCGCCGCGCCGTCGAGCGCGGGCGTGGAGCCCACCCGGCCCGATAACACGGCTGTCAATCGACTTTGGCCGCTGCCGCTCGCGCACCCGCCCGGCGGCATCGCCGGCCGATTCTTCCGCTTCCTCCAGCGCGTCCTGGCCCCGCAGTGGGATGCCCAGCGGGAGTTCAACTCGCGGCAGGTACAGCTCGACAACGAGATCCTGGACTACATCGACAGCCGGTTCGAACGCACCCACCGCCACTACGACCGCGTGTTGGGCGACTACGGCAGCCACAGCCGCGACGTCGATGCCCGCCACCTCATCCTGCAGAACGAGCTCGTGGCCCACGTGCACGACCTCGTCAAGCGCATCGACCTCGTCCTCGCGGAGTCCGAGCGCGGCCGCGTGAGCCTGGAAGCGGCCCTCCGGGACCTGCGCGCGCGCCTGGGCCGCCTCGAAGAGCGCCTCACCGCCCGATGAAGACTGTCGTCATCTGCGCCGTCCAGGCGCCGTTCATCGTGGGGGGGGCGGAGATCCTGGTCACGGAGCTGCGCGACAACCTGGCCCGTCGCGGGTTCAAGGTCGACGTGGCCAACGTGCCCTTCAAGTGGTATCCGACGTCGGAGATCGTGCGGCAGGGCCTGGCCTGGAGGCTGCTCGACCTCACCGAGAGCAACGGCACGCCCGTCGACCTCGTGATCCCCACGAAGTTTCCGAGCTACCTCATCCGCCACCCGCGCAAGGTCGCCTGGCTCTTCCACCAGCACCGCGAGGCCTACGACCTCTTCGGCACCGAGTATTGCTCGATGACGGACAGCCCCGAAGACCGCCGCGTGCGCGAGGCGATCCACACGATGGACACGACGTCGCTGTCGGAGTGCCGCTCGATTTTCACCATCTCCCGCAACGTGGCCGACCGCCTGAGCCGCTACAACAGCCTGCCCGCCACGCCGCTCTATCCGCCGCCCCACGAGCTCGGCCGCTACCACAACGCCGGCTTCGGCGATTTCATCTTCTACGCCGGCCGCCTCGATCGCCTCAAGCGGCTGACCCTCGCCATCGACGCCATGAAGCGCGTGAAGGCGCCGGCCAAGCTGAAGATCGCGGGCACGGGGCCTCTCGAAACCGAGCTGCGGAAACAGATCGAAGGCCTCGGTGTCGGTGATCGCGTCGAGCTGCTCGGCTTCGTCTCCGCCGCCGATCTGGTGAAGCTCTACGCGGAGTGCCGGGCCGCGCTCTACGTGCCGCTCAACGAGGACTACGGCTACGTGACAGTCGAGTCGTTTCTCTCGCGGAAGCCGGTGATCACGACCACGGACGCCGGTGGTCCGCTCGAGTTCGTCACCCACGAGACGTCGGGGTACGTCGCCGAGCCGACACCGGAGTCTCTGGCCGAGGCCATCGATCGTTTGTGGCAGACGAGCGAGACGACACTGCGGGCCATGGGCGACGCCGGACACGGGCGCGTGGTGGACATCAATTGGGACCACGTGATCGATCGCCTCACCGAGACGCTCCGCTGATGCGCGTGGCCGTCTGGAGCCCGCTGCCCCCGTCGCCGTCCGGCATCGCCGACTACGTGGCGGAGACGCTGGGGGAGCTGACCCGGGACACCGCCGTCGAGGTCGTCGTGGAGGATCCCCTCGCCGTCGACGAACAGTGGCGCCGGCTCGTTCGCGTCTGCCGGCCCGGCGAGGAGACCCCGCCCGATCTCGACGTCTACCACGTCGGCAACTCGCCCGCGCATGCCTACGTCCACCGCGCGGGCCTGGCGCGGCCGGGGGTGGCCGTCCTCCACGACTGGAACCTGCACTACCTTCACCTGGGAGAAACAGTCGAGCGGGGCGATCCCGAGCCCTATCTGCGCGAGATGCGGCGGGCCTACGGCGCCGCGGGCACGCTCCTCGGCCGCCAGATTTCCCGCGCCCTGGGCGGCGAGATCCTGCCCGCCCTGTACCCGCTGAACGAGCGCGTGCTCGAGGAGAGCCTCGCCGTCGTGGCCCTCAGCCGGACGGTGGCCCGCCTGGCCGCGCGGGCGGTGCCCGGCCGGCCCGTCCTGCACCTGCCGCATCACATCGCGCTGCCGCTCGCCGAGCTCCCCACGCGGGCCGAAGCGCGCCGCCGTCTGGACCTGCCCGCGGACGCCCTCATCGTCACCGCCCCGGGTCTCGCCACCGCCGCCAAGCGCCTCGACGTGGCAGTGCGCGTCGTGGCGCGGCTGCGCGCACGGTTCGATCGCCTGCACCTCGTGGTGGCGGGCGGAGTCGATCCGCGATTGCCGCTCGAGGAATGGATCCGGAAGGCGGGCCTCCAGGGCGCCGCCCGCGTCACCGGCCGCGTGGATCTCGCCGACTTCGTCCGCCATCTCGTCGCGGCCGACGTCGTCCTCGCCCTGCGGTTCCCGTCGTTCGGCGAGATGTCGGGGGCCGTCGTGCGCGCCATGGGCGTGGGACGTCCGGTGCTGGTCACGGCGGGCACGCCGCCGGCGGACGAGATGCCGGACGGAACCGTCGTGCCCGTCGACGCGGGTCTGTCCGAGGAGGCGGAGCTCGAGGCCCTGCTGTCACGCCTTCTGGCCGACGAGCCGCTGCGGCAGTCGATCGGCAGGCTCGCCCGTGCTCATGTCCTCGAGCAACACGACCTGCCGCGCACCGTGCGCCGGCTTCACGCGTTCCTGGCCGAGGCGCACCAGAGGAAGGACGAGCTGTCCGCCGCGATCGCGCAGGACCGTGCCGAGCCGGGCACGATGCTCGGCTACTTCAAGGAAGAGGTCCGATGGGGGGCGCGCGACCTCGGCCTCACCGGCGCCCATCTCGGGCTGGACGACTTGCTCTCCGACCTCGTCAAAGCGCGGCCGTCCGTTCAGTCGGGGTTGTAGCGGATCCGCGCGGCGGCGCGTAGATCGCGGAGCCACTCCTCGACGCGGCGCGCGACCTCGGCCGACACCAGCCGCTCCCGGAGGGCGGGTGCGGCGCGGTCGAAATCGGCGCCGGCGGGATCCGCGGTCGACCCGAGGGCATAGGCCTGGCGCACCGCCTCGTCTTCGATGCGGACCTGTGGCCGGAAACGGAAATCGACGTACCTCCGGATGACCGCACGCCGCTGTCGCGCCCGCCGCACCGCGGCATCGCCGTCCGCTCCATCGTTCTCGGCAAGGGCCGCCTGTGGCAGCCGGAAGGCTTCGTGGAACAGGAGCGTTTCGTCGACGAGCCGGCCGAGGGCGACGTCGCGTCCGACACCGTCGAGCTGCTCCACCGCGCGCACATCCGACAGGCACAGCGCGCGTCCGTCCACCACTGCGACCACGCGCTCGACGAGCTCCGCCGGTGCCAGGGAGGCGGCGAGGGTCATCACCGCGGCGAGGACCGCCGCGCGGCGCTCAGAACGCATGCCCGATCGTCAGATGGAAATGTGAGGCGCTCTCTCCGTCGCGACGATTGAGCTTGTACCCCCAGTCGGCGCGGATGGGGCCGAAGGCACTCTTGTATCGGACGCCGATGCCGGCGGTGTAGCGGATGTCGTGCAGATCCACGTCGTCGACGAGCGGGTAGACCTGCCCGGCCTCGCCGAAGGCGGCCACGCCGAAGTAGCGGCCGAAGCCGAGACGCAGCTCGGCCCCGGCCAGCAAGAGCGCGTTGCCTCCCGTCGGCACCGGCTCTGCGTCGGGCACACTCGACGGCTCGAGCGGCCCCGCGCGGTCCTGTCGGAAGCCGCGCAGGCTGTAGTCACCGCCGGCAAAGAAGCGGTCGGGCAGCGGCAGCCGATCGGGCTCTTCACCTTCCAGGGTGCGGGCGAGACCGACGCGTCCGTTGGTGGCGAGGACGAGCTGCGGTGCCAGGCGGCGGTAAGCGGACGCCTGGACGAATCCCTTCATGAAGCTCTCGCCCCCCAGCACGCGGTGCGAGAGCTGCGTGTCGGCGGCGACGAAAAAGCCACGCCGCGGGTCCAGTGGATCGTCGCGGCTGTCGTGGACGAGCGACAACGCCGGCCCGGAGAACGTCGCCGTCAGGTACTGCTTGTCGATCTCTTCGACGGCGACGGTGAGATTGAAGCTCTGCGTCTCCTGTGTCGCATAACGCGCGATCACCGTCCACGACGGCGTCACCCGGCGCGCCGCCTCCAGGATGAGCCCGTAGCGCCAGAAGTCGAACGTCTCACGGTCCTCCTCCTCGCGGAAGCCGGTGACGAAGAACTCCTGCTTGCGCCCGAAGAGCGACGGCTGCCGGTAGGTGGTGAAGAACCGCAGGGAATTGAAGCTGCCGCGTACGAAGGTGGTGAGGCTCCGGTTCTGTCCGGCGAGGTTGCGCCGCGTGACCTCGGCGGAGAGGCGCGGCCCGTCGCGCTCGGAATAGCCGATGCCGTAGGCCAGGCTGGTCCGCGGCAGCTCCTCCACGCGCACGAGGAGCGACCTCGTGTCGACGGACTCCGGGTCGATCTCGGAGATGGTGACGTTGCCGAAGACGCCGAGGGAGCCGAGGCTGCGCTGGCTGTCGAGTACCGCGGCCAGGCCCAGAGGATCGCCCTCGCGCAGGCGCAGCTCGCGGCGGACGATGCTCTCGCGGGTATACGTGAGACCGGCCACCACGATGTGGCCGACGATCGTACGCGGCCCGGGCTCGACGTCGAAGCGGACGTCGACACGCCGCCGATCCTCGGAGAACTGCGGGCGGGAGGCGACGTCGACCTGCAGGTAGCCGGCGTTGCGATACGCGGCCAGGATGGTGTTGCGGTCGGCCACCAGGTCGCGGACACGATACGGCCGGCCGCGCCGCGTGACGAGCTCCCGCGTCGGCTCCTGGAGCTCGACAGGCGAGACCACGGAGACGCCCTCGATCTCGGACCGCGGCCCCGCGTGCAGCACGAAGACGACGGCCACCGCGCCCGCGCGATCCGGCACCTCGACGTCGACACGCGCGTCGCCGTGGCCTTGTTCCTGGAGCGTGCGCGTCAGGGACCGGGCGTCATCATCGAGATCGCGGTCGCGCAGCGGCTCGCCCCCTTTCGTCAGCAGCGACAGGACCGGCGCCTCTACGTCGCCGGTGATGCGGACGCTCGAGACGGTGGTGATCGGACCGGGCTCGGCCGTGAAGACGACGCGCGCGACGCCCGGCTTGGCTTCGTCGGCGGAGGTCACGCGGGCATCGCGATGACCCTCGCGGCGGAGCGATTGCTCGATGCGATCGGCCGCCTCGTCCACGGCGTCGCTGCGCGCGGCGTTGTCCCGCAGCAGGCGTTCCAGCGTCTCGCGCAGGCCGCCGGGGAGCGCCACCCCGCGAACGTCGAGACCGAGGGCGGGCCCGCGATCGACGTGAAACGTGATCGCGACGCGGCCCGCGCTGGGGTCGTAGCTGTCCTCGACGCGTACGACCGCGCGCCAGTAGCCCGCCTCCGCGAGCCGCCGGCGAAGTCCCTCCGCGGCGTCCCGCACCGCCGCCGGGCGCCACACGTCGCCCAGGCGCGGGCGTGTCACCGCGAAGGACGGCCCGCTCGGCGCATCGCCCGCCACGCTGACGCGCGCGACGCGGGCGCGCGGGCCGGCGCGCACGTGAAACAGCGCGCTGGCCGCCCCCCGGCCCTGTTGGACCGCCTCGGCGGTGACGAGGGCCTCCGGATATCCGCCCTCGGCGAGCTTCAGGGCCACCGCCTTCGCCGCCGACTCCAGGCGCTCCGGCCAGAGCGGCTCCTGCGGGCGAAGCCGTGTCACGTCGCGCACACCTCCCGCGCCGATGGGCGAATCCTTCGACACGCGGACCTCGGTGAGCAGCGGACCGGGGATCGGCCGGATGACGACCTCGATTCCATCATCCACGGGGGCCGTCTCCACGCGCACGTCCGCGTAGGTCTCGGTGGCGAGGATGAGCTCCACCGCGCGGCGGGCCAGAGCCGGATCGAACGCCTGGCCGGGCCGGAGCTCGATATAGCGCTCGAGGGCGCGCTGCTCGGCGGCGGGGGCATCGATGCGAACCGAGCGCACGATGGCAGCCTCGGCCGATGCTGCGAAGAGCGCCGCCGCCGCCGCGGCCAGGAGGACCGTCATCGCGAGCGCTGCACGCGGGCGTCGACGCCGAAGCCGCCGGTCTCGCTTCGCGTCAGCAGCATCGAGAGCCAGTCCCGCAGCGTGTACTCGACGGAGAAGAGACGCTCCTCGTTGCCGCTGAGGTCCTGCGAGTAGAGGACGTTCAGGTCCGGGGTCAGGCGCTTGCCCACGGTGATACGGGCGGCCGGGCGGGTGACGCTGCCCTTCAAGACGGAGGGGTCGATCGAAAACCGGTTGAGGCCGAACAAGCGCTCGGCCTGGCGCTCGAGGCCGACGCCCTCGGCGATGCGGCCCGCGGCCAGGGACGCCGCGCCCTGACTGGCCAGCAGCGCGCGATCCGTACGCGCTTCCGTCAGACGGGCGACCTCGGATTCCTCGGCGCCGGCCAGGAGGCTGAGGATCTGCACGGAGGAGAGCGGCGGGTCCGAGGTCAGCGTCGGATAGACGTGGTCGAGGGTCCCGTTCATCCGGAGGTTCACGCGGTACGAGCGCAGGCGCGTCTCCGCCTCCATGTCGAAGTAGGGATCGATCCGGTGCGGGTTCGCGAACTCGATGCGGCCGCGCCGGATGAGGTACGTGTTTCCCTGGAAGTAGACGCGCCCGCGATCGACGTCGGCACGGCCCACCACCACGGGATTGTCGGAGGTGCCCTGCAGGCGCAGGTCGGCCCGGGCCTCGAGGCTCGCGAGGTTGTTGTCGACCTTGACGGTGCCCGGCGCGTTGACCTTGATGTCGAAGCGGACGGGCGTGCCCAGAGAGCCGGCGGGCGCGGCCAGGGCCTGCTGCGCGTCGAGCATCTCCGAGACCACGTCGTACCGCCGCGTCCACACCGCCTGCCGGATCTCGACGGCGCCGGTCAGCCACTGGTGCTCGCCGTCGCCGAAGAGGCGCAGCTCGCCACCGGTGACGCTGCGCAGTCCCTCGGGATAACGCAGGGCGATATCGCGGCCGGACAGCTTGAGGTCCATCGAGATCACTCCGGCCCGCCCGTACGCCGTCTGCCCCTCGAGCTGCACCTCGCCGCCGCCCAGACGGCCGACCACGTCGCGCAGCTCCGCCGCGCGCTCGGTGAATCGCACCGAGCCGTGGACCTCCTCGAGGCCGTGAGGGAAATCCTTCACGCGAATTCCCGCGCCTTGCAGCCGCAGGGTGCCGTCGAGCTGCGGGGCATCGCGTGTGCCGCGCACGGCCAGGGTCAGATCGGCGGCGCCGCGGGCGCGAAAGCGCCGCGTGATGGCGGCCAGGGACCGCAGGTCGGCATCGCCCTTCACCGTGAAGTCGATGGGCCCGTCGCGAAGCAGCATGGCCGTGCCGCTGGCCAGGAGGTTCGTGCCTTCGCCGGCGAGGCGCAGCTCACGCACGGTCAGCTCGCCCTGGGCAAGGTCGGCGACGAGGGGGCCGTCGCTGCGTACCGGATAGTCCGGAACCTTGAGCTGAAGGTCCGGGACCTGCACGGAAGCCGTGAGCTCGGCGGGGCGGCCCAGCGGTCCGTCGAGCTTGAGCTGGCCCCCGGCGATCACCGCGGGGAGGCTGGCCGCCGGCGCGGCCAGCAGGGCACGCACGAGGGGGTCGAGGCTCGTCTCCTGCGCCCGCGCCGTCAAGCTCGCGGTGTACGGCGCGGCGGCGTCGACGCGGCCTTCGAGCTCGACGTGGGTGCGCGGCGACTCGCAGCGCGCCCGCACGGCCAGCGCCCCCTGGCCGTCGCCCTGGATATCGGCCTCGAGCGCGCCCAACCCTTCATCGCCCAGGAACAGCCGCCGCGACGTGAGGCGCGCGCGCAACTTTGGTTTCTCGAACGTGCCCTCCAGGCTCGCCGTTCCCGAAACGCGTCCGCCCCATCGGACGTCGGCCCGCGCAGGCGGCAACAGCTCGCCGATGTCGACGTCATCCGCCTCGAGCGAGCCATCGTAGACGCCGGCGTCCGTCCGCACGCCCACGAACCGCACGGGCCCGCCGCCGATCCGGGCCTCGCCGTGCTCGGCACGGATGCGGTCGCCCTGGAGCGTCGTCTCCAGGCGCAGGCCCTGGTAGGGCACGCCGAAGTAGCGGCCCGCTTTTCCCGTGAGGTCGGCGGTTCCCCACGGCACGCTCCGATGCCCCGTGATCTGGGCCTGTCCCGAGACATCGCCTTCCCAGGGCACGTCCCACTCGAGCGCGCGCACCAGATCCTCGACGGGCCAGGTGTCCAGGCGAACGCGCACGTCGACGGCGTCCTTTTTCGCGTACACGCCAGGCTCAAGGCGGCCGTCGATCCAGAGCTCGCCCGGGCCCTTGCGCAGGACCAGCGAGCGGCACTCGATCTCCCGCTCACCGGCGCGGCCCACCCAGTCGGCCCGTCCCCACGTCACGCCGAGGTATACGAGATCGGATGCGCTCGCGCGGCCCTCGTAGACCGGCGCCGTGAGCGTGCCGCGCCAGAAGCCGTCGAAGGAGCCGGTGCCCGCCACCGCAAACGGCGCGGCGATCGTGTTGCCCAGGGCGCGGCGCAGGCGAAGAACGAGGGCGTCGCTCGTCGCCAGATCGCCGCTGCGCGCCACGAGCGAGAGATCCGCACGTCCGTCTCGGGCCACGCGGCCTTGCAGGCGCAGGTGGGTCTCGGGGGTGCCCAGGTCGACGTGCTCGAACCGCTGCACGCCGGCCTGGGCGCTCCAGTCGAAGCGGCCGCTCACCGGCGCGCGTCCGCCTTCGAGCGCGCGCAGCTGGAGGCGCACCGTCCCCGTGAGGTCGCGGAAGCGCCCGCGCGGCCACTCGAGCCGCACGTCGCCGGTGGCGCTGCCGGCCGCCCCCACGAGCCCCACCTCGAAGAGTCGGGCGACGGCGTGGTCGGCGTCGAAGTTGGCGAGGCGTCCCGAGAGCCGTGCCGTCCGTCCCGCGGGGGGAACGTCGAGATCGAGCAGCGCCGTCCCGCCGAACACGGAAAGCGCGAGGCTGCGCACGCGCACGCCCTCGTTGCTGGCCCAGGCCACGTTCCCCTGGAACGTCGGGACCTCCTCGCCCTTCCACGAGCCGCGCTCGCCCTTGAGATCGCCGGTGAGGGAGAGCTTCGAGCCCTCGACTTGCAGCACGCCGCGATACTGCGAGACGCCGGTGAGCTGGAATCCCGTGCGCGTGACGTGCCGGTCGAGCTCGGCCAGGTCGAGCGGGCCCTCGATGTCGAAACGCCCCTCCGGCTGCCGCACGAGCTGGAGCTCGCCCGAAACTCCCAGGTCCGAGGTGGCGGTGCGTACGCGCCCGCTTTCGAGGGTCAGCCGCGGCCCGTCCATGACGACGTCGAGCTCGGTCTGCAACGTCACCGGCGGGGCGGTACCGAAGCGCGCCTCGCCCGGGCCCATCGTGATCCGGCCGGCGAGGATGCCGCCGCGGCGGCCGGTGAGGCGCCCGTCCACTTCGGGAAGGTCCAATTCGAGGGGGACGCGCTGATGGTCGAGGATGAGCTCGCCGCCCTCGATCGTCAGGCGGCGGATGCGCACGCCGAACACGCCGCGGCCCCCCATGTGGAGCCGGGGCATGTTGTCGCCGCCGTCGGCGAAAGCCTGCACGCGGATGACGGGCTTCTCGATGCGGACGCGCGAGAGGACGATGCGTCCTTCCCAGATCAGGCCGAAGCTGGGGAGGATCGACAGCCGCGGCACCTCGAGCCACGGGGCGTCGCCGGGCCGCACGCCCTCGACGCGCAGTCGGCGGACCTCCATCTCCGTGGGGAAGAAACGGAAGCGGACCGCCTCGGCCGAAACCGGCCGGGCGAAGACGGACTCGAGCTCGGCGATGACGAGAGCGTGTGACCACGCCGGGAACCACAGCAGGGCGGCAGCGAGGAGGGCCACGAAGACGAGACCCGACCCGACGACGATCGCGCGCCGGCGGGGGGTCCACTGCGCGGCCATCCCCTCACTCCAGCTCGACGAGGAGCGCGCCACCGTCGACGGCCTGCCCCTCGCGCACGTGCACCGCGCGGACCCGCCCCGCCCGCGCCGCCTTGAGCTCGTTCTCCATCTTCATGGCCTCGACGACGACGACACCGTCGCCGGCCTCCACCTCCGTGCCGGGGCCCACCAGCACGCGCACGATCTTGCCGGGCATCGGCGCCGTGATCCGCGCGGGCCCGCGTGCCACGGCAGCGCCCATGGCGACGGACACCGCCTCGGAGAGGCCGACCTCCACCGCCTCGCCGGCCAGGTGTACGCGAAACCCCGTGGGTGTGCGCTCGACGGCGACGTCGTGGCTGCGGTTGCCGACGAGGAGGCTCAGCCCCATGGGTCCGGCCGCCCGCGCCTCGAGCTGGATCTGGCGGTCCCCGATCGTCACGTCGTACGGACCGTCGCCGCGGCGGCGCACCTCGACACGCACCCGCCGTCCCGCGACCTCCGCCTCGAGCCGCATCTACAGCCGGCCTCGCTGCTGATCGTCCCAGCCCGCGCGCCGCCACACCGGCACCTCGTGGCGGACGATCGTGCGGCTGGCCGCGCGTCGCTCTTCGAAGGCGGCGATGGCGGCGGCGGCAATCACGATCTCCCAGGGCGGCTGCGTCCGAGGCTCCTCGCGGGCGAGCGGGCCCTCCACCCAGCCGATGTCGAACGCACCGGACGCGAACGCGGGGTGGGCGAGGATGCGCGCGAGAAAGGCCACGTTCGTGGCGAGCCCCAGCACGCGGTACTCCGCGAGGGCGCGGCTCATGCGGGCCGCCGCCTCCGCCCGATCGGCGCCGTAGGCCGTGAGCTTCGACAAGAGCGGGTCGTAGTGGATCGGCACCTCGTCGCCGGCGTCGACACCGGAATCGTCGCGGATCCCGGGCCCGGCCGGAGCGCGCAAGACCGTGATCCGGCCCGGGCTGGGCAGGAAGCCGAGCTCGGGGTCCTCGGCGTAGATGCGGCACTCGATGGCGTGGCCGCGCTGATGGACCTCCGCCTGAGTGAACGGCAAGGCCTCGCCGGCCGCGATGCGGATCTGCAGCTTCACGAGATCGAGACCGGTCACCCACTCCGTCACCGGGTGCTCGACCTGGAGCCGCGTGTTCATCTCGAGAAAGTACGGCGCGCCGGAGGCGTCCACGAGGAACTCCAGCGTGCCCGCATTCACATAGCCGACGCGGCGCGCCAGCGCCACCGAGAGGGCTCCCATGCGCTCTCGCAGCGCGGGGCTCACGGCGACGGACGGCGACTCCTCGATGATCTTCTGGTGCCGCCGCTGGATCGAGCACTCGCGCTCGAACAGGTGCACGACGTGGCCGTGACCGTCGGCCAGTACCTGGATCTCGATGTGCCGCGCGCCGGCCAGGGCCTTCTCGAGGTACACGCGTCCGTCACCGAAGGCGCTCTCCGCTTCGCTTCGTGCCCGTGCCACCGCGCTCGCGAGATCCTTGGGCGAGGCCACCCGGCGGATTCCCTTGCCGCCTCCGCCACCGGCCGCCTTCAACAAGACCGGGTACCCGACACGTTCGGCCTCCCGCGCCAGGACCGCCGGGTCCTCGATCGGTTCGACGGTGCCGGGCACCACCGGCACCCCGGCCTCGATGGCCGCGCGCCGTGCCGAGGTCTTCTCGCCCATGAGCTCGATCGTCTCGGGGCGCGGGCCGATGAAGACGATTCCCGCCGCCGCGCAGGCGCGGGCGAAGCCCGCATTCTCGGCCAGGAAGCCGTAGCCGGGATGGACGGCGTCGGCGCCGCTGCGTATCGCCGCCTCGACGACGCCATCGATGCGCAGGTACGACTCGGAGGCGGGGCC
>Ga0114129_10005106_pt1 | contig 18477 bp, 15 predicted proteins | sample RhiMetdeltSRZDD1_FD_80071 | JGI IMG/M metagenome (GOLD analysis project Ga0114129, IMG submission 80071) | Populus rhizosphere microbial communities from Tennessee, USA - Rhizosphere MetaG P. deltoides SRZDD1 (version 2) (version 2) | ecosystem: Host-associated > Plants > Roots > Rhizosphere >...
CTGCGCCGCCAGCGCGGCGACGGTGCGTGCGATCGCGCGCTGCAGCAGCGGCACGCGCCGCAGCAGGTACAGGCGGAGATCGACCGACACCTGCTCGTTGCGCGAGCGGCCCGTGTGAAGGCGGCGTCCGGCGTCCCCGAGCCGCTCGACGAGGAGCCTCTCCACGAAGCTGTGGACGTCCTCGTCGGGACCGTCGACGAACGCGGGATTCGATCGGCCGCGCGCCAGGATGTCGGCGAGCGCCTCCTCGAGGCGCTGCGCGTCGTCGCGCGGCAGCGCGCCGGCGCGCGCCAGCGCGCGCGCCCACGCGATGCTGCCCGTCACGTCGTCCTCGAAGAGGCGGCGATCGAAGGAGAACGACGCGCCGAACGCGAACGTGTCCGCATCCGGCGCCGTGTCGAACCGGCCCGACCAGAGCGTGGGCATCAGGCCTTGCCGACCGCGATCGTCGAGAGCTTCTTCCTGCCGGCGCCCGGCGCTTTCCGCGTCGCGATCTCCACCGGCAGGCCGAAGATCTTGATGAAGCCGACCGCCGCGCTCTGATCGTAGGTGTCGCCCGCGTCGTAGGTCGCCAGCGAGTGATCGTAGAGCGAGCACGGCGACTTGCGGCCGACGATGCGGCAGTCGCCCTTGAAGAGCTTGAGGCGCACCTGCCCGGTCACGCGCTCCTGCACCTTCCCGACGAAGCCGTCGAGCGCGTCGCGCGTCGGCGTGAACCACAGCCCGTTGTAGATGAGGTCGGCGTACTGCTGGCTGACGAAGCGGCACAGCCGATCGAGGTCCTTGGTCGTGACGAGCTTCTGCAGCTCCTTGTGCGCCGTGTGGAGCGCGACCGCGGCGGGCGCCTCGTAGATCTCGCGCGACTTGATGCCGACGAGCCGGTTCTCGACCATGTCGATCCGGCCGACGCCGTGCGCGCCGGCGATCGTGCCCAGGCTGCCGACGAGATCGAGCAGCGGCATCTGCACGCCGTTGATGGCCGTGGGCACGCCCTCCTCGAAGCTGATCTCGACGTACGCCGCTTCGTCCGGACACTCGGCGGGCGGCTTGGTCAGCGTGTAGATCTCCTCGGGCGGCTCCTGCCAGGGATCCTCGAGGACGCCGCACTCGATCGAGCGGCCCCAGAGGTTCGAGTCGGTGCTGTACGGGCTCTGCACCGTCGCGGGCACGGGGATGTTGCGCTGCCTCGCGTACTCGATTTCCTGCGGCCGCGTCATGCCCCAGTCGCGCGCCGGCGCGATCACCTTCAGCTTCGGGTTGAGCGCGCGCGTGGTGACGTCGAGGCGGACCTGGTCGTTGCCTTTGCCCGTGCAGCCGTGCGCGACGGCGGTCGCCTGCTCGATCTCGGCGATCTCGACGAGCTTCTGGCCGATGAGCGGGCGGCCGAGCGACGTGGCCATCGGGTAGCGATCTTCGTAGATCGCGTCCGCCTTGAGCGCCGGCAGGATGTAGTCGTGCGCGAACTCCTCGCGCAGGTCGAGCACGTGCGCGCGCACCGCGCCCGTCGCCAGCGCGCGGTCGCGCACCTCCTCGAGCTCCTTCCCCTGGCCGAGGTCCATCGTCACCGCGATGATCTCGGCGTTGTACTTCTCCCTGAGCCACGGGATGGCGACCGAAGTATCCAGCCCGCCCGAATACGCCAATACGATCCGCTCCATTTTCTCTCCCCGCGTGGGGCCCACTTTACTGACCCTCGCGCTCGGCGTGTCGCTGTGGCTGTCTCTCCCAGACTTCCCAGACTTCCCAGACCTGCCCGACCTCCCCGCCCCTACCCGCCCTACTCGGCCACGTAGCCCTCGAAGCGCTTCACCAGCGCCGCCGCGCGCCTGCGGTCGCGCGCGATGACGAGAATCGTATCGTCGCCGCCGATCGTCCCGACCGCCTCCGGCAGCTGCGCGCGATCGATGGCGATCGCCAGCGGCTGCGCCTGGCCGACGCCCGTCCGGATGACGACGAGCTGCTGGACGCGGTCGACGCGCCGCAGATACTCGGCGGCGGCGCGCTCGAGCGCGTTCAGGGCGGTCTCGGGGCTCGGCATGTCGACGCCGGGCCGCTGGTAGGCGCCGTCGCCCGCCCGCTTGACGAGGCCGAGCTCCTTGATGTCGCGCGAGATCGTCGCCTGCGTCGCGTCGAAGCCGCGGTGGTGCAGCCGCCGGCGCAGCGCCTCCTGGCTGTGGAGCGCCTCGCGATCGACGAGCTCGAGGATGACGGCCTGCCGGCGCGGCTTCATGGGGACGAGCGAGGATTATACATCGATTTCTATTGATTCCATCGGGTTGGACGTGTATAAATATGCTTTCTGATGCATACAGCGGTCCACCCACGATCGGCGGCGGGCGCGGTTTCGGGGACCGGGCCGGCGCGGGTCGCCGTCGCCGGCGCGACCGGCTATGCAGGCCAGGAGCTTCTCCGCCTGCTCGCGCGGCACCCCGCGGTGTCGATCACCGCGGCGATGTCGTCGGCGTCGACGAGCGCGCCCCGCGCACTGCCCGCGCTCGCGCGCGTGTGGACGGGCGACATCGCGCCGCTCGCGGCCGACGCGCTCGCGCGCGGCGCCGACGTCGTGTTCCTCGCGCTGCCGGACGCGGCGGCGGCGGAGCTGGCGCCCGGCCTCGTCGACGCCGGCGTGCGCGTCGTGGACCTCTCCGGCGCGTTCCGGCTGCGCGATGCGTCGCTGCGCGCGCAGTGGTACCCCGAAACGCACCGGATGCCCGACGACGTCGCCTACGGCCTGACCGAGCGCGAGCGATCGCGCGTAGGCGGCGCGCGTCTGGTCGCCAACCCCGGCTGCTATCCGACGGCGACGCTGCTCGCGCTCGCACCGCTGGTGGATGCCGACCTGCTCGTGCCGGGGGCCGACATCATCGTCGACGCCAAATCGGGCGTCTCCGGCGCAGGCAAGACGCCGTCCGAGCGGACGCATTTTTCCGAGTGCCACGGCAGCCTGTCGGCGTACGCCGTGTTCAACCACCGCCACGGCGCCGAGATCGAGCAGGGCATCGGCCGCGACGTCACGTTCACGCCGCACCTGGTGCCGCTCGACCGCGGGATCCTGGCGACGATCTACGTCCGGGTGAAGCCGGGCACGACCGAAGCGACGCTGGCCGACGTGTACGAGCGGGCGTACGACGGGGCGACGTTCGTCCGGCTGACCGGCGCGAACCTGCCGGAGATCAAGCACGTCGCGCACACGAACTTCTGCGACGTCGGCTGGCGCGTCGACGCTTCCGGCCGCGCGATCCTCGTGTCGGTCATCGACAACCTCGTCAAAGGCGCCGCCGGTCAGGCCGTGCAGAACATGAACGTCATGCTCGGCCTGGACGAGACGACGGGGCTGCTGTGATCCGTCCGATCGTCCTCAAGTTCGGCGGCGAGCTGCTCGAAGAGCCGGCGGGGCTGACGTCGGTCGTCGGCGCGATCGCACGCATCGTCGCGACGCGCGCGCCGATCGCCCTTGTTCACGGTGGAGGGAAGGAAATCGACGCTGCGCTGCAGGCCGCCGGTATCGAGAAGCATCAGGTGGACGGCCTGCGCGTGACCGACGCGGCGACGCTCGACGTCGTCATCTCGGTGCTCGGCGCGATCAACACCCGGTTCGTGGCAGCCGTCGCGGCGGCGAGCGTCGATGCGGTCGGGCTGACAGGCGCGGACGGCCGCTGCGGCCTGTCTGACGTCGCGCCGCCGCATCGGACCATTGACGGCCGGGACGTGGATCTCGGGCGCGTCGGCGTCCCGTCGCGTCATGCGGACATGCGGCTGCTGCAGTCGCTCATGCGGGACGGATTCGTGCCCGTCGTTGCCTGCATCGGCGTCACGGCCGACGGTCAGCTGTTGAACGTGAATGCCGACACGCTCGCGGGCCACCTGGCCGCGCGGCTCGGCGCGCAGCGGCTGGTCATCGCCGGCGCGACACCGGGCGTGCTGCACGCCGACGGCACGACGGCGCTGACGCTCGAGCCGCCCGACCTCGCGCGGCTCGTCGCCGACGGCACGGCGACGGCGGGGATGATCGCCAAGCTCCGTGCGTGCGAGCACGCGCTCGCCAGCGGAGTGGACGAGGTCCTCATCGTCGACGGCCGCGATGGTGCCGCGCTGGAAGCGGCGGCGAACGGAGCGGATGTCGCAAAGGCGACACGGATTGCCACGGAGAGGTGTCGGGCAGGAGGCTAGTCCTGCCCGACACACGAAACGAATCTATGACGACGATCATCGACGACGTGAAAGCGCTGGAATCGCGGCACGTCCTGCAAACCTACCGACGGGCGGCAGTGACGTTCGTCCGCGGACAGGGCGTTCGCCTCTACGACGCGGATGGCCGCGAGTACCTCGATCTGCTCTCGGGCATCGGCGTCGCGTCGCTCGGCCACGCGCATCCGGCGCTGACGCGCGCGATCGCGGATCAGGCGCAGACGCTGCTCCACACGTCCAATCTCTTCTATCACCCGCTGCAGGGGCAGCTCGCCGAGCGGCTGGCGCACCTGTCCGGCTTGCCACGCGCCTTCTTCTGCAACAGCGGCACGGAGGCGGTCGAAGCGTGCCTGAAGTTCGCGCGCCGCTATTGGTACACGCGCGGCGAGCCGCGGTCGCAGGTGATCGCGCTCGAGGAGTCGTTCCACGGCCGCACGTTCGGGTCGCTGTCGGTGACGTCCGACGAGCACTATCGCGCGCCGTTCGCGCCGCTGCTGGGCGGCGTAACGTTCGTGCCGGTCAACGAGCCGGCGGCGCTGCTCGCGGCCGTGTCGCGATCGACGGGCGCGATCATCGTCGAGCCGGTGCAGGGGGAAGGCGGCGTGCGTCCGCTCACGCCGGCGTTCGCCGAGGCGATCCGCGAAGCGTGCGGGCGCAGCGGCGCGCTGCTGATCGCCGACGAAGTACAGAGCGGCCTCGGGCGCACCGGCTACCCGTTTTACTTCGCAGCGCTCGGCCTCAAGCCGCACCTGGTGGCGATCGGCAAGGCGCTGGGCGGCGGCGTGCCCGTCGGCGCCGCGCTCATCAGCCAGGAGGTCGCGGACACGATCGCGATCGGCGATCACGGCTCGACCTACGGCGGCAACCTGCTCGCCTGCCGCGCGGCGCTGTGTTTCCTGGATCAGCTCGTGGGCGGCGGCCTGCTCGGACACATCGCGCGCATCGGCCGCCATTTTGAATCGCGGCTCAGATCGCTCGCGCCGCGCCATCCGACAATCAAGGAGATCCGCGGCGCGGGATTGATGTGGGGGCTCGAGCTGACGCGCGACGCCGCGCCCGTCGTGCCCGCCGCGCTCGAGCGCGGCGTCGTCGTCAACCGAACGGCGGAGCGGGTCGTGCGCCTGCTGCCGCCGCTCATCATCACCGAATCCGAGCTGGACGAGGGGCTCGACCGGCTCGACGCCGCGTTGAGCGCCGTGGGAGCGCTGGGAGCAAAGTCATGAGGCGAGCGCGCATCACGCTGAGGACGGCGGATCAGTCGCACGCGAAGAAGCTCCACGCGCTCATCACGGCCAATCTGGAAGAAGGCCACCTCCTGCCGCGCACGCTCGGCGAGCTGGTGGTCCACGCCGATCGGTTCACGATCGCGCTGCGCGGCCGCAGGATCGTCGGCTGCGCCGAGCTCGCACCGCTCAGCGCCGCCGTCGCCGAAGTGCGATCGCTGGCGGTCGATCGGTCGGCGCGCGGCAGCGGCATCGGCAGCGACATCGTCGACGAGCTGCGGCGGCGCGCGAGGCTCGAGGGCTTCGAGAAGCTGTGCGCGTTCACGCACGCGCCGGCCTACTTCATCCACATGGGCTTCTCGATCGTGCCGCACCTGTGGCTGCCGGAGAAAATCTTCACCGATTGCGTCAAGTGTCCACGGTTCCGCCGGTGCGGCCAGTATGCGATGGTCGTCCCCCTCGACTTCGCGGTCGACGGCGATCGCGGCGACCGGCTGCCGGCGACGGGCCCGTCGCCCGCCTGATGATCGGCGCCACCTCGACGATGACGGGCGGCGTGACGGCGCCGCGCGGCTTCCGCGCCGCCGGCGTGAGCGCGGGGATCAAAGCGGACGGCGGTCTGGATCTGGCGCTCCTCGTGGCGGACGTCCCCGCGACGGCCGCGGCGGTCTTCACGATCAACCGCGCGCAGGCCGCCCCCGTCGTCGTCTCGCGCGAGCACCTCGGCCGATCGGGCGGCGTGGCGCGCGCCGTCGTCGTGAACAGCGGCTGCGCCAACGCGTGCACCGGCGAGGCGGGCATGCAGGGCGCACGCGACATGACCGAGCAGACGGCGCGCCTGGTCGGCTGTCCGCCCGAGCAGGTGCTGGTCGCTTCCACGGGGGTGATCGGCGTGGAGCTCCCCATCGCGAAGATTCGCGCCGCGCTTCCGGCGGCGATGCGCGCGCTCGCGCCCGACCAGGGCGCGCGCGCCGCGCGCGCGATCATGACGACCGATCCATTTCCGAAAGAGTCGGCCGCGCGCACGACGATCGCCGGCGTCGACGTGGCCGTCGGCGGCATGGCCAAGGGTTCCGGCATGATCGAGCCGATGCTGGCGACGATGCTCGCGTTCGTGACGACCGATGCGGCGGTCCCGCAGCCGCTGCTGGCGCGCGCGCTGCGCGAGACCGTCGACGAGACGTTCAACGCGATTACGGTCGACGGCGAGTGCTCGACCAACGACACGGTGCTGCTGCTCGCCAGCGGGGCGAGCGGCGCGGCGGTCGACGAGTCGACCTATCCGGCGTTCGCGGCCGCGCTGCGCGCGGTCTCGGTCGAGCTCGCCCTCGGCATCGTCCGCGGCGGCGAGGGGGCCACCAAGCTCGTGACGATCCGCGTGTCCGGCGCCGCCGACGCGGCCGAGGCGCGCCGGGCCGCGAAGGCCATCGCGAACTCGCCGCTCGTCAAGACGGCGATTCACGGCGGCGATCCGAACTGGGGGCGGCTCATCGCGGTGGCGGGGCGCGCCGGCGTCGCGTTCGACCTCTCGCGCGCGGGCGTCACCATCGGCGAGACGACGCTCTTCGACAACGGCAAGCCGTACGACCACAACGCGCCGCGCGCGGCGGAGTACCTGAAAGGGAACGATCTCATCGTCGGCGTTCATCTCGGCGCCGGCCAGGCGTCGTCCACGGTGTGGACGTGCGACCTGAGCGCGGATTACGTACGCATCAACGCGGACTACCGCACATGACACCAGCGACCCTCACGCGCAAGGATTTTCTGTCCGTCCTCGACTTCGACGCCGCGGATCTGGAGCGGTGCCTCGACATCGCCGCGCGGGTCAAGACGGACCGCGCGCTCGGCCGGCAGGCGCCGACCGCCGACGCGCTCGACGGGCGCCACATCGCGATCCTGTTCGACAAGCCGTCGCTGCGGACGCGCACGACGTTCGAGATCGCGATCCGGGAGCTGGGCGGCCACATCGTCGCCCTGCAGCCGGACGTGGCGCTCGGCCGCCGCGAGCCGGTCATCGACGTGGCGCGCAACCTGGAGCGCTGGGTGGACGGCGTGATCATCCGGACGTTCTCGCAGCACCTGCTCGCGGAGTTCGCCGCCGCCGCGAAGCGCCTGCACGTCGTCAACGCGCTGACCGACGAAGAGCATCCGTGCCAGGCGATCGCGGACTTCCTCACGCTGCGCGAGAAATGGGGCGTGCTGCGCGGCCGCACGATCGCGTACGTCGGCGACGGGAACAACGTCGCCACGTCGCTGGCGCATGCGGCGGCGATGCTGGGCGTCCACCTGCACGTCGCGAGCCCCGAGGCGTACCAGCTGCCGCACGCGGTCGTCCAGCAGGCCACCGCGGTCGCGCGGCACGGCGCGCGGCTGCGGCTGTTCAACGAAGCCGCCGATGCGGTCGCCGGCGTCGACGCCGTCTACACCGACACATGGACGTCGATGGGACAGGAGGGCGAAGCGGAGCTGCGGCGGAAGATTTTTGCGCCGTATCAGGTGAACGCGCCGCTGATGGCGCTGGCCACGGCCGGCGCGTTGTTCATGCACTGCCTGCCCGCGCACCGCGGCGATGAAGTGACCGCGGATGTCTTCGAGTCCGAAGCGTCCGTCGTCTTCGATCAGGCCGAGAACCGGCTGCACGGCCAGAAAGCGCTGCTGCTGATGCTGCTCGCGGGCTTCGCCGCGCATTGAAAGCCTGATGGCCGATCCGGCGCCGTGGCTGGCCCACTACGACGCAGGCGTTCCGGCGACGCTGGCGCCGTATCCTTCGCGAACCCTCCTCGATTACGTCGCCGACGGCGCGCGCGACTTCCCGAATCGGCCGGCGCTCCTCTTCAAAGGCGCGACGATCACGTACGGCGCGCTGGAGCGTCTCAGCGACACATGCGCTGCCGCGTTCGCCGCGCTCGGCATCGTCGGCGGCGATCGCGTGGCGCTGATGCTGCCCAACTGCCCGCAGTTCGTCGTCGCCGAGCTCGCCGCGTGGAAGCTCGGCGCGATCGTGGCGCCGCTCAACCCGACCTTCACCGAACGCGAGCTCGAGGGGCCGCTGCGCGATCACGGCATCGAGACGGTCGTCACGCTCACGCGCTTCTACACTCGCGTGAAGCAGGTCCAGCCGCGCACGCCGGTGCGGCGGGTCGTCGCGACCAACATCAAGGAGTTCTTTCCGCCGGCGCTGCGGTGGCTGTTCACGCTGTTCCGGGAGCGGCGTGACGGCGATCGCGTCAGCGTCGCGAAGAACGACTACGAGTGGGCGGCCCTGCTGCGCGCGCACGACGGCGAGCGCCCGTCCCCGCCCACCATGACGCCGGACGATCCGGCGGTGCTCCTGATGAGCGGCGGCACGACGGGCACGCCGAAAGGCGTCCTCGGGCGGCACGCGGCGTACGTGCTGACGGGTCTGCAGATTGTCGCCTGGTTCACGCCGGTCCTCGAACGGGGCGTCGACGTCATCTTCCTGCCGCTGCCGCTGTTTCACGTGTACGCGAACGTCGGCGTCCAGCCGCTCGCGTTCGTCAGCGGCAACACGCTGGCGCTCGTGCCCAACCCGCGCGATCTCGACGATCTCCTCGCGACGGTGCGCCGCGTCAAGCCGACGTTCTTTCCCGCGGTGCCGACGCTGTTCATCGCGCTGCTCAATCATCCCGACGTCAGGCGCGGGAAGGTGTCGTTCGCCAGCGTCAAGGCCTGCTTTTCCGGCGCGGCGCCGCTGCTCGCCGACACCAAGCAGCGGTTCGAGTCGATGACCGGCGGCCGCATCATGGAGGGGTACTCGCTCACCGAAGCGATGATGGCGCTGTGCGTCAACCCGGTCCAGGGCCCCAACAAGCTCGGCTCGGTCGGCATGCCGCTCCCCGACGTCCACGTCCGCGTCTTCGACGCCGACGACGGCACGCGGGCGCTGCCGCCGAACGAGGTCGGCGAGATCTGCGTGTCGGCGTCACAGTTGATGATGGGGTTCTGGAACCGGCCCGAGGAAACGGCGGTCGTGCTGCGCGATCACATCGAGGACGGCGTCGCCCGGCGCTGGCTGCACACCGGCGATCTCGGGTACATGGACGATGACGGGTACGTCTTCATCGTCGACCGCAAGAAGGATCTGATCAAGACGAGCGGCTACCAGGTGTGGCCGCGCGAGGTCGAGGAAGTGCTCGCCGGCCATCCCGCGGTAAAAGAAGTGGGCGTCGCCGGCGTCGCCGACGAGGCGCGGGGCGAAGCCGTGCGCGCGTGGGTCGTGCTTCGAAGCGGCTCCGCGATCAGCGAGCAGGAGCTCCGCGCGTTCTGCAAAGAGAAGCTGGCGCCGTACAAGGTGCCGTCGCGAATCGAGTTCCGCGCGGAGCTGCCGAAGACGATGGTCGGCAAGGTACTGCGCCGCGCGCTTCGGGAGCAATGACCCATGCGATATGTCGCCGCGCTCCTCATCGCGTCAGCCGCGTTCGCGCTGCACGGCACAGGCGCCGAGCCGGAAAAATACGACGTCTACGCGGTCCGCTTCGCCACGATCGCGAACTTTCCGGTCTCGAGCCTCGTCGCCGGCGCAGACCGCAGCCGCCGTGCAGACATCGCCATGATAGTGTGGGTCGTCAAAGGCGCCGGCGGCCGGATCGCGCTCGTCGACTCCGGCTTTCATCGCGATCAGTACTTCACGCAGTTCGCCGTGAAAGACTTCGTGCTGCCGTCCGAGGCGCTCGCGCCGCTCGGCATCAAGCCGGATCAGGTGACCGACATCTTCCTGTCGCACATGCACTGGGACCACGCCGGCGGCATCGACCTCTTTCCGCAGGCGCACGTGTGGGTCCAGAAGGACGAGTACGAGTACTACACGGGGCAGGCCTGGCAGGCGCGCAACACGCACGGCGGGATCGATCCCGACGACGTGGTGGAGCTCGTGCGCCGCAACACGCGCGGCCTGGTCACGCTGGTCCGCGGCGACGATGATGTCTCTATCTCAGGAATTGGATTTCGCATCGGCGGCAAGCATACGTGGCAATCGCAGTTCGTGACTGCCGACACACTGAAGGGCACCATCGTGATCGCGTCGGACAACGCCTATCTGTACGAGAACCTGGAGACGCGCAAAGCCATCGCGCAGACGCTCGATGCGGCGTCGAACCTGCGCGCTCAAGAGACGATGCGTGGCCTGGCTGCGGACCCGCGTCTCGTCGTGCCCGGACACGATCCCGCCGTCTTCGATCGGTTCCCCCGCGTCGCAGAGCGCATCGTCAAGATCGAATGATCACATCGACGGCTTCGTCGCGGCGATCCTCTTTCCCTTGATCAGCACCTCGATCGAATCAGGCCGGCCGTTCATGAAGTCGATCCGGGTGAGCCCGTCGGGCGTCTGCCGAATCACGCCGGGAGTCGACAGCGCCGTGAGATACCATCCCGCCGGCAGCACGACGGCGTTGCGCGGGCGGCCGAAGCTGCGGTCGAAGACGAGCTCGTCGCCGTCGAGACGATAGCTCTGGGGCGCCGTGTAGGTTTCCGAGATCCGCAGGCGCACCGACTGTCCTTTCCTGACCGGCGCGAACTTCACGAGCACGACCTGCGCATCGTCGGTCACCTGCTCGCCGCGCGTGTCGATCTTCGCGGCCTTCAGCTGCGCGCCCGTCATGATCTCCGTTTTCAGCGCCTCGCCGGTATCGAGGATTTTAGCCGACGGATTCGACACGCGGCTGCCGGTGCGCACGACGTTGAGATAGCTGTCGACGCCCTCGCGCGATTCGGTATAGTCGTGATAGAGGCTGAACGCGTTGGTCTGCGGCGGCTGGAGGAAATACACGATGTCGCGATCCTGGTGCGCGCGCTCGGCGAGGCGCGCACGCTCGGTCGGACCCTGCGCGGGCGGCGGCTCCCAGCTGCGCGCCGTGGTCAGCGGACGCGGCCTGGCGGCATCGCCTGTCTGCGCGCCCGGCCTGGCTTTCAGGACGAGCGCCGCCTCGCCCGGCGCCTGGTGCATGAAGCTGATGCGAATGCGGCCGTCGGGTTCCGCGATCACTTGTGACGGCACGTTGCAGTCGGTGAGCTGATAGCCCGCCGGGAGCACGACTGAGTTGCGCCGGATGCCGAGTCCGCGCGTGAACACGATGGCGTCGCCGTCCCTGTAATAGCTCTTCGAGTCCTTGTAGGTCTTGATGATGCGCAGCCGCGCCTGCCCGCCGTCGGCGGGCACGGGCCGCGCGAGATGGACGCGAATGTAACTGGTGTCGAGATCCGCGGTCGGCAGCCCCGACGCGCGCGCATCGGCGCCGGTGACCTGTTCGAACTTCAGCGGCGCGCCGGTCATCAGATCGATCACCGATTCGTCGCTCGCCTCGCTCCCTTTGCGAATCGGATTGAAATAGGCCGTCGCGCCGGCCGTCGTGGAGCTGACGTCGTAGAGGATCTTGAACGACGCCGACTCGGGCGCGAGCAGCTCGTACTGCGTGTAGTCGTCCTGCTGCGTCTGCCGCGGCGCCTGCGCGGCGGCCGCTGCGCCGATGGCGAGCGCGATCCAGATCGATTTCAGCGTTTGATCAGAAGATCTCATGGTTTCCTCATGACAGCGGGTCGGGCGAGCAGTATAGACTTTTCGCAGCGCAATGCTGCTGCTGATTCCGATCGGGCTGTTTCTCACCTACATCCTGCCGATTCTGCTCTTCGTCCGCGTTCGGGCGCTGTCGCAGCGTCTCGACGAGGCCAACGCGCGGCTCGATCGGATCGAGCGCGCATTGACGAGGGAGGTGGCGCCGACGCCCGTTCCGCCACGGACGGTCGAGTCGCCTCGCCCGGCGGCGCTGCCGATCGCGCCGCCGCCTGCGAGCACGGCGACAAAGGACGCGATTCCCGAGCCGCCGCCGCCACGTCCTGTCAGCGCGGCGACGGATGCCGCGCCGGCCCAGACGATCGAGGGCGAGATCGGCGGCCGCTGGATGCTTATCATCGGCACCGTGGTGCTCGTGATGGGCATCGCCTTCTTCGTCAAGTACTCGTTCGACCGCCACTGGATCACCGAGAGCGCGCGCGTCGCGATTGGCACGGCCATCGGCATCGGCCTGTGGCTGGGCGGCGTGCGGCTCGCGACGGACGGATACGCGTTGTACGGCCGGATCGTCGCCGGCGGCGGCCTGGCGATGGTCTATGTCGCGGCGTTCGCGGCGAGCGCGCTGTACGGCATCGTGCCGGCGGCCGCCGCGTTCGCGTGGATGGCGCTCGTCAGCGGCATCACCGTCGTGACCGCCGATCGGCAGCGGTCGGTCGGCCTCGCCCTGTTCGCGATTCTCCTCGCCTTCCTCGCGCCGTTCCTCGTCGGCAGCACCGCCGACGCGCACCTCACGCTGTTCGCGTACGACGCGCTGCTCGCCGCCGCCGCGCTGGCGCTGGTGCAGCGCCACGGGTGGCCGATCCTCGGCCCGGCCGCGTTCTGGTTCACGTGGATGTCGTTCGCGTCCTGGTCGGCGGCGTCGTATCGCGCGGACATGTTCGTCTCGACCGAGCTGTATCTCACGCTCGTCTGCGCGATCTACCTCGCGATGCTGGTCATGTATCAGCGCGCGGCGACGCCGGCAGCGGAGCGGGCGGCGCTCGTGCTCGCGATCGGCCCCGTGCTCTACCACCTCGCGTCAGTGAGCGTGCTGTTCGATCACTCCGTCTGGCTGCTCGTGTATCTGATCGTCGTCACCGCCGTCGGGATCGCGCTCGCGCCGGAGCGCCCGACCGTGCGTCTGGTGCTGTGGATCGCCGTCGCCGTGCCGCTGCTCACGTGGGTCGAGTCGCACACCAGCCGGTCGTGGTATGCCGCGACGCTGGCGACCGGCGTCGCGATCTATCTCCTGCATCTGGCGGCGCAGCTGCGGGTCACCGGGTCCGCCGAGCGGACGCCCGCCCCGGAGCTGACGCTGTTCCACGCGAACGGGCTCGGCATCTTCGCGTTCACGTATCTCGCGGTGTCCGCCCAGCTGGGATCGACGGCGGGGCTCGCGTTCCTGCTGGCTGCGGCCAACGGCGTCCTGGCATTTGGATGCCGGCACGATCGGCCGGCGCTCATGCCGCACGCATTGGCGCTCGCGTTCGCGTTCACGGCAACCGCCGTTGCGCTTCAGCTCTCCGGTCCGTGGATCACGATCGCGTGGGCTGCCGAGGGCGCCGCCGTGATCTGGGTGGGTCTCGCCACGCGACGCACGTTCCTGCGCCTCGGGGGCACGATGCTGCTGGCGATCGCGACGGCACGCCTCGTCTCGCTGCAGTTTGCGTTCACGAGCGCCGACTTCATGCCGATCTGGAACAGCCGCTTCGCGTCCGGCGCGTTCATCGTCGCGCTGATCTACAGCGTCGGCGCGCTGTACCGCCGGTACGGCGAGCCGGCGTCGGGCGTCCCGACCGTCGCGGCCAACGTGCTGACGGTCGGTCTGCTGACGGCCGACATCTATTCGTACTGGCTCGCGCGCGAGCCGGGGCTGCAGGCGGATTTCGCCCGCGAGCTGACGATCTCGCTGACGTGGGCCGCGTACGGGATGGGGCTGATCGCGCTCGGCTTCTCGCGCGGCTCGGCGACGCTGCGCTATCTCGCGCTCGCGCTGTTCGGATTGACCATCGTCAAGCTGTTCACGATCGATCTGCTCGAGCTCGGCGGCATCTATCGGATCGCCGGCTTCGTCGTGCTCGGCGTCCTGCTCCTCGTCGCGTCGTTCCTGTATCAGCAGTTCCAGGCACGGCTCACGTCAGCTCCCGACCGCGCGTCTCCGGAATCCACGTCCACATGACCGCCGCCAGCAGGAACACGGCGCCGGTCACCGCGAACGCCGGGCCGAACCCCTGCGTGGCCGCCAGCTTGCCGACCGTGTACGGCGCCGCGGCGCTTGCCACGCGTCCGAGGTTGTAGGTGAATCCCTGCGCCGTGCCGCGGATTGCGGTCGGGTACAGCTCCGCCGTCAGCGCGCCGAAGCCGCTGAAATAGCCGGTGCCGAAGAACGCGACGAACGGCCCGAGCACGAGCAGCAGCGGCGGGCTCTTGATGACGCCGTAGATCGGCAGCAGCACGCTCGCGATCAGGATGTACGCGACGTACGCGCGGCGCCGCCCGATCGCGTCGGCGACGAAGCCGAAGGTCACGTAGCCGAACCACATGCCCACCTGCATCGCGATCACGAAGAGCGACATCGTCGAGGAGGCCAGGCCCACGCCGCCCTGCGCCGGCGCCAGCCGCAGGTAGGCCGGCACCCAGGAGTTCAGGCCCCACCAGCCGAACAGCGAGCACGCATTCATCAGCGTGACGGCCGTCGTCGTCGGCGCGCGGCCGGCGGTGAACAAGTCGGCGAGCCCGCCGGCGGCATGTCCGCCGTTGGTGCGCGTCCGCCAAATCTCCGGCTCCTCGACACCGCGCCGGACCCACACCGTGAGAAACGCGGGCAGCACGCCGATGAAGAAGACTCCGCGCCAGCCCCACACCGGCAGGATGAGCAGGTTGGCGAGACCGGCGGCGCCATAACCGATCGCCCAGGCGCTCTGCATGAAGCCCAGCGCCTTGCCACGATGCTCCGCCGGAAACGTTTCCGAGACGAGCGCGGCGCCGCTCGCCCATTCGCCGCCCATCCCCAGGCCGAGGAAGATGCGAAAGACGGCGAGCTGGAGCGCCGACTGCGCCAGGCCGCATGCGGCGGTGAAGATCGAGTACAGGAGCACGCTCGCCATCAGCGCGCGCGTGCGGCCGTAGCGATCGGAGAACAGGCCGAAAAAGATGCCGCCTGCCGCGGCCGCCAGCAGCGTCACCGAGTTCAGGGTGCCGGCCATCGGGAGCGACAGGTGCAGCTGCGGATCGTTGATGAGCGCCGCGAGCACGATCGAGTAGAGCATCACGTCGAACGCGTCGAGCATCCAGCCGAGCGCGGCCGCAACGAACGCGCGGTGGGCGCGCTCGTCCGCCGCGTGCCACCATCCGAATAATGAATTCATAGCGGGAGCGGTTCATCCTAATCCGGCTGAGCCGATCCGCGGCCCGTTTTCGCATTCATGAGTGATGACGATTCCCACGCACGTTCGAGACAACCGGGGCCTGCTGGCCGAACCGGAGCGGCGGCTCCTGATCTGGCTCGCCCGGCGGCTGCCAGCCTCAATGACGTCCGATCACCTCACGGCGCTGGCGCTGGCGGCGATGGCGGCCGCCGGCGTCGGGTTCGCCTCCCTCCGGCTGGCTCCTCCTTGGGGGGCCGCCGTCGTCGTCGTGGCGCTCGCGGTCAACTGGTTCGGCGACAGCCTGGACGGGACGCTCGCGCGCGTCCGCGATCAGCAGCGGCCGCGCTACGGCTTCTATGTCGATCACGTCATCGACCTGGCGGGGATCACGTTTCTGATGGCGGGACTCGCAGTGTCGGGCTTCATGCGCCCGACGATCGCGCTGGCGCTGCTCGCCGCATATGTGCTCGTCGCGGCCGAATCCTTCCTCGCAGCGCACGCGGCGGGGGTGTTCCGGATGTCGTTTCTCCGGTTCGGCCCGACCGAGCTTCGCATCGTGCTCGCGATCGGCGCGATCGCGCTCGTCGGCGATCCGAGAGTGCGGCTCGGGATCGTGCCGCCGATGCCGCTCTTCGACTTCGGCGGGCTCGTCGCCATCGTCGGCCTCGGGCTCGCATTCGCGACGGCGGGGATCCAGAACACGCGCGCGCTCTATCGCGCCGAGCCGCTGCCGCGTCCGGGGGATCGGAGGGCGGCGTGAGACGCGCCCTGGGGCCCGGCGGCCCGAGCCTGGCCCGGGCCAGGGACGTGCCAGGCCCGTGCCTGGCACGTGCCTGGCACCGTGCCGTTTCTGACAGCTCGACACCACGATGGTTGGCGTTTTTCGCCGTTGCAACAGGGGGATTCGCGCTGCAGATCGCAACGGTTGCCCTCCTCGTCGCGATCGCGTGGCCGTTTCTGCTCGCCACGTCCGTCGCCGTCGAGCTGGCGGTAATCCACAACTTCGCCTGGCACGAGCGGTGGACGTGGGCGGATCGGACCTCCGACCCCGGCCCCGCAGGATGCGGCGCCGGCGGCATCGCGCGGCGCTTTGCGATCTACAACGCCACCACCGGCCTGACGTCGGTCGCGGGCAACCTCCTATTGACGGCCGTCTACGCCGGCCTGCTCGGCGCCTCGCCCGTCGTCGCCAACGCGCTCGCCGTCTGGACGCTCGCGATCGTCAACTTCGTGATCGCGGATCGTTGGGTGTTCGCGTCGGCGGCCGTGATTCTCTTTGTCGCCGGGATGCCGACACGCGGGTCGGCTGCAACGCTGCGCCCGGAAACGGCGGCCGCCTGGGATCAGTACGTACGCGACGTCGAAGCCCGGATCGAGCGCGACCCGCTCGCGCCGCTGGCCGAGACGAACGCGCCGTCCGGCGAGACGATCGCGGTTCCCTCCGGCGTCATTCATCGCTGGCGCGGATCGGTCTTCGTGCCGCGCCTGACCCTCGACGCGGTGCTCCAGGAGCTGATGTGGCCAGGCACGCCGCCGCCGCAGGAGGACGTGATCGCGTCGCGCGTGCTGTCACGCGGACCCGACGCGCTCCGCGTCTACCTGCGGCTCGCGCGGCACACGATCGTGACGGCCGTGTACGACACGGAACACGAGATGACGTTTCGCCGCCGGTCGGCGCTCGTCGCGACGAGCCGCAGCGTGGCGACGCGGATCGCCGAGATCGCCGATGCAGGCACGGACGCCGAGCGGCAGCGGCCGCCGGGCGACGATCGCGGCTTCCTCTGGCGCCTGAATTCGTACTGGCGCTACGTGCAGGTGAACGACGGCGTCCGCGTGGAGCTCGACTCGCTGACGCTCAGCCGGGGCATCCCATCTATCATCGCGCCGATCGCGGCGCCGATCGTCAGACGCGTCTCCCGCGAGTCGCTCGTGCGGACGCTCGACGCGCTCTCGCGCTGGCTGTCGTCGCGCTACGCGCCGACGGCCCTGACGGTAATGCCGGCCGACTCGAACCCGGCGCGCAGCTTCGCGGCGAGATTGTCCGACCCCGGCGTGTCGCCGTGCACGCAGATCGTCTCGCCCTCGAGCGTGATCGTCGATCCGTCGTACGCTTCGACCGTTCGCGTGGTCGCCAGGCGAACCGCGCGCGCGACGACCCGGTCCGCGTCGTGGATCACCGAGTTCGGCTTGCGGCGCGACACCAGCTGACCGTCGGGCTCGTACGCGCGGTCCGCGTAGATCTCGAGCGCGACGCGCAGCCCCAGCGCGCGGCCGGCCTTCACGACTTCCGAACCTGGAAACGCGAACAGGATCAGCGACTTGTCGAACGCGGCGACCGCCTTCGCGAGCGCGTTTGCAAGCTCGGGACTCTTGAACGCCATGTTGAAGAGCGCGCCGTGCGCCTTGACGTGCTGCATCGTGACGCCTTCGGCCGCCGCGACGCCGGCGACCGCTGCAATCTGATAGAGGATGAAGTCCTCGGCCTCCCTCGGCGTCACGTTCATCTCGCGCCGGCCGAAGCCGACGAGATCCGGGAACCCGGGATGCGCGCCGACGGCGACGCCGTGCGCTTTGGCGGCGCGAATCGTGTCGCGCAGGACCGACGGATCGCCGCCGTGAAACCCCGCCGCGATATTCGCGGACGTGATCGATTTCATGAGGCCGGCGTCGTTGCCGATCTTGTAGGAGCCGAAGGATTCGCCGACGTCCGAGTTCATGTCTATTCGCATAACGCACAAAGGACGTAAAAGGAGACGAAGGACACCAAGGCTAGAGCGCGAATTGTAGCGTAGGATCTGCGCATGACTACCGTGTGGCGTGCGTTCGTCATGGCCGTCGTGGTGGCACGTCTCGCGGGTCAAACGCCGCCAGGCGAGGTGCCCGTACGGATCGACACGACGCTCGGTGTGATCGACATCGCGGTCGACGCGGCGCACGCGCCGAGCACGGCGGCGAACTTCCTGAAGTACGTCGATGGCGGCTTCTACACCAACGGCCGCTTCCACCGCGCGACGCGCGAGGACAACTACAAGGTGGACCTGCCGAACCGGCCGATGATGGAGATCGTGCAGGCGGGCATCAATTCCGAGCGGCGCGCCGACAGCTTCCCCCCCATCCCGCTGGAGCGCACCAC
>Ga0114129_10005108_pt1 | contig 18467 bp, 14 predicted proteins | sample RhiMetdeltSRZDD1_FD_80071 | JGI IMG/M metagenome (GOLD analysis project Ga0114129, IMG submission 80071) | Populus rhizosphere microbial communities from Tennessee, USA - Rhizosphere MetaG P. deltoides SRZDD1 (version 2) (version 2) | ecosystem: Host-associated > Plants > Roots > Rhizosphere >...
CGGCGGCGGCGCGGGCGGGGGCCCGGGGGGGGGCCGCGCCAGGAGGGGGGGGGGGCGAGGAAACGGGGGAACGGGGCGGGGAGGGGCCTGGGGGGGGGGGGGGGGGGGGGTTGGGGGGGGCTGGGGCCTGTCGCGCGTTCGCGCGACAGGCGAGTGATGGCAGGCGGGTTCGCTCGCTTTGCTCGCGCCCGCCTGGCCTCACCTTTGATTGAGGATGCCGACGATCGATCTCGGGGCCGACGCGCTGGAGCGGGAGCTGAGGAGGCCGGGTGTGCTGCTGGTCCACTGGTGGGCGCCGGAATCGCTCGCCTCCGAGCTTTCCAGCGCCGCGTACCAAGCCGCGGCGCTGCGGAATCCGGGCGTGCGGTTCGGCTCGCTGAACGCGGTCAGGCAGCAGACGCTGGCGCGGGACTATCAGGTCAGCTCGGTCCCGGCGCTGATGGTGTTCCGCGACGGGATCCTGGTGTTCGCGGGGGCCGGGCCCTTCACCGAGGAGCAGGTCGACCAGCTCCTGGTGGCGGTGGACGCGCTGGACATGGACGAGGTCCGGCGCACCCGCAACGGTCACGGCAAGGGGACGCCCGCCTTCGCGGCTCCTCCGGTGCCGCTCGCGGCGCCGCGCGCGCGAGAGCCGTCGCGCAAACCGCTGAAGTGAGAAAGGGAGGAGCGCCAGATGCCCATGAAACATGACTCCGGCACCCGGGACGAAACCATCAACGCGGTCGATCTGCTCCAGGCGCAGCACCGGGCGGTCACTGCCGCCGTCCATCGGGCGTTCCGGGAGTTCTTCGCGGCGCGCGAGCACGGGCCGCGCCGCCGTGTGCGCCTGGCGAGCCTCACCGCGCTCAAGGCCACCGGCTTCAAGGACCCCGAGCGCGCGCGCCACAACCTGCAGCTCATCCTCGAGGGGCGTCCGCTAGTGCCGTACGCGGCCCATCTGGCGACGACGCTCGAGCGCCTCTATCCGCTCCTGCTCGACGCGCTGTGGAAGAGCCCAGACCCCGACGAGGCGCTGAACCAGTTCGAGCGGCTCCTGGGGGCTACCGGTCCGCGAGCCGGGCTCGTCGAGCTGCTCGTGAAGGATCCCGATCTCCTTCTCGGCCTCGTCAAGGTCTGTTCGGGCGGCGACCATCTCACCGAGCTTCTGATCGCCCAGCCCGAGCTGCTCGCGTCGCTGGCGAGCCCCGAGCGCGTCCTGGCGCGGAAGTCGAAGGCGACCCTGCGCCAGGCGATGGCGTCGGTCTTCGTTCCCGGCACGACGCCGGCCGAGCGGCGCGATCGGCTGCGCCGTGTGAAGCAGGCCGAGGAGCTGGCCGTGGTCTGGCGCTACGTCCTCGGCATCACCGCAATCGATGGCTACTCGCGGGAGATGACGGCGCTGGCCGAGGCGACCCTGGCGGCGGGCTGGATCCTCGCCCAGCAGCCGCTCGTGGAGCGCTACGGCGCGCCGCGCGATTCCGCCGGACGCTTCATCCCGGCGGTGCTCGTGGGCCTCGGCAAGCTGGGCGGCCGCGAGCTGGTGACTGGCTCCGATCTCGATCTCTTCGTGGTGTTCGGCGCGGACGGCACGACCGACGGCGGCGAGCGGATCGATGCCCACTGGTTTTACAGCCTGGCCGTCGAGCGGCTGGCCGCCGTGCTCGGCGACATCACGGCGGCCGGCATTGCCTTCCCGGTCGATCTGCGGCTCCGACCGGGCAGCAAGGGCAGCGGCTTCGCCGCGAGCGTCGCCGCGCTCGAGCAGTACTATCTGGAGCACGGCGATCTGTGGGAGCGGCAGACGCTGACGCGCGCGCGGCTGATCCTCGGCGACCGTACCCTCGGCCGGCGCACGCGCACTGCGCTCCGGCGGCTCGTCTACGGTGACACCCTGCCGCGAGCGGCGCTCAAGGAGATCGCTGAGGTTCGGGCGCGCATGGAGCGCGAGCTCGGCAAGGAGACGCGCGGTCGCGTCCACGTGAAGTACGGGCGTGGCGGGCTCGTCGACGTCGAGTTCCTCGTCCAGGCGCTCCAGCTCGTGCACGCCCACGACCACCCCGAGGCGCGCCGGGGCACCACGGCGGCCGCGCTCACCGGCCTGGCGCGCGCGGGCGCCATCGATCCCGCCGTGGCGTCCGGCCTCGCGGAGCGTTATCGTTTCCTCCGGCGCGTGTCGGCGGCGCTACGGCTCCTCGGCGCGCGCCCGTCGGATACCCTCGAGCTGGCCGGCCCGATGCCGGCCCGCGTAGCGAGCGCTCTCGGCTACGAGTCGCGCCAGGCCTTCCTCGAGGCCTACCGCGAGCAAACAGCAGCGGTAAGAGCGGCGTACGAAGGAGGATTGAAGAGTTGACTGAGAACCAGAGCCGGCCGGCACCTCGGGTAGACCGGCCGTGTCGGAGCCACGCCGCATTTAGGATAGACCGGGCGTGTCGGAGCCACGCCGCATCCATGTCAGGCCACCCTCGGTCCAAGCCGGCCTCGAGGCCCCCGCTACAATGAAAAGATTGTTCGTCATGGACGGCCACTCGCACCTCTTCCGCGCCTACCACGCGGTCGGGTACCTGTCCACGTCCAAAGGGGTGCCCAGCCACGCGGTACTGATCCTCAGCACCATGCTGTGGAAGCTGATCCGCGAGGAGCAACCGGACTACCTGGCGATCGCATGGGACCCGCCGGGCCCGACGTTTCGAGACGCGCTGTCGACCGAGTACAAGGCGACCCGCACCGCCATGCCGGACGACCTGGTGCGCCAGCTGCCCTACGTGCGACGTCTCTTCGAGGCGCTCCGTACACCCGTGCTGGAGGTGCCGGGGTTCGAGGCCGACGACGTGCTGGCCACGGTCGTCGAGAAAGCGCTCGCCACCCCCGAGCTCGAGATCGTGGTCGTCAGCGGCGACAAGGATCTGCTCCAGCTCGTCGGCCCGCGCGTCGGCGTGCTGAGCGTCTCCGGGCGGACCGGCGAGCCTGTGATGTACGACGAGGCGAAGGTGCGCGAGCGCTGGGGCGTGGAGCCCGGCCAGATCGCCGACGTACTCGCGCTGATGGGCGACACCATCGACAACATCAAGGGCGTGCGCGGCGTCGGTGAGAAGACGGCGGTGAAGCTCATCGGTCAGTTCGGCTCAGTCGAACGCCTCTACGAGAACCTCACGCTGGTGCCCGGCAAGCTCCGGGAGACGCTCGCCGCCGGCCGGAAGGACGCGCTCCTTTCGCGCGAGCTGGCGCTGCTCAACCGCCAGGTGCCCATCGCCGTCGATCTCGACACGTTCCGCCGCGTCGAGCCCGACTGGGCGAAGCTTCGCCTGCTCTGGATGGAGATGGAGTTCACGCGACTCGTCAAGGAATTGCCGCCGCCCCCGGCGCAGGCCGCCCCGGAGCCCTCGCGGCGCCTTGACGGCAAGGCCGCCATCGCCGAGTGGCTGAACCCCGTTCCCGCCGACGCGCCACTCGCGCTCGACTGGGCGGGCGAGTCGCTGCCGCCGGACCCGCGCGTCGCCGAGCTCGCGGTATTCCATCCGGCCGCCGGCGCGGTCACGATCGAGCCCGGCGAGGCGCCCGACTCGCTCGGCAATCGCGAGATGATCGTGCACGACGTCAAGCCGCTACTCGAATCCTGGCTCGCGCGCTCGGTCGCCGCGCCGCCCGTCCACGACACAGCGGTCGCCGCCTATCTCCTGAACTCGGCGCGCGCGACGTACAAGCTCGAGCAGGTCTGCATGGAGGCGTTCGGCGAGTGCCCGCCGGACGCCGATCCGGCGCACGCCCTCGGCGGACGGGCGACGTTCGTCTGGCGCTACTGGGAGCACGCCGCCGCCGAGCTCAAGGCGCGCGAGCTCTGGTCGATCTACGAGGAGATAGAGCGTCCGCTCATCCCGGTCCTGGCTCTCATGGAGCGTCACGGCATCCGCGTCGATCCTCGACGCCTCGAGGCGTTCGCGAAGGAGCTCGAGCGAGACCTCGACAACCTCACCCGCGAGATCTATCAGCTGGCCGGCGAGGAGTTCACCATCGCCTCGCCCAAGCAGCTCGCCCAGATCCTCTTCGAGAAGCTGAAGCTGCCGCCGGTGCGTCGGACGAAGACCGGCTACTCAACCGACGCCGACGTGCTGAGCGAGCTGGCCCTCGGCCATCCCCTGCCGGCCAAGATCCTCGAGCACCGCAGCCTCGCGAAGCTGAAAGGCACCTACGCCGACACACTGCCGGGGCTCGTCAACCCGCGCACCGGCCGTATCCACACGACGTTCAACCAGCTGGTGGCGGCGACGGGACGGCTGAGCTCGCAGGATCCGAACCTCATGAACATCCCTATCCGCACCGAGCTCGGGCGCCGCATCCGCGAGGCGTTCATCCCCGAGACGGGCTGGAAGTTCGTGGCGGCGGACTACTCGCAGATCGAGCTACGGATCCTCGCGCACCTCTCGGAAGAGCCCGCGCTCATCGAGTCGTTCGGGCGGGGCGAGGACATCCACACGCGCACGGCCGCAGAGGTGTTCCGGGTCGCGCCGGAGGTGGTGACGTATCTGCAGCGCACGATCGCCAAGAGCGCCAATTACGCCATCCTGTACGGCGTTTCCGCCTTCGGCCTGTCGCAGGCGACCAAGATCGACCAGAAGGAGGCGCAGAAGTACATCAGCGACTACTTCGCCAGCCACCCGCGCGTGCGGGCCTTCATCGATCGCACGCTGGCCGAGGGACGCGAGCGCGGCTATGTGTCGACGCTGCTCGGGCGCCGGCGCTACCTGCCCGATCTGAAGAGCGGAAACCCGGTCGCCCGCAACGCCGCCGAGCGGATGGCGATGAACGCGCCCGTGCAGGGCTCGGCCAGCGACATGATCAAGATCGCGATGGTGCGTATGCAGGCGACGCTCGCTGCCCGCGGCCTCCAGGCGCGCATGCTCCTGCAAGTGCACGACGAGCTGCTCTTCGAGGCTCCCCCGGAGGAAGTCGACGCGGTCTCGGCGCTCACCCGCGAGATCATGGCGTCGGCCCTGCCGCTCAAAGTGCCCGTGGTGGTCGACGTGAAGACGGGAGACGACTGGGCGCAGGTATGAGCGCCCCGCGCAAGTTCCTGCTCGTCGGGCTCACCGGCGGGATCGCGACGGGGAAGAGCACGGTATCGAACATGCTCCGGGGGCTCGGTGCCGAGATCATCGACGCCGATCAGCTCGCCCGCCAGGTGGTCGAGCCGGGCGAGCCCGCCTGGCGCGAGATCGTCGAGAAATTCGGTCGCGACGTGCTGAACCCGGACGGGACGCTCGACCGCAAGAAGCTCGGGGCGATCGTCTTCGCCAACCCGGAGCAGCGCAAGCGCCTCGAGGCGATCACGCACCCGGCCATTCGCGCACGCGTCAAAGCGCGAGTCGACGAGCTGGCCGCGCGGGGATTCGCGGGCATCGTGTTCTACGATGCGGCCATCCTGATCGAGGCCCTCGGACACCAGGACATGGACCGCATCGTGGTCGTCATGACCGACGAGCCGACGCAGGTGGCGCGCCTCCGCGGCCGTGACGGCGCTGACGACGCAGAGGGACGCCGGAAGATCGCCAGTCAGATGCCGCTCGCTGAGAAGGCGCAGCTGGCCGACTATGTCATCGACAACTCCGGCGACCGAGAGGCCACCGCCGAGCAGGTGCGGCGCCTCTTCGCGACGCTCATGGGCGAGCTCGCGTCGCGCTCGGCGACGTAGCCCGCGCCGCACCGTGCCCTCGGAGAACAAGCGCCGCGCCCTCGGACAGCACTTCCTGCGTGACGGCACGATCGCCCGGGCCATCGTCGATCTCGTCGCGCCGACCCCGGGGGATCTCGTCGTCGAGATCGGCCCGGGAGAGGGCGCGCTGACCAGCATTCTCGCCGGGCGCGCCGGCCGGGTCGTGGCGCTCGAAGTCGATCGGGCGCTCGCCGCTGCGCTCAGGGCGCGATTCCCTTCGGTCGAGGTCCTGGATGCCGATGCCCGAACGTGGGACTACGCGGCGCTCGTCGCGCCCTCGGGCGGCCGCGTGCTGGTCATCGGCAACCTGCCGTACAGCGTCGGCAAGCCGATCCTCACGGCGCTGGTCGGGGCAAGGGGCGCCATCGACGAGATGGCGCTGATGCTTCAGCGCGAGGTCGCCGAGCGCGTCGCCGCACCGCCGGGAGGCAAGACCTACGGAAGTCTTTCCGTCTTCACGCAGCTTCGCTGCGACGTACGGCTGGCGCTCCGGGTGCCGGCCGGCGCCTTTCGCCCGCCGCCAAAAGTGGAATCGGCCGTGCTCCACCTGCGGGTCCTGCGCGAGCCGCGCGTGCCGCTGGCCGACGAGCGGCGCTTCGAGACCGTCGTCCGAGCGGCGTTCGCCCAGCGACGGAAGGTGCTGGCCAACGCGCTGGGCGCGGGGCTCGGGCTTCCCCTGGAGGTCGTTCGGCGGGCGGCCGGCCTTGCCGGCGTCGACCCCGGCCGGCGGGCCGAGACGCTTAGTCTGCAGGAGTTTGCGGACCTGACGACTCGGCTGTCCCGATAGGACGTCGCGTGGAACCTTGAGTGTCCGAGCGAACGTGCCCACCACCAATTGTGGACGGCTCCGGATGAATCTCCGGAAACCATTGCGACAGTTGATTTTTTCCGAGACCGATCGGCCGACTCCCGCTATGATGCTTTCATGCAGAAGCGCTCCGCCCTGGTCGCGGCCCTGTTCGTGGTCGGTCTCGGCGGGCTCGCGGTATCCACTTATCTCTATGTCTGGCCCGGCCTGGCTCAGGCGCCGCACTGGCTGCCGGAGCCGAAGCTCGCCGCCATCGTCCCGGCGCCGGCGTTCCCGACCAGCACCAGGACCGTCGAGGTTCGCCGGGGCGACACACTCGCGCGCACCCTGACGCGCGCAGGGCTGGAGGCGCGAGCCGCCGGCGCGCTCGCGACTCAGTTCGGGAAGAACGGCGCGGAGCTCAGAAGGCTCCGGACCGGCGCATCCGTCGAGATCGTCTCGAATTTCCGGAACGAGCCGATCACCGTGCGCTACGAGGCGAGCCCCTGGCTCTCCTTCGCAGCCCGTGCGACCCGCGCGGGCTGGCAGGTCGGCCGGGCTGAGACGGTCCCGGACGTCCGGGTCGAGGCGGTCCGCGGCGTGGTGCAGCGTTCCCTCTTCGACGCCGTCGAGAAGAGCGGCGAGTCGGCGAAGCTGGTGCTCGAGCTCGTGGAGATCTTCTCCTCCGACTTCGACTTCACCGCGGACACTCGCGCCGGAGACCGATTCCGCCTCCTCGTCGAGAAGCGTTACGCGGGCGACACGTTCGTTGACTACGGCCGCATTCTCGTCGCCCAGTACGCGAGCGGCGGCAAGACGCTGACGGGCGTCGGGCTCGAGCAGAAGGGCACACGCTTCGGACACTACGATCTGGCAGGCCAGTCGCTGCGGAAGAGCTTCCTGAAGTCGCCCCTCGAATTCTCGCGCATCACCTCGGGCTTCACCTACGCCCGGCCGCACCCGATCCTCGGTGGCGTGCGTCCGCACCTGGCGATCGACTACGCGGCGCCGGTCGGCACGCCGGTCCGCGCCGTTGCCGACGGCGTGGTGGTCTCCGCCGGGTGGAACGGCGGTAACGGCATTCAAGTGCATCTCCGCCATCGCTCGGGCTACGAGACCCAGTACAATCATCTCTCCCACATCACCGACGGGCTCCGGCCGGGCTCCCGTGTCCGGCAGAAGCAGATCATCGGCAACGTCGGCATGACCGGCCTCGCGACCGGACCGCACCTCGACTACCGCGTCGTGAAGAACGGCACGTTTGTGAACCCGCTCGGCGAGCGGTTCATCCCGGGCGAGCCGATCCCGGCGGCGGCCAAGCCTGACTTCCAGCGCCACGCGAAGGAGCTGGTGGCGCGCCTCGAGGCCTCCGCGCCCTATTGATCGTCAACGGGGGGAGCGGCGCCGCTCCCCCCGTTACCCCCACCGGTGACCCGCGCCGAGATTTCATTCTGAGATCGTTGCGCCGGCGGAGCCGGCGCTCGAAACACAGGACGCCCTCAGGGTCCAAGGGCCCGTTCAGGTGACCCCCGAAATTCGGTGGACTCGGAGGCGAGTGGTACCATCATCCCGCCTTCTGGAAAGGAGTCCCGTGGAGCCCGTTGTTCGCCTGATCCCCCTCGGCGGCCTCGGCGAGATCGGCCTCAACATGATGCTGATCGAGTCCGAGGACGACCTCATTGCAGTCGATTGCGGTCTCATGTTTCCCGACGACGAGCTGCCCGGGATCGATCACGTCATCCCGGACTTCACATATGCGCTCGCTCGGCGCTCGGGGCTCCGTGCGGTCGTGCTGACCCACGGTCACGAGGACCACATCGGCGCCCTGCCGTATCTCCTGCGCGAGACCGCGGTGCCCGTGTACGGGACGCCCCTGACGCTGGCGCTGGTCGCCGAGCGGCTTCGCGAGCACGGGCTTGCCGAAGGGGCGGACCTGCGGCCCATTCGACCGCGCCAGCGCATCGAGGCCGGCCCGTTCTCCATCGAAGCCATTCGCGTGACGCACTCGATCGCCGATGGGATCGGCCTGGCCATCGACACCCCGGCCGGCACGATCGTGCACACGGGCGACTTCAAGCTCGATCCGAGCCCGCTCGACGGAGAGCCGCCCGACTACCGGCGGTTCGCCGAGCTGGGCGAGCAGGGCGTGCTGGTGCTCTGCTCCGATTCCACCAATGTGGAGCGGCCCGGCCACACGCCGTCGGAGATGGACGTGGGCCAGGCGCTCGGCACGCGGTTCGACGCGGCGAGCGGACGGATCATCGTCGCCACCTTCGCCTCGCACATCCACCGCATCCAGCAGGTGCTCACGCTCGCGGCCGGCACGGGCCGGCGCGTCGCGCTCCTGGGCATGAGCATGCAGAAGAACGTGACGATCGCGGCCGAGCTCGGCTACCTGCGCGTGCCCGACGGTGTCGTGGTGCCGCTCGAGGAGCTGGGCGAGCTTCCGGCGCGCCGCCAGGTGATCCTCTCGACCGGGAGCCAGGGCGAGCCCAATTCCGCCCTGGCGCTCATGGCGGCGGAGGAACACAAGTACGTGCGCGTCGAGCGCGGCGACCTCGTGATCGTCTCGGCGCGTGTCATTCCCGGCAACGAGCGGACGATCAGCCGCGTCGTGAACGCCCTCTATCGCCTGGGCGCGGAAGTGCTCTACGAGGACAACGCCTTCGTCCACGTTTCCGGTCACGCGAGCCAGGAAGACCTGAAGCTGATGTTCAATCTCACACGCCCCCGGTACTTCATTCCGGTGCACGGCGAATACCGGCACCTGCTGGGCCACGCGCGGCTCGCCGAGAGCGTCGGGATCACGCCCGACCGCGTCTTCCTGATCGAGGACGGCATGGGCGTCGAGATCTCGGCGAACGAGGCGCGCGTGGTCGGCCGCTTCCCGGCCGGGCGCGTGCTGGTGGACGGCAAGTCGGTCGGTGACATCGGCGCGGTCGTCCTGCGCGACCGTCAGCTGCTTGCCGAGGACGGTCTGGTGGCGGTGTCGCTTGCGGTCGATCGCCACGGCGCGGTCGTCGCGGGTCCCGAGATCGCCTCGCGCGGGTTCGTGTACGTCAAGGAAAACGAGGCGCTCCTCGAGGAGATGAAGAAGGTCGTCCTCGCCGCGCTCGCCGAGCGCGATCCCGACGCGCCGTCGGACAGGGAGCTGATCGGCGCGACGGTGCGCTCGGCCGTCCGTCACTTCGTCAATCAGCGTTTCCGGCGCCGGCCCGTCGTGCTGCCGATCGTCCTGGAAGTGTGATGTCCACGCTGGTCTCGACCGACCCCAAGCCGCGCCGGCGCCGCAAGCGCGGGGGCGATCGCTGGGTGAGCGAGGTGAAGGGCATCCTGGCCCTGCTCGCCGCGGGCTTCGGTCTGGTCGCGCTCGCGACCTTCGATCCATCGCTCACGCCGGGCGATCAGCAGGGCCCGACCGGCCCGGTCGGCGCCTGGCTGGGGTGGGCGAGCTTCCAGTCGTTTGGCTACGCGAGTCTCCTGCTGCCGGTCCTGCTCGGCGCCTGGGGCGCCTCGGCGTTCCTGCGACCACTGGTCGTGCGCGGCTGGGCGCCCTTCGGCGGGCTGGCCATGCTGCTCGTCAGCGCCGCCGGGCTTCTCACGCAGGCCACGAGCGTCAAGAACGGCAGCATCGGCGGTGGTCTCGTCGGCTCCGCGACCGCAGGCCTGCTCCACTCGGGCTTCGGTAACGTGGGCACCTGGCTCGCGCTGGTCGCCGCGGTGCCGATCGGCGTGCTCTGCGTGACGCGCGTCTCGTACGCGGCGGTGCTGCGCGTCACGTCGGCGCGGTTCACCAGGCTGAAGCGCCGCCGCGCACCCGCGGTCGCCGGGCGTCCGGCGGTTGAGGCGCCGGCCGTGGCGGCGCTCGCGGCGGTCGAGCCCGAGGTGGTCACGCCGCCGGTGGTCGTGGAGCCCTCGCGGCCCCGCGGGCGCCTGGCCGAGCAGGGGCTCGCCTGGCAGGAGACGTTCGACTTCGGCGGCGGCGGCGCCGCGGCGTTCCAGCTGCCGCCGGTCGGCCTGCTCAAGGTGCCCGCCGCGACCGAGCTCAAGCGCACGCGCGAGGAGCTGCAGGAGAACGCTGAGACCATTCGCAAGAAGCTCCAGGACTTCGAGGTCGAGGGGCGTATCGTCCAGGTGAGCCCGGGGCCGATCATCACCTCGTACGAGTTCGAGCCCGCGGCCGGCGTGAAGATCGCGCAGGTCGTGAACCTCGCCGACGACCTGGCGCTCGCGCTGAAGTCCGCCTCCGTGCGGATCGTCGGACCCATTCCGGGTCGCGGCACCGTCGCCATCGAGGTTCCGAACTCGGAGGCGGCGACCGTCTATCTACGTGAGATCTTCGTGTCGGCGGAGTTCGCCGAATCGAAGGGCCGCCTGCCGCTGGCCCTCGGCAAGGACGTGACGGGCACCCCGGTCGTCTCGGACCTCACCGCGATGCCGCATCTGCTGGTCGCCGGCGCCACCGGCAGCGGCAAGTCGGTCGGCCTCAACGCGATGATCTGCTCGATCCTCTACAAGACGACGCCGGCGGACGTGCGCTTCCTGCTGATCGACCCCAAACGCCTGGAGCTCAGCATCTACGAAGGCATTCCCCATCTGCTGGCGCCGGTGGTCACCGACGCGAAGGAGGCGGCGGCGCGCCTTCGCTGGATCGTCGGCAAGATGGACGAGCGATACAAACTTTTACAGACGAAGCAGGTGCGGTCGATCGAGAGCTACAACAAGGCGGTCGGCCCGGAGGAGCACCTGCCGTATTGGGTCGTCGTCGTGGACGAGCTGGCGGACCTCATGGTGGTGTCGGCGGGCGAGGTCCAGACCTCGCTGGTGCGCCTCGCGCAGATCGCGCGGGCGGTCGGCATCCATTTGATCGTCGCGACCCAGCGGCCCTCGGTCGATGTCGTCACGGGCCTGATCAAGGCGAATTTTCCGACGAGAATCGCATTCCAGGTTGCCTCGAAGGTGGACTCGAGGACCGTCCTCGATGGCAATGGCGCGGAGCAGCTGCTGGGCCGCGGCGATATGATTTTCGTCCCGCCCGGCGCGAACAAGCAGATGCGCGTGCACGGCGCGTGGGTCGGCGACGACGAGGTCCGAGCGATCTGCGACTTCCTCCGCCGCCAGGGCACCGCCGTCTACGAGGAGGTCGTGCTGGCGACCGAGGAAGAGGTCGCCGCGGGTGACGCCGCCGAGCGCGACGATCTGTACTGGGACGCGGTGCACCTCGTGATCGGCCAGCGTCAGGCCTCGATCTCGTTCCTGCAGCGGCGGATGCGCCTGGGCTACCCGAAGGCCGCGCGGTTCGTCGACATGATGGAGCAGGACCGGATCATCGGTCCAGGCGACGGCGCCAAGCCCCGCGAAGTCCTCGTCGGCCCCGAGTACCTCGCCAAGCGCGGCAAGTAGCGCCGCCGCCCGTCCGCGGCTAGAACCGGATCCGCACGCGGTACGCGACTTTCGCCGCGCCTTCCTTCGGGACGGGGATCTGGTACTTCAGCGTGTGGGCCTCGATCTTCTCGTATGCGTGGCTCGAGCTCATGACCTGCCAGTCGCCCGGTACGGGCTCGATGACCGTGACGGTCTGGGGTGCGTCCTTGTGATTGCGCAGGCTGATCTCCCACTCGACCTCGTAGAGGCCGGAGGCGAGCTTCCTGAAGTCCTTCTGCGTGCGCTCGCCGACCAGGTCGAAGGCGTTGCCCATCTTGATCTTGACCTTCTCGTCCTTCGGTGTGTGGTCGATCCAATCCTCGCCGATGAATTGCTGGCTGCCCGAGCGGTCGGCCTTGTAGACGCGCACCTTGCCCTTCGGGAGCGGCAGGCCCAGTCGATTTTCCTTGCTGTTCTTGATCTCGAGATAGACGGCGACCTTCTGATTCGAGATCGGCACACCGTACGAATTCCGGTAGTACTCCTGGGCGCCGTAGTAGATCAGCTCCTTCGCGGTCGGCACCTCGCTCGCGGCCAGGAGCGAGAGCTGCTTGGTCTGGTTGTTCTTGATGGTCGTGCGGCCGTCGAGCGTGTAGAGGTGATACTCGAAGAATCCCTCCGAGGCGAAGTCGCGGCTGGCGACCGCCGGAGACGCGGCCTTCGCGGCCATCTCGAGCGCGCGCATGTCGCGGCGCGACTCCGGTGCCCGGTTGACGTCGCCGGCCACGAGCTTCAGCGCGGCGTTGCCGTAGGTCGCACCGCTCCGGTTGTCGACGGTGACCCAGCCCGTGAGATCGGAGAGCGAGTCGGCGGCGTTGAGGACCATCACGTAGTCGGCCTTCCACGTGATCCCGCTCGTCAGATACGACGCCTCGACCCGCTGCGCCCGCGCCGTCTGGTTGCGCAGGAGCCACACCAGCGTGGGCTTGGCCACGAGGTTCTCGGGCAACGACGGCAGCACGAGGCGGCCGTAATGACCCATGTGGATCTGGCCGTTGATCTCGAAGATCGGCCCGTTGGTCGAGAGCAGCGTGGCCTCGTGGAAGGTACCGTCGCCCTGATAGAGGCGCACCTTGCGGCCGACGTACTTCTCCATGAGCTTCTCGCTGGTCAGCAGGTCGTACTCGTAGTTCTGCTCGAGAATCTTGAGCCCGCCGGCGTCGGTGAGTGACTTCAGATGGACGGTCGTGGGATCGATCCCGGCGGCCACGTCCATGAACTGCACCTCGTTCACCCCGGCGGGCAGGCGGGCCTCGCGCAGATCCTTCACGAGCCCGAGGTTGCCGTTGTAGATCGTCACCATGACCTCGCGCTGGTCGTCGCGCGTCATGCTCACCGGCGCCGCCGCTACCGGGTGCCCGGCTACGAGCAAGAAGAGCAGAGTCAGAGCGATCAGGCGTCTGTTCATCGCACGATTCCTCCGGCCTTTTCGAATGCGCTTCTTATCGGGTTAGACCGGAGCAGCCGGGGGAAGTTCCGCGAGAGTCCGGGGCGCGTGAATCAGCTGGTGATGCGAAGAACGACGCGGATTCTTTCCGGAAGCGCCGGCGCCTCACGGATGAGCTGCCAGCGGCCGAGCGCGGCGAGCTCGCGGAGCAGGTCCGGGTACGCCTCCCGCGGGATCGTCAGCTCGATGATCGGGCCCTCGTCACCGACGAAGCGCCGATCCTCGACGCCGCCGAGTCGCGCCAGCAGCCGGGCGAGATCCTGAAGGGCCGCGTCTCGATTCGCCACGGCCAGGCGACCGGAGACGTCTGGCGGCACGAAGGCGGTCGCCATCGGCGGTGTAGCGGCGGGCCGGGGGGCTTGCGGCGTGTCGACGCGCGGCTCGGATGCCGGCGCCGCCGAGGATCGCGCGCGGGCGGCGGCGACTCCCTGCGAGTGCTCCGCTCGCGCGGGCGACTCCTCGAGCTTTCCCGCGACCTGGGGCTCCGCGGATGTCGCTGGAGGGGCGTTCGCCTGTCGCTTGGCGACGTCGCGTGCGGCATCGTCGAGCTTCGCTCGACGCTCATCGCTGTCTTTGGACCGCTGCCCGGCCTCGCTGAATGCCTGAGACGTCGGCGCGCCCTTCTTCTCCGGTGTTTCCTTCGCCGACGCCGACTTCTCGAGCGCCTTCTGACCCGGCGCCTGCTCCTTGTTCTGTGGTCGCGCACCTTCCAGCGTCCGCGCCGTCTGCTTCGCTCGTGCCGCCTCCGGCGTTGGTGGCGCCTCGCGGACAGCATCCTGCGAGGGCGGCGCCGGCGCGGCCTGGTCCGACGCCGTGGTCACCGACTGGACCGAACCAAGATGTCTCGCCTGCTGGAGCCCTTGAGTGGCCTGGAAGACGTAGACGACGCCGACGGCGACCAGCACGATCGCGGCGGCCTCGACCGGAAGCTTCACCGGCCATGGCAAGAGCAGCGCGCGGACCAGCCGCCGGGGCCAGGGTGCGGGCCTCGCCGCCTCGAGCACACGATCGACGAAGCCTGCCGGCGCGCGCGCCGGCTCGACCGCGCGCAGGAGCGCGACGGTGTCCCGAAGTCGCTCGAGCTCCCGGCGGCACTCGGCGCACGTCGCCAGATGCGCCTCGACGGCGCCGCGCTCCTCGGCGCCGAGCGCGTCGTCGATCAGGGCCGACAGCTGTTCTCGCGCGTCGTGACAGGTCATGGCAGGAACCGCTCGAGCTTCTCCTTCAGATCGAGCCGCGCCCGGTGCAGTCTCGACCTCACCGTGCCGAGCTCCAGATCCAGCGCGGCGGCGATCTCCTCGTACGACAGGCCCTCCAGATCTCGCAGCACGACCACCAGGCGGCGCTCGTCGCTGAGCTCGGCGATCGCGCGGTGCAGCGCGGCGTCGCGCTCGCTTCGCTCGAGCTCGTCGGCGGGGCTCGCGTGGCCGGACGGAATCCGCGCGAGCGTCTCCTCGCCCTCGCGCAAGAGCCGCCGCTCGCCGGACGCCAGGCGATTCAGGCACAGGCGCGAGGCGATCGCATAGAGCCACGTCGAGAGCTTCGCATCGCCGCGGAAGTCCGCGATGGCCCGGTGAGCCCGCAGAAATACCTCCTGCGCCGCTTCCTCGGCCTCGGCTCGGCTGCCGAGCATCCGGAGCGCGACGCCGAACACGCGGTGCTGGTGGGCGATCACCAGCTCCTCGAAGGCTCGAGGGTCGCCCCGTCGTAGCCGATCCACCAGTTGAGCGTCATCGCCGATCCGCTCCATTCAGTTAGACCATACCGCCCGGCGAGGGTTCCCTGGTCCCGAAATTCGCGCGCCCGCGACGCGTTGCGCCGGTCCGGAGGCGTGCCCATACTGCGGAGACTGCCGCTCGCGCGCGGGCACGAATCGCCGGAGCGCCGGAAGGGGGTCGCATGCTCGAGGAGAAGCAGGTGCGAGAGCTGGCCCACCACTGGGTCGAGGCCTGGAACGCCCACGATCTCGATGCCATCATGGCTCACTACGCCGAGAGCGTGGTGCTGGTCTCACCCGTGGCCGTCCGGCTTCTCGGGAATCCGTCCGGCACTGTCTCCGGGAAGGATGCGCTGCGATCCTATTTCGCACTCGGGCTCAAGGCCTATCCCCAGCTGCGATTCGATCTTCTGGACGTCATGGGGGGACTCAACAGCGTCGTCCTCTACTATGCCAACCAGCGGGGATCGAAAACGGGCGAATTCATGGAGCTCGACTCGGCCGGAAAGGTTTGCCGCGTCGTCGCGAACTACAGCGCCTAGGCCGCTCAGGAGCGACAGGACATGAGCGAGCCGCTGGAGGTGCCGACGCGCGAGGGGTACGACCTCTGGTCGCAGATCTACGACGACGAGGACAATCCCCTGATCGCGCTCGAGACGGCGTGGGTCACGCGGCTGCTCGGCGACGTCCGGGGCCTGGCGGTGGCCGATGTCGGCTGCGGCACCGGGCGGCACGCGATCGCGATGGCGGCCGCCGGCGCGCACGTCGTCGGCGTCGATTTTTCGCCGGGCATGCTGGCGAAGTTGCGGGCCAAGCCCGGCGGGGGCGCTGTGCGGCTCGTGCGGCACGATCTGGCGATGGGGCTCCCGTTCGCGTCGGGCTCGATGGATCGGGTCACCTGCTGTCTCGTGCTCGAGCACGTCGCCGATCTGGCAAACGCCTTCGCCGAGATGTCGCGGATCTGTCGCGCCGGCGGCTTCGTCCTCGTCTCCGACCTTCATCCGGCGATGCGGCTCCTGGGGACGCAGGCCCAGTTCACCGACCCGGCGACAGGCCGCAAGACCCGGCCGGTGGGCGCGCGACACCAGCTCTCCGACTACGTGATCGCGACGACACTGGCGGGGCTCCACATCGACCACATGAGCGAGCACGTCGTGGACGAGGAGCTCGCCGCGCGGTCGCCACGGGCGCAGAAGTACCTGGGCTGGCCGCTCCTGCTCTTGATGCGGCTGCGCCGCGCCTGACTCGACCGCCGCGCTGGACGGCTGCGCGGCGGGTCCCGCCTACGGTCGCGGCGCGTCGCCCGGGGCGTCCACCGCGTGCGCGCCGAAGTCGGCGAGCATGGCCTCGGCGACCGGAGCGTCGAGCGGGTTGAACGACGGATTCACGCTGAGGGCCTGCGCAAGATAGAGCTGCGCGGTGACGCGATCGCCGAGCTTGGCGTGAATCATCCCGGCGTGGAAGAGAAAGCTCGCGTCGGGCGTGCGCTGGGCGAGCGCCTTCGCGATGGCACGCTTCGCCTCCGCATACCGGCCGTTCTTGTAGTACGCCCAGGCCAGCGCATCCGCGGCGAAGACGTTCGGGCGGCGCTTGTACTCCGCCTGGGCGATTGCCAGCGCCTCGGGGAGCCGGCGGTCGAGATCGGCGAGAAACCGCGCGAGCTGCAGGTCACCGAGGACGCCGTTGGCCTTGTTGAGCTTATCGATCGTCTCTACGACCGCCCACTGCTTGTCGGCGCTCGAGCGATCGCCGATGACGACGTAGAGTTGTCCCAGCGCCACGACCACCTCGTGCTGGGGCGCGATCGCGCTCGCTCGACGGTACGATTCGATCGCGCCCGCGTAGTCCTTGCGAGCGGCGCGGACGCGTCCCTGCGCGAAGAGCACGTGGTAATTGGCGGGCGTCAGGCCGATTGCCTGCTCGACGACCTGCTCGGCCGCCAGCAAGTTGCCCGTGCCGAGGTGCATGAGCGCGAGCTGAGCCCGGCACCACGCGGTGTTCTCCGCGTAGCCAGCGCCGGCCTTGATCGCGCGGTCCATGAGCCAGGCGGCCCGCCGGGCGTCCCCGGTGACGAACAGCAGGTGAGCGCTCCGGCTATAGGACGAGATGTCCGGACGGAGGTCGAGCATCTGTTGGTAGTGCTCGGTGGCCGCCTCGTAGTCGCCGAGCTCCAGCGCCGCGTCGCCGAGCAGGCCGTAGGCGCCCGCATTCCTGGCGTCGAGCGCAAGGACGCGCCTTGCCCACTCGATCGACTTCTCGAACTCATGCCGGGCGCCGTAGACCTGGCTCAGACCCAGGGTGGCGGAGAGGTCGGTGACGTCGAGCGCATGGGCTCGCTCGAACGCCAGCTCGGCGCGGCGGTAGTAGGCGCTGTCCGCTGTCTCGCGTGCCTTTTGCATGAAGGCATCGCCGAGGGCGGTCCAACCGGATGAGTCGTCGCGGTGCTGTCGGGTCCGGGCGGTCAACCGTTCGATGGCTTGATCGACCGCCTGCTGATCCTGGGCCGGCCGGGCCGGGCCGTGGCCCGCCGCCCGCGCGCTCGGCGTGGAGCCGAGCGCCAGGGCCAGGGTCACGGCCACGACTGTCAGAGCACGCATGGCTTAGGGATCCTTACGGTTCGTCGGCCCCGCGTGCGGCGTGGCCGAGTACGGGAAGACCTGGTTGTAAACCTGGTCGTTGGCGTTGATGTTGTCTCCGACCACGGTGATCGCGGCATAGGTGGGACCGCTGGCGACCGCGGTGAGCGCAATATCGACGACGTCGTCGCCGAGACGCCGGCCGTTCGGCCAGCCGCCGGAGACGCCGTTCGTCGTGTCGCCGCCGAGGAAGCCCAGGCGGCTGAACCCCGCCTGGCCGGCCAGGCGCACGGGGCCCGTGGCCGTGTTCACGCGCAGGACGTCAGGAATGAAGACGGCGACGAGATCCTCGCGGTTCGACGTCGCGAAGCTGGTTCCGAATACGGTGTTGATCAGGACCGCCACCTCCGGATTGCGGGCGTAGGTCGCGAACGCCGCGTCGTCGGTCGGTGTCCGCCGGTTGTAGTTGTCCTTGTCCTTGAGCGCGACCAGCACCTCGTTGAAGAGCGGGTTGCCCATGCGGTTGACCTGCACGAAGGGGCCCTCGCTCGAGGGCTCGCGGTTCGCCGACCGGATCGTGACGCTCGGTCGCGACACAGACGCATAGACGCCGATTCCGGTCTGGGCGCCGAAGAACGGGCTCTGGTACTCGAAGCTCGGCAGGTGGTCGAGCGGGATCTGGATCGCGTAGGCCAGGACGTTGAATCCTTTGAAGCCATCGACGCCCGTCCCGGCCTGCCCGAGCCCGCCGGCCAGGATCCGCGGGTCGAGCAGATCGAAGATGGCGGCGGTATCGGCGAAGAAGCCGTCCTCGCGCGGACCCGCGAAGA
>Ga0114129_10005110_pt1 | contig 18465 bp, 18 predicted proteins | sample RhiMetdeltSRZDD1_FD_80071 | JGI IMG/M metagenome (GOLD analysis project Ga0114129, IMG submission 80071) | Populus rhizosphere microbial communities from Tennessee, USA - Rhizosphere MetaG P. deltoides SRZDD1 (version 2) (version 2) | ecosystem: Host-associated > Plants > Roots > Rhizosphere >...
CAGGTTCACACCGGGACCGCTGATCGTCGCCCCACTCGCCGTCGAGGCCAGGTTCACGGGCAGGTTCAGGTTCATGGGGGTACTCGTGCCCGCCGCGAACGAGTCCGTGAACTTGGTGAACCCGTAGCCGGCGCCCACCGCGATGAACTGGAACGTCCTGCCGGGGATGATCGAGAACGTGTCGCCCAGCGCGGTCGCCGGGTCGGTGTCCGCGATCGGGGTGGCCCGGGCCTCGTAGTCGCCGACGTACACGCGCAGGATCGCGTCCTGCGACTGCCCGATCGGGTGCAGCTGGACGGTCGCGTTGTTCGCGAACGGCGAGGCGAAGCTCGGCGTCACCTCGTCGCTGTTCGGCTCGCTCGCCGCGTCCTGGCCCATGCCGGACTCGGCGAACCCGTTCCACAGGATGTCCTGGTTGGCCCCGCCGAAGCGGACCAGGTCGGCGGCCAGCATGTTGTCGCGCATGTCGAGCATGGTGAACTGGCTGGACGCCTGGAGCAGGAACGAGTCGAAGACGATCTGCACCCACCGGCGGTTGCCCGGGCAGGCGGTGACGGCCACGAGCCCGTCGGCGCACTGCGCCTGCAACGCGGGGGTACCCGAGCCGTAGCGGGCCAGGAACGCCGACCGGATGCGCATGTTGGTCGCGCTCCAGATCTCGCCGTCGGCGTGTACACCCGGGCCGGAGCGGTCGTACCCGACATCCGAGTAGTTCAGCGGGCTGCGGCTCATGTCGTAGTTGCGGATCCCGTTGCGCAGGTTGCCGGTCACGTACCCGCCGGTGATGAACGGGGTCTCCCCGGGCGAGCGGAAGCCGTACTCGATCTGGTACTCCGCGGCCATCATGTCGCCCCAGGACTCGCCCATCGCGCCGCCCTGGAACGAGCCGATCCCCGAGTTGGGGCCGGCGATCATGCGGTTCGTGATCGCGTGCGTGTACTCGTGCCCGATGACCGTCATGTCGAAGTCACCGTCGACGCACGGCGGGTACGCACTGCCCGCGATCGGCTGCCAGAGGAACATGTTCGTGGTGGGCTGCAGCCCGTCGCGACCCGTGCCCTGGTTCGCGTTGTTCCGGCTGCCCGACCGTGCTCCGGCCTGGGCCCGGCCCTGCTCGGCGTCGTTGCCCAACCCGGCACCGCTGATGTTGACCGCCTGCATGTTCCACGCCGCCTCGGTGAAGCCGAGGCGGTACGACCAGTCGTGCATGCGGTTGTGCATGGCGAACAGGTTCGACACGGCCGCGTCCGCGTCGTTGCGCTGGGCCGACGTGTACACGGTCGGGTCGCACTTCGACTGGTGCCACTGGTCGGTGAACGGGTACTGGTACGTGCGCGTCGGGCTGGTCGTCGCCGGGAACGCCGGGTTGCCGGCACCCCAGTTGACGACGTTGTTCGCCGAGTTGCCGCGGGAGGTGAACGTCGGCGTACCGGTGGCGAGGTTCTGGTCCCACGCCTGGCCGGTGTTGGCGTCGGCGACCGTACGCACGCAGCCGGAGATCGGGCTGAGGCACCAGATCTCGCGGGTGTCCGTACCGGTCAGCGGGGCCGTCGACGGGAACACGGCCCAGGTCGGGTTGTCGGAGTCGAAGTCGACGAGGTCCTCGCGGACGAGGATGTCCGCCGTACGCGCGTCCACGTACGTCGTGTACGCCGTGAGCTCGGTGAGGTTGTCCGAGTGCAGGGTCACCGCGTACGCGGTCCGCGGCGCGCCGCCGGGCATCGGCACCGCGACGAGCGTGACGTCGTCGGCTTCGCCCTGATCGGCGGGGATGCCGGCGTCACGCAGCGCGGCGGTGGTCGCCTCGGCAACGGAGATCGTGGCCGGCGCGGGCGTACTCGTGTCCCGCGACAGCGAGGAGCTGACGTGGACGACCGTGCCGTTGTTCACCAGGACGGAGACCTGGCCGTCGTAGCCGGCCGGCAGGTCGCCGAAGCGCTGCCGCAGCAGGACGGCGGCGCCGGTGCCTATCGGGCTGACGAGCAGCGTGTCGAGCTGCGCGACGGCCGCCTCGTCGAGGCCGAACAGGTCAAGGTGGGCGGCGATGTACTGGCGGGCCGCCGTGGCGGGGTCGCTCGACAGGCCGGCGGCGAGCGTACCGGTCGTCGCGGTGATCGCGTGCGGCGTGCCGAACGCGTTCCACCGCACTCCCGCGCCGAGCTGGGTCGCGCGCAGGCTCTGCAGCGCGCTGGGCGACGCCGTACCCACGCGGTTGTCCTTGTCCCGGGCGGCGTGCGCGTCGACGGACTGGAGGGCCGGCGCGGCGTCGGGTACGGCGTCGACGGGGCCGGCAGCGGCGGTCAGGCCGGCGAGCACGAGGACGGCCGCGAGGACCGTCGCCGTGCGCCGGCGGGGGATACGGCTGATCAACAACCCAGGTCTGCGCACGGGGCGCCTCCTCGTCGAGGGCAGGGTCGGGGTAAGTCAGGCGTGGAAATCCCTGGATATCAGAGGGGTCCTTCCGTGAGCAAGCAATCGACCCCCTACCCGCGAGGTAGGGGGTAAACGCGTGAAGTGCCAGTTACCGGATCAGCGGCCCTCGTACACCGGCTTCTGCTTGTTCACGAACGCCATCGTGGCGGCCTTGTGGTCGGCGGTCACCCCGCACTCGGCCTGGGCCCGCGCCTCGGCGTCGAGGGCGTCGGCGAGCGTACCGGCGCCGCCGACCGCGAGCTCCCGCTTGATGGCGCCGTACGCCACCGTCGGGCCGGCGGCGAGCCGGGCGGCCAGCTCCTGGGCGGCGGGGAGCACCTGCTCGTCGTCGTCCACGAGGCGGCTGAGCAGGCCCAGGCGGTACGCCTCGTCCGCTCCGACCGGCTCCGCGAGCATCAGCATCTCCAGTGCCTTCGCGTGCCCGACCAGGCGGGGCAGCGTCCACGAGGCGCCGGTGTCGGCCGCCAGCCCCACGTTCGCGAAGGCCATCAGCACCCTGGTCGACGGGCCGCCGATGCGGAAGTCGGCGAGGAAAGCCAGCGACGCCCCGGCCCCGGCTGCCATGCCGCGGACAGCCGCGATCACCGGCTTCGGGAACGTGGCCAGCCGCGTGGCGATCGGGTTGTAGTGGCGGACGACCGTACCCAGCGGGTCGGGGTTGCCTTCCTCCAGCAAGGACACATGCTCGTGCAGGTCCTGGCCCACGCAGAAGGCCCGGCCGGCCCCGGCGAGTACGACCGCCCGGCAGGCGGGGTCCCCCTCGACGTCGGCGAGCGTGTCGCGCAGGGCCTCCTTGAGGGCGCGGTCCAGCGAGTTCAGGGACGCGGGCCGGTTCATCGTGAGGGTGACGACGGCACCGTCGCGGGTGACGCGGAGTGGGGGCGAGCTCGGCTGCTCTTTGGCCGGGCGGTCGCTGGCAGAGGAATCGCTCACGCCGCCTATCGTGCCGGACGCAGGCTCAGTTCGAGACAGTGGTCCACGTAGCGGTCCGCCGCCGGCCGCAGCCGCGTGGCGTGGCGGTCGAAGAAGGCGGCGGCGCTCGTACCGGCCCACCGGTCGGGCAGCAGGGACGGCGGCAGCTGCGGGTCGCGGAACAGGAACGTACGCCAGGCGTGTACCAGCTGGAACCGGGCCGCGTACGCGTCCTCGTCCGCGCTGTCGTCGGTCACCGCGGCCACCACCGGGGTCAGCTCCCGGACGAACCGCTGGTACGCGCCACCGATCTCGTCGAGATCCCAGGCACGGCGGACGAGCGCCATCGCCCCGGCCGTACCGGCCGCGTGGTGTGCCGTGAACCGCTCGTACCGCACTCCGGCCTCGGCCAGCAGGGCGTCGATGTCCTCGCCCGGCCGCGGCGCGACCCACGTGGTGCCGTCGAGCGTCCCGTACCCGAGGTAGGCGAGGTTGCCCGCGAGCCGCAGCCGCTCCGCCCGGGCCGGCGGCGCGTCGATCACCACGAGATCGAAGCGTCCGTCCCAGGCGAGCTTGGCCGTGCGGTAGATCCGAGCCGCCGCCTCGTCCAACCGCCGGGCCGCCTTCGGCGTGATCAGGTACCCCGGCCCGGAGGACAGCCGCAGCGGGTGCAGCCAGCCCTGGCGCACCATGCGGGACACCGCGGTCCGGACCGCCGGCGGCGCGATACCGAGCGGCGACAGCAGCCGGACCAGGGCCGCGACCGGCGCGCGACCGCCCCGGGGACGGAGGTAGTCCCCGTAGAGGTCGAACAGCGCTGACCGGGCCTGCATGATCGGACATTGTGACAGCTTGGGGCCGTTTGTACTAGCGGCTGTCACATCTGTATGGGGCCGGTTTGGGGTCGCGGGTGTTTATCAGGGAAAATCATTGGTCGGCACCTGGGCCGAGGCGGAGGGGAGAGACACATGGCGGCGATGAAGCCGCGGACGGGCGACGGTCCGCTGGAGGTCACCAAGGAAGGCCGGGGCATCGTCATGCGGGTCCCGCTGGAGGGTGGCGGCCGGCTGGTCGTCGAGATGACTCCGGACGAGGCCAACGCGCTCGGGGACGCGCTGAAGGCAGCCGCGGGCTAGGCCGCGTGCTGAGCATCCGGCTGACCCCGGGGGGCGATGCCCCCGCCATCCTGGCCTTGCCCGTCCTCGCCACGAGCGACGAGGACGGGCTGGGCATGTCCGTGGCACCGCCTGTCTCCGGCTCGACGCCGGTGCGCACCGGCCGGGTGATCCGCACCGTCGTCGACCTCGACGACGGCACGGCGGCCGAGATCGAGGCGCTGCTGGCCGACCGCGAGCACAGCGGCCGCGCCGGCCTCGTCCACCAGCTTCCGCGCCCCCTGCGTACCCCGCACCGGCTGCTGCTCGTCGGTATCGGCGACGGCGACGAGGCCGGCTGGCGGGCCGCCGGCGCCGCGATCGTCCGGGCCGCCGACCGGGACACCGAGGTGACGATCGCCCTCCCGCCCGACGCCGACCCGTCCGCCGTCCGCGGGCTCGCCGAGGGCGGCCTGCTCGCCCGCTACCGCTACCGCCTGGCCGACATCGACGAGGACTCCGCGCCCAAGCTGGCCACCGTGCTGGTCGCCGTCTCCGAGCCGACGGGGTACGCACAGGAGCTGTCCGACGCGCAGGCCATGGCCGGCGCGATCCTCCTGGCCCGCGACCTCGTCAACACGCCGAGCGAGCTCAAGACGCCGGCGTGGTTCGCGACGCAGATCACCGAGGCAGCCACCGGGCGCGACGGATTGACGGTGACCGTACGCGAGCCCGACTACCTGCGCGCCGAGGGCTTCGGCGGGCTCCTCGCGGTGGGCGGCGGCTCGGCCCGCGGCCCCCGGCTCGTCGAGATCGCGTGGCACCCACCCGGCGCGACGGGCCCCCACGTCGTACTCGTCGGCAAGGGCATCACGTTCGACACCGGCGGCATCGACCTCAAGCCCCGCGACTCGATGAAGCTCATGCGCAAGGACATGGCCGGTGCCGCCGCCGTGGCCGCCGCCACGCTCGGCGCGGCGGCACTGGGCATCCCCGTACGGGTCACGACGCTCACCCCGCTCGCCGAGAACGCGGTCAGCGGCTCCGCGTACCGCCCCGGGGACGTGGTCCGGCACTACAGCGGGTTGACGAGCGAGATCTACAACACCGACGCCGAGGGCCGGGTGGTGCTGGCCGACGCGCTCGGGTACGCGGTGACCCACCTCGCGCCGGACTTCCTCATCGACGTCGCCACCCTCACCGGGGCGGCGTCGGTCGCGTTGGGCAAGCGGACCGCCGCCCTGTACGCCGGCAGCGACGAGCTGGCCGGAGCGCTCGCCGAGGCCGCCGCCACGGCGGGCGAACGGGTCTGGCGGATGCCGCTGGTCGACGACTACGTACCGGCGCTGGACGCCGAGGTCGCCGACCTCAGCAACTCCACCGACATCGGGGCCGGTTCGATCCTGGCCGCGCTCTACCTGCGGGAGTTCACCGGCGACCGGCGCGACCGCTGGGCCCATCTCGACATGTCGGCGCCGGCGTGGTCCGACGGCGTCGACGGCGAGCTGTCGAAGGGCGCCACCGGCTGGGGCGTTCGTACGCTGATCCGCTGGCTAGACGTCCTTGGCCGCGTTCCAGTACCGGCTGACCAGTAGGTAGCCCGTGTGCATCGATGCCGGCGCCTCGGGCGGCGGGGTGTCGTGCGTGCTCGCCGTCGGCCGCCGTCCGCGGGTGTCGTGGCAGATGTAGACCACCGTCGGCGTCCCGTTCGCCCATGCCCGGACCACCCAGCCGGGCAGGGAGTGGCTCACGTCGAGGTGGTCGACGTCGACCCAGCGGACCACGTCCTTGCTCACGGCACCGTGCGCGGTCGACCCCGTCCGGTCGAGCACGCTGCGGGTACGCAGGCTGAGCAGCGAGTACCCGACGAGCACGGCCAGCCCGGCCGTGATCAGCACGGCGATGACCCGGATGACGTCCGAGGCGGTGTTGATGACGACGATGACCGCGAGCCAGGCGAGCAGCCCGAACGCGATGATGCCGACGACGCAGAGCACGAGCCACGGCCAGTACCGCAGGGTGCTGCGATCGGGCAGGTCGGTGGGTGAGCTAGCCACGCTTCACCGCGCACAACAGTCCGGCGCTGCTCGGCAGCAGGGCGGGGAGCCACTCCTCCGCGTCCACGACCATCCGGACGGCCTCGATCCGCCCCTCGGCCAGTACGTCGTTGACCGCGAGCACGCCGCCCGGCCGCAGCAGGCGCAGCGCCTCGGTGACCGCGCCCGGGTACTCACTCGGTTCCGCATCCATGAAGACGAGATCGTACGCGCCATCGGCCAGCCGTGGGAGTACGTCGAGCGCCCGGCCGTTGATCACCCGGGTGCGCCCGGGCAGGTACCCGGCCTCGGCGAACAGCCGTCGCGCGACCCGTTGGTGCTCACCCTCGATGTCGATCGTGGTGAGTACGCCGTCCGGCCGCATGCCCGCCAGGAGCCAGAGCCCGCTCACCCCCGTACCCGTGCCGATCTCGACCACCGACCGGGCGCGACCGGCCGCGGCGAGCAGGCGCAGCGCGGCACCCGCGGCCGGCCCGACGGGGACCAGGCCGACGTCGAGGGCGAGGGTACGGGCGGCGAGTGCGACCCGGTCCTCAGGCACCAGGGTCTCGACGAACTCCGTACGGCGCTCGAGCGTGGTGATCGCACACCTCCCGCGGAATAGACGCTCAGCCTACTGGCGATCGAGATGGTCAAGAACGAGTAGTGAATACGCCTCGCCAAACCGTGCGATCCTGGACGGGGGATGGGATGGCAGGAGGTACCGGGTTGTGACCGGGCAGTCACCGTGGTGGTCTGATGCGTTGGCCGATCCTTGGCGGGATCCGCATGCACCCGCGCAGGTAGTCGTGCACGCGCCGGCGTACTCCACGGTGCCCTCCGGCGAGGAGGAGGCGCTCGCCGAGCGGGGTGGTGGGGGCCGGACGCTCGGCACGATGCTCGTCGTCGCGATCGTCACCGCGCTGCTCGCGGGCGCGCTCGGCGGGACGCTCGGCTACGTGTTCGCCCTGAAACAGGGCACGAGCGGGCACCCGGTACTCGGCGCGCGGACGTCCACCGCGCCGGCCCTCGCCCAGCGGGATCCGGACTCGCTCGCCGGCGTCGTGAAGCTGGTCCTGCCGAGCGTGGTGACGGTACGGGTCGCCAGCGGCCGCGGCTTCAGCCTGGGCAGCGGGTTCATCGCGACCGCCGACGGATACGTGATCACCAACGACCACGTGGTGGAGGACGCCGCGGGCGCCCCGAGCGTGACCTTCAACGACGGGACCAACGCGTCGGCCAAGCTGGTCGGGCGCGATCCCGAGTCCGACATCGCGGTGCTCAAGGTCGAACGGGCCAACCTGACGCCGGTGGAGTTCGGCGACTCCGACACGATCGCGGTCGGCGATCCGGTGCTGGCCATGGGCTCGCCGCTGGCGCTGGCCAACACGGTGACGTACGGGATCATCTCAGCACTCGACCGGACGATCCAGTCGGGCGAGCCGGGCGGGCAGGTGCGCTACTACGCGGCGATCCAGACGGACGCGGCGGTCAACCACGGCAACTCCGGCGGCCCGCTGGTGGACGGGGCCGGTCGGGTGATCGGCGTGAACTCGGTGATCAAGTCGATCGCCGAGTCCGAGGACCAGGCGGGCAACATCGGGCTCGCGTTCGCCGTACCGATCAACCAGGCCAAGCGCGTGGGGCAGGAGATCATCGACACGGGCAAGGCCCGCCGTACGGTGATCGGGGCGCAGCTGGACAACGCGTACCGCTCGGCCGGGGGCGGGGTCCGCCTGAACGCGGTCGAGCCCGAGGGCCCGGCCGGCACCGCCGGACTGCGGGCGGGGGACGTCGTCGTCAAGCTGAGCGGCCGTCCAGTGGAGGAGCCGACCGATCTGATCGCGTTGGTACGCAAGTACGCGCCCGGGTCGGTCGTGACGGTGGAGTACCAGCGGGGCGGCAGTACGCAGGCGACCGCCGTGACTCTCGCCGCCGACGCGAAGTAGTCTCGCCCTGTGTTCGAGAACCTGAACTGGTGGGAGATCGGCGCGTTGCTCGTGCTCGCCCTGTTGATTTTCGGGGACAAGCTGCCCAACGTGATCAACGACGGCCTGCGGATGCTGCGCAACCTGCGCACGATGGCGAACAACGCGACCAGTGACCTCAGCCGGGAGCTCGGCACCGACATCCAGCTGTCCGACCTGCACCCGAAGACGTTCATCCGCAAGCATCTGCTGAGCGAGGAGGACGAGGCCACGCTCCGCCGGCCGCTGGAGGGCCTCCAGCGCGACCTGTCCGACGTCGCGCGTGCGGCGGACATCCGCTCGTCGTCGACCCCCGCACCTGCGCCCGCGCCCGCCCCCGCCCCCGCGGCGCGTCCGGCCGCCGACGCGGTGCCCGCGGCTGAACCCCGCCGCCCGAGCTATGACGTCGACGCGACCTGACGCGGGCTTGCCCGCCGCTCTGCTTACCGATACGCAACACCCAGCCGGACCGGCCGGCGGGTGGGGTCGCTCCTCCCTTTGCTCTGCTTACCGATACGCAACGGCCGTTGCGTATCGGTAAGCAGAGCAAAGGGCCGCGCACGGGTCACCCCGACGGCGCCGTTTCAGGTGTTGCGTATCGGTAAGCAGAGCAAGGCGGGCAGAGCGGGGCCAGAGCGGGACCAGCCGTCCACCCCTCACCCCCGCGCGGCGGGTCGCAGCCCCAACGGCTTCCCGGCCAGAGACTCGCGCCGCACCGCCAGCTGGTCGGCCACCGCGAGCAGCGCGACCGCCGCGGGCGAGGTCGGATCGGCCACGACGATCGGCGTACCCACGTCGCCCGTCTCCCGCAGCCGGGGGTCCAGGGGTACCTGACCCAGCAGGGGTACGCGGGCTCCCACGAGCCGGGTCAGCGACTCGGCGACGGTCGTGCCGCCGCCCGTACCGAAGATCTCCATGCGCTCGCCCGACGGCAGTTCGAGCCACGACATGTTCTCGACGACCCCGACGAGTCGCTGGTGCGTCTGCAACGCGATCGCCCCGGCCCGTTCGGCGACCTCGGCCGCGGCCACCTGAGGCGTGGTCACGACGAGGATCTCCGCGTTGGGCAGCAGCTGGGCGAGCGAGATCGCCATGTCACCCGTACCCGGTGGCAGGTCGAGCAGCAGCACGTCGAGATCGCCCCAGTACACGTCGGCCAGGAACTGCTGCAGCGCCCGGTGCAGCATCGGCCCGCGCCAGACGACCGCCGCGTTGCCGGCCGTGAACATGCCGATCGAGATGACCTTCACGCCATACGCCTCCGGCGGCATGATCATGTCCTCGACCTGGGTCGGGCGGGCCGACGTGCCGAGCATGCGCGGGACGGAGTGCCCGTAGATGTCCGCGTCGACCACGCCGACCGAGAGCCCGCGGGCGGCCAGGGCCGCCGCGAGGTTCACGGTCACGCTGGACTTGCCGACGCCGCCCTTGCCGGAGGCCACCGCGTACACCCGGGTCCGCGCGCCGGGCTGGGCGAACGGGATCACCGGCTCCGCCGTACCGCCCCCGCGCAGCCGGGTCTGCAGCTCCCGCCGCTGCTCGTCGCTCATGACGCCGAAGTCGACCTCGACGGCGCGTACCCCCGAAACCGCCCCCACGGCGGCCGTGATGTCCGCGCGGAGCTTGTCCCGCAGCGGGCAGCCGACCACGGTCAGCAGTAGGCCGACGGTGACCAGGCCATCGGCGGTCAGCTCGACTGACTTGACCATGCCGAGGTCGGTGATGGGCCGGTGGATCTCGGGGTCGTCGACGGTCGCGAGCGCCTCGTGGATCGCCTGTTCCACGGTGCTGGTGGGTGCGGACATGCTCCCAACTCTACGTCTTGGCAGGATCGGGCCCGTGCGTGCCGAGCTCGTCGACCTTCTCACCCGGTACCTGACCCCGAAGACCGGCCGTCCGTGCTACGCGGGCGCCGTCGTCCTGGTCTCGGTCCGCGGTCGCACGGTCGTTCACGAGCCTCTCGGGTACGCGCTGCGCTACCGCTCGGACACCGACGAGCTGCCGGACGCCGAGCGGGTACCCATGCGCCCCGACGCGATCTTCGACCTGGCCTCGATCACGAAGGTCTTCACCGCGCTCGTCGCGCTGCGCGAGGCCGACGCGGGCCGGCTGGACCTCGCCGCCCCGGTCTCGGACTACCTGCCGGAGTTCGGGCGCGCCGGCGTCACCGTGGCGATGCTGCTGGCGCACACGAGCGGGCTGCCCGCCCTGCTCCACTCGACCGACGCCGAGCTGCCGCCGGGCACGGTCTTCCGGTACTCCGACATCGGACTGATCACGCTCGGCCGGTTGCTCGAACGGGTCGGGGGCGCACCGCTCGACGACCTCGTACGGCGGCACGTGACCGACCCGCTGGGCCTGCGCGACACCCGGTTCAACCCCGACGCCGACCCCGAGCGCATGGTCGCCACCGAGGCGAAACCGGGCCGGGGTCTCGTACGCGGGGTCGTGCACGACGAGAACGCGTACGCGATGGGCGGCGTCGCCGGTCATGCCGGGCTGTTCTCCACGGCCGCCGACCTCGCCCGGCTCGGCGAGTTCCTGGCCGGCGACGTCCTGGCCGGCGACGGTACCCGGCTCCTGCGGCCGGAGACGATGGCGCTGCTGCGTACCGACGCCAACCCGGGCCTGCCCTCGATCGACCCCGAGCACCGGCCGGGGCGGGCGGCGCACGGGTTGGGCGTCGAGCTGAACCAGCCGTGGTACATGGGCCGGCTCGCCTCGCCGGTGACGATGGGGCACACGGGGTTCACCGGTACGTCGATCGTGGTCGAGCCGGCCCGGCGGATCGTCGTGGTGCTGCTGACCAACCGGATCCACCCCGACCGGGCCTGGGCCGGGATCAACCCGGTCCGGGAGGCGGTGGCGACCATCGCGGCCGGTACCCCACCTGAGTGAGAAACCGGATCCGCGGGTGGACGCCGTACCTCGCCGGGTGCGAGGATCGTGGGCACGCCGCGCGCCTGCAGCTAGCCCCTTGAGGCGCGCGGCTAACGACGTTCGGCGTCGCTGTCGACCTCGTCGTCCGCGCCGATCGGCCGGTCGACCCGGGCGCGGCGGCGCTCCTTGCGGTCGTTGCGGTGCCGCTTGTGGGCCGCCTCGTCGAGCTCCTCGGCGAGCCGGGTCAGCTCGGAGCGCAGGAAGTCGCGGGTGGCCACCTCGCCGAGCGCGATGCGCAGCGACGCGATCTCCCGTGACAGGTACTCGACGTCCGCCTTCTGCATCGCCGCCCGCCGCCGGTCCTCCTCGGCGGCCAGCCGGTCGCGGTCGGTCTGCCGGTTCTGCGCGAGCAGGATCAGCGGGGCGGCGTACGAGGCCTGGAGCGACAGGACCAGCGTGAGGAACGTGAACGTGTACGGGTCGAACCGCAGTCCCTTGGGCGCCAGCGTGTTCCAGCCGATCCAGGCGAGGATCACGACGGTCATGTAGACGAGGAACCGGGCGGTACCCATGAACCGCGCGATCGCCTCCGACCACCGGCCGAAGGTCTCCGGGTCGAAGCGCGGGACGCGCAGCCGGCGGGGTTCGCGGGGCTGGTCCAGCCGGGGCAGCCGGGGCTCAACCATCGACCGACCCCGCGCGCTCCCGGTCCCGCCAGTCCCGTGGCAGCAGGTGGTCGAGGACGTCGTCGACCGTCACCGCCCCGACGAGCCGGTCGTTCGCGTCGACGACCGCGATCGCGACGAGGTTGTACGTGGCCATCCGGCGGGTGATCTCGTGCAGCGGCGTCGCCGGGTTCAGCGGCGGGATGTCGCTGTCGACGACCCCGCCGAGCATCTGTGCGGGCGCCTCCCGCAGCAGCCGCTGGAAATGTACGACCCCGAGGTAGCGGCCGGTCGGCGTAGCCATCGGCGCCCGGGTCACGAACACCTGCGCGGCGATGGCCGGCGAGAGCTGCGGCTCCCGTACCCGTGCCAGCGCCTCCGCGACCGTGGCGTCCGGGGTCAGGATGATCGGCTCGGACGTCATCACCGCGCCGGCCGTACCGGTCTGGTAGTCCATCAGCTGCCGCACCGGCTTCGCCTCGTCCGGCTCCATCAGGTCGAGCAGCATCTCCTGGTCCTGCTTCGGCAGCTCGGCCAGCAGGTCGGCGGCGTCGTCCGGGTCCATCTCCTCCAGCACGTCGGCGGCCCGTTCCAGGTCCAGCGCGCCGATGATCTCGACCTGGTCGTGCTCGGGCAGCTCCTCCAGCACGTCGGCCAGCCGCTCGTCGTCGAGCGCGGCGGCCACCGCGGCCCGCCGCTCGTCGGACAGGTCCTGCAGCACGTTGGCCAGGTCGGCCGCGCGCATCTTGTCCAGCACGGCGAGCAGGGACTCGGTGCCCTGCGCGTCCGGCTCGCCGATCAGGCCGGACACCTCGTCCCAGTCGAGCTGGTGCAGGTGGCCACGCCGGCTCAGCCGGCCCGTGTGCTCCCGCGCCGCGACCCGGGTCAGCGACCAGGCACCCGTCCGGTCGGGCTCCATGGCCACGTCGACGACCGTGGCCTGCCGGTCCGTCGCGCTGATCGTCACGCGGCGGTCCAGCAGCTCCTCGAGTACGAGGAGTTCGCCGGGTCGTTTCCCGAAGCGGCGCAGGTTGAGGGTGCCCGTACCCAGCACCACGGCCGCGGGATCGATCGACACGACGCGGCCCATCGGCAGGAAGATCCGCCTCCGCATCGGCATCTCGGCGACCAGCCCCACCACCGTCGGGGGCTGGTCGGCCAGTCCCGGGCGCGCGACCGCGTCCCGGACCCGCCCGACCTGGTCGCCGTTGGGGTCGAAGACGGCGAGGCCAGCGAGCCGGGCGACGTACACCCTGGTCGCCGTCGTCACGGTGTTCAGCGTAATAGGGTGGTGGATCGTGAAGACCTTGGCGTACGAGATCGTGGACGTATTCACCGATCGGCCGTTCACCGGCAACCCTCTGGCGGTCGTTCTCGGGGCGGATGGCCTGGCCAAGGACCAGATGCAGGCACTCGCCCGCGAGTTCAACCTCTCCGAGACGGTCTTCATCCTGCCGTCGACCGCGGGCGCGACGTACCGGGCCAGGATCTTCACGCCCGTCGAGGAGCTTCCGTTCGCCGGGCACCCCAGCGTGGGGGCGGCGGTCACGATCACCCGCCTCGGGCTCGCGGCGGTCGGCCCCGTCGTCCAGGAGTGCGGCGCGGGGCTCCTGCCCATCGAGGTGTACGGGGACGGCCGCGCGACGTTGACCGGGGGCCAGCCGACCGTCGGCGGCGAGATCGACCCCGGTCCGCTGCTGGCCTCGGTCGGACTGTCCACTGAGGACTACGCCGGACCCGCACCGCGGCTCGCCGGCTGCGGGCTGGAGTGGACGTACCTGCCGGTGCGGCCGGAGGCCGTCGCGCGGGCGGCGATCGACGCGTCGGCGGCCCGGGCCCACGGCGTGGGCGGGGTCAGCGTGTTCGCGTGGGACTCCGGGGCGTCGACCGCGCACGCGCGGGTCTTCGTGCCGGGGCTCGGCGTACCCGAGGATCCGGCGACCGGTTCGGCGGCGCTGGGCCTGGGTGTGTGGCTGGTGGCGTCCGGCCTGGTGCCCGGCGAGGGCGAGTCGGCGTACACGATCAAGCAGGGCGCGGAGCTGCATCGACCGTCCACATTAGACTGTACGGTGACCGCCGGGTCGGGCGTCGCGGTCAGGGCGACGGTCAGCGGCCACGTCGTACCCGTCGCCAAGGGCGAGATCGCGGTCCCGCCGTTCGTCGGCTGAGTCAGCGCGGCGAGCGCCGGACCCGGTGGAGCTTGAACGGCTTGCGGGTCCGGTTCGTGGCCGGCGTCGGTACGGGCGCCGCCGCCTGCCCGTCGTCCGGCAGCGCCCCGCCAGTCAGGATCGGCCCGCCGGAGGGCGCCAGGCGGGAGATGGCGCACCCGGCCGCCCACCGCGCGACGACCGCCTCGGCGGTACCGGTCGCGTTGAGCCGCTTCGCGGCCAGCTGCGGCGCGACGGTGTCCCATTCGTCGGTCCCCGGCCACACCCGGGTGACCGTCACCGGCCAGGTGACGATGCGGCCGCCGTGGTCGCCCCGGGCGGTGACGAGCGCCTCGGCCGCCCCCGCGAGCCCGGGTGCGGGCTGCTCGTCGGGACCGCTGATTACGTAGAGCGCGTCGTCGACGCCGAGGCACCACACGCCGTACGCCGGTGCCTCGCCCACGGTCAGCCACGCGATCGCGGTCTTGCGCTGCACCTCACCGACGAGCTCGCTCATGCCCGACACTCTAATGTCTGGGCTCGCTCCGCTCGCCCGGCGGTGCCGCCTCTGCCCGGGCATTGCGTCCTGCGCCCGACGACGCCTTCGGCGCGTCGGTGCTCGGCCGCGCAGCCCGGCGGCGGCACCGCGGGGTCAGGTGGCGGTGCGGGGGGCGCGGTTGTGGAACTCGATCGTCGTGTAGCGCGCGGCGCGCAGCCCGACCGGCCAGCCGTTCTCGGGCCAGCCGCCCTTGACCAGCAGTGCGGTCAGGAACGCCTCGGGGTCGTTGAGCTTGTGCCAGACCACGGGCAGGAACGTGGCCCGGCGCTGGCCGTCCTCGATGAGCAGCCCGTCGAGCCCGGGGCGCAGCGCGGCGATCAGCTCGGCGCGGCTGCCGGCCGGTACGGGTTCGTGGGCGCTCAGCACGGACACGGCGATATCCAGCCAGGGCCAGTCCTCCGGGGTCACCGGCGGCATGCGCGGATCGGCGAGGGCGCGTACGGCGTTGCGCGTGACGTCCGCGTAGAGCGGCCGGACCGCGTCGAGCGTGCCGATGCACCCGCGCAGCGCACCGGTCGTCTCCAGGGTCACGAACGAGGCGCCGGCAATGCACAGGGCCGCGTGGAGGGGAGGCACGCTCAACCGCGTACCCCCGAAAAGATGATCTTGAATGGCCGTGACGGCGAGCGCGGTCAAGGCCACGCCCTCGGTGGGCGTCAGGCCCATGCGGCTCAGCGTACTGCGAACGTGCGGGCCACCGTGAGAGTTGTGTGAGGATACGTCGACATGCGCCCGCGACCGTTCCTGGCCGATCCGCTGACCAGCGGCGCGCTGGTGGTCGCGATCTGTGCGGTCTCGTCCTCCGGCCCGCTGCTGCTGTACGCGAGTGCGTCCGCGCTCGCGATCGTCTTCTGGCGCAACGCCTTCGCGGTCGGCGTGCTCACCCCGGCCGTCCTGGTCCGCCGGCGCGCCGAACTCGTCAGGCTCGACCGGCGTACCGCTCTCTGGTGTGCGGTCGCCGGCGTACCGCTCGCCGTGCACTTCGCCACCTGGGCGCCGAGCGTCAAGCTGACGACGGTCGCGGCGGCCACCGCGCTCGGCGCGACGCAGCCGGTGTGGCAGGGGCTGATCGCCAAGGCGCAGGGCCGGACGCTGCGTACGGCCACCTGGATGGGGATCGGCGTCGCCGTCCTCGGGGCCGTACTTGCCACCGGCGCCGACGTCGCCGCCTCCAGCCGTGCGGTCGCCGGGGACCTGCTCGCGCTGGGCGGTGGGGCGGCCATCGCCGTCTACACGGCCCTCGGCGAGCGGGCCCGCGTGACGACGAGCACGACGGTGTACACCACGCTCTGCTACGCGGTCTGCGGCCTGCTGCTGGGTACGCTGTGCGTCCTCGCGGGCGTACCGCTCGGGGGCTTCGACGCGCGTACCTGGCTCGCGATCGTCGCGGTGACGGTGGGACCGCAGTTGCTGGGCCACTCGCTGTTCAACTACGCGTTGAAGCGGGTCTCGGCGACCACGATCAGCGTCCTGCTGCTCCTCGAGGTGCCGGGTGCCGCGCTGATCGCCTGGGCCTGGCTCGGGCAGACGCCGCGGCTGTCCTCCCTGCCGGGCCTCGCCCTGCTCGTCGTCGGGGTGCTCGTCGTGGTGCTCGGTGGCGTACCGGGGCGGGCCGTCCCCCGCGCCGGACTCGAGCCGCCGGACCGCATCGGGCTCGTCAACCGGCTAGACCGGTAGCCACGAGGCTCGCCTCCCACAGGCGCGCCGCCAGCTCGGGGTCACGGGCCCGCTGCCACGGCCGCCGTACGCGTCTGTCCACATAGTACGCACCGTTGACGATACGGTCGGCGGGCTCGTCGGCCAGCCAGATCAGCGTCTCGGCCCCCTTCTGCGGCGTACGGAGGAACGGCCCCACGCGGTAGTACCAGGCGATGAGCGGGGTGTCGTGCCCGTAGCGCGTGCGCACGACCCCCGGGTGATAGGACGTGGACAGGACGTCCGGCCACCGTCGCGCCGACTCGGCGGCGAACAGGATGTTGGCCTGCTTGCTCGACCCGTACACGAACAGCGGGACGTAGGTCTGTTTCGCGCTCGACAGGTCGTCCGGATCCAGCCGGCCCTGCTGGTGACCCCGCGACGCGGTCGTGATGACACGGGTCACCTTGTCGCGCAACAGGTTCGTCAGGAGGAACGGCGCGAGGTGGTTGGCCTGCATGGTCAGTTCGAAACCGTCCACTGTGGTCACCCGCCGCGGGAACAGGGCACCCGCGTTGTTCGCCAGGACATCGATTTTCGGGTACGCGTCGCGCAGCTCGGCGGCGAGCTGGCGCACCTCGTCGAGCACCGCGAAGTCGGCGCGGAACCCGGTCGGCTCCGGGGCACCGGGCGGGGCGGCTTCGCGTACCCGTGAAAGAGCACTGTCGAGACGGGCCGGATCGCGCCCGACCACGGCGACCCGGTCGCCCGCCCGCGCGAATGCCTCGGCGGCGGCGAGCCCGATGCCGGAGGTGGCGCCGGTCACCACCACGACACGGGTGGCATTTTCCACAGGCAGATTCTCCTCGACCACGGCGCGAGGCTACCGTTCAGTGCATGGGTGCTGCTGGCCGTCCCCGCCGTTCCTGCCTCGCCGTGCCGGGTTCCAGCGTGAAGATGCTGGACAAGGCCCAGGGCCTGGCGAGCGATCAGGTGTTCCTCGACCTCGAGGACGCCGTGGCACCGCTGGCGAAGCCGGAGGCCCGCAAGAACATCGTCGCCGCGCTCACGACCGGCGACTGGGGCGGGCGGGTACGGGCCGTCCGCGTCAACGACCTCACGACGCCGTGGACCTACCGGGACGTGATCGAGGTCGTCGAGGGCGCCGGGGGCGAGCTCGACTGCATCATGCTGCCGAAGGTCCAGTCGGCCGCCCACGTGCAGTGGCTCGACCTCACGCTGACCCAGCTGGAGCGGGCGCTCGGGCTGCCCGTCGGCGGGATCGGCATCGAGGCGCAGATCGAGAACGCGGCCGGCCTCGTCAACGTGGACGCGATCGCGGCCGCCTCGCCCCGCGTGGAGACGATCATCTTCGGCCCGGCCGACTTCATGGCCTCGCTGAACATGAAGTCGCTCGTGGTCGGCGCGCTGCACCCCGACTACCCGGGTGACCCGTTCCACTACGTGCTCATGCGGATTCTCATGGCTGCCCGCATGTACGACAAGCAGGCGATCGACGGGCCGTACCTGCAGATCAAGGACGTCGACGGGTTCCGTGAGGTGGCCAAGCGCAGCGCCGCGCTGGGCTTTGACGGCAAATGGGTGCTGCACCCCGGCCAGATCGACGCGGCCAACGAGGTGTATTCGCCGTCGCAGTCGGACTATGACCACGCCGAACTCATCCTCGACGCGTACGAGTACTACACCTCCGAGGCGGGAGGCAAATTGGGCGCGGTCATGCTCGGCGACGAGATGATCGACGAGGCCTCGCGCAAGATGGCGCTCGTCGTCTCCGCTAAGGGCCGGGCCGCCGGCATGGCACGCACGAGCGCCTTTACGCCACCGTCAGCGTGAACTGCGCCGTGTGGACGACGCCTGCCACCTGGTAGTCGAAGAACATCCGGTAGGTGCCCGGGCTCGGCGCGGCGAACCAGAACTTCACCGCACCGCCGGAGAGCTGGGTTTCCGGGTGCACATGGACATAGCCGAGGTCGCCCTGCCGCAGCACCACGAGATGGCCGAAGGCGCCGAGGTATGGCTCCAGCTGCACGTTGGGTACCCGAAAGAGCAGAGGTGACGTCGCCCCGACCACCGGCGTGCCTTCGTAGGTGACCGTTTGACCGTCCACAGTGGACTC
>Ga0114129_10005111_pt1 | contig 18463 bp, 13 predicted proteins | sample RhiMetdeltSRZDD1_FD_80071 | JGI IMG/M metagenome (GOLD analysis project Ga0114129, IMG submission 80071) | Populus rhizosphere microbial communities from Tennessee, USA - Rhizosphere MetaG P. deltoides SRZDD1 (version 2) (version 2) | ecosystem: Host-associated > Plants > Roots > Rhizosphere >...
CGGGTCAAAAGCGTGTGATTGTTGTCATTAGCGGTGGGTTAGATCGGGGAAGCAAAGCGACTTTCGAGAACACGCTGGCCTCGCTCCAATCAGAGAACATCACTGTCTATGCAGTTCAGGCCGTGGATCGAACACGCGGCGCCATTCGCCGAGATGTGCCGAAACCAAAAGTGGTGATCGATAAGTTGGTTGAAGGAACTGGGGGGCAGATATTCTCGATTGACCAACCTCAGGAAGCCGCGAAATCTATCTGCGACGAACTACGGAAGAACCGCTACGTGCTTTCGTACATTCCATCAAGTGCTCCGTTCGGACAAGCCCGCAGCCTACTCGTTGTAGGAAACGAGGGGATCACCGTTCGCGCGAAATCAATGCAACAACCAAACTAAAACCTATCCACAGATTACACAGACTAGGTACTAATACAGTTAAGTTGCGTGGTTAGGCTGCCCTAGTCCAAGGTGTAGGAGCTGAAAGACTCAACTTAACTGTCTTAGCACCTAATCTGTGTAATCTGTGGATAGGATTTTATTTTCGTCGCGAGTAGATCCAGAACAATCCGCCCATGATTAGCAACACGAGCGTCTCCATGAAAATGAAGAAACGGAGATTGAAGGCTCGGTCCTCGTCGTGTGAATCCGAGAATGCCACCCAGGTGCCAATAATCAGCCCTCCCAGCACCCAAACTAGTTGCCGCTTTTTATCCCACACGGCGGATCGAAAATATTATCTGAACCAGTGACAGATCAGCGACGATTTGTCTTGCCTCTGCCTCAACAAACACCACTCTCTGACTTTCCACGGAAACCCAACACAAAAGAAATGGTGCGCCCCATAAGCGTCACCGAAAATACCACGCGATTATTCGATGATTCCGAGCCGCGTCTTACGCGCGAAGACTAAGGCTAGAAGGTGGGCAGTGCCCGGACTGCAAGAATCGGTTTGTTGTTATTGCTCCTTGAGTAGACCGGACAACCAATGCATCACGTTTAGCGCATACTGCTTGTTATCCGTGCCAGGGACGTTCATTCCCATCTTGTACTTTTCCGGACCAGCAATCTGCGCCGATAACATAGCAGCCTCACCCTGAACCACAACCCGCCCTTTGCCAAACTTGAACGCCAACGCCTGTGCTCGACCGGCCGCTGATATGGAAGTCGTGGCGTCGCGATCCGGAGTGTCTTTCGCGGTATCCGATAACTTCAGGATGGCGTAACTATCCTTCGGTCCGGTTAGCGACTGGCCAGTGAAACTCATCACCTTGTTCACCTTTTCCGAGTCACCCCGACCATCTGTAATCGGGTGTTGAAGCAGCAGTTTGTTTTCGCGCGAGAAGATAATGAACGAGGGATTGCCTTCAGCAGAGTTAGATTCGTCGTACGTAAATCCTTTACTCATCTCGACGCCAAAACGCTTGGCCAGGATCTCAGCCGCGCCACCAAAGGGCGCGTGATCGGCGATTAGCAACAGTGACCCGCCACCGCGCACCCAATCGTGTACAGCGTCGCACTCCGCTTCGGTAAATGCTGGATTGGCAGCGCCATCCTCATCCATGTCTTCGCTGCCGAGCGCATTGGCAATAACAAGCACTTTGAAACTTTCCAGAGATGACTTACTGAACGATTGCCGGTTTCGTACAACTCGATACCCATCGTTCAAAAGCAACGTAACGAATGGCTTGTACCTTCCATCCATCGTGTGGAAATTGTTGTGTGCTTCGTCGAACAGCACGCGCGGACTACTTTTGGAATAGGCTGGATTCGCAACGGTTGGATTAAATTCCGGATCGGCCATCTGTTGGGCCTGAACCGTGGTGACTACAAAAAGAACCAGCGCGGCAAATAGAAATCGAGGCTTTAACACGGTCTTCATTATTCAGTTAAGCCGGAGAACTACTACTAAAGAGCGACGTATCTGCCGGCTTTTCGTTTTATCGCGGCCGCAGTTTAGATAATCGCTCCGCCGAACGATTAAGTGTTTCGTCTTTCTTGCAGAAACAGAATCTGACTTGCCGGGCACCGCGCTCGGGGACACTGTAGAAGCTCGAACCTGGCACACACGCTACACCGATTTCACGTATCAAATGCCGCGTGAACTCGACGTCATCATTGAAACCAAAACCAGAGATGTCGGTCATTATGTAGTACGCGCCGTCAGGGACGAACGTCTTAAAACCTGCTTGTTCCAAAACCGGCAAAAGCAGATCACGTCGCTCCTGATATTCACGTTGTAACCGATCGTAGTACTCTGGCGGCAAAGACAAAGCGTAGGCTCCTGCGGCCTGCAACGGGGCCGCAGCACCAACAGTTAGAAAGTCATGGACCTTTCGAATGCCGCTCGTGATCACAGGTGAAGCTATGCAATAGCCGACGCGCCAACCCGTCACCGAATAGGTTTTCGACATCGAATTGACAATTACCGTACGCTCACGCATCCCGTCGATCTGCGCCATGGAGATATGTCCGATCTCAGCACCAGCCCGAGGATAAAGAATGTGCTCGTAGATTTCGTCGGTGAAGCAAAGCGCGTCGAACTCCTTGCACAGTCCGGCAATGAATTCCATCTCTGCGCGTGTGAAAACTTTGCCTGTCGGGTTATTGGGATTACAAACAATGATTGCCTTCGTCTTCTGGTTGAAGGCCGATCGCAACTCCTGTGGATCGAACTTCCAATCTGGAGCACGAAGCGGAACGTAACGGGGTCGAGCGTCGGAAAGAATCGCGTCGGGTGCGTAGTTCTCGTAGAACGGTTCGAAGACGATGACTTCATCACCCGGATCGACAGTAGCCATCATGGCCGCAATCATTCCCTCGGTTGAGCCACACGTGACAGTAATCTCTGTTTCCGGATCGATCTCCAAACCGAGATACCACTTAGTCTTGCGCGCAATTGCGTCGCGGAAATCTTTTGAACCCCAGGTGATGGCGTACTGATTGATGTCGGCGTCAATTGCCTCCATCGCTCGACGCTTGATGTCGTCAGGCGCTGCAAAGTCTGGAAAGCCTTGCGACAGATTAACCGCGCCATACTTCAAGGCCTCGCGCGTCATTTCTCGAATTACTGATTCGGTAAATGAGCTGGCCTTTTTGGAAACGTGGCGCTTGGTTGAAAGCGAAGGTGTTGTCATTTCGTGACGCGCCGTATGCTCTCACACGACTCGGATGCCTGTCCAACCAACTCTTTTTCTTTACGGAATGATTTGTTCACCGGCGGCTTCTCGTTTCAGCTGAGTGATAATTGAGCGGATTGCTGCAGCGTAGCTTCCGTTCGGCGCAAGTTGCAGATACTTCTCGTAGGCCGCGACTGCCTCTTTTGGCTTCTGCACCTTCTCATAAGCCGCACCGAGCATCTGGTAAATAACGGGTTCACTGTCGGAGAGCTGTTCGATTGCTTTGTTCAGTTCAACCACCGCCTGGTCGTAATCACCGTTATCTTCGTATACGCGGGCCAAGCCGACGTGCGCTTCAGGTTGGAACCCGCCAGCTTCCCGGATCGCCCTTCGATAGGCGCGAATCGCTTCGTTATTGAGCGCCTGCTCACGAAAGATCCGACCATCAACAGCCGAAGCCTCAGGATAGATTGGCTTTAGTTTACGCGCTGCGTCGATCTCGTCGTGCGCTTTATCAAACTGGTTCATATCCAGATAAAGACGAGCAAGGCCTACATGCGCTGCGGGAATCGCGGGTCTAAGCTTGAGGGCCTGCTGATAAAGCTCGACAGCCTTTTCCCTATCTTTGTCTTCGCGTGCTTTCTCGCGAGCAGTCTCAGCTTGCTGAAATAGGAGCTCCGCGTGATCGGTTGTAGGTAGCAGCTTGATTGCTATTGTCCGGCGACCCGGAAGCACTGCGACAGTAGATTCCTTAAAGCCTTGCGCGCGAACACGAATGGTGTGTCGTTTGTTAGAAAATGGACTGATAACGAGTTTGCCCGAGGCGTCTGCTGTCCCTCGGCGAATTTCGTCAACCCAAACCATCGCGTTTGGTTCGGTCGTAATCGTGAGCGTTGTTGCAGGAGTTGTTCGGGGCTGTTGTGAACGGATTTCGTAAGACTGGAAAAGCGTGATTACCAAAGACGCAAAGAATAGAGTTCGATGGAATCTGACAAGGCACATCTGGCCCATCCTTGTAAACGTTACATCGGTAATCTACTCCTCGGCTTCACCGGGAGCTACCCTCCGCCTTCGCACGTTCGGATTTGATTGTTCAGTTGGGGTTGCGCCCGGTGTTGGCGTTGGTCCGGAAACAGGGCGCGCTCCAACCTCAGGCCGGAAGTTCCCTTTGTCGTCGTATAGCCGCAAGTATTGTAGGCGGTTTCTGACGACGCCCTGAATGTAACCGCGCGTCTCTTTCAATGGCACTTCCTCAGCCCACTCGTCAATTTCAAATGGTAGGGAGGTTTTCCACTGAACTACGCGGTTCGGGCCAGCGTTGTACGCAGCGGCTACGTACTCGATACGACCAAACTTATCTATCTGGTCTCGCAGGTACGCCGTGCCGAGTTGGATATTCAACCGGGGCTCGTACAACGATTCGGCTGTTATCTCGCGATCCACACCATATTTCCTGGCGGTGAGTCTGCCTGTCGGTACCAACACTTGCATCAAACCATAAGCGTAAGCGGACGACTTCGCGCGCGAACTGAAGATCGTCTCTTGACGAATTAAACCAGCAACCTGGTAGGGATCGAGATTACGTGCGCGGGACTCCTGCACGATGATGTCCCAGTAAGCGAGGGGATAGAACACATCCCACTCTTCGCGCGTTAATTCTTCAGGCTTCATCTGAGAGTAGTCAGGATAACTGCGTTTCAGCGTGTTCAGAGCGCGAACGTTATCCTCCTGGAAACGATAGATACGCGCGGTAGCAAGATTCACTTTGGGACTATCGGCTGCGTTTTCTGACGCTTTCCCCAACTCCTTCAATGCCCAATCGTCAAGCCCGATGTTTGAAAGTTGATCCGCTTTTAGTATCTGCGCGTCTTCTTCAGGCCCTGCCGTCTCTTGAGCAACGGTTACGGTTTGCAGATTCGCTACAGCGCGCGCAACCAAAGAGTCAGCGGGAATAGGTTTCGCCGGGACACTTCGCATCGCATCCAAGCGTTGTTTCGCCAGGTAGCCATACCAGTTCGCGTCGTAGCGACCGAGCATCGCTTCATACAAAGCACGCGCTTCAGCAGTTTTTCCGGCCCGCTCCGAATCACGCGCCGCCCAATAGCCGGCGCGACCCCGGTTGTCAGTGTTGCGGTCTGCATAGTACGCGAGATGCTCAGTCAGCATTCGCGACGAGTCTGTGTAGTTCTTTGCCTCGTGTGCTTCCCACGCAAGGTCAAACTGCGCTTGCGCCACTTCGAGGGAACCTGAATAGCCGCTCACCGCGGTGCGGAGAAAGTAATTTGCGTCCGTCGTGTTCTTTGCGTCCTCAGCGATTTGACCTACAGCGACGAACGCACGAGGCGTGAAGTTGCTGTTGGGGAAACTCCGTCTGAGCTCCTCCACGATTGCGCGTGTCTGTTCCCACTGCTTCTGACGAGCGTAAGCCTGCGCCAGATAAAACAGCGCCTCCGCCCTGGTTTCACCAGCGGACGTGGGTATAGCTGTTAGCGCCGAGATGGCTTCGCTGATCTTGCGCGTGTTGTATGCAGCGATGCCGCGTCGTAATTGATTCTGTGGAGTTGCCGTTGAAGAAAAGCGGCCGAATGCTTCAGTGAACGCTGCGTATGAATCCGCAAATCGCTTTGCGTTATATAGCTTGTCGGCCCTGGAGAGTGCTTCTTCGATGCTCGCTGCAGAAGTCGAGGAACCAAGTCGCGTGAGTGCTGTGGGTGCCTCGGCGTTGAGTTCGGAGGCGGGGGCGAAGAAATATAGGCGGCGGTACATGCCGAGTGCTTTTGTTTGATCGCCTGTTTGCTCGTAAGCCTTTGCCGAAGCCAACAGCGCTTCAGCATCGTCAACTTTCACAAGATCTCTTAACAACAACGGCACAGCAGCCGACTCGCTGCTCTTATTCATTAATGCTGCAACACGTAAAGCAGCCTCTCGAGCCCGCAACGAACTGGGATAGTCGTTAATCAACTGAAGATAAGTCGCGCGTGCTTCGGCCGCACGACCTGCCTGTTCAAACGCATCTGCCCGCATGAATAAAGCGTAGTCGCTAAGTGCACTTTGATCCCGAATGACCGGCGCGTTTAGAAGGTCAGCAGCACCGGCATAGTCTTTGGCGTTAAGCTTGATTCGTGCCCGGAGCATTCGGGCCAACGCCGCAGCTTTGGTTCGCGGAAACTGCGACTCAATCGCAGCTACGACCTCTTCAGAGGGCAGCACATTGCCCCGCGTCATATTGCGCAGGCTCACAAGCGCATTCTGTTCGGCTGGAGTTTGCTGCCGGGTGAGACAGCTCGCTGACATTAAGAAGGGAAAGGAAGCTCCCGCGACAATCGCCAGGCTAATAACAATCAGAAGTAAACGACGTTTACGCAACTTGCGATTCATCATGCCCCTTGTTAACTGCGGCGCAAGACAACGTCGGTTAGTGTCTCATTACGCGTTCACGGTTGCTCCGGGATAATTCGAGCCGAGCTTCGACACGTCGCCTTCGGCGAGAGTATTAACGAGTTCGCCGTGAAAGTAGTCGTAGCGGGATGCAACTTCAGCGCGTACACGCTTATCGTACATTTCACGCGATCGATCGATATATTCTCGTAGACGATCGTACAGGTCTCCCTGCGAACGTCCTTCGGCGACCTTCTGTTCGTTGTAGAGCTTGATTTCTGAAATAAGGAGTCGCGCAAAACGACGAGCATCATTGTGCAGGCGTCTCTCTTCTTCACTGGCTACTTCGACGGGCAGTTCCTGATCTTGTCCATAGCGTCGCCGCGTTGGCGTCGGAGCGGACGGCTCCGGAGTCGGTTCGGCTGCTTCGGGTTCTAATGTTACGAAACTAGTTTCATCCGCGGTGTGCACAACTTCGTGGGCGACCGGTGGCTCTTCAACGGTTGGTTCTGGTTCAGTTTGAACGTAAGTAGTGCGAAGCGTGTCAGCCATCGGTTCGGTTGATTCCGGCTGAACCTGCTGTTCGTATTCTCTCTCCGGCGTATACGCTGGTGCTGCTGCTGGTGCGGGTTGTTCTTCTCGCTTTGGTGCCGCCTTTGCTACGGACAAAAGTTCTACTGCCATACCTGCAACACCAGCTAATGTTTCGAGGGCTTCCAGGTTGATTGATTCGGAATCGAGGCCGGCTGAGTCTGCGTACAACACTGCCACTGCACGCCTACGCACCGTGAGCGGAATTCCAACGATCCTCTGTGGCGGTTCTTCGCCAAACCGATTCACAAGCATGTGGTCATCGGCGTGTGAGCCTGGACCACCGCTCCATGTCGCTAAGGAGCGCGCGACGTGGCCGATGACAGTGTCAGCGCTGACAGGCAGCGTGATATCCTGAACCGCACGATCGCCGACAGTGCCCTCGAATCCACGAGCTCGCCACCCTGACGCTTGGTCGCCCTTGATCACAAAGAAAGCGACGCGAGGCGCAAACGAAGATGCACGATTGATGAGCGCCTTGAGAATGTCGGCCTGTGATCGTTGCTCAGTGATCTCATCGATAGACGCCTTTATGATGGCCATATCGCTCGACGCTTTTGCTCGCGCCGATTCCGCCGCCGCCAAATCCACCCCGCGCTCGTGAGCAGCACGAAGGGACTCGGCAATCGATGTGGTCAAACTTCCTTCGCTTGGCACGACGGCCTGCCGTTCGAGCAAAGTCGAGAGGGATTCAGTGAACTGGCTCTGAAGTAAAGCGATTTCTTGTCGTACGGCACTTAGCCGGCCCTCGAAGTAATGCTCGATCTCCTGGCGCAAGTTATCTTCCAAATGTTCTTCGGCCACAGGCTGGTCCTCCATCTGTGATTTGTTAAGGCGACCTCAGGTCTTAAAGGTAGGGATTCGAACCCAGGTTTACACGTGAGAGACCAGGGGACATCTAGGGTCTCTGAAGTGATTATGAACGGCCGGTAATCTGCTAGTCAAGAAATCGTTTTTGTGGGTTGCCGGTAGACGGGTTGAAGGCACTGCAAATCCCGCAGGCAAAGAATATCCACGGATTGCACAGATTACACGGATTAGGAGCTAAATCAGCTAAGTTGCTCACTACAATCCGATTGTCTCCTTGTTTTGCCGCTCAACTTAGGCTGACTTAGCTCCCAATCTGTGGACTCGTTCGATATTCTTTGCCCGCGCGATTTCTAGACCGACGCTTTGTTTGATATTTTAAAATGCCGATCCCGGAGCATCGGGCCCCGAATTCACGACAAATGCCTACCATCCTGATAGCCGAAGACTACGACGACAATCGCGAGCTGCTGCGCCTCGTCTTGAGTGCAGCAGGATACGACGTGCGTGAAGCCAGAAACGGAAATGAGTGCGTGAGAGTCGCCAGAGAGAACCCTCCTGACCTCGTCATGGTTGACCTGTCGATGCCGGAGTTGGATGGCTGGGGAGCAGTCCGTGCCCTCAAGTCAGACCCAGTCACAGCAGCAATCCCATGTATTGCTGTAACTGCCCAGGTAGATTCAGACCGGCAACGTGTTCTTCAATTGGGGTTCGACGGATTTGTAGGGAAGCCTTTTAAGACAGACGATCTGCTTTCGACAGTTGAGAGGTTGATCGCAAAACAGATCACGTAATCACTGCTTGTAGATCACGCCATTCTTCATCACGAACCGGACGCGACGCAGAGCTGAGATGTCGCGAGTCGGATCTCCCTCCACAGCGATGATATCCGCGAACAAGCCGGCTTTAACCTGGCCCACCTTGTCAGCGAGGTGCAACACTCGTGCGTCAACCGAAGTAGCGGATCTTAGGACGTCTACAATCGGCATTCCAAAATTCACCATCGCCTCGAGCTCGCGCGCGTTATCGCCGTGCGCAAAGACGCCGACGTCGCTGCCGCTTGCGATTGTGACCCCCGCTTCGAGTGCCGCCTTGAATACGCCGCGCTTACGCTCAATATTCGCGCCCGAAGCTACTGAAAGCGTCGGACACAGCGCGACGCCACGCTCTTTCATGAGGCGAAAAACTTCCGGCGTTCCGCCGTCGCCGTGTTCAACCGTCTCCACTCCTGCCAATATCGCGCGTCGCATTCCCTCAGTTGTGGTTGCGTGTGCTGCAACAGGGACATTTGCACTTTTCGCCGTTTCAACTACCAACTTCAATTCATCCAGCGAAAAGGTCGGAGCGGCGCCCTGTGTGCCCCAACGATAATCAGCGTAGATCTTTATCCAGTCAGCGCCGTGGCCAATTTGATCGCGAACGACTCGGGTAAGGCTATCTACTCCATCTGCTTCCTCGGCGCCCTGTGGTACACGCCATTCCGACGCATAACCTTTCGGACCATAGCTGCCCGTAGCGACAATTGCTCTAGTGACAACGAGCATGCGGGGTCCCGGAATAATCCCCTGTTGCACTGCTTGCTTAAGGCCGACATCTGCGTAGCCGGCTCCCTCTGTTCCCAGATCTCGAATCGTAGTAAAGCCTGCTTGAAGTGTATTTCTAAGATGGTTTGTTGCACGAGCAACACGGAGTGCCAGCGACTCATGCGCGACTTGATCATTCCAAACGGTTTCACTGTAGGGATGAAGCAGCACGTGTGAGTGAGCTTCAATCAGGCCGGGCATTAACGTGAGTCCAGGTAGATCAATTACTTTGACACCGGCGGGCATTTGGGCGCCGGTGACTGGACCAGCTGATTCGATCTTCTCGCCACGTACAACGACTACCCAATCTTCATGCAGTTGCGCTGTTGTTCCATCGAAGACGCGGGCTGGCTTGAGCACGTAGACCGTATCAGCCTGAACAGCTTGAGCTGGTGGATTCTGGGATTCGAACGGTAAGGCTAAAGTTACGGACAGGACGAGTAGGAAAACGTATCGCATGGGTTTAGCCTTTCGCAAAGATTTAGCCGCAAATTCTCAGCGCGGGCAGAGCCATGCCTCACAACAGGCGGCGAAGCCGTTCGGAAGCTCGCTAGAAAATAAGAAGTCGCAATCTCTCTTTTATTCAGATCTACGTTTTATCTGTGTGTATCTGCGGCTCCTCTTATTTCTCCGAGACTACAAGGTGCTGGAATCCGGGTGGCAGTGGATAAATAGTATTTCGCTTGAAGCCGGCGTTTTTCATCATCTGGTCCAGCTCGGCAAATGTGTACGCATCGCCTGCGCGCGTCCCCGCTAACATAATCAGCGCGAAAGTGGCTGCATCTGGAGGTGAAATCCGATCATCGTTGGGAACGAACTCCAATGTTGCAGCGCGTCCATCTGGCTTCAAAGCCTTGTGCACTTTCCGCAAAAGCGTTTCGTTCATTGAAGGCTCAAAGTGATGCAGAAAGTTTGTGAGTAACACCAGATCGTAGTCGCCACCAAAGTCAACTTCGAAGGCATCTCCCTCGATGGTCTGATACCGATCCGCGACTCCAGCCTTCTCGGCATTCTCTTTAGCAACCTTAAGAACGTTCGGCCAATCAAGCGCGACAATCTGCGCCTTCGGATTATTCGTGGTAAACGCAATCCCAAACATTCCATGACCGGCAGCGATATCCAGGATCTTCAACGGCTTGTCTGCTTTGGGATCGACGATTTTCGCAATCTGCTGTGAGGGCATCGCCATCATCCCGGCCATGGCGCGGGCAAACTTCACCCAGATCGGATGATCCGGAGACACCATTCCTTCAGCCGAAGTTGCGGTTCCACCCCTCCGGACCGCTTCGGTCAGAGTCGTGAAGCCTTCCATTAGCATAGGTGAAAGCAAGAACTCCGCGGCGCCACCGATGTACGAAGGCGACCGCTTATCAAGAAATACGGCTGAGTCTGGCGTCAGGCTATATGTCTGATCTTTCTTGGTTAAAAACCCCATGATGCAAAGCGTGTCGCACAGAATACGAACTCCGCGTTCGGCAGCATTCACGCGTTTAGCAATGTCCGCGACGGTTTGATTTCCCTCGGCGATCGCAGTGAAAACCTCTAAATCGATCGCTGCCTTCAGTGCTTCGGTATGCTGATGAGCATTGATGGTTTGGAAGAACAGTTGTGGTGATGGTTGCTGGGCGGGAGAACTGGACATAATTGCACCTCTTTTGAATTTTGGTTTTTGAATTTGACTATAGCGGCGCGAATGTTAACTCACTAGGTAGCGCTTGGGTCAAATGCTCAAGAGTGACAACACGAATTATTTGGGTGACCACCCAAGCTCTATCTTGAAATCGTGTAATCCGCTAAATTCCGTCTCGGTTCCTTCTAGCGCTAACGGATTGGCTCACGCAACACGTTCTCTGCCACCATTGCCGCCGCTTGCGCCGCCTGTGGGTGAGTTCGACGTAGTCCTGCGACTTGGATAAGAGCTTCACCTGTTCGTGAAAACATGCGGAAGAGGTCTCCTTCCTCAGCACGCGTTTCGCGAACAATCTGTGACCATGCAGTACCATTGGCCCAATGGACTGCGGCGCCGGCTGCGGAGAAGTTCAACTCCGGCGCCGGCTCAACACCGTACTTCCACTCTTCTGCCGCAACTTTGAATCCGATGTCCTCAAACTTCGCCAGCGAAGTCACAACCTCATCTTCCAGCTCCAACTCGCCATAATCTCGATCCTCGTCCGCCGTCAACGCCGCCATGATTCCGGCCATCTGTTTCGGCTCGAGCGAATTAAACAAACCAGTTTCCAACGCTTCACCGACAAGCAGGGGACGATCGATGTGTAGATCAGCGAGCCAGCGACCACGTTCAGTAACCTTCTCCGCCGCAAAATCCAGATAGCCAAAAACAGAAAGCACGCGGGCGCGGTGCTCAAATGGTTCCCAAACTCGATCACGCAGGACTTCTATCCGCCTCGTCGCTCGTTCGTAATCTTCAGCAGTCTCGCGCAGCTGCCAAAGTAATTCAGTGCATCTCGCTCGTTCGTCGTCGCTCATATCTCGTGGCAGCAAGTTATCGATTGCTTCTTCGATAACATTCAATGCTTCGCCTTCTTCAGCGTGTGAATCGCGCAATCGAGGTTCAGACAAAACCAGTTCTTTCCCGCGCTCACGTACTTCCTCGAACGCTCGCTCGATATCGTCCTCGCGTAGACGATAAACGGGCGAATACACTCGCCCGATTCTTTCGAAAGGAAAACTTGCGCCGCGTCCGTCCTCACGGATACCAGTGACGTTGCCGTCGTGTTTCTCGGTGATCATCACCAGCCGCCGGCCGCTGCGGCCAATTCCGACGATTCGTCCTGGCTTCACCGCCTCATCAACCCAGCGATGAAAAAGCTCCGCGCGAGTTTGTGGCTTGGTCTCTTGAAGACGCGACCGGGCGCTCGTCAATCTTTCGAGACCAAGTACGCTTGAGGTCGAGAGTTGGCACCCGGATTCCTGCAATCTTGTGTTAATCGTCCGTTCGCTCGTTTCGCGCGTTTTCTCGAGCTCATGAATACGCCGTGCGGAATCGCGGTAGGCGAAACTTCGTTCAGCGATCTCACGAACGGCCGCAAAAGATCCGTATGCATCAAGCAGATTGAGCAGCGTGGTGTACGTTGAGCGAAATTGGCTGACGAGCGGATCGGCCGGAGCGGTCAACAACTCAGCTATTTTCTCGGGATCCTGATGCAGGCCCGGGGCAGCTATGACAAATCCTACTTTGTCTTTTCCACGGCGCCCTGCTCTTCCAGTCATTTGTTGTAGTTCTGAAGCACTCAATGAGCGCCATCCACTACTCGAACGTGCATCAGCGCCTGTTAAGACAACTGTACGAGCGGGGAAGTCGACACCGGCAGCGACCGTCGCTGTGGCAAAGATTGCGTCGAGCAATCCCGCACTCATCAATTTTTCGATAACGAGTTTCCAGGCAGGAATGTGACCCGCATGGTGCGACGCGATGCCGCCGCGAACAATTGTGTCCCAGTGACGGTGGTTGCGAACCTCAGGATTGAGTTCGACGAAGGAGCGCATGAAGTCGCGACGCGCCTCGCGTCGTGACTCGCTGGGGTCTCGCCGGGTCAAAGCTGCTTCAGAAGCCGCCTGATCACAACGGCGGCGGGTTGGGAGAAAAACAATCGCCGGTAACAATTTGTATTCCGAGAGGGCTGCCAGCAGTGTGGCTGGCGGCATCTCCGGCATTCGTAGTTTCATGTTCTTAAATGTCCGATGCGCTTCAGCTTTTCGCGACGTGCCACAGATTCAAGTTCTTTTAGAAATGCGTGTCCAATCATCAGCAACATCAATTATTGAAAGCAGGTGAATCTGTGGCACGTCGCGACAAGCTGAAGCGTATCGGACATAAGCTCACCGTCTTCGATATCTATCTCGTTCATCTCTGTTCCTCTCTATCAACTGTGTGATCTCAGGATTCAACTTTCCCTTCTCATTCATTAACTGCAGCAATCGCTTGTCTGGTAGCAAAACCGCCGAGCGCAACGGCACCGGCCGCTTCTGAGGGCCGGGAATCACACCACATCGAACACCTCTTACTTCCTCTATCCATCCTGCAAACTCTACGGCGTTACCAATTGTTGCCGACAACAGCAAAAGGCGAATGCGCGGCGGCGTCAGAATAATCGCCTCTTCCCACACGTGACCCCGTTCCTCATCACCGAGATAATGCGCTTCATCAAGTACGACGAGCTCTGCGTTAACGTCGCTCCCTCCGCGAAGTGAATCAAACAACTGGTTTCGGTAGATCTCAGTCGTGCCGACGATCAGAGCCGCATCAGAATTCTCTTTTCGATCACCAGTGAGTATCCCCACGCGTTCGGGTCCAAACTCGTCAATGAACTCCTGGTATTTGGAATTCGTTAGTGCTTTCAGAGGTGTGGTGTACCAGGCACGCCGGTTTTGCTCGAGTAATCGACGGATTTCTTCGCGGGCAATCCAGGTTTTTCCGCTGCCGGTCGGCGCGGTTACCAGCACGTCTTCGAACTCAAGTGCCGAGAGTGCTTCGAGTTGAAATGGGTCAGGTTTAAAAGGAGACGGTGCGGGAGTACCGATGCCCTCTAGTAGTTTTCGCACCTCAGCAGATTGGAGCCAGGTTTGATGACGCTCCAGCGTGACGTCCGGGCTCTTCCGGACTAGTTGTCCAGCGTGCTTTGGACGGTGTTTGCGGTCACTTTTCCAACTTCGTCCCCCGGGTCGTCTCATGAATCGGTATTCTAACGGTCAGCGGGTGGCCTGCGAAGTGCTAATGCCCGCGGAGAAGGCTACAATTGTTTCACAACGCTTCAGGTCGGAAGTGCGTCTAAACCGCTGTTGCCGATGGCTGAATTATTCGAAAATATTGAGTTAAATCGCGAATCGAGAAAAGGCGTTCTTCTGCGCCTCCTGGCGGGTTCGCTAATCGTCCATATCGCGTTCGTATGGGCAATGATTTACGTGCCAGTCTTGAGAGATACATTCAATATTGCGAGCCTGATTGCTAGTACGACGTTCGTAGAGAAACCATATAACCGGACTGATATCGGAGACGATGTCCGACTCCTGGAGCTCGCGTCACAGAAGTTTCGCTATCCTGATGGTTATTGGGCGATGGACACACCTGCCGCCGAGTTGGCGCGGAATGGTGCCTTTCCTTCCGATCCATTCGCTCCACGAATAATCTCGCGAGCAAGGGATGAGGCACCCGAGCCCAGTCCGTCACCAAGCCCGACGGTTAGTCCGTCGCCAGTTCCGAGTCCCAGTGCGTCGGTAGTGGCTGTTAACCCGGAGCAGTCGACCAATGCAAACAAAAATCCGGCGGACTTGACACCCGATCAAGCGCAGACAGAACTCGATAGAACGGCCAAAGAGAACAATCTCGAACTACCGGATGAAAATCAGATAAACAAACAGGTGCTGAAAGATTTTGCGGCCTACGCAAATGAACTTAAGAAGGCGGGAAAGCTTGATCTCAATAAGCCGTTTGAGATTGTCATCGAAGCGGAACTCGATGAAAACGGTAAGCTCAAGAATCCTCGGTTCACCAAGAAAGCCGGAGATCCTAATCTGATTGATCTTTTTGGCAGGTTTGTTTCTGCCCTGAACGACAGCGGATTCCTGATCTACTTAAAACCCATCAACCGAGACAATCCCGGAGCGACGGTAGTGTTTACGATTAAGCAGGGCGAGAGTGAAGTGCTCGCATCAGTGGAGTCGGAAGTGTCTTCGTCTGACAGCGCTCGCGTGCTGGCAAAAGCGTTGAATGCGGCACTCGTCTTTGGCGCTGGGTCACGAGCTGGAAAAGATGAAGCAGTTATAATGAGGAATACTAACGCCACCCCAGATGGGAAAAAGATTGTTGTGAACTTCTCAATGCCCCGACAAAATCTCGTTGATTTAATCAAGAAGAGTTTAGAACCGGGCGTTTGACGACCTGCTTGCCTCTCTCACGGGCACTCATCTAGAATTCAAGCTTGCCGACACTGATCACAATTAACTTAATCGCTGCAATGCAGCATCCAAACAGTTATTAGCTATGAGTTTCGATAAATTATTAACCCGCGTATTTGGCAGTAGTAATCAACGATATCTGAAATCAATTCAGCCGATCGTCGACAAGATCAATTCTCTCGAATCTTCAGTTAAGGCGTTATCAGACGAACAACTGCGCGCCCGGACGGCAGAATTCAAAGAACGCGTTCAGCAAGCAGTTGCTGACGCGGAGGACCCGCAGCAGCGAAAGATCCGCGAAAAGGCTGCGTTGGACGAGATTCTTCCGGAGGCTTTCGCGATAGTGCGCGAGGCGAGCGTGCGCACCACCAGTATGCGGCACTTCGATGTACAGCTAATCGGTGGAATTGTTTTGCACGAAGGCAAGATCGCAGAGATGCGAACCGGCGAAGGTAAGACACTTGTCGCAACGCTGCCATCGTATCTGAATGCTTTGACAGGCCGCGGCGGCGTTCACGTTGTGACTGTGAACGATTACCTTGCCTCACGCGACGCTGAATGGATGGGACAAATCCATCGCTTCCTGGGACTCGAAGTTGGCTGCATTCAAAACGACATGGACGACTTCGAGAGGCAAGCTGCATACGCCGCTGACATTACTTATGGGACCAACAACGAGTTTGGCTTTGACTACCTACGCGACAACATGAAGTTTGATTTGGCTACGTGCGTACAGCGTGGCCATTACTTCGCGATCGTTGACGAGGTAGATTCAATCCTGATTGACGAAGCTCGTACTCCGTTGATCATCTCCGGACCGTCTGACGAAGCGACCGATAAGTACAAGAATGCCGACGCCATCATTCCGCATCTGAAAAAAGGCGAAGACATCGACGGTAAGAAAACCGGTGAGTACGTGGTCGATGAAAAGGCTCACACCGCCGTGCTCACCGAAGAAGGCGTTGACAAAGCGGAAAGGCTCCTGGGTGTTGGTAACCTCTACGATCCATCGAACATGGAACTTCTCCACTGTGTCGAGCAGGCACTCAAAGCACACACTCTATACAAGCTCGACCATCAGTACGTTGTGCAAGATGGCGAGGTAATCATCGTCGACGATTTTACTGGTCGTCTGATGAAGGGACGTCGCTGGTCTGATGGGTTACACCAGGCCGTGGAAGCAAAAGAAGGCGTCGAGATCGAGAAAGAGAATCAGACGCTGGCGACGATCACGCTTCAAAACTATTTCCGGTTGTACGAGAAGCTGTCGGGCATGACGGGTACGGCGGAAACTGAGGCCGCGGAATTTGCTTCAACTTATAAGCTCGACGTTATCGTCATCCCAACTCACATGCCTATGATTCGGACCGACTTTTCCGACGTGATTTATCGGACGTTGCCAGAAAAGTGGGATGCAGTAATTGATGAGATCAAGGAGTGCTACACAAAGGGTCAACCGGCACTAGTGGGAACCGTGTCGGTCGAGAATTCAGAGTTAATTTCTCGCCGCCTGATGAAGGAGTCAGTTCCTCACAACGTGCTGAACGCGAAGTATCACGAGCGGGAAGCAGAGATTGTCGCCCAGGCGGGACGAAAAGGTTCTGTGACGATCGCCACGAACATGGCTGGTCGCGGTACAGATATTCTGCTTGGAGGAAACCCGGACTTCATGGCGCGCGAGTTCCTCAAGAAGGATGAAGTCGATCCTGAAGAGGCGACCGAAGAGCAATGGCAGGTCGCATACAATCAAGCGAGGCGGATTGTAGAGGCAGAACACAAAGAGGTTGTCGAACTAGGCGGCTTGCATATCGTCGGCACAGAGCGACACGAATCAAGACGTATTGATAATCAGCTACGTGGTCGCTCTGGTCGTCAGGGCGACCCAGGATCGTCACGTTTCTTCCTTTCTCTTGAAGACGACCTGATGAGGATCTTTGCGGGCGACAAGGTCAAGGCCCTTATGCAGCGCCTTGGCATGGAGAAAGGCGTCGCAATCGAATCAAAGATGGTCTCGAAGCGAATCGCCGCCGCGCAGAAATCAGTTGAAGGCCGTAACTTTGAAGCTCGAAAACACCTGCTTGAATATGACGATGTCATGAACAAGCAGCGGGAGACGATTTATGGGCTGCGGCGACAGCTCATGGAAGAACCGGATCAACGCGAATACCTGATGGGAGATCCGCCGTCATCTGGAGTCGCTTACGATCTACTCTCTGATATTACTAAACAATACCTGAACCCCGACGTCTCTGCGGATGATTGGGACATTGAGAACTACAAGATCCAAATCAAGACCATCTACGACTTTGACGTTGATACTGAAGGGCTGCAATTGCCCAATATGGCGTCGCAGGAAATTGTCGATGCGATTTGGGAACGACTAAAAGTCAAATACAGCCGAAAAGAAGAACAAATTGGTCCTGAGGCGATGCGGACGTATGAGCGCATCATCATGCTGAACATCATCGATGCTCAGTGGAAGGACCACTTGCTTTCGCTGGACCACCTCAAACAAGGTATCGGTCTTGTTGGTTATGGCCAGAAGGATCCTCTGGTTGAGTACAAAAAGCAGAGCTTCGATCTGTTTCAAGAGATGCTCGATCGCATCGACACGAGTACGATTCGCTCGCTCTTCAACCTTCAAGTCGTTGAGGAACAGCCTCCCGAAGCGTTGCGACGGGTCCGGCTGCCGCGCCGTCCGTTGACCTTTACTGGTCCAAACCAGGGCGCCACACCAGCAGGCGAGGAAGAGGGAAAGGTAAAAACGGTCGTTCGAGATCAACCAAAGGTTGGACGCAATGAGCCATGCCCGTGCGGCTCGGGAAAGAAGTACAAGAAATGCCACGGTGCTGTGGCTTAAGGATCGTGGCTCGACTCCCCGACGGCCTGACGTGGCAAGCAGTGCGGGCTGCCAAACAAATTAAGTTTATTCCGGCTGCAGTTAACGCCTGTGTCGATGTTTATGCAGCTGGAATACAACTTCAATCTTTACTGAATCCACCGGTAGACAGCTTCAAGCAGATCCGCTAACTTGAAACCGACTGATTTGTCTTCACTCGGAGACTCTCACCCTGACTAC
>Ga0114129_10005112_pt1 | contig 18461 bp, 20 predicted proteins | sample RhiMetdeltSRZDD1_FD_80071 | JGI IMG/M metagenome (GOLD analysis project Ga0114129, IMG submission 80071) | Populus rhizosphere microbial communities from Tennessee, USA - Rhizosphere MetaG P. deltoides SRZDD1 (version 2) (version 2) | ecosystem: Host-associated > Plants > Roots > Rhizosphere >...
AAGGCGCGGACGAGCATCCCGATCCTGTTCGCGGCGTCGATCGTCATCAACATCGGCATGTGGTTCGAGCGATTCGTGATCATCGTCACGTCGCTGCACCGCGATTTCCTCCCGTCCGCCTGGGGCTACTTCACTCCCACGATCTGGGACATCTCGTGTCTGCTAGGAAGCTTCGGGCTCTTCTTCACGATGTTCTGCCTGTTCGTGCGTTTTCTGCCGATGGTGGCCACTTCCGAGGTCAAGACCGTTCTGCCGCAGGCGGATCCGCACGGGCACGCCGGCGCCGAACGCGAGGTGACGCACCACCGCGCTCCGCTGCCGGGCCGCAGAGCGCCCGAGCCCGCCACCGGGGGCGCCGTCTGATGGCCTTCGATCCGCTTCGCTCGCTCAGGGCAAAACCGCTGCTCACGAACCCGCTCCCGGAGGGGCCCTACTACGGGGTCCTCGCCGAGTTCGCGACGCCGACCGACCTCTATCACGCATGCGAGCGGGTGCGTGACGAAGGCTTCACGCGCTGGGACGCCCACACGCCGTTCCCCGTCCACGGCCTCGAAAAAGCGATGGGAATCCGGCGTTCCCCGCTTCCCTGGATTGTCCTCGCCGCGGGACTGACCGGCGCCGCCGGCGGGTTCGGCCTGCAGTGGTGGGTCCACGCCAGCGCGTATCCTCTGGTGATCAGCGGTAAACCGTACTTCTCCTGGCCTGCGTTCATTCCGATCACGTTTGAACTGGGAGTTCTCTTTGCAGCGTTCGGTGCCGTCTTCGGCATGCTCGGCCTGAACCGGCTCCCGATGCACCACCATCCTCTGTTCAAATCCGAGGTCTTCGAGCGCGTGACCGACGACGCCTTTTTTATCTCGATCGAATCGTGGGATCCCAAGTTCGACGCGTCGGCCACGCGGAAGCTGCTGACGTCGCTGGGCGCACGAAGTGTCGAGCTTCTGGAGTCCTAAATGATCTCGAACGAACAGGCCACGATCCCGCCGGGGCACTCCTGGAACCGCATGCCGGTCATCGGCGCGGCGTGCGCGCTGCTTGGCGTGGTGGGCTGCGCGATTCTCGGGCCGGGGAATCCGAAGCAGTTTTTCTTCTCGTGGCTCATGGCGTACCTGTTCTTTCTGAGCCTGGCCATCGGCGCGCTCTTCTTCACACTGTTCATGTATGCGTGCCAGGGAGGATGGGGGATCGTGGTGCGGCGGATCTGCGAGACCGTTTTCGCGACGATCCCGGTGATGGCGGTCCTCTTCGTCCCGCTGCTCTTCGGCCTGAATGATCTCTACGCCTGGTCCGTCCCGGGCGCGGCAGAACGCGATGCGCTGCTGCGCTGGAAGGCGCCGTTTCTCAACGTGCCGTTCTTCCTGATCCGGGCGGCGATCTACTACGTCTGCTGGTCCTTCATCGCGCTTCTCTATTACCGCCTCTCACGCGGTCAGGACGCGACGGGGGATCCCGCGATCTCCGCGCGCCTGCGGAAGTTCGCCGGCCCTGCCATCATCGTCCTCGCGCTGACCTCGACCTTCGCCTCGATCGACTGGATCGTGTCCCTCACGCCGCACTGGTACTCGACGATGTTCGGCGTCTATTTCTTCGCGGGGTCCTTCATCGGTTTCATCGCGCTGCTCTCGGTCCTCGTGCCGGCGATGCGCGGGGCGGGGCTGCTCGACACGGTGATCACGGCCGAGCATCTGCACGACCTCGGAAAGTTCCTTTTCGCGTTCACGGCGTTCTGGGCCTATATCGGCTTCTCCCAGTTCTTCCTTATTTGGTACGCGAACCTCCCGGAGGAAACGGTTTGGTTCAAGGCGCGGCTCGAGGGGTCCTGGCAGATCGTCTCCCTCCTCCTCATGGCGGGACACTTTGGAGTTCCGTTTTTCTACCTGATGGGGCGCGACGTCAAACGGAAGGGATGGACCCTCGCAGTTGGCGGAATCTGGCTCCTCGCGATGCACTTCGTGGACATCTACTGGCAGGTCATGCCGACGCTCCACCCCGAAGGAGTCAGTCCTTCGGTTCTCGATGTGGCCGCGTTCCTCGCCGTCGGCGGTTGCTCCGTCGCGGCGGCGGGCTGGCTGATGCGACGACAGGCGCTCGTACCGCTACGCGACCCGCGGCTCGCCGAATCGCTCGCGTTCGAGAACGCCTGAGGTCGGACAGCAGTCTCGTCTCAAGAACCATGTCTCGACCAGTTACGTCGAATGCGTTTAGTACGAAGATCGAGATGCATCGCCCGCTGTATTGCGAGTGACGCTGAGTTTCGTGTAGAGTCTGCGCGAGATTGGATTTCTGTGCCCGACTGCCTGCTTTACTGACGGGCTGACGGGTCTGCGACGACGAAAGAGATAGGTGGACGATGACCAAAGAGGCGAACATGCGCGGAAGAGGGAACTGGTTGTGGCTGGCGGCTACGCTCGTCGCGATGTCGTTATGGCCTGGTGTTGCCCTCGCCGCTTCGACCATCACCGGAACCGTCAACTTCGACGGGAAACCCCCAGTGCTCAGGCCGATCGCCATGGACGCCGAGCCCGTCTGTGCCAAGAAGCACGCAGGACACCCCGTACAGCCCGAGATGTTGGTTCTCGGCAACGGCCAGACCATGGGCAACGTCATGGTCTTTGTCTCGAAGGGAGTGCCGGCCGGGAAGACCTATCCCGCTCCCAAGGAGCCAGTGACCGTGGATCAGGAAGGTTGCATGTACATTCCGCATGTGATGGGGATCATGGTTGGCCAGCCCTACAGGATCCTTAACACCGACGGCATCCTCCACAACATCCACACGCTTCCCAAGATCAATCCAGCTTTCAACCGAGGGCAGCCGGCGACGGTCAAGGAGATGACCACCAATTTCCCCAAGGCGGAGTCGATGTTCCAGATCAAGTGCGACGTCCACCCGTGGATGAGCGCCTACATGGGCGTGTTTACCCATCCCTTCTACTCGGTGACGAAGACAGACGGGAAGTTCACGATCTCAGGACTCGACCCTGGGACCTACGAGATCACCGCGTGGCACGAGAGGCTGGGAATGCAGACAGCCATGGTCACCGTCAGCGGCACCGACACGAAAACCCAGAACTTTAAGTTCGCCGTTCCCGCTGCCACGAAATAGCGGGCCACCGAATAGCGAATCGGGAGAACAGCCGCATGAGTGACCCAGGAGGCGTCGTCACCCACCCGTCGCACGTCGCGCACGAAGTCCATCACGAGGAGCTGGGCTTCTGGCGTAAATACGTTTTCTCAACCGATCACAAAGTCATCGGCATCCAGTACGCCGTCACCGGCTTGCTGTTCCTCCTCTTCGGCTTCTCGCTGATGATGCTCATGCGCTGGAATCTCGCCTACCCGGGCGCTGCCTTGCCGTGGCTTGGCGCGATCCTCGGCGATGCGCGCATGCCGGGCGGGACGATGCTCCCCGAGTTCTACAACGAGCTCGGGGCGATGCACGGCACCATCATGGTGTTCCTGGGCGTGGTCCCTCTCGCCGTTGGCGGCTTCGGGAACTTCGTCCTTCCGCTCCAGATTGGAGCGCCGGACATGGCGTTCCCGAAGATCAACATGGTGAGCTACTGGTGCCTCTTTCTCGGCGGCATCACGATGCTCGCCAGCTTCGTCATCCCCGCCGGCGGCGCTGCGCAATCCGGATGGACCTCCTACGTGCCGCTTGCCGACATCGCGGGCACGGGTCAGACGTGGTGGCTCGTCGGGATGGTCTTCTTGATCACCTCGTCGCTGCTCGGAGCGCTCAACTTCATCACGACCACGATCCAGCTCCGCGCCAAAGGGCTGACGTTCATGCGATTCCCGTTTTTCGTGTGGGCGCAGTTCGTCACCGCGTTTCTTCTTCTGTTGGCCTTTCCGCCGCTCGAGGGCGCGGCGGTCATGCAGCTCATGGATCGCGTGGCTGGAACGAGCTTCTTCCTTCCGAGCGGCCTCGTAGTCAGCGGTCAGGCACTCACCAACGCCGGCGGCGGCAATCCGCTCCTCTGGCAGCACCTGTTCTGGTTCTTGGCGCATCCGGAAGTTTACGTGCTGATCCTCCCAGGGATGGGAATCGTGGCGGAGATCATCGCCAACAACACGCGGAAGCCGCTGTGGGGCTATCGCTCGATGGTCTACTCGCTCGTCTTCCTCGGCTTCATGTCGTTCATCGTGTGGGCCCACCACATGTTCATGACCGGCATGGGAACGGCGATGGCGGCGTTCTTCCAGACGACGACGATGATCATCTCGATCCCGTCGGTCGTGATCCTCACCTCCCTGATCATCTCGCTTTGGGGCGGATCCATACGTTTCAATACGCCCATGCTCTTTGCGCTCGCCTTTCTGCCGATGTTCGGCATCGGCGGGCTGACGGGGCTGCCGCTCGGTTTGAACATCACGGACATCCCGCTGCACGATACGTACTACGTCATCGCCCACTTCCACTACGTCGTCGCTCCGGGAACGATCTTCGCCCTCATGGCGGGGATCTATTACTGGTATCCGAAGGCAACCGGGCGGAGGATGAACGAAACGCTCGGCAAGATCCACTTCCTCGGCTCGCTCATCTGCATGAATGTTGTCTTCATGCCGATGTTCATCGTGGGGCTCGCTGGCGTGTCGCGACGCCTGGCCGACGGTGGGGCGAGCTACGACTTTGCGCAGCCGGTCCTTCACTGGAACGTCTGGTCGTCGTGGGGCGCGTGGACCCTCGCGCTCTTCCAGCTTCCCTTCATCTTCAATTTCTTCTGGAGCATCTGGAAGGGCGAGAAGGTCACGGAAAACCCGTGGCAGGCGACGACGATTGAGTGGTCGGCTCCCTCGCCTCCTCCGCACGGCAATTTCCTCGGCGCGCCGGCAGCGTACCGGGGGCCCTATGAGTACAGCGTTCCGGGAGCCCCGAAGGACTTCTGGCCCCAGTACGAGGCCTGATCGAGATGGATATTCCCTACACCGTAGAGGTTCGGCGCGATACCGGTCTGACCAACGGCAAGATCGGCATTTGGCTGTTCCTCGCCTCGGAAGTCATGCTCTTTGGCGCCCTGTTCGCCAGCTACATCCTGATCCGGACCGGGGCGCCAACCTGGCCGCGGGGAGACACGATGCTCGACGTCCCGCTCGCGACGTTGAACACGATCATCCTGATTTCGTCCTCCGTCACGATGGTGATGGCCTGGGCGTCGTTGATGCGCCGCCGCTTCGAGACATTTCGGATCTACATGGGGGGGACGATCCTGCTTGGACTCGGCTTCCTTGTCGTCAAGTACTTCGAATACAGCGCCCATTTCCACGAAGGCGCGTTGCCGCACACCAACAACTTCCTCGCCATCTACTACACGCTGACCGGCCTGCATGGGCTTCACGTGCTGGGCGGAATGGTGGTGAATGCGTATTTCTGGGGTCCGGGCGCCAAGCTGTGGAAGACGAATCCGGTGTGGTTCACCAACCGGGTCGAGAACGCCGGCCTCTTCTGGCACTTTGTCGATCTGGTCTGGATTTTCCTCTTTCCGACGCTATATCTTTTGTAAAGCGGCATCTTCTGCAGGGCAGCATCCATGACGAGTGACCACGCGACGACATCCATGACGGGCGATCACGCAGTCGACATCGACAAACACGTCAGGATCTACATCACCGTCTTCGTCGCGCTGATGGTCCTGACCATCGTTACCGTGACGGTGTCTCGCTTCCATCTTCCCGTGCCGCTGGCCGTGACCGTGGCGCTGATCGTCGCCATCATCAAGGGATCGCTGGTCGCGTGCTACTTCATGCACCTGATCTCTGAAAAGAAGCTGATCTACGCGGTCCTCGCGTTGACCGGGGCCTTCTTCATCGCCCTCATGGTCCTGCCCGTCGTCACCGTCCACGATGGCTTCTGGATTCATTGATGAACCTCCGGTTGGTTCACGCATTCCTGATCCTTCTCTCGGCGATGCTCGCCGTGTTCTTCGGGCTCTGGTCTTTGAACCTGTACGTGCGGGAGAACGGGGGGGGCGTATACCTTTTCGCGGCCGTCGTGGCTTTCGCCACGTCGTTCGGCCTGATCGTCTACGACCGGTGGTTCCTGCGCAAGACGAGGACGCTGCGATGAAAATGACATCGATCCGTCTCGGAATCGTACGGGCTCTCGCGGCGGCGGCCATGGTGATCGGCGGCAGCTCGAGCGCCTTCGCCTGCCCTGTGTGTTTCGGGGCGCTGGAGACCGGGATGATCGACGGCGCGAAGCTCGGCGTCCTGGTGCTGTTAGCCATCACGCTTGCTGTGCAGGGCGCGTTCCTGGGCTTCTTTCTCTATCTCCGCAAACACGCGAAGCGCAACGCCGAAATCGAACTCGACGCCGAATGGTTGGCGCTCCAAGGATCTTCGAGAACATCATGACTGAGTGGATGGGAATGCCGGCGCTCGCCGCGACGCACGGCGCGCAGATCGATAACCTGGTCGGCTGGATTCATGTATTCATGCTGATCCTCTTCGTGGGCTGGGGCGGTTTCTTCCTCTACGCCATCGCTCGTTTCCGCAAATCGCGGAACCCGGTGGCGGACTACAAGGGGGTCACGTCGAAAAACTCCACGTATTCCGAGATCGGCGTGGCCGTGGTGGAAGCCATTCTCCTAATCGGATTCGCAATCCCTCTATGGGCCGCGAGGGTCGATACGGTTCCCCCGGAGAACCAGGCGCTGACCGTGAATCTCACTCCCGAGCAGTTTGCCTGGAACGTCCGCTACGCGGGCCCTGACGGGGTATTTGGCCGGACGGACATCAAACTGATCGACCTCCAATCAAACCCGCTGGGCGTGGATCGGTCCGATCCTGCCGCGAAGGACGACGTGACGACCGTCAATCAGCTCTATCTGCCGGTGAACAAGCCGATCATCGTCAATCTCAGGAGCAAGGACGTCATTCACAGCTTCAACGTGCCCGAGTTTCGCGTGAAGCAGGACGCCATCCCCGGCTTGACGATCCCGATCTGGTTCATCCCGAACGTGACGACCGCTGAGATGCGGCAGCGAACCGGGAATCCGCAGTTCCAGTACGAGATCGCGTGCGCGCAGCTCTGCGGCTTGGGCCATTACCGGATGCGGGGATTCGTCACCGTCCTGAGCGCCGAGGAATTCCAGAAGTGGATGGATGACGAGCAGGCCAAACTCAAGGAGCTAGAAGGGGCGGCAGCGAACCCCTTCGCGCAATAATCCGCGATCACCCGAAGAATTTCGGCGTCGGCATCCGCGCGCGGATCCGCTCGAGCTCCTCGGCGGTGACGCGGCTAATGCCGTTCTTTCGGCAGGAATCCTCGACGGCCCTCACGACCATGCCCCGAACGAACGCAGGGATCTTCTTCATCCGTGCCGCTGCCGCGTCATCCCAGGCGATTGTTGCCGGCGACTGAGCTCCGTACTCGATGAAATTCGGCCGCTGCACGGCTAGAAGGGGAGATCCCGCGAATTTCCCTGGCGTGTGCGTGCACAGCGGATCTTCGGCCATGAGATCGCCGGTCATTCCGTAAGCCCGGGCGCGACAGCCGCCGCACTGGGCGTTCATCTCGCACGCGCCGCATCGCCCTCCGAGCGAGGAACGGCGGCGAATGTCGGTGAATAGCTCCGAGGACGTCCATAGGTCCGTGAGAGCCGCACGTCGAAGGTTCCCGGCGAAGACTGGGAGGTAGGGACAGGGGGTGACATCCCCGTTCGGCCGAATCCCCATGTAGTGCGTTCCTGCCGGACACCCTCCGGCCCCTCCCGAGTAGGTCCTGATCTTGGGATCGATCTCAGCGGCGGCATTCTCCAGAACGGTCTTGATGTAATGCGGGGCGCACTTCGCGTTCACGAGCATCCGGCGGTCGTACTTCCGCTGAATCCGGTAGAGCGAGGCGAGCACTTCGTCGTACTGCGCGGGGGTCATGTCGGACACGAACTGCCCTCGCCCCGTCGGCACCAGAAAGTAGAGGTTCCAGACCTTGGCGGCGAGGCGATCGTGCGCGAAGTCGGCGATCGCGTCGAGCTCGCCGAGATTGTGCGAGCCCGCCGTCGTCTGCACGATGAAGGGCAGTCCGGTCCGGTTGAGGATTTCCGCTCCATCGACGGTGTTTCGCCAGGCGCCGCGCACCATCCTGAAGCGGTCGTGACGATCGGGATCGAGAGCATCGAGGGAGAGCGACAGTCCTCGTGCTCCGGCCTCCGCAAGCCGCCGCGCCACATTCTCCGTGATGCTGACGCCGTTGGTACCGACGACGACCCACAGTCCACGCTCCGCCGCGCGCCGGACGATCTCGAGGATGTCGCGCCGCAATAGCGGCTCGCCGCCCGTCAGGATCGTGAGGCACTCGGGCGCGAAGGCGGCGATGTCGTCGATGACCTTGAAACACTCCTCGGTGCTGAGCTCGCTCCGATCCGCGAAGTTCTCCACGCCGAGCAATCGGGGCCCCCGAGGCGCGTCTTCTGCGCGTTGGGGTGGGAGCGTCGTGCCGCCAGCGTCGAGGTAGCAGTGCTCGCAGGCAAGGTTGCAGCGGTAGGTGAGGTTCCAGGAGACGACGTAGGGTCGGTCGAAGTCCCGCATCACATACCAAAGAACTCGCGGGCGGCCTCGAGGATCTTCTCGTCGACTTCGGAGCACCCGTTGTCCCGCGCGTATCTCTCGATACCCGCTTTCGCCATCGGGCGGACAAACGCGGGAACCTTCGCGAGCCGGGCTTCGGCGGCGGCAGTCCACCGGACCGGAGCCGGTTCGCCAACCTGGCCGCGTTGCGCGTCTTCGGTCGCTGGAATCATCGAGGCGAACGGGCATCCGGCGCCCGCATCCGCTGAAGCTTCGCGGCTCGTCTCTGGACCGATCCGCACGCCGAGAGACTGGACGGCCTGCGTCTCATACGCGTTGGTAAGCATCGCGATCTCGTAGCCACACTCAGGACACGAGTAGACGATGGACAACGAGCCGCGGTCTGGTGGCCCCACGGTTTGCAGCTTCATCGGGCTATCGCAGGGGACGCAGAGGAATTTCATCGGGAAGGCTCCGGTTCAAGGGTGTCGAGAAGTTGCTGCGCAACATGATCCAGGGCACGGCCAACGGGCGTGTTCGCCAGGGCAGCGAGAGGGAACCCCTGATCGCAGTGCCGTGCAAGTTCGGGATCGAACGGGACGGTCCCGAGGCAAGGGATCTTCAAGTCCGCGGGCGTGTTCTGCGCGTCGGCTGAGACGAAAAGCGGCTTGATGGCGTCGCAGTCGCGGCAGTAGTAGCCGCTCATGTTCTCGACGTAACCAAGGAGGCGATTGGGCCCCTTCGACAGAGCGGCTACAGAGCGCGCGACCACGCCGCGTGCCACCTCGGAAGGGATCGTCACGAGCAGGAACGAGGTCCGAGGCCCGAGAAAATCGGCGTACTGGACGGTCCGTTCGGCGCCCGGCGGCAGATCGAACATCAGCAGATCGAGCGCTCCCCATTCGAAGGAAGCAAGGATTTCGCCCAAGAGCGAGAACTCTCTCGTGGCGCGCCACGTGTGGGACTCTCCGCTCGCTGTGCTCTCGAAGTCGAGCGCCTCCGACTCCGCGATGACCGAGCCCATCGAGAAGACCGCGATGCCGTTCTTCGTCCGCGGGAGAGAGACCTTGTGACTGCCAGGAACGAATAGCGCACGCTGGACACCGGCCATGCGCGCTTGTGACGGGCCATTGAAGTCGGCGTCCAGGATCGCAATCCGAAGCCCGCGCGCGCGCAGAGCGCCGGCGAGATGCAGCGTCAACGTGCTCTTGCCGACGCCGCCTTTGCCCGAGCCGACGGCCACGAGGTGACGCACGCCGGCGAGCCCATCAGCGATGCGGCTGCGCTGCTCGGCAACCTGCTCGAGAATTCCGGACCCTCCGTCCCCGACGATGTCGTGGTAGCGCTTCATTTTCGCGGGAGTTTTGTTAGCTTACACCGTCGCAGCCGCCGAGGACGAGTTCGCACCCGGGACCGCGGGTTGCATCAAAATCCAGCAAGGAGCTGAGCATGGATTCGACTGCCATCGTGCTCGCGGTTGTGCTGTTAATCGGTCTGTGGGTTCCTTACTACATCTGGTACATCCGTCGCGGCAAGGCGCACGGACACACCTGGTTCACATGGTGGAAGCCCCGGGGTCACTCCGATATTGGCTCCGACGTTGGTGGGTTCCGACAGACTCGACCCGGCGCGGATGATGCGCGAGGGGCTCGTTACTAGCGCGCACCCGGTGGATGCGCGCGCTTGTGTCTGCTGGAACGCCTTGACGGCGTTCCTCATCAGGCGAACTGCGGCCTAACGTCTGCGGGCCACGCGCGGCGTTCCAGCCGCGGCGCCGCTTGTTGGTCAGTGTGGCTCCAACTACAGTATTTCGCTGTACCCCATGAATACGACCGAAGTGACCCCATCCCTCATGCGTCTGTTTTCAGAGCTTGTCGACGGCACGAGCGGGCACGGCGGCGCATTCATTCTCAATTCCGGCGATGTGGGGCTGCTGCGATCCCTCGACAAGTTATCAGCGGCAGACGCGTCTCGCTCGGTCAATGACGGCGCGACGATTGCGGCGCATGCACAGCATGTCCGGTACGGACTTTCGCTGATGAATCGATGGGCGGCCGAAGGAGGCGATCCGTTCGCGGACGCGAAGTGGGACGCGGCGTGGAAGATATCCAACGTCGACGTCTCCGCATGGAAGGAGATCCGGGACGGCCTGCGTGACGAAGCACATCGCTGGCTCACGGTGCTGGGCTCACCGCGTCACGTGAGTGACGTAGAACTCACCGGGATGCTCGCGAGTATCGCTCACCTTGCCTACCATCTCGGGGCGATCCGTCAGATCACGAAGGGCGGTCGCGGGCCCAGAGAAGGAACGTTTTCGTAGCTCGTAGCAGTTGCTTGTTCACTCTTACCGATGTCCTCGTTCCAAAGAGCTGGATGCTCCTGAATGAATCGCCGCATCATCTCGATGCACCGCGGGTCCTGGACGACGTCGATCGATACCCCGCGCGCACGCAACAGCTCTTCCTCACCACGGAACGTGACGTTCTCACCAATCACGATGCGACGGATACCGTAAAGCAGGATTGCTCCCGAGCACATCGCACAGGGCGACAAGGTCGTATACAAGACGCTGCGCGCGTAGACTGCAGCGGGATGTCGACCGGCGTTCTCCAGGGCGTCCATCTCTCCATGGAGAATTGCGCTACCGTGTTGGACACGTCGGTTGCGGCCACGCCCGATGATCTTGCCTTCGTAGACGAGAACTGAGCCAATCGGAATCCCGCCCTCGCTCAATCCGATCTCAGCTTCGCCAACAGCCGCCTCCAGATACTCGTCCATCTATGTGTCCTTCGTCAGTGCTCAGCGCCAGTACTGCGCTGGTCCCTCAAGGCCGATGGGTTTGCCGCCTAACGCTTCACTTCAGCCGCAGCGGCTCATAATCGCGCCGGCCGCCGACGGCTGCAAACGCTTGCTAGACGGCATAGCCGGAGGCGTCCTGATCCACGAATGGTGAAATCGATCATCGAGACCGCCGCCGCTCTGCGGCTCCCGGACTCGGAGCAATTCTTTCCAGCGTCTTCAGGGCCGATTTCGCTTTCGCCGTGCGCAAGGCCTTCCAATCATCGTCTGCGCGCCGGTGCTTGACATCCGTGAGGTAGGCATACTCAGGCGTGAGCAACCGGTGCTCCTCGGTTTTGGCCTTCATCCACGACTTGGCGAACTCATCGAACGTCGGGGCGTGTCCGCGTGTCCAGAACGCCATCGCCACCACCCGGGCGACGGCCCCGTCCTGGAACCGGCCCGCGGTCAGGTCGCGAAGCAATCGCAAGACTCCTTCGTGCTCCTTTGCGTACCAACGATAGTAGAGACGGTCGCGAGGTCCGAGCCGCGGTGGTGGTTTCTCCTCTCGTACGATCCCCATGGGGATGCGCGAGGCCCGACCGACCTCGCCTGTCGTAAGGTAGCGGCGGAGCCGCGCCAACACGATCGGCTTTCGGTCAGTGTCCTTCGTGGCCCTTATCTTTCCGTTCGAGTACTCGGCAACGATCTTGTACGCAATGCCACGTGGGACGCAGAAACCTCGAATCTCCTCGAGGTTCATATAGTTCAGCTCCTCAAGGAGCCGTGCTTGCTCGCCTTTGGTGAGCTTCGCTAGGAAGTTCGGCATTCGATATCAGTTGAGTCCGCCCAAGGGCCGGCGCTCAGCCGCGGGCGATCATGAGCGCACGCCCGCCGGCTGCAGCGGCAGGTTAGATCGCCGTTCAGATCGACTGGAGCGCTTCGCACCCTCGCAGCCTGATTGAGGTACTCCATCGCGAGGAGCTGGATTCGCCTCGTTGATGGCCTCGGGTGACGCGATCACATCAATGACGCTCCCACTACGTCGGGACCGCAGGTATCGCAACGCTGGGAGGCCGAAGACCATCAGGAACAGCCCCGCATTCCACAGCGAGCTGTCTGACCGTCGACCGAACGCCCCCATGGGTCTTCCATTACTCCAGGCGATCAGTTCCGAAACGAAGTACGCCACGCCGGCGCAGACGATGACCAGGGCGACGCTCCGCAGCGCCCATCGAAACCGACTCGAGTTCGCCAAGCCAAGCGTGCCCAGGAGCAAAGTGCCCACGATGACCCACACGAGAGTGTGACCCCACGGCGCGCGAGGTTCGGCAACAAGCGGGATGATGATCGCGCTGCCGATGGCAACAGGAGCGAGAACCCAGAAGTACCATCGATTCATTGGTTCGAGCTTATGCCGAACGTGCGCTCGCTGCGTAGAGGAGGTGCCCCCCGGCGGGCCTGAAACCGAGTGTCTCCACCAGCTCCTTCGAGATTTCTCCCGGGTGGACCTTCGGGAACCAGAGGCTACTCGTGCCTCCCGCGTGGAGTCGAGAGAGCAACTGCTTCAACCGGGCTCCGCCATCATCGATGAGAGATCGGAGCGATACGATTTCCGTTTTCTCCTCGCCCTTCACGCAAAGAACGTAGGCCTCTATTTGCTCGTCGGACGCGATGGCGAATCCCGCGATCTCGTCCTTCCTTCCCGTCAGAGTCGCGACCGAGCGCTTCCAGCAAACCTGCCGATCCCCGTCTCCAAGAAGTCCATTGGCGGCAAGATCGTCGACCGTGACAGGGATCACCAGCCCTTCGACTGGCGCGTCGTTGCCGCGCTCGCTCATGGCAGGCCCGTCCAGCACATAGTCTGTGAGCATCGCTTCCTGGACATATCCGCTTGCGTTGAACAGCCCGCAGGCAGGCGCGAGAGTCTCCGGCACCTCGGCGACGATTCTCGGGGGGCCTAGAATCGCGAGCTTCGAGCCGAGCGAGGCGAGAAGGTGACGACCATGACCCTGTCGCCGATGATCGGGATGAACCGCAATCTTGTGGATGAGCGTCGCCGAAGGCCGCTTGGCGCCGATCAGGACGCCGATCGGGTCGGAGCCCGAGAAAGCGACCATGCAGCTGCTGCACCAGACCTGAAGGTTGCGGATCGATCGCTTGAACGAGGCCGCCGTTGCCGGCGGCTCCTCGGGAAAGTACGGCGCCCAGCAGCGGTTCACCGCATCGACGAGGAGCCCGATGTCGTCGGTGCGACAGAAGCGGTACGCGCTCACTCCTATTCCTTGAATTCAGTTGTGCTGGTAAACGACGAAGGCCTCATGGCCATCACGGAGAACACGAAGCCAAGAAAAATCTTCGTGATCTTCGTGTTTGTCGCGAAGCGACCTTCGTGGTTGATGACGAACTCAACCGAGATTCGGTTTAGGACGCATCGCGCGCCGTAATCGGGCTCACTTCATTGAGATTTTCCCTCGCCGGAGGCGCTGACGGATTCTTCGGATAGTTCGCGATCATCTCCGCCATCATCTTCTTGCCGAGCTCGATGCCCTCCTCGACGAGCGCCAGGTCGATCGTAGAGGCCGCACGTTCCCGCGCGAGTTCCTCGATCCGCTCCTGCGTCTTGTTGCGCATGAAGCCGGCCGGCACGCGCAGGACGCGTTGCGCGGCATCGGCCGTCCAGTCGAACGTCGAGATCAGCGGATTTTTTTTGTCGTCGCGCGCCACGAGCCGGGCCTCGCCCGCGGCAGCGGCCGCGCCCTCGGGGATGTGCGCGGCACGCGATTCGATCTCGAGCGGCGCTCCCGTCTCCTCCTCGATCACCTGACGGGCGAAGTCGAGCGTGATCGCGTCGAGCCTCATCATGCGTGCGCGCTTTTCGACGCGTGCCTTGACGCGGCGACGCTGATAGGCGTTCTTCATGGTCCAGAGGCCTTTCCTGGCATCTTCGGACCAGCGGAGCTTGCGTCCGTCGTAGGTGGTCTCCTCCTGAAGACCCCCCTCGACCGCGGCGATCTTCTCGATCATCTCCCGCGAGATCACCTCGAAGTCCGTGGCGCCGCAGACGGTGCACCTCACCGGGTCGCTCTGGGTGGCCGTCACGCCGCACGCCCGGCACATCGACACGGGGCCGGACTTCGCACGCTCGAGAGCCACGGCCTCTGCGAGCGCCTTGGTCGCCGCCGAGGCACTCTTCGGCATGAACCGATCCATCGCTTCGTCGATGACGGCGCTCGTGATCACCGAATGCCCCTTCTCGAGCGCCAGGCGAAGGACGCCGGTGCGGGCGATACCTTTCACCTGCTCTGGCACGTGCGTCATCCGCTCCTCTGCTTCGGGCGTCCATCGGACGGTCTCCTCGGCGCGCACGTCGAGCCGCGGCACCTCGAGGCGCGTGGAGAGGAGGACGTCGCAAGACGCGGCACGGAGAATGTTCTCGGCATTGCTCCCCAGGCCCGTCTCTTCCTTCGGGCTGTGGACGCCGATGCGCCCCAGCACAATCAGCCACGGATTCGTCTTGCGCGCGTGGTCGAGGATCTTCTGGAAGGGCTTGCCGTCGAGGAGCGTCTTCTTGATCGCGACGCCGTCCTCGTTCGCCATCCGCTCGCCCACCTCGAGATGCGACTGATAGATCTGCGCGAGCCCGGTGTCGATGATCTCCTCGTGCAGCTGATTCTGCTCCTCGAAGCGGAAGACCTTCGCCGCCTGCTCGGTGAGGACGTTGACGATGCCGTTGAAGACCGAGTAGTGCAGATAGGGGTCGTACACGGCGATCGCTTCGATCTTCTTGTCGAACGTGCGTGCCAGCTCGATCGCGGTCATGAGCGCGCCGAACGACTGCGGGCTGCCGTCGATGCCCACCAGGATCGTGTCGCGCTCAGGCTCGCCAGGTTCGGGTACATGCTTGACCACCCAGACATCGCGATCGGACTGACGAGCGACGCGTTCGCAGACCGAGCCGATTACGCTGTCCCGCGCACGCCCGACTCCTAGGGCGCCGATCACCACCAGGTCGTGCTGGGAGCCGGAGAGATCCTTGAGGATCTCGATGTGGTGCTTCCCGTCCATCATCCGCGGCTCGAATGCGAGCCCCGACTCGCCGCAGAGGCGTGACATGCCATCGAGATAGCTGTCGGAGATGAGTTTGAGACCCATCGTGATGAGGCTGTCGTGGATCTTCCGCTGCCGCTCCAGTTCCACTTCGTCGATGTACTCCTCGGGCAGCGTGTACTCCATCTGCCGGAAGCGATAGTCGTGCAGTTTTGCCGCGTAGACGTGGCAGCCGACCAGCTTCGCGGAGAACGCCTTCCCCAACGCGACGCTGCACGCAACGGCGCGATTGGAGTGGTCCGAGTTATCGACGGGAACGTAGATACTCTTGTACATCTGATCCTCTGGATAGCTTGCGACAGCTCACGCTTTCGTCGCCGACGGTTGCATCTGGCCACCGAGTTCAATGCGCGCGCGCGAGCTGTAGCGCCGCCGCACCCAACCGATGATTAACAGCTCGACGGCGAGGAGCACGACCGCGATCCTAATCATCGGGCCGACGGCCGATGGGACCACTTCTGGCTCGAGGTAGACAGACTCCCAGACCGTGAGACCTCGCCTGTTGCCACGCTCGCGCGAGGCCCCGTCCCACAGCGAGAACGCGACCGGCATGAACTCTCCAGGCGTGAACGGAGCGCCCGCACTTGGACGAATCGGCCGCTTGAAGATGACCGACCATTCACCCTGGTCGTAGCTCGCAACACCGGTGACATCCCCGGTGTCGTTGGGAGCAATGTCGGCGCTTCCCTTGCCGGTGAACTGAAGGGGATTGGAGCCGGCGAGATCAAAAAACCAGAGATCCACTGAGTTCTGACTGTCGCCGAAGATGAAGTAGGGCTTGCGAGCGCCCGTCGGCACCGCCGAAGGAATCTGAATCGAAACTGCGTCGGAGAATTCCGATGCCTGGGCTGGCGCCGGCTGCGCTTCGGCAAAGGGGTCCTGCGGCGCGCCTCCTGCCGGCTGCGCCTGCGCGGCGGCTGGCGCCACTTCCGCGTCGCCAAAGGGGTTCGCCGGCGACGCACCGCTCGCAGTACCGCTTGCGCCCTCAGGTGCGCCAGTGGCCTGCTCCTCCTCCTCCATCGGCACGGGAAGCGACGGCCCGTTCTTTCCTGTTTTCTCCGCGCTTCTGTCGTGCCATCGAACGAGGAAGGCGATCGACTCTGCGTCGTAGATCGCCTGAACGGTCACGGAGGCGGCGGGAGGATGGAAGTTGCGTACGGGCTCCGTTATCTGTCCAATGATCGGTAAGCGCGCGATAGGGGCGGATTCGAAGCTCTTGGTTCCATTCTTCAGATCGATCGGATCCAGAGCGTACTTCGCGACGACGAGATTGGTATAGGCAGGCCCGTCGGTCCCCGAGAGTGACACGATGAAATCGGTGATTGCCCATCGTTGCTCGGGCGTCAGGGCGTCAGCGAACGACGGCATGGGCGTGCCGTTGAACCCTGTGCTCATCGTCCTGAAGATATCCTCGCGGGATGCCCCTCCCCTGAAGGTCCACGGCTGCGAGAGGTCGGCGGGGCGGATTGGACGGTTCAGTTCGTCGGTCAGGGTCGGAGACGAAGGACCGTCGGCCCGACCGAGCGTGCCGTGACATTTGACGCAGCCGTTGTCCACGTAAAGTTTCTTCCCGAGCTCGACCGTTTGGTTCGTCATTGACGGGGCGCTCGGGAGGTCCACCGGCTTGGGAACGCTTTCTTTGTTCGAGAAGTCGGCGGAGAAGGTCGTAATGAAGTAGGCGAGATTATCTACTTGCTGATCGGTAAGTGTTGGCCAGGCGGGCATCGACGTGTAAGGCATGCCGCGTCTGATGACGTTGATCAGGTCCTGATGGGTCGGGAGCGCTCCGTTGGGAGTCGTCCGAACTTTGAACTTGCCGGTCGTGAAGTTACGCGGTTGCGGGAACAGGTGCGGAGTGGCGTACCCTTGCCCATCCCCCTTCTCGCCATGGCACTGCGCACAATTTTGGAGGTAAAGCGCCTTGCCGGACTCCCGCTGCGCCTCAGTTCCGACATCTTGCGCCGTCACGCGCACCGATCCGGTCGTCGCAGCACACAACCAGGCGATCAGGACAGCGAAACACGCGCGAGAACCGATTCGAGAGGTCATTGCGTGGCCGCCTCCTCCCTCGCGCGAGGCCTCGTGCCGGTGTGATCGTAGAGAAAGAGGATCACATCCCAGATCTCGTCTTCCTTGAGGAACTTCTCCCAAGCGGGCATGGCCGTGTCCCACGGCCCGCCTTCCTCGGGAAGCCCCGGGCCGCCCTTCGAAATCCGCCAGAAGAGAAACGTGTCGCGCAACAGCGGAATCGTTTCTGGGAGATTGGTCGGAATCGGGTCCAGCCCGTGGATGAACATGCCGGTACCGGCAAGGTTATCGCCATGGCAGAAGACGCAGTTCCGGTAATAAACCTGGCGCCCGTTCTCCACGTGTTTGCGAAATTCTTCGGGATTCGACTTCTCGAGAGCCCAGTACGGATCCTCTCCCTTGTCGAGATCGATCTTCTTGTCGTGAACCGTGATGTCGGTAGGCGACGCAGGGTGAATCGTCCGCGAGAAGAGGGGAGGCTGAATAGGCGCGCTCATCTGGACGTAGACGTTCGCGGCGGCGAGCGCCGGGATGGCGACGACCGTAGCGGCGAGGAGCGCCGTGTACCGCTTCTCCGTCATGAACCGAACAAGGGGACGAGAGATCTCGTCGCGGCGCTGCTCGCTCGAGGACGCGTACGCCAGGATCGCGATGGAGACGATTCCCGTGTAAATCAAGATGACGGAGCTGGGAATCGGGGCGGTGAATCCGAATCGGAGGAGGATTTGGATCCCCACCCACCAGGCGCAGATCCATGTGAGCAGGTTGGCTCGACGGAAGCGAAGCAGCGCGAAGACAGCGACGACGGCAAGGACGAGCCAAATCTTCATCGTGTCCCTTTCGCCGGGGCGGCCGGAGCCGGCGCGGCCGCAGGGATAGCCGGCGCGGTCGGAGGCGCGCCTGTCGCGGCCGGAGCAGCCGGAGCTGCTCCCGGGGCCGAAGCGGCGGCCGGAGCGGGCGCCGCGCCAGGTGCACCCGGTGCTCCTGGTGCGCCCGGGGGCGTGTAGTAGTGATGAGCCGTCTGGAGCGTGACAGTCGCC
>Ga0114129_10005113_pt1 | contig 18461 bp, 11 predicted proteins | sample RhiMetdeltSRZDD1_FD_80071 | JGI IMG/M metagenome (GOLD analysis project Ga0114129, IMG submission 80071) | Populus rhizosphere microbial communities from Tennessee, USA - Rhizosphere MetaG P. deltoides SRZDD1 (version 2) (version 2) | ecosystem: Host-associated > Plants > Roots > Rhizosphere >...
ATGAAGCTTGTCGCGCTGGTGCTCGCGCTCGCTGCCGTCCCCGCGGCCGCGCAGGACGAGGCCGCCCTCAAGACCTTCTTCGAGGGCAGGCGCGTCGTCGTCAAGATGGACATGCCGGGGACGTCCGACGGCGTGGACGTCCGCGTCGATTCGGCGCGGCCGGTCGACTACCAGCGGTACGGCGATCGCCTCAGGAGCGACGGCATCGCGATTCGCGCCGGCGATGCCGTGCCGGTCACGCTCGTCAAGGTGAAGAAAGATCTGATCGAGTTCCAGCTGGCCGGTGGCGGGTTCGGCACCTTCGGCGACGACACGAGCACCTCGGTGTACATGCCGCACAAGGACAAGACCAGCCGCGAGAAGGAGCTCGAGCGGCTGATCAGGGAGGAGACCGACTCGCGGCGGCGCCGCCGGCTCGAGGACGAGCTCGACGAGCTGCGCGATCGGCGCGAGCGCGAGAACCGGCGCATCGACGCCGAGAAAGCCCGCGCCGAGGATCGCAAACGCGAGCGGATTGCCGAGCAGCGGCTGCGCGGCGGATCGCGCTTCAATCTTCGCTACGCGGACGTCGTCCCGCCCGGGACGCGGCCGGCCGACGTGATGGCCGTGCTCGCCGAGTACGTCGACTTCGACTACCCGGCGTCGCCGCCGCTCGCCGACGTCCGCGACGCGCGAAGCGACGTCCGGCCGGTGAGCGACATGCCGCGCAAGGGGATGGCGCGGAGCGAGGCGGAACGGCTGTACGGCCTGCCGATCGACGTCTCCGAACGCCGCGAGGGATCGGTGACCGTTCAGATTCTCGTGTTCGTCACCGGCGATCAGCGCATCACGGCGGAGTTCGTGGAGGATGTCCTGGTGCGGTATACGATTACGCCGAGGTAGTGCTGGGAACGAACATTGTTGATCTGGTGATCGCTGATTTGGTGATTGATCGGTGATCGGCGATCGTTGATTCAATGCCGATTGTCGATTGCCGATTGCCGATTGCCGGCGTGCGCGTCCAGCGGCTTCGTCGCCGAGCAATCAGCAATCACCAATCACCAATGGATTTCAATCCACAATCCCCAATCCTCAATCAATCACCAGATCACCAGTCGCCAAATCAGCGATGTGCGCGTCCACCTCACTCCCACCGAAACACTCGTGCGGAAATCGCCGTGAAGAGCGCGAAGAACGCCGCCAGCGCGGCGACGTCGGCGACGTGCGCCGACCAGGGATCGCCGGTCCAGATGCCGGTGAGCAGCCGCACCGCGTAGGTGAGCGGCAGCAGGCGCGCGACGGCGTGCAGCGAGGCCGGCAGGGCGTCGAGCGGCACGAACAATCCGGACAGCGCCAGCATCGGATACAGCAGCAGCGCGCCGACCGGCTGCGCGAACCGCGCCGTCGGCACGAGGCTCGCGATCACGAACCCGATCGAGAGGATGCTCAGGGTGCTGAAGAGGAGCGCGGCCGTGTAGCTCGCATACGGCGCGTGGACGTCGACGGGGTAGTAGCGCTGGCCCGCGGCGACCAGCAGCCCGAGCGTGGCCGCGCTGAACAGCAGCTTCACGAGCACGTGGGCGGTGAGGATCGTCAGCGCCCGGAGCGGCGTCGCGCGCAGCCGCTTGAGGATGCCGCCTTCCCGATAGATCGAGATGATGGTGATCAGCGACAGCACCGCCGCGAAGGCAATCAGGATCGACGCGAGCACCGGCAGCCCCGCACCGAGGAACGCGTTCGCGCGCGCCGATGCGCGCGGCACGCGGCCGCCGAGCATCCGTCCCGTGGCAACGAACACGAGGACCGGCATCAGCAGCGTGCCGATCAGCCCGAGCGGCTCGCGCGCGAAAATCTTGATCTCCAGCCACGTCAGCTTGATGAGTCCTCGCATGTTCAGGCGTCCGACTTTAGTACGTTGTGTCCGGCTTTTACCGGACTCACTCCCGTATCGAGTGCCCCGTCAGTTTCAGAAACACGTCTTCCAGCGTCGGCATGACCGTCCGAAAATCGGCCACGTGAATCCGCCGCTCCGAGATGCAGCGGATGACATCCGTCACGAGATCGCCGTGGCCGACGATCGTCAGCCGGCCGTCGCGGCCGGCGACCGATTCGACGCTGGCGATCGGACGCAAGTGCGCAGCGGCCGACGGATCGTCGGTCGTGAGCACGACGGTCCGCTCGGGACAGTGCCGCGAGACCAGCGCCGCGGGCGTGTCGATGTCGACCAGGCGGCCGTGATCGAGAATCGCGACCCGATTGCATAGCCGCTCGGCTTCCTCCATCAGGTGCGTCGTCAGGACCACCGTCTTGCCGCGCTCGCGGATGCCGCGGACGAGCTCCCAGATCGCGCGGCGCGCCTGCGGATCGAGCCCCGTGGTGAGCTCGTCGAGGAAGACGACCTCGGGATCGTTGATGAGCGCCAGCGCGATGAACAGCCGCTGTTTCTGTCCGCCCGACAGCGTCATGAACCAGGCGTTGCGCTTCTCCCCGAGCCCGAGCTGTTCGAGGAGGCGGCGGCCGTCGAGCGGGTGCTCGTACAGCGACGCCCAGAGGTCGACCGCTTCCCACACGGTGATCCGCTTCTGCAGCTGCGCTTCCTGAAGCTGGACGCCAATCCGGTTCTGCAGCCTGTGCGCGTCCCGGACCGGATCGAGCGCGAGCACCGAGACGTGTCCGCGATCCGGCCGCCGCAATCCCTCGACACACTCCATCGTCGTCGTCTTGCCGGCGCCGTTCGGCCCGATCAGGCCGAAGATCTCTCCCTCGCGCACGTCGAACGACACGTCGTCCACGGCGACGTGCGACCCGTACGTCTTGCGGATGCCGGAGACGCGGACGACGGCCTCGGCGCTCATCGCTGGAACAGGTGTAGCACGACCGGGTGGTGATCCGAGCCGAAGGTGTCGCGCTCCACTTCGCAGCCCCGCTGGAGCTCGCGCGGCAGCGTCGAGAAGAAGTGGTCGAGGCGCAGCCCGAAGCGGAACGTGGGCGCGTTGCCGCACGCGTCGACGCGGGGAGCGATCGCGCCCAGCTCGTGGACCGTGCGATCGCGCGCGCCGGACCACGCGTTCAAGTCGCCGCCGATCACCAGGGGTTCAGCGGCGAGCCTGCTCGCGAAGGCGGCGAGCGCAGCCGCCTGCATCGAGCGGCGCGGCCGATTGTCGAGATGGACGCTGATGGCGCGCAGCCGCCACGGCGATCCATCCGCGAGCGCTTCGACGGTCGCGATGACGGCGACGCGGCGCTGGTGAACCCAGGGCAGCTCCACGGCCGCGACGTCGGCGAGCGGGAGCGTCGAGAGGATCGCCGCCCCGCGATCCTCGCGGCCGGCGCCGTTGCGCATCGATGGCACGTACGCGAGCGCCATTCGCAGGCGTGCTGCCGTCGACGCGAGGTCCGCCTGCGGACCGACTGGCCCGATGCGATCGGGCGGGCGAACGTCGGCGGGATACGTCGATGGGATGCGGTCGCTGGCGCGCGCCGCTTCCTGCAGCAGCGCGACGATGGCCGCCCGCGGATGCGCCGCCTGCAGCCGCGCGACGAAGCGCGCGACGTCGCCGTGGCCTTCGTGGATGTTCCACGACACGACGATCAAACCGTCACGCGCGACATCGACGGCGCTCGGCGCCGCCGCGAGCGTCTCGACCGGTCCGACAGAGGCGCACCACGCGCTCAGCCGCGCGCGATCGGCGCGGTCGGCGGGGCCGATCCACTGCACGTCGGCGGCAGCGGTCGCGCACGGCGGCGCCGGCAGCGCCTCGAGCGTGACGTGGCGTACGGACGCGCACGCGTCCGTCAGAAGAAACACCGCGGCGAGCGCCGCGGAGGCGCGGGTCAGAACGTGTCGAAATGGAAGCCGAACTGGTGCAGCCGCTCGGCCGAGAAAGTGATCCACCGTCCGTGTTCCGCCTGCAGGACGCGATTCACGAAGATCGAGTCGGGCGGCGACTGCGATCGGAGCGCGCCCTCGATCTCCGAATACGCCGCGAAGTACGCGTCGGTGGGATCCGACGTCAGCTCGCGCCACCAGCGCACTGCGCCCATGGTATCGCGCTGGCGCCAGCGGATGGCGCCCAGGAGAAAGCGTGCGTCGCTCGCGCGATAGCCGCGGGGTGTCGTGCGCACGATCCCCGACAGGATGGCGATCCGCGCGCGGTCGTAGAAACCACGGACGTCGTCCGCGCTGACCAGGCCCATCCGGTGGAGCACGTTCTTGTAGTAGTTGCGGATGGCGACGACGGCGTTGAAGGCCGCCGGGTTCGTCTGGCGCGTCCAGCCGAGGTCCGGAATCGGATCGGAGTCGACGAGCGTGAGCAGTGCGTCGAGGCTGGCCTCCGCCAGCTTGTCGAGCAGGAACAGCAGCTCGGTCGTCGTCTTCGTGCCGGGATGCGTGAAGGCGTAGCGGCTGACGAAGTCCACGAAGTCGGCGTGATCGGCCGCGAGGCCAAGTTGCGCCCAGAGGCGTGGATCGCGGATGCGGCCGTCGACGTACGGCTGCAGGCCGTTCTGCGCGAGATAGGCGTGCACGAGGTCGGGAAGACTGCCGGCGTCCGGGTCGTGCGAGAGGATCGCGTCGGCGATCGGGCGGAACGCACTCCAGCGCTCGCGCCGCGACCAGGATCGATCGATCAGCCGCTGCAACGCTGCGGTGGAAAGCGCGAGCCGTGGTTTGGCGCCATCACGAGCACCGTTCGAGCGCGCGAGCGGGTTCGCGATCGACGGCTCAGCAGGCTGCGTGGGGCCGAGCTTGAACTGGGCGAGCGCCAGCCCGGGAGACAGGAACGGGAAGAGCACCGGCGCGCGCGCGGCGACCTTGCGGTAATCGAATGTAAAGCCGGGGAACGCGACCTCCGTCGACCCGTCCGGTGGCGGCACGATCGGCTGTGCATCGGCGCCCGGCGTCAACCCGGCGAGCTCGCCTTCAGGAGGCAGCTCGACGGGCGGCAGGATCACCTGTCGCACGACTTCAACACGCGTATCGGCTGTGCCGGCTCCTCTGGTCACTGACGCGAGTCTGACGACAGTCGCCACCACGAGCACGTGCAGGACGAACGAAACCGCCGAAGCCGCGAGACGACGCAGGATCATTGACGCCGCGTTGACTTAGACACCGCAACGCCGCGGCCGGCTCGCGGCGACGATCGCGCCCTATAATCCCCCTTCATGGCTCTCATCTCTCTCATCGTCAACGGCGCGCGTCGCTCGGTCGACGTCGATCCGGCGACGCCGCTCTTGTATGTGCTCGGCGACGATCTCGGGCTCACGGGTCCCAAGTTCGGCTGCGGGCTCGGCCAGTGCGGCGCATGCACGGTGATCGCGCGCGGCCAGGCCATCCGATCGTGCGTCACTCCCGTGTCCACACTGTCCGGCGTTGAGATCACGACGCTCGAGGGGCTCGGTACGCCCGAGAAGCCGCATCCGATCCAGCAGGCGTTCATCGACGGGCAGGCCGCACAATGCGGCTTCTGCCTGAGCGGCGTCATCCTGACCGCAAAGGCGTTTCTCGATCGCAGCCCGAACGCTTCCGAGGCCGAGGTGCGGCAGGCGCTCTCGGGCGTGCTGTGCCGGTGCTTCGCGAACACGCGAATGCTGCGCGCGATCGACGCGTATCGATCGCGCCAGGAGAGCCGGCGATGATCACGCGCCGCGACTTTCTCAAAACGTCCGGCGCGCTCGTCGTGAGCTTCAGTAGCGCTGGTGCGGTGTCTGGTCGCGCGAGGCTTTCAGCCGAGCGTCTCGCTCAGGGCCCCTTCGACACGCGGGCCTCGCACGTCGATCCCGCGCAGCTCGACTCGTGGCTCGCCGTCGCCGGCGACGGCGGGGTCACCGCGTACACGGGAAAATGCGAGCTCGGCCAGGGGATTCTGACGGCGCAGGCGCAGCTCGTCGCCGAGGAGCTGTCTGTTCCGATCGATCGGATCCGGATCGTTCAATGCGACACGAGCGTCTGCCCGGATCAGGGGACGACGTCGGGAAGCCGGTCGACGCCGACGAACTTCAACGAGCGCAACCTCGCGCAGGCCGCCGCGACCGCGCGCGACGCGCTCGTCGCCATGGCGTCCGCCCGCCTTGGCGTGGCAGCCGATCGATTGACGATTGCCGACGGCGTCGTGTCTGCGTCAGACGACGCGTCGAAGCGGGTGAGCTACGTCGAGCTCCTCGCGGGCCGCCGGTTCAACCTGCCCGTCAACCCGCGGGCGCGCCGCAAGAGGCCGGCTGAATGGAAAGTCCTCGGCACGTCGGCGCCGCGCGTCGACATGGCCGCGATGGTCACGGGCCGGTTCGAGTACGTCCACACCGTGCGCGTGCCCGGCATGCTCCACGGCGCCGTCGTCCGGCCGCCTTCGCCGGCCGCGACGCTCACCGCGGTCGACGAAAGCTCCGTGCGCTATCTGCCCGGCTTCGTCAAGGTTGTCGTCAGGAAGAACTTCGTCGGCGTCGTCTTCCAGAAGCCGTGGCAGGCGCTGCACGCGGCCGCGAAGGTGAAGGCGACGTGGTCGGCGCCGCCGTTGCCGGACCAGGCGGCCTTCTACGACTATCTGCGGCGGCAGCCGTCACGCGACGCGTACGTCGTCATGGCCGCTGACGTCGATGCGAAGCTCGCGTCGGCGGCGACGGTCCTCAAGGCGACGTATCTCCATCCATACCAGCTGCACGGATCGCTTGGCGCGTCGTGCGCGGTCGCCGACGTGCAAGGCGACAAAGCGACCGTGTGGTCGCCGACGCAGTCGGCGTACCCGACGCGCAACGGTGTGGCGGCGGTGCTCGGCATCCGCCCGGAGAACGTGCGCGTGGTCTACGCGCGCGGGTCGGGGTGCTACGGCATCAACGCGGCGGACACGGTGTCTTACGACGCGGCGCTGCTGTCGCAGGCCGTCGGGAAGCCTGTGCGCGTGCAGCTCTCGCGGCGCGACGAGGCGCTGTCGGAAAACTACGGCTTCGCGTACGTGATCGATCAGCGCGTGGGCGTCGACGGGTCGGGCACCATCGTGGTGTGGGATCACGAATCGTGGAATCCTTCCCGCGGCTCGCGGCCCGGCTACGACCGGCCCGGCAACGTGATCACCGGGACGCTCGTCGGATTCGAGCCGCAGCCGTTTTCGCCGCGGCCGGCCGGCGAGCCGCCGGCCACCTACAACAACGGCAGCAATGCGGTACCGTCGTACGTCATCGGCCGCGCCGGCCGGGAGGCGGGCGGGACGGGCACCGTGGCAAGCGAGCGCGTGCTGACGCACACGATCGCGTCGCCGTTCTTCACCGGGCCGCTGCGGTCGCCGTCAAGGCTGCAGAATACGTTCGCGCACGAGAGCATGCTCGACGAGGTGGCCGCGCACGTGAAAGCCGACCCGGTCGCGTACCGGCTGCGTCATCTTCGCGACGAGCGTCTGAGGGAAGTCGTCGCCGCCGCCGCGAAGGCGGCGAAGTGGGACGCACGCCCCTCACCGAAGGCGACCATCCCGGCGAAGGGCGTCGCGCGCGGCCGCGGCGTCGCGTGCGTGTTCTACGAAGGCGACAACGGCTACGCCGCGATGACGGCGGAGGTCGACGTCGATCAGGAGACCGGCCGCGTGACGGCGACTCGATTCGTCGTCGCGCACGATTGCGGCCCGATCTCGAATCCCGACGGCGTGCGCAATCAGATCGAAGGGGGGACGCTCCAGGGCCTGAGCCGGGCGCTCGGCGAGGAAGTGACCTGGAACGCGTCGGGCGTCACCTCGGTCGACTGGCGGACGTATCACAGCCTGACGATCGGCGCGGCGGTGCCTGCGATCGAGAGCGTCCTCATCGCCCGCGCGGACGGCGAAGCGATGGGCGCCGGAGAGACGTCGATCACGCTGGTGGCGGCGGCGGTGGCGAACGCCATCTTCGATGCGACCGGCGCGCGCATTCGTGAGGTGCCGTTCACGCCCGCGCGCGTGAAAGCGGCGCTGGCCGCGCGAGCGGTGTAGCGCGAGGCTTCAGCGCGCCCGTCACCCGAACCACCATACCGACAGTTTCCGTCGGTCGCCGCTTTTGTCGCGCGCGACCATTCACGCATCTGCACTTCTGCGCGATGACTCTTACGCAGTGAACTGCATGGCTGACGAACTGAGCCGTATTGCACGAGCGTCTCCGCTTCCATATCAAGTTGTGGCAGTGCAATTGCGCGACGCCGCGGCAAATGAAAAAACAGATCGGCAGGCTCGTCGCTCTCGCGACGGCAGCAGGACTGACCGCCGTGACGACCGAAGTTGCAATCGATCGCGCAGTGACTGCGAGCGCCGCGTTCACGCTTCCGGAAGGCATTCCGGATTTTTCACAGGACACGTCGCGGCCTTACGTCGAGAGCGTGCAGAGCGGCAGCTGGTCGAGTCCCTCCACCTGGCAGGGCGGTCAGGTGCCGACAGCCAATCACGTCGTTCGGATTCTTCAGGCCCACGCCGTCACGATCGACAGCACGGCCCCGGTCGCGTACTCCGTCGTCATCGACGGGAAGCTTTCGTTCGCTGCGACGGTCAACACGCGGCTGAAGGTGACGAACCTCGAGGTGATGGCGGGCGACATGGCCATGGGGATCCCTGGCGTCCTCGAGGTCGGGACGACCGCCAGCCCCATCGCGGCGAACGTGTCGGCGGAAATCATCATCGCCAATTCGCCGCTCGGCGGCAGCGTGCCCGATCCGGATCAATACGGCACCGGCATCATCGTGTTCGGAAAAATCTCGATGCACGGCGGCGTGAAAACGCCGACGTTCGTCCGCGTCGGTGTGGAGCCGCGTGCCGGCGACACGATGCTGACGCTGTCGGAGCCCGTCTCGGGATGGCGGATCGGCGATCGACTCGTCTTGCCCGACACCCGACACATCGCCTGGAACGAAACGGCGAGCGGCAGCTGGGTGAATCTCGTCAATCAGTGGGAAGAACGTTTTATTCAGGCCGTCTCCGCGGACGGCATGACGATCACGTTGAACGGTGCGCTGCAGTACGATCACCTTGGCGCACGCGATTTCAACGGCTTCCTCGACTTTCTGCCGCACGTCGGCAACCTCACTCGCAACGTGATCGTCCGGTCGGAAACTCCTTCGGGGACGCGGGGCCACCTGCTCGCGAACCACATGGCGGACGTCGACATTCGCTACGCGCTCGTCAAGGACCTGGGCCGGACGACGTACCTTCCGCTGGACGCGACGACGAACCACATCGGCCGCTATCCGATTCACATGCATCATCTGAGCGGCCCGACGGCCACGCCGTCCAACGGCTATCAGTTCACGCTCGAGGGCAACGCCGTCGATGGCGGTTCGAACGAGACCAGATTCAAGTGGGGCATCGCGATCCACGGCAGCCATTACGGCGTCATTCAGGACAATGTCGTCTACAACTACAACGGCGCGGCGATCGCCGCCGAGGACGGCTCGGAGAGCTTCAACGTCTTCGACCACAACTTCGTGATGCGCGGGATGGGCGAGCCCAACGACGCCGTGTCCGAGGCGAGAGTGGCGTTGGGCACCGAGGGCGTGGGCTTCTGGTTCCGCGGCCCGAACAATTACGTCACCAACAACGTCGCGGCGAATTACCAGAACCCGACCGCCGAAGCGTCGTACGGCTTCGTGTACCAATTCCGCTTCCTCGGCAACATTGCGATTCCGAATTTCAAGGGCGCCGACACGATGGATGCCGGTCAATCCACGATCGTGAACGGCAACGACACGCCGCTCCTGCAATTCGACAACAACGAAGCGTACGGGGCGATGCAGGGCGGATTCACGATCTGGTGGGTCAGCTCGCTCGATCCACAGCCGTATGCGGATGGGCGCCCCAGCCTGGTCAACGGCCTGAAGCTGTGGAACACCTACAACAAGACCGTCTACATGTATCCCGCGCAGAAAGTGATCTTCGACGGGTTGAAGATCCGCGGAGCGTTCAGCTCCAACAGCCATTGCTGCGGGAACGGCGTGTACTTCGCCGACTATTCGTCGAAGGGCATCGTGATCAGAAACTCGGACGTCCAGGGCATGGGCACCGGCATCACGGCTCCGGAATCCGGTTTCGGCCCGGAGCCGAATCTGACCGTCGAGAATTCGTATCTCCGCAACGACTCGAACCTCGACGTGCCGACTGCCGGATCGGTGAACGGCTGCTGGATGAGCAACAAGCTCGTGGTCAGCAACAACACGCGCTTCGACGCGCCGCCGGGACGCGCTCTCGATGCCGTCTCGATGGTTCGCGATGTTGCGAACTCGACCGAGTGCTTGACCAAGCTCGATGAGATGCGGGTGTACGCGTACAACGGCAATCCGTCGGACAACTTCCAGGTGTACCACACCGATTCATCGGTGGTGCCAAGACCGCCGTCGAGCTGTACGCCCACGACCCGCGCCGGCATCAGCGGGTTGCTGTGCTCCATCGCGCCGATCAGTCCGCCGCTTCCTACGGGGACTTTCAGCGCATCGCCGACGTCGATTACGGTTGGCCAGTCGGCGACACTGAACTGGAGCACGACGAATGCAACGACGGTGACGATCGACCAGGGAATCGGAGCAGTCTCGGTTTCCGGCAGCTTGACCGTCTCTCCCGCGACGACGACGACCTATACGCTGACGATGACCAATGCGCAGGGCTCCTCGACGGCCACTGCGACCGTGGCAGTGAACGCGACGCCGCTGACGATCTCGAATGCAACCACGACGAATGTCGCGGCAACGTCCGCAACCGTCACGTGGACGACCAGCGTCCCGGCGGCGAGCCTTGTCGAGTACGGAACGACGACGACGTACGGCGCGTCGGTCGCCGACTCAACCCTGGTGACGAGCCACAGCCTGCCGCTCGGCGGATTGACCGCCGCGACAACATACCACTATCGGATCACCAGCCAGGCGAGCACGGGCAATCCCGTCAGCACCGCGGACCTCACGTTCACGACCGCTGGGCCGCCCGACACGACGCCGCCGACAGTCACCGCGACGACACCGCCTGCCGGCGCGACGAACGTCAACACGTCGACGGTCGTGACGGCGACGTTCAGCGAGCCAATGAACCCGACCACGATCACGACGGACACCTTCGTGCTGCGCGACGCCTCGAATGCCGTCGTCGCCGCGACGGTCAGCTACGACGCGAGCACGCGCGTCGCGGCGCTGAGACCGTCGGCCGTGCTGTCGCCTTTGACGAGATACACCGTCACGATCCGCGGCGGCGCTGGAGGTGTTTCCGATATGTCGGGCAACAGGCTCGCGGCGGATTCCACGTGGTCGTTTTCCACCAAAAAGCGGGGGCGTCGGTGATGATGGCGCGTCGGGTCACAGAAGCTCCGACACGACCCGATGGGTTCGAGCCGAGGGGCCGTCTGCGTCGCAGACCGAAGCCGACCCCGGAAAATCGGGGTCGGTTTCATTTCACCTTGGCCGACCGAGGTCCATTCTGAGGGCACTTCCCGACCCAGCTTGCAAGTTTTTGCAAGCCGCCTTCAGCGAGCTCAGATCCGTTTAAGGCCCGGTTGTCTCACGCTGGCGAGATCCAGAGTGGGCGCGCATTGTTTCATGGGCTGAACCACTCGACAGATTCCGACCATAAATATGGCACAATGGATATATGAGAACGACGGTTGATATTCCTGACGCCGTCTATCGCCGGTTGAAGACGCGCGCGGCGCGCGAGGGAAGCTCCGCAAAGGCTTTGATCCTGCGTGGCGTGGAGCAGGTGCTGAAGGTGAAGCGGCGGACGTCACGGCGACGAGTCGCCCTGCCGATTGTCCGATCGAAGCATCCCGGCACCGTACAGCTCGACAATGCCAGAATCTACGAAATTATCTCTTTTCCCTGACATCAACGTGTGGGTCGCCCTCACGTACGAGGGACATGTCCATCACGCGGTTGCGCGCGACTGGTTCGACAGCGTCGACCCGGATTCTCGCCTATTCTTCTGCCGTTTTACGCAGCTCGGACTGTTGCGTTTATTGAGCGCCGAAGTCCTGATGGGCGACGAGGTCATGAATCAATCAGAGGCGTGGGGTGCGTACGATCGATGGCTGGAGGATGAACGCGTAGACTTCATGGAGGAACCTGCGGGCCTTGAGAGTCTCTTTCGGACGATGACTCGGTTGCGTCAACCCGCGCCTAAAGACTGGGCAGACTCGTATCTGGCCGCTCTTGCACGAGCCTCTCAGCTCACCCTCGTGACGCTCGATCGAGCGCTGCGAAAGAAAGCGAAACCGGTCATCCTGTTAGCTCCGTCGATATCAACGCCCGGCAGGAGAGTCCGCCGAGACGATGAAGAAAACAGGTAAGGCTCTCACGGCCGCCGCGGCCGAAATGCGTGACGAGTATGAGCTCAATCGTCCAAGATCTCCGATACACGCTGCGCGTGTTTAGCCGCGCGCCGTTCTTTGCCGGGCTCATTCTTATGCTCGCTTTGGGTATTGGCGAGAATGGCGCCGTTTCAGCAAGATGCTCGGACCAGCAACCTGAAGACGACGACGATCCGAGTCGATCGATACAGTCCACTCCCCCCAAACCTCTCGTGTCGTGACAGTTAGATATTGGTGCGGAAGCGGGGATTTGAACCCCGACCGGGTTGCCCCGACTAGCTCCTGAGGCTAGCGCGTCTGCCGTTCCGCCACTTCCGCACGTGGGGAGGAAACGTGTTGGCCGAACCTCCAGTATATCGGGAACCGCGGCGGCCGTCGACCGCCGGGGCGTCGGCTGACAACTCATCAACGACGCCACTTCACGCTCGTCCGCGAAGCGTCACCGCTCGCCGAGCAGAAACCTTCGCATCTCCCGCACGAGGAACTTCTGAAACACCGGGTTCCGGACGAAGTCGTCGTGCGTGTAGTCGCGTACTTCGATCACGACTCCCTGCTTCATGTCCCGTTTGAAGTGATCGATCTTCTGCCGCTGAAACGGTTTGCCGTAGTCGTTCCAGCGCTTGACGATCGTCTCCCGCAGCGCGTCATCGGCGTCCGCCGGGATGTAGGGCGACTCGTAGATCGTGACGAAGCTCAGCGCGGGCGCGCGAACTTTCGTGTAGTCCGGATCTTCCTGTTCGGCGGCCTTGATGATCTCGCCGAGCGGACCCTCCGGCCGCGGCAGCGGGAGCGGGTATTTCGTCAGCGGATGGGTGGCGAGCTCGTGTCCGCTCTTGTAATCCTCGGCGGAATCCAGATAAACCAACTTGTCGACGCGTTCCGGGTACATTCCGGCGAACTTCGTCTGCTCGCTGCCCGCGGCTGAAAACCCGGCGAGCGTCACGCGCTCGATCGTCATCACGTCGAGGAACGCCCGAATGTCTTCCGCCAGCGAGCGCGGGTCGTAGCCGGACGGCGGCTTGTCGGACCGCGCTTGTCCGCGTCGCGTCAGACCGAGCACGTGAAACTTGTCCGTGAACGCGTCCGCGAGGCCGTCGAATGCGTGCGCGCTGTCGCCCAGTCCGGTCAGGAACAGCAACGCCGGCCCGGTCCCGCCCCAGTCGACATAGTGCAGCGTGATGCCGTTGACCGGCGCGAAACCATCCCTCGCCGCCGACGTGGACGGCGTTGCCGCACCGACCGGCAGCAAGAGTGCCGCGACGGCAGCGACGAGGGTGGAACACGGGCGGCTGCGCGCGCGATCCATCAGGGTCGGATCATGCCGCGGTTGACGCGCTCCCACAGCAGACGACTGTTCTCGGTCTCGAGCGGAATCAGCGACAACCGGTCTTCGCCGACGAACGCGAAGCGGCGCACGACGTCTGCAGGCGCGCCGGGATTGACGTTGCCGTGGCGATGATGCGTGACGGTGCCGGCGCCCTCGTCGACAGTGTACGTGCCGAAATACGCCGTGTAGCCGCTGATCGCGTCCAGCGCTTCGACCGGCGTCGGCTGGGGTCCGGTGAAGGCGGAAGATGCCGGGCCCGAAAAGCGTCCCCGGGCGCGGTCCGGCATGATTTGCGCGCTCATGAAGCCGCTGGCGTCGTAGACGATGAGACCGGTGGGATGAGCGCCGCGCGCGCGCGCGGCCTCCTCGTTGCCGAGCTCGAACGAAACCAGCCGCCACATGCCGACGAACCGCTTCGCGGCGCCCGATGCCGGCGGCCGCTCACTCTGCGCGCCGGCGAGTACCGCCAGGACGAGGACAGAGGCCGCCGCCGCCACACACACGTGGACGCCTTTCATGCCGCACCTCGTTCGCTCCTATTATGGCTTCTGGACGATCGTGGTGTCCGCCGAAGGCGGTCCCGGCGCCGCTGACAGATAGCGGCTCGGGCTGAGCACGATCTGATCGATCGACGCGCCGTCCTCGCGCGTCTGGATGCGCAGCGTGTGGACGCCGCTCGTCGCGAAGGTGACCGTGGTCGCCTGCGAGAGCCAGTATGCCGTGTTCTGCCAGCCCCACGCGTTCAGGCTCGCCGCGGTGGAATCGGTCGCGAGGTTGACGAGCAGCCCCGCCGTCGTGTTCAGCGGATAGACGGCCGAGCCGCCGGCCTGCGCGTCCGAGAACTGGATCCACACCGAATCGTTGAACTTGTCGTTGCCGAGGGCGCTCAGGCGCAGCCAGAGCGTGTACGGCGTACCGCCAGCCGCGTTGAACGCGACGTCGACGTAGTCGGCGGGCGCCGCGAGCGGCGCGCTCGTGTTCGCGACGCCGAAGTTCGGCGTCGCGAGCTTCGACCCGCCGGCGGCGGTCGCATCGGCGACGCGCGCCCACGCGCCGTGCATCGCCGACGCGTCGACGTCGCCCGCGTAGATCACGATGTCGCCGGGTGGCGGCGGCGGCGATGCGCCCGTGACCGCCACGTTGTCGAACGACGACGAGTTCAGCGCGCCATCGTTGACGCTGCACACCACGAGCCCGACGAGCGGGCTGGCGCCGACCGCGGTCGTCGTCGTTCCCACGGGACGCCACGTCATGCCGTCCGACGAGACGAAGCCCGCAATCGTCGCGCCTGTTCGCACGAGCTTGAGCCAGGCGGGGGCCGCCTGCGTCTCGGCCGCGATGAACGTCGTCGCGCCGTCCGTCGATCCGCGCGTCATGAATTCGACCGCGCCGTTGGGACGCAGGTCGAGGACGACGTGCGCGGATCCGGCGTCGGCGGTCGCGCGAAGCATCACGCCGGCCTTCGCGAACGCGCTCGTGTTCTGCACGCTCGCCACGCGCGCCACGATCTGCTCGTCGCCGGTCGCCGGCTGCGACACGAACTGAAACGCGTCCGCGGTGCCCCAGATGTTCGCGCCCGATCCGCTGACGGTGAACGTGCCGGATGAGAACGACGCACTGCCCGCGACGCCGGTCGAGCCGACATCCCGGCTCGTCCACGGCGCCGGCAACGCACCGGGCGGCGGCGTGGGCGTCGGCGTCGGTGTCGGAGTCGGTGTCGGCGTGGGCGTCGGCGTCGGAGTGGGCGTGGGTGTTGGCGTCGGCGTCGGCGTCGGCGTTGGCGTGGGTGTCGGGGTTGGCGTTGGCGCCGGCTTCGGCACGATCGTCGTGTCGCCCGACACCGGACCCGGCGCATTGTTCACGTATTGCGCCGGACTGATCACGATCTGATCGATCTCGGCGCCGTCCTCGCGGACCTGGACGCGGATCGTGTGCGCGCCGCCTGCCGGGAACCACACGTCGCCGCTGTCGCCGAGCCAGTACGCGTTGCGCTGCCAGCCCCAGCCGAAGCTCTGGCACGTCGAGCACGTCCACAGATTGACGATGTAGCCGGCTGTCGTGCCGATGCGATACTGCGGCGCTCCCGTCGCGTCGACGCTGTCGGAGAACTGGACGAAGAACGAGTCGTTCCACTTGGAATCGCCGGCCGCGTGGATGCGGAACCAGACGCGATAGCGCGTCGCGGCGGCGGCCTGGAACGTCGCTTCCACGTAGCTTGCCGGGTTTGCGAGCGGCGCGCTCGCGGTCGGCGCGCCGTTGTCGGCCGTGACGAGCTTCGATCCGCCGGCGGCGCTCGCGTCGGCAACGCGCGTCCACGCGCCGACCGCCAACGCGTCGCTTGCATAGAGCACCTGCTCGGTCGTGGGCGTCGGCGGCTGCGGGAAGAAGGCGGACATCGCCGTCGCGTTCGCGCTCTGGCCGAGCGGCGCCAGCTTCCAGGCATCCTCGATCGTGCGGAGCACGCTGTAGTGCGTGACGGTGGTCGCCACCTGCGTGCCGGCGGGCGTGAACGGCGAGGCGACGATCAGCGGAATGCGTCCGCCGCCGCCCAGCGCGGTGGTGCCCTCGTCCCAGGTCAGAAAGAGGACGCTGTTCGCGAACGACGGCGACTGGAGGATCTGCGGCACGATCTGCGACAGCCACCCGTCGCCGGTCGCGACGGAGCAGTCGTGCATGTCGTTGCAGACGTTCGGCGAGATCCAGACGTAGTGCGACAGCCGGTTGGCGGCAAGGTCAGCGGCGAATCGGGAAAACGGCACGACGTGGCTCGAGCACCGCGTGCTGTCGGTCACGATGTTCGTGTAATGGATGAACGGGTTGTGGCGTGTGGCGTAGAGCCCCGAGTCGGCCGTCGCGCACGGCGCCGGCATGTCTTCCATGTACGCCGTCCAGGTGCGGCCCGACGCCTCGATGCGATCGGCGATGTTCGCGGCCGGCGTCCAGCAGTTCACGCAGTCGTCGGTGAAGAACGTGTCGCCGCCGGTCAGCGCCATGTAGTCCGGCAGGCTCGGATGCATGATCGCGAAATCGTTGGTGGCGATGCCGTACTGCCGCGCGAGGCTGTTGATGTACGGCGCGGACGGGCTGCCGATGATGTCGCCGTACTCCTTGTTCTCCATCAGGATGACGAAGACGTGGCTGAAGGCGGGAATCTCGGCGGATGCGGCACGCGCGGTCGCGCCGATGAGCAGCATGAACAGCAGAGCTCGTCCTCGCATGAGCAGAAGAATGAGAGTACGTGGTCGGACGGCTGCGGTTCAAGCGCGGCCGTTACTCGCAGCGGCGTCCGCACGCGCTGCGCAGGGCGGCGAGCCGGCCGGCGACGCGCAATGCGCGCCTGTGCGCCTTCCTGTCGTGCGCGAGCTCGGGCGCATCCGTATCGAGGCTGGCGAAGTACCGGTCGATGCTGCGCATCAGCGCGGGCGACGCGCCGGCAAACTTCTGTTTGGCCAGCGCGTCGAGCAGCTTTTCGTACGTCTCGTCGGCAAGCGTGTACTCGCCGCGCGCGATCGGCCTGCCCGTGTCGAAGTTCGTGTTCGCCAGGTTCAACCGGCCCGCGCGGACGGCCTCGAGCGACGCCCGATAGCGTTCGCGCGTCTGCCTGAAGCTGTCGACGAACAGCCGCTCGGTTTCCGGCGTGGGCGGCTTGAACCCGAGAAACTTGAAGGGTCCGACCTTCGGCAGCAGGCGATACAGGAACACGAGGACGCGCGCGAAGACGCCCGGCTTCCGATACTTGCTGCCGAACTCGCGCTCGTACTCGACGCGCGACATGCCGAACACCGCGACGTGCCGCGCCACGACCGGCGTCGCCGCCGCGATGTCGTCGCGCTTCTGACGCGCCGCGGCTTTCGTGATGTCGGGAATCGCCCGGCTCACCGCGTAGCGATACGTGCCGATCGCGAGGTCCTCGTCGAGGAACAGCTCCTTGAGATCGAGGCCATACACCTGTTGAAACGCGCGCTCGAGCAGCGGCGTCGCCACCTTGAATCCCACGAAGTCGTGATAGGCGTCGGCGGCGTACGCGCCCGCCGCGACCTGCACGACGTCGAACGAGAACTCGACGAGGACGTGGCTCTTCGGCGACTCGACGTAGGTGACGCGATCGCCGTACTTCGCCTGCAGCTTCGGATACATGATCGCCACCGCCCGGTTCACCGCGAGCGGATGCCCGTTGTTGTCCGCGGCGTAGTGGCCGAGCGCGCCGAGCGCGAACGCGAGCTCGTCGACGTCGCGGGCGTCGGCAATCAGCTGTTCGATGAAGTCGCCCGATCTCGCGTAGTGGAGCAAGTTGCTGAAGAAATGACTGCCGAACGGGTAGTACCCCAGGTCCTGAATCACCGCGCCGCCGTAGGCGTACGCGCGGGCGGCGCGCAAGGCCTCCGGCGTCGCGGACGGAAACTTCTGGTGCAGCAGCGGCTGGATGGTGGAGTCCCAGAGCGCGTCGACGTTGGCTTCGTGCGCGAGGACGGAGTACGCGCGCGCCGGCGCCGCGTTCGACGCCACGGCCACGACGAACGCGGCGACGGATGCGCATCGGCTCAGCTTCGACGGCAGGTGCACGCGGACCTCCGCCGAGATCTGTGCAACTTGCAGGCCGATCCATAATGGCCGCCATGAAACAGGCGTTCGTGGCCGCGCTCGCGTTCGCGGCGGCCGCGTTCCCGCCGCCACAAGCGCCGGCGGGACCCGCCGATCTGCTGCTCGTCAACGGCCGCGTGTATTCGCTCGCCTGGACGGAGCCTGACGCGGAAGGACGCGCGGCCGCCGATGCGCCGCGCACCGGCGATCGATGGCATCCCGACGCCCAGGCGATTGCGATCCGCGCGGGACGGATCGTCCTCGTCGGCACGTCAGGGCAGGCGCTCGC
>Ga0114129_10005115_pt1 | contig 18459 bp, 12 predicted proteins | sample RhiMetdeltSRZDD1_FD_80071 | JGI IMG/M metagenome (GOLD analysis project Ga0114129, IMG submission 80071) | Populus rhizosphere microbial communities from Tennessee, USA - Rhizosphere MetaG P. deltoides SRZDD1 (version 2) (version 2) | ecosystem: Host-associated > Plants > Roots > Rhizosphere >...
CGAGATTTGCGCCGTTCATCCACAACTCGAAGCTCAGGACGTCGTTGTGGCCGTGACCGCCCCGCCCGCGCATCCCGACTTCTCCCCCGTCGACGAAAAGATGAACGCGATCGGTGCGCAGCGTGAAGAATCCCCCCTGCGGGAACGCAAGGACCCCGGCGCGAGGCGCCGTCGCGTCGACCGCGTCGAAGCGGGCCGCCCCCTGCGGACCGAGAAGCCAGAACGACTCATCGTGAAATCTGCCGGCGGCACATTTCAAATCGCCTCGATTGAAGAGAACGGTTCCAGTGGACAGCAGATACCGGTGATCGTTCACCGGCTGCGTGCCGAGCTTCTGCACGCGGCCATCGTCCGCGTCTCCAACGAGCGGAATCGAACCGTCGGGTTTCGTGTAGGCCTCGACGAAGTCGAACATGCGCTCCAGGCGGTCCCAGGCGGCTGCCGGCACAGGTTCGCCGTGCGCGCGCAGCAGGAGCATGGCTGTCGAGAATGCTTCGAGGACGAGTCGGTGGTACGACGTCGACTGCTCGAAATCAACGCCGTCGTCGCTCACCTGCAGCGGCAATTCATCGAGGACGATCGATCTCCCGGTTTCGAGCCAGGCCCGGCCCTTTCGCGTCCTGCGGAAGAAGAGGCCCAGAAAGACCAGACCGACGCCATCGCAGAGATAGTGATTGCCGTTGATGTCGCCGCGTTCGAGATGGGTGGCCACATGCTCGCCGTGCAGGAACAACGATCGGAGGAAGAGGCTCCTGAAGCTTTGCGGCGTGCACGCAGGTGCGTCGGCCATGTAGAAGAAGCCCCAGATCCAGGACACCGCGCGCAGCGCGACGTCCATCGCGCACGCCCAGTTGACGCCATAGCCCCAGGGGTTCTCGGCAACCCAATCGGTGACCTCGGCGACGAATTCACGCGCGTAATCGTCGTTGCGTGTCAGCCACCACGCCTGCCCGAGCGCCGAGAAGTGCTGGCAGCGGCTCAGCTCCCACGGCACCTTCACATCGGTCGCCCGATCGAGCTCGGCATAGGCGATGTCGCAGGCATACTCGAGCGGCCATCGGCGTCCGCTCTTGAAGTCCACGTGCCACGGCAGACGCGCGCCAAGCGCGATGGGGCCCGACCCCAGCAGATCGAACCGATGTTCGAGCACCGAATCGGCTGCCGAGAGCAGGCGCTGCCGCTCGTCTGGGTATCTCGCTTCGAATGCCGCCGTCCACTCGTCTCGATTGGAAGGGGACATGAAGAACGGTTGATCCTGAAGTTCGGTCCACCATGCATCGACCGACGGCTGAGACGCCGCTCTGAGGAGGGCGCGCTCGTTGAGCATGCGTGGATACACGAACGTCCACGGCTTCAAGGTGCGGCGCCTGGCGCTTTCGAGCAGCCGGTTCGCAACGTAGCGCGGACCTCGTCGCGCGACGCGACGAGCGCGCGCGTACAGGTTTCGCGCAGCCGATTCGGAGGTCACCGGCAGCTGCGCCTCACGTCGGCGAGCACGACCTTCTGTCGATCAGGTGGAACGAACGCGCGGGGGCCATCCACCCCGTCGGACGCTGCGCGCGGCCAACGGCCGGAGCGGATTCGTTCGTCGACGATCGGCACGAGCGCCTGCAGATACATCCAGGCCTGCAGCCGCAGTCCTGCGGCGTTCATATGAATCGCGTCGTCGAACAAGTCGGGATCCTGCGGAAACGACCGGGCGATGTCGATGAGCGGCAGCCCGTGGGCGCGGGCGTAGCTCTCGAACACCCGGTTCTGGAAATCTGACATCCTCCGCAGGTGCGCGTAGGTCAGCGGCCAGTAGTTACTGTTCAAGTATCGGTAGATCTCGCGGTGTCGTTTCGGATCGAGACGCAGCTGATCGTGGACCAGCCAGATGAACGACGACACCGCCAGTTCGCCGCCCGACGCTTCCAGAGTGGCCCGCATGTTCTCGAGATCCGCGACGACTCTCGGCAGGTCCATCGGCAGCCGCCTGTCCGATGTGTCCGGATGCTGTTCGTCGACGCCCTCGGGCCAGTGCACGGTGAGCGTCGGCTTCAGCGGCTCGAGGCCATTGCCGCCTCTGACACGATCGATCAAGCGCTCTACTCGACGGACGGCCGCCGAGGTGGCATCTCCAATGAGCAGAGTGCGTTCGGCCGTGGTGGGTTTGCGATAGAGCCGCCCAAACCGATAGCTCACAATCTGTCCTGGCCAGAACTGGTTCGCTCCCTCGTAGAAGACGACGAGGTCCACGTCCAGCGGCGCGAGCTCTTGCCGCACGATCGCCGCAATCGAACTCGAATCGATGCCCGTGCGCCCGGCGTTGATCACCTCCACACGGTACGAGCGTTTGTTCGTGCGCATCCAGAGATTCAGCCAGTGTTCGACGAGCTCGGGATGCGAGAACGGCACGCCGAAGGCGTCGACCGTCGTGGAGGCGCCGACGAAGGCGATGCGAATCGTCCCCGCCGGTTTGCGGGGACTCACGTCCGGTCCGCGCCAGCCGAAGTTGTTGGTGGGAAACCAGCCGGGCGGATTGACGTGCGGCAGATGGCGGAACGTCGGATATTGCGTCGGCTCGACTGGATCGAACACATACACGTCGCGAAGCCGGCCGAATGCATCCGATCCGGCGCACACCCGCTCTTCGACGTACCGGCGGTTGAAGACCAGGAATGGGGTGATCGAATCTTCCGGATATGCTTCGGCGCGTACGCGCAGCTCCTCGTCGATCGGCACGCGCGGTCGCACCGCCGGGTCCAAGTCGAACCAGGCGGGATCGACGCCTGGCGCGAGCGGAACGGTCGTGCGCGATGTGCGGTCGATCTCGATCGACCGTTGCGGCGTGTCCGCGGCCTGTTGCAACGACCACGAGGTCAATCGATAACCGTCGATCCACCTGAATGCACCTTCTGCGGCAACGGCCGCAACCGCCAGCGAGATGGCGCTGACCGCAAGACGCAGCCGCCACCCGGCGGACAGGATCATGAAAACAGGAACTGGCGCAGCACATCGGCGATGCGTTCGGCGGTGTGGCCGTCCCACAACTCCGGGAGTCGCGGCGCCTCCCGGGACGTCTCCAGCGCCTCGAACGCCGCAATGATGGCCTTGGGCTCGGTACCCACGACGCGATTCGTGCCGGAGGTGACCGTCACCGGCCGCTCGGTCCCCGTGCGCAGCGTCAGGCATGGAATACCGAGCGCGGTCGACTCTTCCTGGAGACCGCCCGAGTCGGTCAGGATGAGACGGGCGTTGGCCGTCAAGCTCAGAAAATCGACGTAGCCGAGCGGACCCGTGAGAATGACCCCGTTGTTCGGGCTGATGCCGAACTCGGCCAGGCGCGTTCGCGTCCTCGGGTGAGCCGAGAACACGACCGGCATGCGCGCCGCGATGACGCCGACAGCGTCGAGGATTCCGCGCAACGTGGTCGAATCGTCGACATTGGAGGGTCGATGCAGCGTCAGCACCGCGTATTCGCGCGGCTGTACCTGGATGCGATCGCGCACCCGGTCGAGCGTTGCCATCGGCAAGAACCGGAGCAACGTGTCGATCATCACGTTTCCGACAAGATGAACGCGATCCGCGGCCACTCCTTCGTTCGCCAGGTTTTCGTTCGCATCTCTGGACGGCGTGAGCAGGATGTCCGCCAGTCTGTCGGTGACGATGCGATTGATTTCTTCCGGCATCATCCGGTCGAAACTTCTCAGGCCGGCTTCGACGTGAGCAATCGGCACGTGCAGCTTTGACGCAACGAGCGATGCGGCCATCGTCGAGTTGACGTCGCCGACGACAACGACGAGAGCCGGGGCGTACTCGAGGCAGATTTCCTCGAATGCCACCATCACCTTCGCCGTCTGGGCCGCGTGGCTGCCGGAACCGACGCCAAGATCCCGATCGGGCGCCGGCAGTCGAAACTCGCGCAGAAAGCCGCCGGCCATCTCATCGTCGTAGTGCTGACCGGTGTTGATCAGAACCTGACGAGTGCCTTCGACGCGCCGCATGGCGTCGAGCACCGGCGCCACTTTCATGTAGTTGGGGCGCGCGCCGACGACGTGGACGATGGTTTTCACGCGGGCGACGGCGCGTTCACGCGATACGCTGCGAGAGTATCGATGACGGCCTGAAGGGCGGCAACCGGGGCCAGCAGCACCATCAGCATCACGAAGCTGTGATAGGCGAGGAAGAACGTCGAGTAGATGATCGCCGCCTCGGTCACCAGCAGCGCGGTCGTGAGACCGACAAACGCCACCACGAGCGCTACTCGCGATTGCGCGACGATGAATCGGTAAACACCCACGGCAGCGCATGCGAGCGCAGACAGCAGCAGCTCGAGGCCGTTGACGCGATCGGCCCACACGAGATACACGCGTCTGAGCGGCCCCCACGGCGGCACCAACTGCGACGCCTGCAGAAAGACGCCGCGGCACGCCGATCTCAGCTTCAGCCAGTACGTGCTCAGCATCTGCCGCGGATGCTCACGCCAGAGCGTTGTGTAGTACTGATAGAGCGCCCGTTCGTAGTCAGGCCCGAGGAACGTGACATCCGGCTTCACACGGCGCGCGACGTCGAACCCGCTCGTGTCGTCCCAGAAAATCGATTCACGACGACTCAGGTCATTCGGAGGCACCGCTAGAGCCATCACGAGGGGATGTGCGACGGTGTGGTAGGTGTAGTTGACCGAGCGACCTGCGGTCGACCTCTGAATTGGCCGGATCACCGCCAGCTGAAAGAGCACGGCGCCCGCGACGAATCCGCCAACCGCAATGGCAGCAAACGCGCGCCTGTCACGCCTTTGCCTCTGCCCGATACGCGTCGACGCGGCCGTCATGACGAGGAAGCCCGCGATCAACAGCGGCCAATAACTCGTTCGAAGGTTGGCACAGAACGCCGCGACGGTACCGAATCCGACGCTGCCGAAGGCCATCCGAACGAGGGATCCGCGACCGAACGACCTCACCCCCAACGAGCAGACCGCGAGCCATGCGAGCGGAACGACGAGGAGAAACGGATACACCGTGTATTGATAGCGGTTGACCTCTCCGAGAACGACGATCGAGCCAAGAACGGCCACAAATGCGAGCGCGGCGCTCGCGCCAGCCTCGAGACACGCGAGCCCGAACAACCCCACCGCCAGGACGCGCAATCCGAGCAGTCCGCGTCCCATGCGATCGACCGACCACGCCGGTCGGACTGCCCAGAAAGAGGCCATCATCAGCATCAAGCCGTTCTCGTTGTTCATGAACTCTTCGTCGAGGCTCGCGCAGTACCGGCCGACGGAGCCGGCATGAGCGGCAATCAGCGCGTCAGCCGGCACGATCAGATCTTCAGGGTGTGCTTTCAGGTGTCGCGCCGGGCGGAACAGCGTGGACAGAACTCCGGTGCGTCTGCAGAAGGCAAGGTTCAGCGCCTGGTCGAGCGACGCGCTGGCATGGTCGTCAAGCGGAAATCGGTCCGCGTTTTCGACGGATGCCGGCGACAGCCACACGCACACTGCGAGGAACACTGTCGCCAGCACGAGCGAAACGCCCAACGGTCGACCGTCGGCGCTCGAGGCCACCAGCGCCTTTGGCATTCGACGCCACTCGACGTGGGCGCCTGACGTCGCATCAAGCCGGGCGGTGCTCATCTACGGACGCTTAAGTTCAAAGAATCGATCGCTATAGGGCGACGTGTCGGGAACCACGTAATGACTGGACGTCACTTTGAACCGGCTGCGGTCGTTGCCGTGCGCCGCGGCGTTGCAGTTGGCGACGAGCACGTAAAAGCCGTCGCTCGAACCGGTATCGAACCTGTAGTCGGACTGCGCCTGATTGGCGGTGACGATCCAACGCTGCTGCGTTCGATCCAGCACGCCCACGCAAACGCGACCGCGCTCGACGGCGAGTTCCGCGTGCAGCGTGACCATCGTGCGCGGCCGCACGGCAATCAGGTCGCTGATCATCTGATATCCGTACTGCGTGTCGTCGCCCTCCACAATCGGACCGTTGTCGCCGTCGACGCTGCGCGCGCCGCCGACCGGTCGCCACCCAGGGACTGGTCGCGACGAGGTCGCGGACGGCGAGAGGTTTGAGACGCGGGGCACACTGAAGGCCGAGACTTCGCTAATCGGCTGAGAGGCGTCATCCAGCTGACTGACGCTCAACGCGCCGCCGATGTGCCGGTGGACGAGAAAGGTCTCCGTGTCGTTTCGTCCGTACGGGCTGAAGTCGCTCGCCGGACCGAGCTCCGATACGGCCTCTTGCACGTCACGCGACGAGCTCACGACCATGACGCCGCTCGATGGTCGAGGAGTTTGCCCGAATCGGACGCGGAGCAGGTAGACGCCCGCCGGCAGATCGGCGCGCAGCGTCTGCGTTGCCGTACGCGCGTGACGGCCGCCGTAAACCAGATCGACACGTTGGGGCGGCGCGGACACGAAGGTCGCGTCGTGCAGCTCCTCCAACGCATGGCTCCATTGCGATTGCCCGGCGTCGTACACGCTGACGAGCGGCAGCCGATCGTCGGCGACATCCGACGATCCCTGCTGGTACACGCGCGTCACGCCGTAGGGATTCGCGGCAACCATCGACACGAGTTGATATCGCTGGTCGGGAAAGTATTCGTCGACCCGCGCGAACGGTTGCGGCTGCCCGTCGAGCGCGGCAAGGGCATTCGCGAAGTTCTCCGGATAGCCCCACACAATGAACTGCGGCGCCAGCTTGACGCGCGCCTCCGGCGGCAGCGGCGCGGTCAGGGAGACGGCGTCGACGAACTGGACCATGCGGATGCGGCCGGGATTCTCGATCCCGAACAGCAGCGAGCCCCACGCGGTTGGACTGTGAGGCAGCGGATCGAGGACGGCATCCACGTACGCCCTGATGGAGACCCACGATGCGGTGCGCTCGATTCGCGTCCCGGCGACCGCGGTCCCGGAGCCGATCAACCACATCCCCACACCCGCGAGCACGACGTTGACCGCGATCGCTCCCGACGCTGCGATGCGTGGCGCCGCCGCATTCAGCACGTCGAAGATCACGACCAGGACGGCAACGGCGCACCAGGCCGCGAGCACGTGATTCAGAATCGCGTAGCCGGCATGGAGGTTCGTGTACCAGCCGAGACTGACCAAATAGAAGGTCCACGCGATGATCGGCGGAGCGACGTAGTGACGAACGGCGGTGCGCGCCGCGCCGCGGAACCAGAGTGATCCGAGCACGAGCGCCCATGCAGCGGCAGCACTCGCACGCACCGCGTTCGCCACGCCGGCCGCGAACTCGCCATAAGCGTTGTGGAAGTGAGTGGAGAGCAGGCTGACGAAACTCGTGTTCAGGTCGTTTTGTGCCGAGCTCGCGCCGGTGATCTCCCGGTACGCGCGGAGAAAGCGAAGCTGATCGCCGAACCGGAATCCAAACGATGCGTAAAACATCACGAATGCCAGGACCGCTCCACCGGCGAGTGCCGCGCCGCTTCGAATCCAGACCGAACGCGGCGGTCGTGTTTCCGCCGCGAACATGGCCAGCGCCCACACGGCGGCGCTCGCCGGCAGGAGCGTCCAGGCGATCAGGTGCGTGAGGGCTCCGCACGCAGCGGAGAGTCCCGCGCCGAACCAGGCGGCATCCGAGCCGGTCCGGATCGCGTAACCGGCAGACACGACAAAGCCCACGGCGAACAGCGACACGAAACTGTCAGGCCGGAACATCGGCCACTCGTGCTGCGCGAACGCAAACAAGGCGCCGAAGGCGAACAGGGCCCACAATGCCGCCGGACGCCGTCCAAACCACCAGCTCGCTGTCGCCACCAGCGCGACAATCACCCACAGATGAATCGACCGAAGCAGCGTCAGGCTGTATCCGAAGAGCCACACGAGCCCCGCCGCCACGTAGAAGAACCAAGGGCCGTAGTTGAACTGGCCATTCGCCCGCGACAAACCTACCAGCGTCGGGCTCGTGAGGAATCCGTATCGCCCCTCGGTCCCGAGTGCGTACGCGATGTTCGCGAGACCGTCATCGACCGCGAGGTACACGGCGTGATCGACGGTGCGGTAGAACCCGTGGATCACGAGCGCGGCATACACCAGCACGGTCGCTGCCGCGGCCGCGCGCGTGATGCGAATCAGTCGCATCTGATGAAGCTGGCCGTCAGCCCGCCCGCGTATCGGCGCAGCCACGTGCGATCGACGACGCGGCCAACAACAGAAAGCAGTCCGTACAGCATCGGATGGACTCCCGCCGGCGCGTAGCCCCAGTACTTCGCGGCCTCGAAACGGAACCCGTTCGCCGACAGGAGCGCCTCCGCTTGCGCCCTGGAGTAATACCGGTCGCTCGAGCAATGCCGTCCGGCGCGACAGATTCGCCGCATCGCGCCGTACCACGGCGACTCGCCGTTTGGTGCGACGATGATCAGCCGAGCATCGGGCTTGAGCATGCCGCGGCAATTGGCAAGGAACGTTTCGACGTCGATGATGTGCTCGAGCAGGCCGAAGCAATACGCGACGTCCGCGTTGAGTGACAACGCGGTCTTGGTCTCGAGATCGACGTGAAGGGTCCGGACGTTCGTCAAATGACGGTGCTTCGACTCCAGCACGTCGAGCATTCCGCGGCTGCCGTCGATGCACACCAATTCGCGGACGCGCGGGGCGATGTCGTCGAGGTACGCACCCGTGCCGACACCGAGCTCCACGGCGACATCATCGTGGGAGAAGCGTGCCAGCCCGAGAAGGCTCTCGAGACGCGTGCGGTGGAACGCGGCAGTTGTCGTCGAATCGCCGAATCGCGCGTCCCAGCTCGGCGCGTAGGCGTCGTAGAACGCGAGCACGTCAGCCGATGTCGTCGCCTGCCGCGTCTCGAACGAGCGCTCGTCGATGCGATCGGCGCTCATGCCGCCTTCCTGCCCTCTTCGCGGGCGATCTCCACGACCCGCGCGCGCTCCGCGTCGGTCAGATCGGCGTGCACCGGCAGGTTGATCAAGTGCTGGCTGAGCATCAACGAGTTCGGCCACTCGCCCGGGCCCGAAATCGGCGCGTACGACTTCATGTGCGGGACGCTGTAGTCGATCAACTGTCCCACCTGCACGCCGGCGCGGAGAAACCGCGACATCTCACCCCCGCGATCCGGCACGCGAACCACGTAATGTGAGTAGGTGGCGCCGTCGACGAGCGGCGGCAGCCGCCACTGTTCCACGTCAGACAGGTGCGCCGCGTAGTAGCGCGCATGCGCCACGCGCCTGGCGACGACCTCGTCGTACTTCTTCAGCTGCGCAAGCCCGACCTGCGCTTCGACATCGGTCATCACGCCGTCGGCGTCAGGTGGAAAACGAATGCAGTCGTCGAGGTGATAGGCCTTCGTCAGGCGGTCGAGCAGCGGCGTTTCGGACTCGATCCAGCGAACGAGGCCGTAGAGACGCGGATCGAACGCGGCGTAGGTGGCCAACAGATACAACCGCCGTACCCAGCGGTGGATCGATCCACCCGTCACGCGCGCCTCGCGCCATGCGCGCAGCCTGGCCGCAAGCCGCTCGTCGCCTGTCACCAGCATGCCGCCGAACACCGACGTCATCAGCTTGCTGATGCCCAGACCGAACAACGCAGCGTCGCGTTCCGCCGTGACGAGCCGCCCCCGCCACCGCGCGCCGAACGAATGGGCGCAGTCGTGCACGATCAGCAGCTTTCGACCGAGCCGGCGCTCTGCCGCATCCACGATCTGGTCGAACCGATCGAGGTCGAGCGGATACCCGAAGAGGTGCGTGGGCACGATGCCGGCGGTGCGCTGGCCGATGGCGGCCTCGACCTGGTCGAGGTTCATGTTGTAGTCGGTCAGCGTCGCGTCCACGAACCGGCATCGATTGCCACTCAACACGATAGCGTGCGCGACGACCACACAGGTGTACGCGGGCAGAATGATTTCCTGATCGCGTATCTGAAGCGATTCGAGCAGCGCACGCATCGCCGTACGGCCGTACGGAAATGCGATGCCATGGTGTCCGCCGAACGCCTTCGCAAACTCGCACTCGAACCGCTGCACGGCGTCCGGCGACGGCCGCCACGAAGCCCAAAGCTCCGAGCGATCGAGAAACGGCTTCAGTCGCGGAATCACTTACCGGCGCGCCTCGATGACCTGATAAAAGCCCCAGATTCGATCGCTACGCCGATCGATCCAGGCCAGCGTGCTGGACAGGGGCCGGAGCACGCCCAACATGTCGGACAGTCGCCTGAAACCGGGTTGACAGTTCTCGATCCTGGAGTCCGAGAAGGCGGCGAACATGCGCCGGGCTTCGCGATTGGAGAACGCCTGCAGCGTCGGCACGCCGAACAGCTCGAGCAGCGCCGTGCCTCGAGTCCCGTCCGCGCCGGATCCGCGGCGCAACCGATTCGCCAGGCTGCCACGTTCGCCCGACCAGGCATCGACAACGGATGCGGCGGCGCGGAGCGCCCGAGTCGCCCACCACTTGGGATTGCCCGTCCGATACAGCATCACAATCGCCAGCGCGCCGGGCTTGAGCACGCGGCGGACCTCCTCGATGCTGCGCGCCGTGTCCGGCGTGTGATGCAGCACGCCGAACGAAACGACCGCGTCGAACGACTCCGCGGGGAAGGGCAGCGTCTCCGCGTCGGCAATCGCGAGATGCACCTGCGACACGACCCGGAGCTGGCGAGCCCCGTCTCGAGCGCGATCCAGCGACGCACGCGACATGTCGACGCCGACGACGTCGGCGCCCTTGCCGGCGAGATACGTCAGCACGGTGCCCTGCCCGCAGCCGACCTCGAGCACACGCCGGCCTGTCCACGAGTGACGGTCGATACGTTCGAACGCGTACGGTTCGGTGCGTGCGATCCAGTCGGCAAAGGCGCGGTAGTCGGCCCATTCCCCGCCGCAAGGGTTCGCGTCCCAAAAGCGGCGGCCGGCCTCCTTCCCCGGAGCGAGCGGTGCGGCGGCGTTAGCCAACGGTCGCTGCCCACTGCTGCAACGTCAGGAATTCATAGTCCTCGGCCATCATGGACAGCGCTCGCTGGAAAATCGGCAGCTTCTGTGACAAAGGCATCCGGAGCGATTGCGGGACGTACACGCCATCGGCCGGCAACGGGACCTGATCGGCGAGATCGGGATGCGTGTAGTCGACGAAGTCCGAGAGATGAAACTGGTACTGGATCGAGCACCCCATGGCCTTCAACAGCCGGTACGAGCGCGCGAACACGTCGAAGCCGGTCGCGAGCAGGAACGTCGCCCAAAACGGCGCGCGGACGAACGGGACGACGGTCAACGGCAATTCGATCAGGCCGCCGCCGCCCCGGTGCGCCAGACGCATCGCCGACGCGCGATACGGCTCGCGCGGCGCGAGCATGTAACCCATCTGCCCGAGCGTCGTGCGATCGCCGCCGGTGCGGCTCGACGTGTTCCACCAATGAAGGAACTTGAACACCGGCGTCAGCGACGTCGGATGGACCGATGAGTCGTAGGCATACCCGCGGCGCTCCAGGATCGGAATCGCATCGTCGCCCATGTTCCAGCCCGGGGAGCGGAATCCGACGGGTCGCAGACCGGTCACCGCAACGCACGCCTCTTCCATGCCGGCGATTTCGCGCTCTTTTTCGTCGGTCGAAAGACCTCGAAAGCCCTGCGCATGCGTCATCGTGTGATTGGCGATCTCGTGTCCTGCCGACGCCAGCGCCTGGATGACCGTGCGATGAGCTGACGGCTCGAAGTCGACTCCGACCATGAACAGCGTCGCACGTATGCCGAAGGGTTCGAGGAACCGCGCAAACTGTTCCAGTCCCATTCGAAACTCCAGGCCGGTATACCCACCGGCGCGGCGGCAGCCGCGGCCGCCGTAGATCGAGCGCAGCGTATCGATGTCGCTGGAAATCGCAGCGCGACGCGTCACGGGTGGAGAGAGCGGCGTCTTGCGGTGGCGAAGACGCGTTACTGGCGGAGCGAGCGCGGGTTTGCCAGGTTGTTCGCAAACCCACCGGCGGCAGCGCCGCCGGTGACCGGATCGATGTACTCGCCGCGGCCGCGACCGAGCACCGCGGCCTGAAACAGCCCGAACGCCATCGCGCCCTTGCGGCGGATTTCGCCGATGCTGCCCGACTGCCGCAGCTGCTTGAGCACGTACTTCGGCCGAAAGTAGAAGCTGCGCGTCGCCTCGTCGCGAATGTCGATCAGCTGCGCCTTGTTCAGGTGCTCTTCCCAGAAGTACGGCACCACGAAGTTCGGCGTCGGCTCCTTCGCGAAGTCGAGCCAATAGTCGCGCGGGATCACGCCCTGCGCGAGCGCATCCGCATAGATTTCTGTGCCCGCGTAGGGGACCGTGACGGAGAACGTCGCGTAATCCGGATCCAGCCGCTTAGCGAACCGAATCGTTTCGCGCATGTCCTCCAGCGTTTCGCCGGGAAGGCCGAGCATGAAATACGTCAGAACCTGGATGCCGTGCTGTTTGGCCAGACGCACGGCTTCGATGGCCTGGTCGGTGTTGATCGCCTTCTTGATCGTCTGCAACGTCTTGTTCGAGCCCGATTCGACGCCGAAGTGTATGCGCCGGCAGCCGGCCTTCGCCAGCCACTCCATGGCCTCGGGCGTGGCGCTGCTCACCCGGTCGCGGATCGCCCAGTCGAAATCGAGCCCGCGCTCCACGATGCCCTTGCAGATGTCGATCAGCCGCTTCTTGGACCAGGTGAACGTGTCGTCGTACACCTCGATCTCACGGATGCCGAGCGCCGCGATCGCCTCGAGCTCCTTCAGCACGTCGTCCGCGCTCCGCGAAAGCGTCTTCTGAAACGACAGCTTGCAGAAGGTGCACTTGTACGGACACCCGCGGCTGGTGATCATCGTCGTGACGAAGTCGTGCTTCGCCACCACGCTGTGATAGCGCTTGTGCGGGAGCATCGTGCGATCGGGGAACGGAAGTGAATCGAGATCCCCGTGGATGTAGAACTCCTGCGGCCCTTGCTTGACGCCGTGCTCCTTGAAATGCAGCCCCGGCAGATGCGAGGGCCGCACGCCATTCGAGAGCGCGTTGACGAGCCACTGAAACGGCACTTCTCCGTCACCGACGATCACCGAATCGCAGCCGGAGTGCTGGAGCGTGACGTCCGCGTAAATGCCGATATGCGGGCCGCCTACCGTGACATGGATCTGCGGATCGACTTCTTTCGCGAGCTGGATGCAGCGCCATGCGTCGTACCAGAAGTCGGTCCACGCGCAGACGCCGACGACGTCTGGTTTGTACTCGCGGATCTCGCGCTTGATCGCCTCCTCGTCGAGACGAAGGATCTGGCAGTCGAGAATGCGGACGTCGTGCGGGGAATTGTTTTTCAGGTAGGCGGCGACGAACATCGGACCGAGCGGCGGCTTGACGCCAATGCCGGTGTTGTCGTTGTCCTGAAACGTGTACATGGCCCGGACGGCGTGCGTGTCCGGCGGGAAAATCAGCAGCGCCCGCATCGGCCTGGCCGCGCGATCGGTCTTCGGATCGTGCAGTTTCAGGAGGTTCTCGGCCTTCAGCAGCATCTTTTGTCTTTTGTTCGTCTCGCGCAGTCGCTAAACAGGCGATTGTACCATGCGGCCCTCAATTGACCAGGTCGCCCCACAATCGCAGGATCTCCACTCGCCCTTCGCTTGGAGCTCTTCCGTCGAGTGCATCAGTGTCCACGACGCTCACGTGGATCGAGTCGGCGTTCGGTTTGAAGCGAAGGAACACACGCCCGTCGGCTGCCAGAGATGGATCGAGCGGTGACGAGGCGCTCCGTTCCTCGCGCCGGCCGGAGCTCGTGTCGTGCCATCCAACGTGAATGGAGATTCGCCCGTGCCCGACCGCCATACCCGCTTCGAGCACATACTCCCGGCCGGCGGTGACTCCAATCGGCGGCGCGTCGGCCACGGTCGCGAGGCGTGTCGTGTCATCGAGGGCGATCGTGCGGTCGCCGACCGCATGTGCGCGCGACGCGAGCGTCCACGAAGCGACTGGCGCGAGGCGAACGATCTCGAACGCGTCCGCGAGCCGCTTGGTCATGGCTCCTGCGTCCCCCCGCAGACCCAGGCGTGCGATGAGATGCCGGCTCAATCGGTCCGCACCATGCAGGTTCGGGTGGCCGCCCTCATCGAAATCGTCGGGCCGAAGACCGTATTCGTCGGTCCTCAGGTGCTGCACCCGCGGAAAGTCGCTGCGGAGCTGATCCACCAACGTGTCGTAGACGGCTGCGTCATGGTCACCGTGCAGCGTCGGCGACGAATACAACGCGATCGGACAGCCAAGATCGCTCGCAAGCCGCAGGAACGCGACCAGGAAGCGGCGCTTCCCTTCGCTGACTCTCAACGGCCGATCGTCGAGTGGCCGATGAAAGAGCGACTCCGCCGCCACGGTGTAAAGCGGCGAGTAGCCGCTGAAATCCTCCATGCCGTAGAAATATCCGTTGAGCGAGGAGGCCGAGCCGGCGCCAAGAATCTGCACCGCGTGGCTGCGATAGATGCTCGACGGCACCACAAGGCCGCTGAGGAATTGCGACGTCATGTTGTAATCGCGAAACGACGGCCATAGCATCGGGGCGAACTGAAGCATCTCGGTTCGGCTGCGGACGATCCCGAGGTATTGCGGATATTCGGCCCATAGTTGGCTATCGGCTTCGAGCGCGTCGCGCTTCAACTCCACGACAATCCAGGGGCGATGCCCCGCCGCCCGGAGCACCGGCGCGATTCGCCGCAGCGCGAAGTAATCGAAGAGAGGTCCACCGCCGGACACTGCGAAGTTGAACGGCACGATGCCCTGCTCGAGAAATGGCTCGCCGGACACTCCACTTCGGACGTAGCTGCTGCCAAAGAGCGCGACGTCTGCAATCGCCGCAAGATGACGGGCTCTCGCCACTTTGCTGAGCTCCTGCCCCTCCTGCGTCGCGCTCCCATAGTGGCGGCGGAATCCCTCCAGCGAAAACAGGTACGCATCACACAGAAAGAACAGCGCGAATGCGGTTGCGGCGGCGGCGAGGAACTGCCGGTTCCGCGCGCGTACCGCGCCGGCGTTGGTTTCAGCTGCTGCGGCGGCTATGGTGGTCAAAACTGGAAATACAGGAACGCGACATCCTTGGCAGGCCCCAGGTATGTCGCCAGACACAAGGACAGCAGCACGCCGGCCTGTCCAGCCGACGGCATTTGCTCAAAAGCGCGGTCAAGGTCGATGCTGGCGTCAATCATCTCCAGCAGCGCGAACATGGCGGCAATTGCGACGTAAAAGCGCAGGCCGTAGACCGTCGACGAGAACGCCGACGCATGAAGGCTCCACTGACCGAGCTTCTGCAGCACGACGAACGGCGTTCCAAGGTCGCGGGCGCGAAACGGAATCCAGGCGAGCGTGACCAGGTTGAACGTCACGAACCAGGACACTGCCGTCGCGAGAGTTCGTGGCGCGACCGCCGGAAGATCGCGCGTGGCGCGCTTGTACAGGGCGTAGCCGGCCAGCAGCGCGCCGTGCACCGCGCCCCACACGACGAACGTCCAGCTGGCGCCATGCCACAGGCCCACGGCAAACATGACCACGAGCAGGTTCAGCATGTGGCGCGGCAGCGCGACGCGGCTTCCGCCCAGGGGAATGTAGAGGTAGTCGCGAAACCACAACGACAACGTGACGTGCCAGCGACGCCAGAACTCCTGGATATTGGTTGCGAGATAGGGATGGCGGAAGTTGTTCACGAGATCGACGCCGAACAGCAACGCGCTGCCGAGCGCGATCAGCGTGTAGCCGTAAAAGTCTCCATAGATCTGGATCGAAAACGCGTACACACCGAGCAGCGTGTCGAACGGGTTCGACGCTCCGACGTTCGCATAGACGGCGTCGGCAATCACTGACATGTTGTCGGCGACGACAAACTTCAGGACGACGCCACGCATGATCATGAACGCAGCGCGGGCGAGCGGCGCGCGAGCCACTGTACCCGTGCCGAGGCGTTCCAGCTGCGGGAGTAGATGGGCGCCGCGCTCAATGGGACCCGCCACGAGCTGTGGGAAGAAGCTTTTGAATACGGCAACTTCGACGAACGACCGAACCGGGGCGAGCTCGCCTCGGTACACGTCCACAACGTACGCGACGCCCTGAAACGTCATGAAGGAAATGCCGGCCGGCAACAGGATCGAGGGCGCCGCCAGCGCGACCGAGTAGCCGAGCGCCGCGCCCACCGCGCGCACGTTCGAGACGAAAAAGACCGCGTACTTGAAGTACAACAGCAGCGACAATTCGCCGACGATCACCAGGCCGAGTACCAGCCTCGAGCGCCACCGCGCCACCACGAGCGCGCCCAGCCAGCTGAGAACGATGACCGCGAAAAGCAGCGTCAGGAACGGCGGATTCCACCAGCCATAGAACACGAGGCTCGCCGCGAGCACGACGTAGGTGACCGCGCGGCCTCGAGCGAACGCGGCGGCCAACACTGTGCAAACCAGCAGCAGCGCGTACTCGGAGGAGACGAAGTTCACGGGCGATTGTGCACGTGTCGCGCGGCGGAGGCGGCGACAGGCTGATCGATGAACGCCTGCGCCCACAGCTCGAAGCACAAGAGGCCCCATAATCCTCGGCCGAACTCTTCCTCGTTGGCTAGCGCCGAGTGGAGCGCAGATTGCGAAAGGATGCCTCGCTGCTGCGCCCGTCCGCTGGTCAGCGTGTCGTGGATGAACTCTCGTACGGGGGACGACCGCGCCCACTCCATCAACGGCACCGGAAACCCCATCTTATCGGTGCGCTCGTAGACGACGCGCGGCACCAGTGGCTTCACGACCTCGCGGAAGATGTGCTTCGACCTGCCGCCCTTGAACTTGACCATCGGCGGCATCGATGCCACGAGCTCGACGATGCGGTGATCGAGCAGCGGGACGCGCGATTCCAGTGACACCGCCATGCTCGTTCTGTCCTCGACATGCAGCAGCGCGGGCAGCAGCGTCTTCAGGTCGAAGCGCGTCATCTTGTTGATGAGCGCGTGACACGTGGGTTCGTCGAACAGCGCCCGAAACTCCGCGTACGTGTCGTGCTCGCGCGCAATCTCCGCCAGGGCGTCGTCTTCGATGAACGGGCGGATGCTGTCGCCGCGATCGATCAGCCTGAAGTACCGGCGATCGGCGGCCTCGAACACACCGTGCTGCCAGAACCGGCGCAAGAGCGGCTCGTATCCCCGCAGCTGAGTGAGATTCGGCAGAATCGACTCGAACGTGACGACGTACCGCGCGTCCTCCTGCGTCCCGGCGATGCCACCTTTGATGCATGCTTCGAGGTAGGCGATCAGGTACCGCGTGTACCCGCCGAAGATTTCGTCGCCACCCTGCCCGCCGAGAACGACCTTCACGTGGTCGCGAGCGAGACATGAGACCGCATATTGCGGAAAGAGTCCGGGTCCGGCGGCCGGCTCGTCCATGTGATAGATGAGCGCCGGCATCTGCGCGACGAAGTCCTCGGCCGTCGGAAACACCTCGTGGTGGACCGTCCCTGCGGCCTCGGCGGCCGCGCGCGCGTACATCGTTTCGTCGAACGTGCGCCCTTCGCGGAAACCTCCGCTGAACGTGTGGAAGGCACCCGGCTGCCGGTCCACCGCCAGGCACGTCACCGTCGTCGAATCGAGGCCGCCGCTCAGATGTGCCCCGACCGGCACGTCGGATCGCAGCTGCAGCCGGATCGAATCGCGGAGCAGGCTCTCGAGCCGGTCCCGGAACTCGCCTTCGGTGGGACCGCTGTCTACCGTGAAGTCGACGTCCCAGTAGCGGTGGATCCTCAGCGCGCCGCGCTGCAGCGTGAGGTAGTGCGCCGGCTCGAGGCGATCGATCCGTCGGAAGAGCGTTTTGGATCCGAGCGAGAACTGAAACGTCAGATAGTCCGCAAGGCCAGGCACGTGCATCTCTGGGGCGATCAAGCCGGACGCCAGCAGTGCCTTGATCTCGGACCCGAAGAGAAATGCGTCCGGAAGCGCCGCAAAGTAGAAGGGCTTGATCCCGAATCGGTCGCGCGCCGCGAACAGGATCTGGTCTCGCGTGTCCCAGATCGCGAACGCGAACATGCCGTTCAGCCGCTCGACGCATCGCGTTCCGCATTCCTCGAACAGATGGAGCACCACCTCTGTGTCGGTTTGCGATCGGAAGCGATGACCGCGTGCGACGAGCTCCGCGCGCAGCTCCAGATAGTTGTAGATCTCCCCGTTCAGAACGATCCAGAAGCGCCCATCCTCGTTCGTCATCGGCTGCCGACCGGCGTCCGACAAGTCGATGATGCTCAACCGCCGATGCCCGAGGCCCACGGCGCCGTTGACGAACAGCCCTTCGCCATCGGGACCCCGATGCGCAAGGGCGCCTGTCATGCGCGCGACAGTCGGCTGGTCGACTGCCGCGCCGGTCTCACCGAGGACGATGCCGCAGATGCCGCACATTGCTCTGGGTGCTGAGTGCTGAGTGCTGGGTGCTGGGTGCTGAGTGCTGGGTGCTGAGTGCTGGGTGCTGAGTGCTGGGTGCTGAGTGCTGAGTGCTGGGTGCTGAGTGC
>Ga0114129_10005116_pt1 | contig 18458 bp, 14 predicted proteins | sample RhiMetdeltSRZDD1_FD_80071 | JGI IMG/M metagenome (GOLD analysis project Ga0114129, IMG submission 80071) | Populus rhizosphere microbial communities from Tennessee, USA - Rhizosphere MetaG P. deltoides SRZDD1 (version 2) (version 2) | ecosystem: Host-associated > Plants > Roots > Rhizosphere >...
AGCGTCCTGCAGTGGTCACGCTTGCAGTGAATCGCGTTGCGGCCAAGCAGGCTCGCTAAGAAGCTACACCTTCACGCGCATGCTCGTGCGGCAGAAGTTCCGGCGGAACGCCGGCCGGCTGCAACCCTAGCGTCGCGCAGCTGGGCTCACTGCTGGAAGCGATTCACGTCGTACAGCGCCGCGTCACCTGGACAGCCGTTGAAACACCGCGAGCTGCCAAGGTGGCCGACGAGCAGCCAGTTGTTGGCGAGCGCCATCGAGATGTTGTCGGAGTTGCTCTCGAAGTGGGCTGAGGCGATGCCCCTTGCGAGGACAGTCGAGCCGTCACGTGTGTACGTGAAGACAATGCCTTGCGCTACGACGCTGTCGTTGACTGGATTACCGATCGCTTTGATCGCGATGTACCGACCCATCATCGCCACCTGACTGCCGAAGTTGACGTACTCGAACTTTTCGTCGACGCGAGGACGCAGACGCAACGACTCGAGATAGCGCCCCGCCGTGGGCAGGAACACATAGGCCGCACCGCCAGCCCAATGACCGTCCGGCGTATCGAACTCCGTTTCGAGATCCTCCTGCGAAGCGCCGACTATGATCATTCCCTGGTCGATCGCGACGGACGAGCCGAAGCCCGCCGCGGTCCCGGCCGGCACCAGCTTCTGGGTCTGAACCCAGTTCCCCAGGCTGTTGTGAATGAAGATGTACGCGGCGCCGGACGAACCCATGACCAGTGTCGTTTTCGTCATGCTCAGAGAGCCGCCGAAGCCGTCACCGGGACTCCCGTCGCGCGCGCGCAGTGTGGCGCGCCGGAAGAACCGGCCGTCTGTACCCAGCTCGAATACGTAGACAACGCCCGGGTGCGCGTCACGAGACGCGCTCGCGATGAGCGTCCCAGCTTCGTACTTCAACGCTACGGGAAACAGCGTCACGCCGTCCGTCGCAGGTGGCCGCAGGGTCTGTCGCAGCGCCCACAGGCCGTTGCTGTTGCGCTTGTAGACATATGCTGCAGTCTGGTCGCCGACGATTGTCAGGCCGTCGCGGAACGTGATCGTGCGCCCAAACCCAGCGTCTGGGATGGGCGGATTGAGTGTCTGGACGCGCTGCCACCCGTTCGCCGTCAGGTTATGCACCGCAACGCGACCGCCGAACGAGAACGGCATGCTGGCGAAAGCGATGCCATTTCGCATCGCGACCGTATCGCCGAAGCGTATGTCGAAGGTTTCCCAATCGCCACCCAGTTCGAAGTCGAAATCCGCAATAACCGGACCGAATCCCCCAGCGGCCAGGTGCTGCGGCAACTCGGCTGCGGCACGTGAACTCGCCAGCGCAGCGAGCGCGAGCCAGGCCGATAGCGACGCGGTTCGAATCATGGATGCGGTGAACATGGATGCTCCCCAATGCTCGAGCGGCGAGTTGACTGAGCAACGCAGAGGGCCGATTGAGGCTACGCGCATGGAAGAAGCGTGTATGTAGTCCGCACGAAATGCCGTGGGACTACACGCGCCATGTACTGATTTATCCGTGCAGCGACCTGCGGTGTTTGTAAGCGCGCTGTTGCGCAGCAAGCCTGGACGTTCCGGAAACGTCATCTGCGACTCCCGTCAACGTTGAGGATGTCGGCTGTCGTGGGGCACAAGCGGTCCCTCAGGTGACGTACAAACTCGCGGTTCATCGACTCTGTCAGAAGACGACACGAGTGCCTCGATCAGCGGCCAGATCCGCACCGAGTCCAGCTCCTCCGCACTCCTATTAATGAGGCTGGCCGCGACGTATGCCGCCTGCGCGTAGGGGACTTGCTTGTTCGCCACCTGCATGCAGCAGCACCTCGTACAAGCAGGTGAGCACACCGTGTGCCTGCAGTAGCAGCTCGCGCGGCGCTTTGATCGATGTGCCACCGACGACTCCGGATCCGGCGTCACCAACGGAGCCACCGGGAGGGCAGCCACCTGATCCGACGCCCGGTCCGACGTCGATCGTCGAAGCTTCGCCGGCAAGCACAGTCGGTGGGATGCAAAATTGCGTGTTCACCGCCGGCGCCGTGACTTGCGGAGTTCGCAATGAATCCCGGACCGAAGGGGAGCTGCGCTCGGGTGCGTCGCTTTTCGTTGGGTTCACGGCTGCGGGCCCTTTGGCGGATATTTCTACTGCAGCGAGTGCTCGATGCATCTGGAAAGGTTCATGGTTACCTACCAGAGGTCCAAGACCTTCGGCGCTATCACGCCGAGGATCTGGCGCGACTTCGCGATCAGCTACGGATAAGGGTCCAGACGCGAATCGCAAAGACGGTGGAGCTGGGCGCTGACTATGGACACGATGCACGTATCCTTGAAGAACAGCAGCTTCTCAAGAGCATTGAGAAGCATTGGAGGATCGCTAGTGAGCGACGTGATTGGCAGTGAACGCAGCTCCTCTCTGGAAGCCAAAGTTGCTTCCGAACTGAGCGCGCTCGTGAAGGATGTGGCAATTGGAGCGGAGTTTCCCTTCGCGTCGAACGCAGCCGTTTGTTACGCACTGGAGCTGTTCCTTCCCGCCTTACTTCGGGTTCGCTTTGCGGAATGGAAGCGCGAGAGCCTGGATGGGTTCAGAATCGCCAGCGCTAGGAAAGTAGGTCCCTCTGCTGTGGAGCTGGCTGGGATCTGTATTTTAATAAGCGACCAGACGGTAACCCCATTCTGTGCGCACTTGGTTGTGTCGCCCGATACATCTTCAATTTCTGCGTATCGCGTTCGAGTGGGTGAGGCTGGTCATGGTCCATTAGGAATCTCTGGACCGGACTGCAACTCAAGTGGCGCAAAGCGTTTGCTGGACGGTTTGATGGCCAGAATGGAAAGCGTGCGCTGGGTTTACTCTGTGGACAGCTTGCAGTCCCCGGGGGACGCAGGAGAGAGACAGACATAGACAGACAGAGGACACGCATCGCTTTCTATCCCCCAGTCAGTTTCATCGAGCAGGTTCCGATGGAACCGATCGGGCAGGCCAATGCGCTGCTCAAATTGCTCGATTTCTTGAAAAAGCCGGGCGCAGGGGATACCGGTTTATCCGCGGGCCAAGTGCGTGCGGACTCGTGCCTGCGACGAGTGCGTCGCCTTCATGAAGTGGGAAGGAAAACGCGACGCGAAAGTTGCAAGGTAGCAGAAGAAGAAGGGCAGCAACCGCTCTTGGCGCGCGCGCTCAGTCGGGTACTGTCGACTCCGCGCGCGCGGAACCAGCGCTTCGTTCGGCTCGCGCACGCCAGAACGGCAGCACGAACCGATTCTGCCGCCGAGCGACGAGGAGCAGAACGGCGGCAACCGACACGCACAGCACGATCGCTACGATGGAGGCTTCCACGCCGAACGTCCCGCCAGTCAAGAATTCCGGACCGGTAAGTGTGCCGCGCAAGAGACCGCGCGATGGCCTTCCGGAAACGGCGACGCCGAAGATGCCGCCTTGTGTGAAGTTCCATGCGACGTGCGTGCCGATGCAGAGCCACAAGCGACGTGTGAGAACGAAGGCCGCGGCCAGCAGAATTCCGGCCTCGAAGATGATCGCGATTGCGGCGTAAGTGGTCGTGCTTGGGCCGATCAAATGGATCAGGCCGAACAGGACGGCCGAGATCGCGAGCGCCCACAGCGTGCCAAGCGACTGCTCGGTGATCCGGAAAATCAAACCGCGGAATACGATTTCCTCGATCACGCCAGCTCCGATCGCGGCCGCGAGCGGAACCGCGAGATCGGAGAGCGTACCCGCTGCGGTGACACGATAGCTGCCCAACAACGCTAGGATGCCAATCGCGCTGGCGAAGAGCGCCGTCCCGAGCACCAGTCCTGCTGCCAACTCGCTGAGTGCGCCTTCACGTCCGAATTCGAACAGCTCGCGCTTCTCCATCAGGCGGACGTACGCGCGGTAGATCAAATAGGCGACTGCAGCTCCGAGCAATGCCGCCGATGCGACTGCTACTGGTCGTGGCAACGGGAGCTGGCGCACGAGCCACTGAACTGCGACGACCGGAAGAGCAACGGCGATGAAGCCGATGATGATTCTGATGAGCGCGGAACGCATACGCGACACCCTAGCTAAAGGCCGGAGATCGGCGCAAGTAGCGCTGCTGAGCCCGCAAGAATAGTTTGTTCGTTTGTGCTCCTCTCGATCTGATCGAATGGGACATGCCTGATATCGCTTCTATATTCGCCGCGCAGTCAGGTGCTCGCGCGGCTGAACGTGCAGAGCGGGCCTGGCGCTCAGACGAGCAGCAAGAGGTCGCAGTGAACTGGAGCAAGTGGGTTCGACAGATCCACCGCTGGCTGTCCATGGCGTTTACGGCGGCTGTCATCGTCAACATCGTGGCCGTGGCTACAGGCAGGTATGCGAACTGGGTAGGCTTTTTGGCGGTGCTCCCGCTCGCTTTCCTGCTGCTCACGGGTCTGTACTTGTTCGTGCTGCCGTACGCCGCCAGACGACGGCTCGGGCATGCCCGCCGATACCCCCAGCAGTACCCCCAGACCCGAAGCGGACGTACGCGGATTCGAAATGCGGACGTTCGGGGGCCTCGAATGGTCCATGGGATCGGCAATGCGCAGGAGCGGCCGTTGCGCGAGGAGTTCGAGCGCGGTTATCGCAGATGACGCCGGCTAGTTCCCAGCGCGCAACAGCACGATCTCTTCCTGCGTTACGAGCGTCTGGACCCCCAGTGCCTCGCGCAGTGAGAACAGAAATCCTTCCGTATCGCCGATGTGAAACACGCCGCTCACGCGAACAGTATTCAGGTCGGCCGCGCCGATGACCACGTGCGCCGCCGAATAGCGATTGAACTCTTCCAGCGCTTCGGGAAGCGGAGTGTCGCTGAACTCCAGCCGTCGCGCACGCCACGCCTGAATTCGCTTGAGGTCAGCCGCGGCTTCGACGATGCGGTCGTCGTCGTTTCGAAACTCCGCGCTGCGGCCTTTCATCAGGGCTGGGACAAGTGGTGTGACCTTACCGGCGCCGCCGACACCCGCTGCCGAAACGCGCACGACACCCTCGATCACGCTCACTTTGATCCTGTCGCTGCGCCGGTCAACATTGAACTCCGTCCCGAGCGCACGCGTCACCGTCTGGCCGGCGACGACCTCGAACGGCCGCGTCACATCGTGCTTCACCGCGAAGATCGCCTCGCCACGTTCCAGTTCGACACGGCGTGAGGAGGCGGCATAGCGCACCTTCAGCGCGGTATCAGTGTTCAGCGTGACTCGCGAGCCGTCTGCCAACAGCACGTCGCGCTGCTCGCTCACTGCCGTTTCGTACTGAACCGGCCGTACCTGCAGATACGTCGCTACGAATGCGAGACCGATCGCCACGACGATGACCGCCGCGGCCGCCCACCACACATATATAGGTGTGCGCCGGACTTCCGCGGCGCTGAGCCACTTCTGAACACGGGGATGGTCCTCGACCGCTGCGAGCAGCGCCCAGGCCCGTTCCCGATCCGCTGCCGAATCCCGATCCGTTCTCATGATACGTCCTTGAGGCGTCGCGCCACGTGCGCGAGGCCCTCCTTGATGTAGCGCTCGACAGTGCGCGTGCTCAACCGCAGGCGCACGGCGATCTCTTGATGCGTCATGTCCCTGAAGCGATACAGCAGCAGCGCCTCCCGCACTGACGCGTCCAGTTCTTCCAACGCGGCGATCATGACGCGCACGAGCTGCTCGCCAGTCAGTTCCAGGTCAGGCCAGCTCGTCCAGTCTGTCGTCTCCGGGCTGCGCAGGGCGCTGTCCTGAGCGGCGCCGGTGCGATTGGAGCGCTGGCGAAACAGATCGCGCGCCAGGTTGGTCGCGATCTGAAACAAGTACGCGCGGGCATTGCTGCGGATGTGGTCAAAGCTGCGCTGGCGCAGCAGTCTCAGATACGTTTCCTGCAGAACCTCGTTGGCGTCTTCCTTCGACGGCAGAAGTCCAGCCAGATAGCGATAAAGCGAAGGCCGATGCTGCTCGAACAGCTCGCGCGCGAATTCGCTCTCTGCCGGCGTCAGCGGGGCGCGTACGAACGCAGGCGCGTCTGTGGACTCGCCCTCGGGCTTGTGGTCGTCGGTTTGCGACGCGTCATTCATCGTGATTGCCGGGTCCGTCTACTATAACGAACGAGCGCTGCAAACCCGACAGCTCGGCGCTCTCCGCGCTCCATGCGCTGCGCGGCTGCAAGGGGACTGTCGGCTTCGACCCCTCCAATCGTTTTACCTCCCAGAAGGGGCGCCACTGCGCCGAACCCGCACATGGGAGCGAGAGGGGGACACGATGACTACGATTCGGGCTGCTTGCGCGCTGCTGACGCTATTCAGCCTGGCCGCGCATGCTGCGGAAGGCGTCAGCGACAGGCTGCGAACGCAGACGAGGTTCGACATTCCTGCGCAGGCGCTTGGCACTTCTCTCAAACAGCTCGCCGAGCAGGCCGGTGTGCAGATCCTGTTCGAAGAGGACATGGTACGCGGCCTGTCGGCCCCCGCGCTCAAGGCGCAGCAAAGTGTCGAGCAGGCGCTGCACGTGCTGCTCGGAAATACCGGGCTGGTCTACGTGGCGAGTGGCGATGTCATCGCCGTCCGCAGCGCAGCTCGGCTGCCGAGCGACCCGACAATGCCGCCCAGAGTGGGCGGCCGACGATTGCAGTCGCAGAACGAGGGCATCACGCCAGGCACTGAGCGTCTGGCGCAAGCGACCGACCCAGGTCCGGCACGCGGCGATGAACGCGGCGCCGCGCGCGCCATCGAGGAGCTGGAAATGGTCGTAGTGACCGGCTCGCGTCTCACGCGTGTCGATGTTGCCGGGCCTTCGCCGGTGCACGTCATCACGCGGCAGGACATCGACCGCTCCGGAGCATCGACAGTCCGTGAGGTGCTGAACAGCGTGCCGCAGAACGCGACGGCGCGCGACGAATCCGGCAACGCCACGTTTCTCGGCGCATCGACGGTCCAGCTGCGCGGACTGCCAGTAGGCACGACGCTCGTACTGTTGAACGGCCGGCGTGTCGGCGCCTCGGGCCCGCAAGTGTCGTCCAACATTTTCGATCTGAGCAACGTTCCGCTCGAAGCCGTCGAGCGCATCGAAGTCCTGACGGACAGCGCCTCGGCGATCTACGGCGCGGACGCGATCGGCGGCGCCGTCAACATCATCCTGCGCCAGGAGTACGAAGGGGTCGGCGCAGGCCTGCGCTACGGCACCAGCAGCGAGAGCGACTCCGACGAGCGGCAAGCCTCGTTCACGATTGGCGGCAGCGGCGACCAGCTCTCGGGCCTGCTGGTGCTCGACTACTACGAGCGCGATCTTCTGCACGCGTCGCAGCGCGAGTTGACTCATACGCAGGACTTCACGCGCTTCGGCGGCGACGATCTGCGCTCCACGTTCTCGTACCCGGCAAATGTCTACTCACTGGACGGCGGCCCGTTGCCGGCGCTAACGAGCACCTTCGCCGGCGTGCCGAGCGGTACCGACGGCATCGGGCTTACGCCTGCGGATTTCCACGCGACCGACGGCGTACTCAATCTGTTCGACGGGGCGAGCTATCAGACGCTGCTCGCGGGCGCCGATCGCAAGAGCGCGTTTGCCAGCGGACGCTACCGCATATCGGACGCCTTCAATCTGTTCGCTGAAGGGCTGTTCACGCATCGCAATCAGCTGGTGGAATTTCCGCCCGAGCCCCTGCCTTTCGGCCAGTTCGGCTTCTTCACCGTGCCGGCCGACAATCCCTTCAATCCGTTCGGCGTCACCGTTGGCGTCGACTACCGGTTCACCGAGCTCGGGGCCCGCACGAACGACTCGACGACGGACTTCTACCGCTTTGTCGTGGGCGCGGCCGGCAAGGTGGGACGCTTCGATTGGGAAGCGTATTGGCTCGGCGATCGTGACGATACGGATATCGTGAACGGCGCGACGCTGGTCTCCGTCCTGAACGTCGGCGCGATTCAGCCGTTTCTCGACTCGACCGATCCGAACGTGGCGTTGAACGTGTTCTCCACGACCGGCAACAACAATCCCCAGACGCTGGCCGCGATCGTGAACGCTACTGCGACCACCGACCAGCTCTCCTCGAGCGCGTCGATGGGCGAAGTAGTCGTGCGCGGTCCGCTGTGGAGCCTGCCGGCAGGGCCGTTGAATGCAGTGCTCGGTGTGAACGTGCGGCGGGAGAAGGTCGATTTCCTTTCGCCGCTCGCCGGCAACCTGCGCGACCAGCGTGAGAGCAAGTCTGTGTTTGCAGAGCTCGCGCTGCCGCTCGTGCGCCCTGAGCAAGCCATTGCAGCGGTCAGCTCGCTCGAGCTAACCGCCGCAGTTCGCCATGACGACTACGATGACTTCGATTCGAGCACCGAACCGCAGTTCGGCCTGACATGGCGCCCGTGGCAGAACCTGCTGCTGCGCGCCAGCTACGGCGAGTCCTACAAGGCGCCAACTCCTTTTCAGTTGTTCTTCCCGCAGATCACGGTTCCCGGGACCGCCTTGGATCCCGCGCGCGGCGGCGAGCCGAGCGAATTCGTCCAGACCTTTGGCGGCAATCCGGGGCTGGACCCGGAGCAGGGGACATCGACCAGCGTGGGCTTCATCTGGAAGCCGCTGTTCGTCAGCGGGCTGTCGCTTTCGCTGAACGCGTTCCGGGTGCGGCAGGAGGATTTCATCACCTCGTTGAGCTCGGATCTGCTGCTGGAGAACGAAGCATTGTTCCCCGGCCGCGTGGTGCGCGGCGTACCTGCACCCACCGATCCGCCCGGCTTTCCGGGCCCGATCATTTCGATCGACGTCAGCAATCTCAATTTCGGCGCTCTAACGACCAAGGGCTTCGACGCGGAAGTCGCATACGCGTTCGCGCCCACGACTGCCGGCGAATTCGCCCTCTCTCTGTACCTGACGTACGTCGACGAGTTCGAGATCCTCCTCACGCCGGGCACGGAGGCCGTGAATCGCGTCAACGAGGCGAATGACGCCGGCTACCCGTTGCGCTTGAAAGGCAACGCCGGGCTGACCTGGAACGGCCGCGGCGGCTGGTCTGCAGCGCTCAAGGCCCGATATACCAACGCCTATACCGACTACGACGGCGTGCACGAACTGCCCGCGCAGACGTTGCTGGACGCGCAGCTCGGTCGACGCTTCGGTGAGCGTGGAGGCTATTGGCTGCTGAGCGGGCTGGAGACGACGCTCGGCATCGTCAATCTCACGAACGAACAGGGCCATTTCTCCCGCTCGTTCGCGGGCTACGACTATCAGCAGGCCGACCTGCGCGGGCGCTTCTACTACTTCAATCTGAAAGCGAGATTCTGAGCATGCGTCTTACGCATCAACTGGCGGTAGCCTGCGCTGCCGCCGCTGGTCTCGTGCTGCCGATAGTCGACGCGGCAACCAGTTCGTCGCCGCTGCGAGTCGAGGATGTGCTGCGCGCACCGAGCCTCGCATCGTATACGCCGGCAGCCTTGTCGCCAGACAATCGTCTGCTGGCGTATGTGGTCGTCGACAATGCTCGGGTCCAGAGCGCCGAAGACCCGCGCAACGTAATCGAATCAGGCGTCGCCTGGTACGGTGTCGGCGCCGACATCTGGATCACCGATCTCGAGGCCGGCACTCATCGCAACATCACCGGCGCGACGGGCCATAACTGGGACGCGAGCTGGTCACCCGACGGCACAGTGCTTGCGTTCATGGCGGATCGGCGCGGAGCGACGCCGCTGGAACCCGCCCGACTGTGGTTGTGGGAGCGCGCAAGCGGTGAGCTGCGCCAGGCGAGCAACGCCGATGTTCGCGAAGCGTACACGCCGATGCAATGGGCCGGCGACGATCACTCCGTGCTGGTGTCGCTCTTTCCGCAGGGGCTCGGCCGGAAGGGCTATGTGGACCGCATCAGCCCCAAGTCTCCGACCACGACGGCCGCCATCGCCAAAGGCGGGCCCCAAGTGTTCGAATTCGATCCGTCCCAGCCGGGCGCCGCGCCGGTGACCAACCAGATCAACACGGACATGTGGCTCCGCGACCTTGCCCTGATCGACGTGCGCACGGGCGCGGAGCGACGTCTCACGAAGGATCTTCGCGTCGGTCACTACTTCGTCTCGCCGGACCGGCAGCGCATCGTTTACAGCGTACTGCGCGAAGAAGCGAAGGCCGGCAGCGGGCAGTATTTGTTTGACATCGTCGTGCAGGATCTCGCGACGGCAAAGGCCCGCGTGCTGGCCATGAAAGTCCCGCTGACGCTGCTGGGTATTCCGTTCAGCTGGTCACCTGGGAGCGACAAGGTGACGTGGCGCACCGGCGGGCCGTCGATTGCCGATGAGCTGTACGTGGCCGCCGTGCGCGGCGGCTCGCCTCTGCGCATCGCGCACAACGCGCCTATCGGCGATCTGCATGCGACGATCGAAAGCAATCCGGCCTTGTGGGACCACAGCGGCAACTATGTCTACTTCATGCGCGACGAGGCGCTTTGGCGCGCGGCAATCGACGGTTCGAAAGCGGCAGTGTTCTGCAGCTCCAAGGATCACAAGCTGGAGCTCATTGCCCCGCGACAGCACCGGCTGTTCGTACCGGAGCAGCCGGAGCGTGCGCTCCTGTTAAGCACGAACCCAAGCACGAAGCAGGCCGGCTTCGTGGCGGTGGACCTGAGGAGCGGTGCGTTGACGCAGGCGCTCGAGGAAGCGAAGCGCTACGGCGGCTACGGCTCGGACGCGACGATATCGCGGGACGGGACGCGCCTCGTGTACATCGCCGAAGGCCCGTTCGATCCAGCCAACTTCTATCTCTACGACGGCCGACGCGATCCTCGCAAGCTGACAGACGTCGCCCCCGTGCTTGCGAACCGCTCGTTCGGCAAAGCCGAGGTGCTCGAGTGGCGCAGTATCGACGGCGAGATACAGCGTGGCGCCCTGCTTTATCCCGCCGACTACGAATCCGGAAAGTCATATCCGCTGATCGTGAAAGTGTACGGCGGCAGCTCCATCTCGGATCACCTGAACTTGTTCGGCTATGCAAACGCGCCGGTCGAGAACCTTCACCTGTACACGACCCGCGGCTATGCGCTGCTGCTTGCTGACTCCAAGTTGAATGTCGGCACGCCGATGGTCGACTTGATGAAGTCAGTCATGCCGGGGATCGAGCGGGCGGTCGCCACCGGCGTCGCCGATCCGCAGCGTGTCGGCATCACTGGGCACAGCTATGGCGGATATAGCGTGCTGTCCTTGATCGCGCAGTCCCCGCGCTTCAAAGCCGCAGTCATGCGCGCGGGCATGGGCGACCTGATCGGCGGCTACGGACAGCTCGGGCACGACGGCACGAACTACGGCCTGGCTTGGGCGGAGAGCGGTCAGGGCCGGATGGGCGGATCACCGTGGGAGTATCGCGAGCGCTACATCGAGAACTCGCCGATCTTCTATCTCGACCGCGTGCAGACTCCGCTTCTCATCATTCACGGCGACCAGGACGATGCGGTTCCCTCGTACCTTGCAGACGAGGTGTTCAGCGGACTGCGGCGTCTCGGCAAGACCGTAACGTATGCACGCTACCCTGGCGAAGGCCACTGGGAGGGCGGCTGGAGCTACGCCGATCGTGTGGACGCGCTCAATAGACAGATTGCGTGGTTCGATCGACATCTGAAGGGGAGCGCGGTCAGCAGCAAGGAGTGAAGGGTGCCACTGCTCGGAAGCGACTGCCGAACTCCAATCCCGCAGGGATCCGCGCGCAATCGCGCGACCGATGGTGCTCATACTGATGATGTCGGCGACGAATGCCAGAGCGCGGATCAAGAGACAAGGTAGGCGACGGGAATACCCAGTGCCAGGCCCAGCTCTCAGCGGCGCGCGGATACTTTCGGGCAAGTGCATCCGGCATGGCGACGCCGGGAACTCGGCGGGCGCGATCCTCCGCCCAAAGCGGGCGCGAATGTTCGAGCTGACGTCGTAACGGAATGTTGAGCGGCTCGGGCAGCATCACGGCGCGATCCTTTCGACCCTTGCCCGCGCGCACGATGAGGATCTTTCGATCGAAGTCCAAATCCTTTACGCGAAGGCGCAAACACTCCATCAAGCGCAGGCCGGCACCGTAGAGCAATGCGACCGTAGCCGCGAACGTCGGATCCACCTGCTCGAGCAGGCGCGCGGCTTCCGCCCGCGACAGCACAACCGGAATTCGAACCGGACTTTTCGGCCGACCAATCTGCTGCATCCAGGGCAGCTCGATGTCCAATACCTGCGTATATAGGAAGAGGAGGGCCCGGCAGCGCTTGCTTATGAGTAGACGGTGCAACGTGCCGTTCCGTCGCCAAGTGAGTGAGAAACCCCTCAACCTCCGTAGATCCCATCGACCGCGGATGTCTCAAATGATGGAAGCGGATGAATCGGCGCACCCAGAACAGGTGGCTTGCTCGGTACGGAGGCCGTAGTGGCAGTAGCGGATTCGCTCCCGCATCTGATCGAGGAGTCGGACCGATCGCAATGGCGGACGCGTGCCGGGTTTCATGGATGATTTGCTACTGCATGCAAGGCCAGTATCAGCACTCAATTCATCCAATTTCAGCTACTTATGTGTTCTCCGTCCTCCAGGTTAGTTGCTCATGGTGAAGCAACGTAGACAACGGCCAAGGAGAGCTGATGCGACGGTTGATCACTCTGATATTCGCGGATCGGGACAAGCCCGCCGTCATGGTCGCGATCCGTCGGGAGCTGCCTCGGACTAAAGCCGTGGGTCCGGTCATATGACCTGTCACGTAGAAGTGCGCGGGGATTCTCCTTTCCGTGTGCCCGCCCGGCCGCTGTCGACGCTGCTTCACAGAAGAACCTGCATCGGTTACGCCGCGCAGCGCATCGGGGTTGCCTCTTCGCACGAGCGCTCTACCTGCACACCAATGGCCCAGATAAACCCCAGCAGCTCTCGCCCCACAGCGGTGATGACTTTCTGCTTGGCTTTGCCTTTGCCCATCAATCGGCGGTAGCGCCGTACCCATTCCCGGTCGGTGACGGTAGGCCCAGGCGGCTTCTATCACAATGCGTCTGCGGTGAGCGTTGCCGGTTTTGCTGATCGAACCGCGCTGCACGCGCGCGCCGCTGGAGTGTTCGCGAGGAACCGCTCCGCTGTATCCCATCAGCTGACGTGGGTGCGCAAAACGCGAGATCTCACCGAGCTCGGCTACGACACTGACGGCGGAGATCTTCGCAAGACCGCGCAGCGCCTGCCGAGCGTCAACCACTGCGCGCATCTTGGCCAGCGCATCGGCAACCTGCTCGATGTGGCTCGGCAGGCAAGTCCTGCGAACACGCACGTTAGTATCTGTCGGAGGATCCGAGGTTCAAGCAGGTTCCCGCTGCATCGCCGGTCGGTTGGTTCCGACACAGTCAGGCCTGCCATCTCTTTTCGTTCCTTTGCGTTTTCTCATGGCGCCGTTTGCGGTCGATTTTCGATGGTGCATTCGCCATGCACAGTAGACGCACACAACGCTGGTCCGAAATCAGTCATTACCTCGATGACGCGTTGGATCTGACGGGGGAAGCGCGTGAAGCCTGGCTGCAGAATCTGGAAAGACGCGCGCCGGAGACAGCTGCGCGCATCCGCGCTTACCTGATCGAGCTGGAGCGCCTGAACGCGCAGGACTTCATGGGCGGCACAGCTGCTGATGGGATCCTCGCGACCACACTCCGGGGCGAGCGCTTCGGCGCGTACACGCTCGAGCGCGAGATCGGCCACGGCGGGATGGGCACGGTGTGGCTCGCTCACCGCAGCGATGGGCAGTTCGACGGGCAGGCCGCGGTGAAGCTGCTGAACCGAGCGCTCGTGGGTCATCCTGCACAGCGCAGATTTGCGCGTGAGATTGGCGTCCTCGCTCAGTTGCAGCATCCGAACATAGCCCACCTGCTCGATGCCGGGGTAGGCGATGGCGGACAGCCTTACCTGGTACTGGAGTACATCCGCGGCGAGGCCATCGATCAGTACTGCCAATCGCGTCAGCTCGGTCTTCACGAACGCATTCGCTTGTTCCTGGACGTGCTTGGCGCCGTGGCGCATGCCCACGGACAACTGATCGTGCACAGAGATCTCAAGCCCTCGAACATTCTCGTAACACACGATTGCGTAGTGAAACTGCTGGACTTCGGCGTGGCGGCGCTACTGTCGCCCTCCCTGCTGCACGCTGCCCGCCTGACGCATGAGTATGCAGCGGGGTTCACGCCTGAGTACGCCGCTCCGGAGCAGCTACGTGGCGAGCCGGTGACGGTAGCGACCGACATTTACACGCTGGGAGTCCTGCTGTTCGTGCTGCTCACCGGGCAATTCCCAGTGGATCGCAAAGGCAAGTCGGTGGCGCAACTTCAGCATTTGTCGGACGAGGCGGAAGCGCCGCGTCCATCGGATGTTGCAGCCGACGCCAATGCGCAGCGCCTGCTGCGTGGGGACCTCGACAATATTCTATTGAAGGCTCTGCACACGGATGCGCGGCGGCGCTACAGCACCGTCGATCACTTCGCTGAAGACCTGCGCCATTACCTGACGCACGAGCCCGTATCTGCGCGCCCGCGCGCGTGGACATACGTCGCAGCAAAGTTCGCACGGCGGCATCGGATCGGCGTCGTGGCCGCAACAGCAGTGCTCCTCGTCGTGGTCGGCGCTGTCGTGGTCACGACGCAATTGCTGCTGGTGGCGCGCTATCAGCGCGATCAGGCCTGGTACCAATCCCGTCGTGCGGAGCTGTCGATCGATTTCATGGGTCAACTGCTACGTTACGGAAGGGGCGCGGATGCCACGCAGGCGTTTCACGAGCGGCTGGAGCTCGGCGTGGAGCTGCTCAGCAGACAGTACCCGGGCGATCCGCGGTTCGCGGGCCGCATGCTGGTGGATTTGGCTGAGAACTATCGCGCCGACGGCGAGATAGCTCGCGCGGATGCACTGTTTGCCAAGGCGTACGAAATGGGCAAGGAGAGCAGCGACGCTGAGCTGATGGTGCTTGCTCAGTGCCATCGCGCCGCCGCCGATGTCTCCCTTGGAATTCACGATGGTGCGGCGGAGCGCATCGAGGAGGCTCAGCGACTGCTCGCGCGGATGCGCAATCCCGATGCAACGCCGCGCGTCGACTGTCTGTTGGCGCAAGCGACGCGCGAGAGCAGCCGTCGCCGTTACGCATCCGCAGAGACTCTCTTGCGGCAAGCGATGCGCATACGGGAAGAGGCGGATGGTACGAACGAGAGCTCAACGTATGCCGCGCTCCTCGACGAGCTTGCCGCTCTCCAGCGTGGACGCAACCGCCCGCGTGAAGCACTTCGGACGTTACAACGAGCAGCTGCAATAAACGATCGAAGTGGTCGCGGCAACATGGCCGCAGGGATCGCCGCACGCAACAACATGGCGCTGCTGCTCGTGGACATGGGCGAGGCTGGCTTGGCGCTCATGGAAGTCGAGAAGATCAATCAGCAGCGCGACCAACTTGCTGATGCCCTCAGCAAGCATGTCGCCTATCCGCTCAACACCGCGTCGCTGCTGCTGCGGATGCGCCGACATGCAGCGGCGGTGCGTGAGCTGGAAGGTATCCTGCCGCGCGCGCGTGAGACGGGGAGTCCGCTCTTGCTCGCAACCACATTGTCCTTCATGGGCGCGGCGTTGACGCAAGCAGGTCGCTGGGACGAGGCGGAAGCGGCATTGCAAGAAGCCGCATCGCTTGCAGCAAATGAAGTTCGCGACGCTGCCACGAGCGTCGGCATCGAAACACGCTTGGCAGAGCTGGCGCTCGCGCGGGGCGCGTTGGATGCGGCACGTCGGCACGCGGATAAAGCGCTGGAGCTCGTAGGCTTCCGTCGAGTACAGGAGGAGCGCGTGCCGCTCCGCATACGGGGGCGCGCGCTCCTACTCAGCGCCCGCGTTGCCTTGGCCGAGAATGCTTTTATCGAGGCGGAACGAATGGCTCGGGACGCACTCGCCATCTGGGAGACCGTCGCGCGTGGTCCGGACAGCAGCGCCGATGTGGGGGAGGCTCTGCTTTGGATCGCGCGCGCACGCATCTCCGTGCGCAGCGATGCAGACGTGACCTCGATCCTGGAACGCGCGGTGCGCTGCCTCACGAATGGACTGGAGGCAAACCACCCACTCACGGTCGAAGCGCGAACCCTGCTGAGGGCGTCGATGAAGTCGGGTCGAAACCGGACCTACGTGCAAGCCACTCAATAGTGCGCCGCATTCGATCCGGAACGATACATCTTCGCCATCGAGCATCGTGACCGCCCGGAAAAGTACCCCGCGTCCATCGGCGTTTTTCCGCAGGATCTGGAGGCACGCCACTTTCGCGTCAATTGCCTCCCGAAGCCGCCGGCGCCCTGCAGGCTCCGGCATCGTGGACCACCTTGCCGCCGACTACCGTCAAGAGAGTCTGAGTTCCGATGATCGCGGGCGGTGGCAGTGTAAAGATGTCCTGGCACAGGACGACGAAGTCGGCGAGCTTGCCCGGCTCGAGCGTGCCTTTCCACTGCTCCTGGAACTCTGCCTCCGCCGCGGTCTTCGTATAGGCGATCACGGCCTGTTCGATCGTGAGCGCCTCCGCTGGATTGGTAGGCTGGATCAGCGCGAAGAACAGATCGAGAAACGGATTGCCGGGCAATGCGACGGAGTCGGAGCCGAGCGCGACTTTGATGTTTGCGTCGAGCAGGCTCCTCATGGGATCGACATCGGCGAGCTGGCCCGGCGACAAGCGCACGCGCGCGATCGAATCGAGAGCGAAGTGGATGGGGTTTTGCACGACGAACACGCCCTTCTTGCTGGCGCTTGCATAGCGGTCGCGACGCAGGAGCGTGCCGTGCTCGATCCTCGCTCGAAGCGGCGCCCACACGCCATCCGAGGCGATGGCCTCCATTCTGTCGAGGATCGCATCTGTTGTTCCGTCGCCAACGGTGTGGAACAGCGGCTGAGCTTCGACGAGTGCGCCGGTCACGGAGCGTTTCAGCTCTTCCGCCAGCGCGTTCAGCGGGAAGTTGACACGGCCGCGGACGCCCGGAGCGTCGGTGTAGTCCTCGCGCAAGTGCGCTCCGCGCTCGATGTAGGTGCCATCGGTGATCCACTTGATGCCCGAGGCGGTCAGCGAGGCGAACGGCGTGGTCGGCGAGAGCTGCGGTGCGATCCCGCAATCCTCCTCCAGAGTGAGCGGGAGACAAATGGCCCGCCAGCGGATCGGAATGTCGGACTTGGCGAGCAGGTCCAGGTGTCTTTGCCGCGGCACGCCGACGGACATTTCCTGGATGCTGGTGTAGCCCGCGCGAGCGGCGGCGCGGGCGAAGTTTGAGTACAGCGACTTGAGCTCGTCGTCGGTCATCTCGCCGGCAAAGTAGCGGCGGATCAGGTGCTCCGCGTACTCGTGAACCACGCCGTTGATGACGTTGGAGCCTGGCACGCGCTCGTACGAGCCGCCGAACGGATCGGCTTCCTCCTCGCCGATGCCGATGACTTGCATCGCTGTGGTATTGAGGAAGGTGCCATGACCGAACCACGTGGCGAGCAGCACCGGATGATTCGGTGCAGCCTCCTGCAACGTGAAGCGGTTCGCGTTCGGATCGTCGGTGACATTCGTGCCGACGCTGGCCATGAGCCAGGTGCCCGGAGGATGCTGCGCAGCGCCGCGCTTGATGAGCTCGAGGATTTCCTGCAGCGACGGGCCGGGCAGGGGCAGGAATTCGAGCGCCGAGTTCAGCGTGACGGCACGGGGAAACGACGTCGTGTCGAAGGGATGGACATGGGCGTCGTTGAAGCCAGGAATCATCGTCCTGCCCTTTAGGTCGACGAGCTTCGAGTCGCCCTTCCTGAGAGCAAGCACCTGGCTGCTCGTGCCCACTCCTGTGATGAGCTGACCTTCGACGGCGACGCCTTGGGCCCACAGATGCTGCGGATTCGAGGTGAAGACCTTGCCGTTGTAGTAGATCGTTCTGCTGTGCGCGGCGAATGCGCTGGTCGTGGCGGAACACAGGACGACGATGCAGAGGGTCAACAGGCGGTTCAGGGTCATAGGTTCTCTCTGGAGTTTGTTCTTCCTGGACTGGTAAATCGGATTTGCCGCCGCAAACCGACACCTGCGAATCAAATTGCTGGTAGTAGGAGCCGAACGCTCAGTCGGTGCCGAGCGCGCTAATGCATTTGGCGGAAACGAGCCCAAAGATCAATCGACGAGAGATCCTGGCGCTGTCTGGCATCGGTGGGGCCGCCCTGGTGCTGGGGGACCGGCCGCCGCCACTGCGCAAAGCGCAACGGATCGTCCCGTACGCAGTCTCGATACCCGGCTCACGCGCGAGTACGGCGTACGCTTCCCGTTCGTCGGCGCCGGTATTCGCGAGGTCAAGGCGCAGACTGACAGGCTCTTCGGCGTCGACTTCATCTTCGACGATTCGGCCTTCGGACCCATCGTGACCGACGAGCACATCGACGTCTGTCTCGTCGAGCGTGTTCAGCTGGCAGTGTTCCACTGAACGTGCCGCCGAAGAAATGGGTGGATCTCCTGCACAAGGTGGGTGCGAAAGTCTGGATGCA
>Ga0114129_10005117_pt1 | contig 18458 bp, 21 predicted proteins | sample RhiMetdeltSRZDD1_FD_80071 | JGI IMG/M metagenome (GOLD analysis project Ga0114129, IMG submission 80071) | Populus rhizosphere microbial communities from Tennessee, USA - Rhizosphere MetaG P. deltoides SRZDD1 (version 2) (version 2) | ecosystem: Host-associated > Plants > Roots > Rhizosphere >...
CGGCCCGCGCGACGGCGTCCGCCTCCGGTGTCGGACGCACCGCGACCGGACCCGGGGCGACACCAGCGTCGTCGCAGGGCTCCGTCATGAGGTCCATGGGCAGCGCGAGGAAAACCGGCCCCGTCGGCGGCGTGAGGGCCAGCTGGACCGCGCGACGCAGCGCGGTCGGCGCCTCTGCCGCGCTCCGCAGCTCGTACGACCACTTCGTGAGGCCTTCCGTCATCTTGACCATGTCGCCCGCGAGGATCGGCGCGTCGAGGAGCAGCCGGGTGTCCTGCTGGCCCGCGGTCACCAGCAGCGGACTCTTGGCGCGCGAGGCGTTGTGCACGATCGACAGCGCGTTGGCGAGCCCGGGCGCCACGTGAAGATTGACGACGCCGAGCCGCCCGGACGCCTGCGCATAGCCGTCGGCAGCGGCGGTGGCGGTCGCCTCCTGAAGGGCGACGACATACCGCAGGCCCGAGCCGTCCAGCGCGTCGAGGAACGGCAGCTCGGTCGTGCCGGGGTTGCCGAACAGGCAGTCGACGTCGGCGGCGCGCAGGATCTCGATCAGTCGTGCAGCGACGTGCATCAGCGCGGCGGCTGCGGCGTGTCCATCGGGCGCCCGTGCGGCACGTACGTGGCGTCGATGAAGCGCCGGATCTCCTGGGGGGTCTTGCCCTCACCGCTGAGCCGCATCACGTCACGCGTGACGTCCATGCACAGCGTTCACGTCGCGGCGTGGCTCGTGTACGTCACCTCCGCGTCCGTCTCTTTCTTGATGTAGCAGGAGCGGTTGGAGGTGTGGCCGAACTGCGCGCAGCCGCAGGTGCACGGCATCCAGCGCAGCACGTCGCCGCGCGTCGTCGCGAACCGATACAGCGCGGCGGTGTCACCCTCGCCGGCGAACACGGGCAGCTTTCCACGCGGAACCGTTTGGACCTCGTCGCCGATCTCGTCTTTGATTGGCGCGCTCTGCGCGATGGATGGCGCGCTCTGCACGACGATTGGCGCGCTCTGCGCGATGGATGGCGCGCCCTGGGCGGGGGCTGGCGCGCTCTGCGCCCGGACGCTCACGGTCCAGTGCACGCCCAGCGCGAGGACACACACCGTCACCGTCGTCACGAGCGCGACGACGACCCCGCGTCTCACGAGGCCCTCGCGAGCGGATACTCGCGCCCACCCAGGCGGAGCGCGCCGCGCCCGGAAGCCTCGTCGTATTCCGCGAGCGCCAGAAGTTGGAACGTCGCGGCGCGCGAGAACCGGGCCTCGAACACGCCGGCCTTGACCGTGCAGTAGGGGACGTCGCGGGCGCCGAGCCGGACGCTGGCGGGGTCGATGCGCTCGTCGGCGCCGTCGTTGAGGATCGCGTGCAACGTTTCGCCGCGCCGCTCGAGGCGCGTGACGACCCAGGGGACGTCCTCGACCCTGACGGGAATCCGCACACGGGTCTGGATGAAGTAGCCGACGTCGTCTTTTCTCAGATTGCTGCGCAGGTTCGCGAGGATTCCCGGATGCGTCACTTGAACCCCTTCGTCGTACCAGTCCCCCTCCGTGTCGATGCGGAGGTCGGGAAGCTTCCAGCCCGGCGGCGGCGTCTGCATCACGCGGGCATCCTAGAAGACCACGCTCGCGAACGTCACGACGCACTGAGGATCGGGCGTCTGACCGTAATGGCGCAGCACGCCACGGGCCCCGCCGGTCGCGCGCAACAGCAGCCAGATCGGCGACAGCCCGCAGATCCGGCGCGCGTCGCCGTCGCGCGCGGCGTCGTCGAAGAACGCATCGGCGTCGCCGGCCGTGACGACGTCGAGCGTCGCCCGGTCGGCCGCGGCGAGCCGCTCGGCCTCCTGCGGCGAGACCGGGTCGGCATCGCCGAAGCGTGGGCCCACGTGCGCGAGGTCAGCGCCGGCCACGAAGGCAACCCGGCGGCCGCTCGCCGCCACGGTCTCGCCAAGGGCGTCGAGGAACCGCGTCACGCGGCGGTCGGCCTCGGGACGCCGGCCGCGGGCCAGCGCTTCGTGTACGAAACTCGTCAGCACGGGCACGATCCTGACCTCGCGGCGCCCCGCGAACAAATAGCGCAGGAATACGGCCTGGAACTCGATCGAGTGCTCGTTGCGGTGCGCGGCCTCGGCGGCGAAGCAATCCTGACGCGCACGGGCCGCAAGCGCCTCGACGAAGTCCACGTCGGCGGGCGCCGGTCCCAGCGGCGTCTCGTACGGCTTGCGTGTGAGAGCGAACGGGTGCGGCATTCCCGCATGGCACGTGCCGAAGATCACGAAGACGTCGGCGTCGCACCGCTCGGCGACGTCGCGATAGCCCCACGCATATGCGGGGCCGCCGCGATGAAAATCGATGTGGGGCGCGATCAGCGCGCGGACGGGAGAGCTGGTCGCGGCGATGCCATCGATGGCGCCCGGGCCGTGCGGCGGCGCGAAGAAGCCGTCGAACATCGTCCGCAGCGCGGCGGCGTCGGCGGGATAGGCGCCGCCGGCGTGGCTGGCCGCACGCACGGTGGCGCCGAGAAATGCCCCGTCCACCTCCGCGCGGCACGCCTCGAAGCGCGGGCCCTCGAGGAATCCATGCTGATCCAGGGCCTGTACGAGCTCGTCGATCCGGGCGGCGTCGACGTGCTCGCCGCGATGGCGCAGCACCGCCTGCTGGATGTCAGCAACGGCGTGGGCGCCGTCGAACAGCGAGACGATCTCGAGCAGCGCCATGGGCAGCATCACGACCGACGGCGTGTACCCGGCCGGATCGCGCAATGCGAGAAAGCGCTCGCCCTCGTGGTCGACGGGGAACGCCTCGACCCCACGCAACCGCGGTAGGCGAATGCCCGTTGCTCCCGCGGCGGGACGCGGCCCGCGGCTCACGGTTTCAAGTACGTGAGGGCGGCCGCCACGTAGATTCGCGCCGCATCGACGAGCTCGCCGACCTCGACGTACTCGTCGACCTGATGCGGGATGAGCCGGTGGCCGGGACCGCACGTCACGATCGGGATGCCGAGCTGCATGCGCAAGATCGTCCCGTCGGTCGATCCGGGCACGCCGCCCCAGCGCGCGGCGCGGCCGGTGGCGCGGCGGACGGCGCCGACCATGGCGCGCACGAGCGGCTCCTCGCGCTCGACCTTCGTCGCCAGACGAAACCCGTTCACGGGTGCCCACTCGACGCTGACGCCCGGCCAACGGTCGGCTGCGCGCCGGCACGCTTCGTCGATCTCTTTGGCGACCGCGTCCGCATCGGGGCCGGGCGTGAGCCGCACGTCGAGCGTCGCGTGCGCGGCACCCGGGATCACATTGGACTGCGCCACACCGGCGATCGGGGCGGCAATGACCGTCGGCGTGACGGTCGGCGGCTTGAGATACCGGCTGCGTGTGCAGAGCGCGCGCAGCCGCCGCTCGAGCCGTGGGGCGTCCGCCACCAGCGTGGCCAGCGCGCTGATCGGATTCGCGCCCGCCTCCGGCATCGCGCCGTGCGCCATGCGGCCACGCGCGGTCACGCGCGCCCAGACCACGCCGCGCTGCTCGAGGCACAGCTCGTTCTGTTCGGGCTCGCAGATGATGGCGGCGGACAGCTCGCGACCCAGCGGCGTCGTGCAGAGGTGCTTGGCGCCGAGCATGTCACCTTCCTCGTCGACCAGCGCCCCGACGACGAGACGACCCGCCAGCGGCGCGCCGCTTCGCTTGATCGCCGCGGCAGCGATCATCGCCGCCGCGAGCCCCGATTTCATGTCGGCGGCGCCGCGCCCGTAGATCTTGCCGTCGACGAGCTCGGCCGCGAATGGCGGATGGGTCCACGCGGCGGGATCGCCTTCGGTCACGACGTCGGTGTGTCCCTCGAGGAGCAGCGCCGGCCCCGAGCCGGCGGCGCCCAGAACGCCGAGAACGTTCGGCCGATCGGGCGCGACGCGCTGGATCTCGACGTCGAAGCCTTGCGCGCGCATCCACGCCTCGACGTGCGCGGCGACGTCCGCCTCGGTGGTGCCGGGCTCGCCCGGCCGCACCACGCTCGGGATGCGCACGAGCTCCCGCGTGAGGCTCACCAGCTCGTCCGCGTCGACCAGGGACAGCGCGCGCGTCAGCGTCGACACGGCCGCGTCTGACCCCCGCGGCTACTCGTGGGGAAAGGACAGGATGACGGAGTCGAGGCGAATGACGCGGTATTCCTCGAGGGCGATGTAGAAGTAGTGGCCCTCGACTTCTTCCGCGCTCTCCTCGAATGCGACGACGGTTTTGAGCTCGGGCATCTCGCGGAAGGCATTGGCGCCCTCGTCGAACCCGTCGCCGCGAGCAATCACTTCCCCGTACCGGATCGGCGAGCCCTTCGGGCAGTTCACGCGGATGTCGGCAGGCGCTTCGGCCATCATCTTGACGAGCAGATTGATGCCGTAGACCTGGATGGGGATGTTCGTCATAGGCGAACTATACCACCCCAGGAAGCGTGGGCGGCTCGACCTCACGCTCGCGCAGCGCGGCATCGCCGCCCTTGCGCCCGATCTCGTCGAGCTTTGTCTCGAGCCGGTCCAGCTCGCGCTGGGCGTCGTCGTATTGCTTCTGCGCGTTGCCCAGGTGGCGGCCCAGGGTGGCCAGCGGCGCACGCAGCTTGGCGACGTCGCCGCCCAGCCGCGCCAGATCTTCCTGGATGCGGCGGGCGTTCGCCTCGATGCGCAGGCCCTTGAGGCCGAGCACGACGACTTGAAGATACGCAAAGATGCTGTTCGGCGACACCGGCACCACGCGGCGGGAGAGCGCGTAGGACGCGATCGGGTCCTCGCCGGTGTCCTCGGGCCGCACGGCGATCTCGTAGTAGACGTTCTCCGCCGGCACGTACATCAGCGCGAAGTCGTAGGTCCCCTCGTCGGGCAGGATGTATTTCTTCGCGATCTCGTCGACGCGCGCCTTCACGTCCCGCGCGAAGACGCGACGATACTGCCGGCGCTGCGCGTCGTCGCTCTCGTCCAGCATGCGGCGGAAGTTCTCGAGCGGAAACTTCGCGTCGACGGGAACGATGCGCTCGCCGATGCGGATCGCCGCGTCCACCTTCTCGCCCGAGCGGAAGCCGTGCTGCGTCACCCAGTGCTCGCGCGGCAGCATCTCGTCGAGGATCCGCTCGAGCAGCGTCTCGCCGAGCCCGCCGCGCATCTTCGGCGACTTCAGCACCTGCTCGAGGCCCTGGATCTCGCGGCCGATCTCGGCCACCCGGCGCGTGGCCTCCTGCAGCGTGCCGAGGCTGCCCTGCACGTCGCCGACGACTTTCGTCGCGGCGTCCAGGCGTGCCCCGATGGTGCTCTGTCCCGCCTGGATCAGCTTCATCCCCTGCTCGAGCTGGCGCGTCACCTCGCTGGTGAGCGTGCCGACCTCACGGCGTAGCCGTTCCTGGTCCTCGCGGCCCTCGCGCCGCACGGTCTCGATCTCCTGCTTGAGCAGCGGCAGCGCCGGGTCGGTCGCCGGTGGTCGCGCGCGCAGCTCGGCCAGCTCGCGACGTGTGCCGAAGAGCGTCCACGCCACGACCGCGAGCACGACCAGCAACGCGCCGAGCAGCACACCGGCGATCTCCATCACTGTCGTGTCCTCCGGGAGCGAGCACGTGTCCAGTGGCGGCATACCTCGCGCAGCCCACACGGCGTACAGACGACGGTGTCGCGCCGGTCCAGGCAGTCGCCCGCCATGCGCGTGTGACACAACGCGAAGTCGTACTTCACCGGATCGGCCGGATCGAGCGTGGCCAGGCGCGCCGTGATCTCCTCCGCCATCTTCCAGTTCCGTGACCGCCGGCGCGTGAGGCCGATCGCACGGCTCATGTTTTCCACGTGGGTGTCGATCGGGATGAGCAGGCGCGACGGCGATACGCCCGTCCACAGCCCGAAGTCGGGCGCCTCGCGCCGCACCATCCAGCGCATGAACAGCAGCAGGCGTTTGCAGGGGCCGCCCGCCGACGGCAGCGGAAAGAGATGACGATACCCGCGCGACCGGCGGCCGCGCGGAAACACCTCCCGGAGGTCGGCATCCAGAAACGCGGAGGCGAAGCGCTCCAGCGCAGGACCGATCGGGCCGCGCGGCTCGCGATCGCCGGCGAGAAAGCACTTCTCCAGTGTGCCGTGGCGCGCGAGCACGTCGCGCGCGGCCAGGCAAAAGGCCACGAGGTCTCGGGGCCGGTTGAAGCGATAGATGAACCCGGCAAACCGCGCACCGTCACGTCGCGGGTCGAAGTCACGAACGAACGCGGCGGGCGACGGCCCCATCGCCGCCAGCGCGCCGTGCAGCGCCCGTCCGAACAGCTCGACGCGGCCGTAGGCCAGACACGCGGTCAGCAGCGCGACGAGCTCGCGGTCGGCAGGGTCGGCGTAGCGAAGCGGATACTGGATCGCGTCGCGGAGGAGACGGGCGTCGTAGTCGAAGTCGCGATAGAGCCGCTCGAGAGGTGCGTGCAGCGCGGCGGATGACGTCAACGTGCCGCATGATACCATGCGCCGCGATGCGTGCCGCGCACGGTCCGATCAAAGTCGGCGTCGTCGGCCTCGGCGCGATCGGCCGCCAGGTGTGCCGCGCCGTCGACGCGGGACTGCCCGGCCTCGTGCTCGCCGGCGCCACCGCGCGCACACGAGAGCGCGGCGAGGCGTTCCTGGCGACGCTCGCATCCAAGCCGCCATTTCTGGAAGTCGACGACCTCGTGGCGGCCTCGGATCTCGTCGTGGAGGCGTCCACGCAGGCGCATCTTCAAGATGTCGCGCCCAAGGCGCTGGGCGCGGGACGCGATCTCGTCGTGCTGTCGTGTGGCGGGCTGCTGGGACGCGAGGATTGGATCGCGCTCGCCGAGGCCAAGGGCGCGCGCATCCACGTCCCTTCGGGCGCGATCGCGGGGCTGGATGGGGTCAAGGGCGCGGCCATCGGCGGGATCCGCTCCGTGACGATGGAATCGCGCAAGCCGCCGAAAGGTCTCGCGGGCGCGCCGTGGGTGGTGGCGCAAAAGATCGATCTCGACGCGCTGCGCGAGGAGACGCTGATCTTCGAAGGACCGGCCACCGAGGCGTGCCGCGCCTTCCCCGCCAACGTCAACGTGCTGGCGGCGCTGTCGCTGGCCGGCATCGGCCCCGAGCGGACGCGCACGAAGATCTACGCAGTGCCGGGATTGGCGAGGAACACGCACCGCATTCGCGTCGAGGGCGAGTTCGGCGCGCTCGCGATCGAGGTCGAGAACGTTCCGTCCGAGAATCCTCGGACCGGGCGGCTCTCGTACCTCTCGACCATCGCGCTGCTCCGCGACCTGAGCGCCACGCTGCGCGTCGGAAGCTAGACGATGGGGGGCCCCGAGATGGCCCCCGGTGGCGACATGTTCCTGGCGCTCTGCGGCGCGCTCGCCGCCCCGCTGACGCTGGCGGGCGTGCAGGATCGGCAGCTCGGCCCGCGCGCGTGACCGACCGCGTTCGCGCGTCCTTCGATCGGATCGCCGAGCAGTACGCCGCCGACTTCGCCGACGAGCTGACGCGCAAGCCGTGGGACGTCGAGCGTCTGCGACGCTTCGCGGCCGGCTGCCCGCCGGGACCCGTGCTCGACGTCGGCTGTGGCGCCGCCGGTCACGTCGGGCGCTTCGTGGCCGACCTCGGCGTCGCGCCGGTCATCGGCGTCGATTTCTCCGAGCGCTCGGTGGCGCACGCGCGTCGCCTCAACGCGACGCTCCGCTTCGTCGCCGCCGACGTCCGCGCCCTGCCCATGGCCGAAGGCTCGTGTGCGGGGATCCTCGCGTTCTACTCGCTGATCTATGGTGACGATGCGGCGACGGCCGCCGCGCTGGCCGAGCTTCGCCGCGTGACCCGGGACGGCGGCCGCGCGCTGATCGCCGTCCATGCGGGCACGGGAGCGCAGCGCTTCACCGATTACAAGGGCGCGCCGGTGGACGTCGAGCTGCGCTACCGCCAGCCCGTCGCGTTTGCCGCGCAGATTCGCCGGGCCGGCTTCGTCGTGGAGTCCGTCGAGATGCGGCCGCCCTATGCGCTCGAGCATCCGACCGAGCGCCTGTACGTCACCGCGCGAGCCCGGTGACGGCTCCGCGCCGAGCGCCGTCGCCTAGCCCAGGCGCTGGGCCTCGAGCCAGCGCTCGGCTTCGAGCGCGGCCATGCAGCCGGTGCCGGCGGCGGTGACCGCCTGGCGGAACACCGCGTCCTGCACGTCACCCGCCGCAAACACGCCGGCGACGGACGTTCGGGTGGTTCCCGGCTCCACGCGGACGTAGCCGTTCGGCAGCAGGTCGAGCTGGCCGCGGAAGAGCGCCGTGTTCGGCTCGTGGCCGATGGCGACGAACAGGCCGTCGACCTTGCGCTCGGTGCGCGCGCCGCTCACCACGTCCTCGAGGACGACGCCCGTGACCTTCCCCGCCGCGGGATCGAGAATGTCGCGCACGACGCTGTTCCAGAGGAACGAAATCTTCGGATGGGCGAGGGCGCGGTCCTGCATGATCTTCGACGCGCGCAGCGTGTCGCGCCGATGCACGACCTCGACCTTGCGCCCCAGCCGTGCCAGATAGAGCGCCTCTTCCAGCGCCGAGTCGCCGCCGCCCACGACCATGACATCCTGGTCCTTGAAGAAGAAGCCGTCACACGTGGCGCACGTCGACACGCCGTGTCCGATCAGCAGGGTCTCGGACGGCAGGCCGAGCATCTTGGCCGACGCGCCGGTGGCAACGATGACGGTCTGCGCCTGAAAGGTCGTATCAGCGGTCCGCACCGTGAATGGCCGATGCGTGAAGTCGACGCCCGTGACGTCGTCGCCGACCATGTCGGTGCCGAAGCGCTCGGCCTGCTTGCGCATCGTCTCCATCAGCTCCGGGCCGAGCACCGGATCGACGAAGCCGGGATAGTTTTCGATGTGCGTCGTCAGCATGAGCTGACCGCCCGACTGCACACCGCTGATCATGAGCGGCGCCAGATTCGCGCGCGCCGCGTAGATCGCCGCGGTATAGCCGGCAGGCCCTGAGCCGATGATGATGACGTTACGGGCGGTGGCCATGTTCGTCGTCTCTCCCGGTTCTTGGGATGCAGGCGACATGCCGGGAGATGCTGCTATGGGAGCCCCAGGATCGGCTCCAGGTCGGCCAGATCGCGGATCTCGTACTCGGGCGGCGCGATTCCCTCCGGCAGCGGGTCGCGTGCGGGATTGATCCACGCGGCATCCATGCCCACGCGGTGCGCGCCCTCGACGTCGATGTCCGCGCGGTCCCCCACGAACAGCGTACGCGCAGGGTCCGCGGTCGTGGCGGCGAGCGCCCTGCGGAAGATGTCCGGACGCGGCTTCCGCCAGCCCACGGCATCGGACACGATCACGGCCGCGAAGAGATCGAGCACGCCCGCGGCCTCGAGGATTCCGATGGCGGTGGGCGTGTAGTCGAAGTTCGAGACGACCGCCAGCCGATAGTGCTGCGCGAGCCGGCGCAGCAGCGGGCCATAGTGCGGTGGGAACGAGGCGGCCTTCGACAGCTCGGCCTTGTGCGCCTCGATCAGCACGTTGGCCAGATCGGGCGAGGCCGTGGCGCGCTCCAGGGCCAGCCGACCGAAGAAATCGCGGAAACGCTCGGGCGCGCCGACCTCACGATGATCGATGGCGCGCAGCCGCTCGGCCTCCTTCCAGGACGCGGCGAGCGCCTCGTAGCACTGCGCCAGGCTGACCGACGGCGCGTGAGGCTGAAGCAGCGCGTGCAGGCAGCCGGCCGTCGAGCGGATGGTGCGGCCATCCACGTCGATCTGCGGCAGGCGCTCCCGGTCGAAGTGCACGAGGGTATCGAACAGGTCGAAGAAGATCGCGTCGTAGCGGCGGTGCGGCGCTCCCGAGGCTTGCGTCACAGCGGCTTCCGGTTGGCAAAGCCTTCGTCCATGCCGTGCCAGTGCGTGACGTTCGTCTCGCCGTACTTCCAGCACAGATTCACGACGCGTCCATCGCGCCGGTGCCGGAAGTCGACCAGCCCGAGTGCAAGGTCTTTGATGGTGCCACCCATCCCCATGATCTCCGTCAGTCCTGCCTTCACCGTCTCGGTCAGCCGCGCGACCTGCTCCGTGTCGGCCTTCCAGGCGGCGCGGTCGATCACCCCGCCCCCCGCGAGGCCGATCCGCTCGCGCTCGGCCTCGAGCCGCCCGCTGATGGCCGTGGCCTGCTCGTTCGCGCGCATGATGCTTCCCATCACGCGCGTGAGGGTCGGAATGAGCGTATCGACGTCGGCCGGCTCGAAGTAGCGCTCAGTCATGCCGGGCGAGGCCACCGTCGACGAAGATGGCATGAATCTCCTTTGGGCCGTGCACGCCGCGCGTGAGCGTCAGCTCGATGTCGGCCGTGCGGCTTGGCCCCGTGATGAAGTTGATCACGGCGCCGCGCTCCGGCGGCGCTGGACCATCGTGCCAGGCCTCGAGCGCCAGCCCGACCTGCTCGAGCGACTCCACGAGCGCCGCACGGTCGAAGATGGCGACGTGGCATGGCGGCAGCAGTGACGTCGAGCGTGGTCGGCCCGCCGCCGACACGAGCACCAGCGTGCCGGTCTCGGCCACCGCGAGATCCGCGCCGGTCACACCCAGATCGGCCGCGGCGATGGTTCCCCGCAGCCGGTCGCGCTCGGTGTCCGGTACGGACGCGTGCGGCATCGATTCCACCGCGATTCCGGCGGCGCCCAGCGCCGGAGCGATGGCGACCCCCAGCTTTTCGGCGGGCCATGTGACGACCCGTCGCACCGCGCGCTCGCGGCAGATCCGCTCCAGCGCCGCCGGCACCTCGGCCGCGGTCGGCACACGATGGAATACGCCGGCGACGCGCTCGAATTCGCTGCGGAACCGTTCGAGCATCTGCGGCCACCGCTCGCTGAGCTCGCGCCGCAAGATGTCCAGGCGCTGCCGGGGCTGCGCCGGCCGCTCGGCGGGCGCGGCCGTGAACAGGCCCGGGGTCTTCGCCATCTCGGTGCGGATGCGTGCGAGGAACTCGGCCTTAGAGGTCACGCCAGCGCTCCTGGAACGTGCGCGCGGACACCGCCGGCAGATCGCGCGTCCGCGTCCAGTGTCCGAAGAAGAACGGCAGCGCGCGAATGCGGCCGTCGCGCACGAACGGTCGCTGCGCGATGCGGCCGATCCGCGCTCCCACGCGATAGAGCCATGGGGAGCGCAGGATGCGCGCGAAGGTCTTGAAGACGACGCGCTCCGTCCACGGCGCAATCCGCCGGGCGTCCATCTCGCGGCGCAGCTCGATCAGCATCCGTGGGATGTCGATGCGAACCGGGCACGCCTCCGCGCACGCGCCGCAGAGCGACGACGCGTGGGCGAGGTCCTTTACCGAGCCGGGACCGTTGATCATCGCCGTCAGCAAGATGCCGATCGGCCCGGGATACGTGTAGCCGTAGGCGTGGCCACCGATCTGGCGATAGACCGGACACACGTTGAGGCACGCGCCGCAGCGCAGGCAGTAGAGCGACTCTCGCAGTGTTCCGCCGATCTGCGCGATGCGGCCGTTGTCGAGCAGAACCAGGTGGAACTCGTCGGGCCCTTCGAGCTCGCCCGGCCGGCGCGGACCCTGCACGAGCGTCGTGTAGACCGACAGCTTCTGGCCCGTCGCGCTCTTGGCGAGGATGGCCAGGAACACGGCGAGATCGGTCATCGACGGGATGACCTTTTCGACGCCCATCACGGCCACGTGGACGCGCGGCAGCGACGTCGCCATGCGCCCGTTGCCCTCGTTGGTCACGAGCACCCCGGTGCCGCTGTCGGCCACGGCAAAGTTGGCGCCCGTCATACCGAGATCGGCCTGCAGAAACTTCTCGCGCAGCTCCTCGCGCGCAATCTTGGTCAGGACCTCGGGATCGGCGGGCAGGCCGGGCCGCCCGAGCTCGCGTGAGAACAGCTCGGCCACCTGCCCTTTGGTCTTGTGGATCGCGGGCGCGATGATGTGCGAGGGCCGCTCGTGCGCGAGCTGAATGATGTACTCGCCGAGATCGGTCTCTACCGGCGTCACGCCGATCGCCTGCAGGGCGTCGTTGAGGTGGATCTCCTCCGTCGCCATCGACTTCGACTTCACGGCCATGCGTGCGCCCGTGCGCCGCGCGATGCCCAGCACGATGTCGCGCGCCTCCTCCGCCGTCGCCGCGAAGTGCACGTGGCCGCCGAGCCGCTCGACGTTCGCCACCAGCATTTCGAGGTATGTGTCCAGCCGCTGGAGCGTCGCCTCCTTGATCGCGCGTGCGCGATCGCGCAGCTGCTCGCCCTCCGGGAAATCGTCGAAGGCCTCGCGGCGCAGCGTGATGAACCGCGTGGTCGCGATGTCGAGCGCCTCGTGCAGGAGCCGATCCCCGAGCGCGTTCGTGGCGCGCTCGCGCAGCGGCGTGGTGACAATCGGTTCGGTCATGCCATCGCTCGCCGAGGCGTCATTTCAGAACTTCGGCCAGGTGCAGCGCGCGGAGCGGCGAGTTGCGACGCGCGAGGCCGCCGCGGATCTGCATCAGGCAGCCGGCGTCGCAGGCCACCAGGCAGCGCGCGCCGGAGGCCTCCAGGTTGGCGAGCTTGCGGTCGAGGATGGATGTCGACACCTCCGGCAGTCGCACGGAGAACGAGCCGCCGAATCCGCAGCACTCGTCGCTGCCCGGCAGCGGCACGACCTGCGCGCCGGCGAGATGGCTCAGCAGCGTGCGGGGCGCGATGCCCTCGTGCAGCCCGCGCAAGAGATGACACGAGTCGTGGTACGCGAGCGGACCCTGGACGTCGGTCTCGAAGGCCGTGTGACCCAGCCGACGCACGAGGAACTGCGAGAACTCCCACGTCCGCTCGGCCAGGCGCTCGGCGGCGGCCGCGTCCGCGCTGCCGCGCAGCAGGCCGGGATACTCGTGCTTGACCATCCAGGCGCACGATCCCGACGGGACGATCACCGCCTCGTCCTCACGGAAGAGAGCGACCGTGCGCTGCGCGACGGCGGCGGCCTCGTCGTGATAGCCGGAGTTGAACAGCGGCAGGCCGCAGCACGTCTGCCCCGGGGGCAGCGTGACCTCGACGCCGAGCCGGCGCAGCAGGCGAACGATGCGCTCGCCGACCTCCGGATAGAACATGTCGGCGAGGCACGTGATCATCAACGCCGCACGGCGGGGGGCGGCCGTCGACGCGGAGGCCGCGCCGGGGCGCGCGTGCTCCCCGGTCATGCGTGCGGCGGCGGCGGCGCCATGAACACGAGCAGCAGCAGGCGTTTCCCCGAGTCGTTCGTCACGCCGTGCTGGCTGCCCGCGGCGGCCACCAGCGCCTCGCCGGCCTCGAGGGCCTGCTCCGTGCCATCGAGCGTGAAGCGCCCGCGGCCCTCGAGCACCACGTAGACCTTGTCCTGTCCGTCGTGGGCGTGCACCTTCTGGCTCTGGCCGGGCTCGAGACAGTACAGATCGGCCTGCGCGCGCGGCGTGGAGGCGAGCGCGATCTTCGCCATCTTGTCGGGCTGGTATTTCGCGCGGTCGGCGAGGCGGATCTTCATCGCTCCTCCCATCGCATGGCGCGCGCCAATAGCGTGACCGGATGCACGACCTCGATGTCGAGGCCACCCTCGCGCGCGCCGCGCGCGATCTGAAGCACACAGCCGGGGTTGCCGGTGGCGACGATGCGCGCGCCGGTCTCCACGATGCGGGCCATCTTCAGCGCCAGCAACCGGTCGGCCATCTCCGGCTCCAGCACGTTGTACACCCCCGCGCTGCCGCAGCAGAGCTCGCTGTCCGGCAACGGCACCAGCCGCAGCTGCGGGATGCGGCCGAGCAGCGCGCGCGGCGCCGTGCGGACGCGCTGTCCGTGCGCGAGGTGGCAGGGATCGTGGTACGTCACCGTCGCGTCCAGCGGGCGCAACGGCAGGTCGGCGTCGGCAAGCAGCTCGGTGACGTCGCGTGTCCGCGCCGCGATGCGATGAGCGCCATCGTCGTCCACCCAGTGCGGGTAATCGCGTAGCGCGGAACCGCACCCGGCCGCGTTCGTCACGACCCAGTCGACGTCGGCGGGCAGCGCGGCCGCCAGGGCGCGCGCTCGCGCGCGAAACGCGTCGAGCCGGCCGCCGTGCAGCTCGAGCGCGCCGCAGCAGCCTTGCGCATGCGGCGCAATCACGTCCCAGCCGGCGGCGGCGAGCAGCCGCATCGTGTCACGATTCACGTCGGCGAAGAGATGGCGCTGCACGCATCCCGTCAGCAGCGCGACACGTCCATGCGCGCGGCCCCGCGCCGCCAGGAACTCCGGCAGCTCGGTGTCCGTGCGCGGCACCTCCGCGATCAACGCGTCCATCGCGGCGAGGCGAGGAAAGCGACGCAGCAGCCCCGTGTGGCGCACCAGCGCCTGCAGTCCCCAGCGCCGGTAGCGTCGCAGCAGGCCCAGCGCGATGGCGAGCCGCTGCGGATGCGGAAACACGCCGAAGAGGAAGGCATCGAGCAGTCGACGCCGAAGCGGACGCCCCGCGCGCTCGATGTCGGCGCGCGCCGTCTCCAGCAGCGAGCCAAACGGCACGCCGGCCGGGCACGCCGTCTCGCACGCGCGACAGCCGAGACACAGGTCGAGATGGCGGGTGTACGTGTCAGTGACGTCCAGACGGCCCTCGGCCACGGCGCGCATCAGGTACACGCGTCCCCGCGGCGAATCCATCTCCTCGCCGAGCGTGCGATACGTCGGGCAGGCCGGGAGGCAAATACCGCAGTGCACGCACGATCGAATCGCGTTGATTGTCGCGGGGTCCGTGAGACCGGTTTTGTTTGTTGTCGCGGGGTCCGCGAGGCCGGCTTTGTCCGTGGGTGGCCTGTTCGAGATGGTCGGTGGCTTCGTCATGCGCGTTCTACCGTCTGCTCAAATTCCGCCGACGAAGCGGCCGGCGTTCAGCACACCGCGTGGATCGAATTCGGTCTTGATCGCTCGCATCGCCGCGAGTGCGGGTTCCGGCACCGGTCCCCAGGGATCGAGCCGCTCGCGAACGGCGCGCGGCGCACGCTCGACGATGACCGAGCCGCCGACGTCGCCCACCCCTTCACGCAGACGGTCGAGCGCCGCCTGCAGTGCCGGCGCCTCGGCATGCCCGGTGAGCGCTTGCAGCGCGCCCAGACCGGCGGACCCCGCCATCGCGGCCTCCGGCAGCACGGCGTGCACCGATGCCAGCGTATCGGCGAGGCGGGCGGGTACGGTGCCGATTCGCAGCGTGACGCCCTCGAAGCCCGCCAGCGCGCGGTCGTATGTGCGCCAGAACGATGCGCCCATCGTTTCCACGGTTCCGCGGGCGCGCTGGACGAGCGCCTTCACGAGCCCTTCTTGAGCGCGCACCGCAGGCTCGACGGTGCCGATCGAGACCGCGAGCGCCGTCGCGCTCGCCGGAAGTCCGCATGCGGCGAGCACGCGAGCGTCGAGCAGCTCGATCCGGTTGGGTTGCACCGTGGAGTCGAGCAGCGCCGCCACACACTCCTGCACGTGAGCCGGCGTGCGAAAGCTCGCCAGCCACGTCGACTCGTGGTCCGGCGCCGGATGCAGGCGCAGCGTCAGCTCCAGCAGCACGCCGAGCGTCCCGAGGGCGCCCACCATGAGCTTGGGAACGTCGTAGCCGCTGACCGACTTCACGACCTTCGCGCCGCCCCACGTCAGCACACCGTCGGCCTGCGCGAAGCGAACGCCGAGCAGCAGGTCACGCATCGTGCCGTAGCGCTGCCGTAGCGGCCCGCTCGCGTGCGTGGCCGCGATGCCGCCCAGTGATCGCCCGGCCCAGCCCGGCGGATCGAGCGGAAGGATCTGACCCCGCGCCGCGAGCTGCGCGGAGAGCGCGCCGGCGGTACATCCCGCCTGCACAGTGACCGTGAGGTCTTCCGGCTGATATTCGAGTACGGCGTCGAGGCGGCGCGTCTCGAGCACGAGGTCCACGCGCGCCGGCGGATGGCCGAGCTCGAGCGCGGTGCCGCCGCCACGCGGCACGACGGTGAGGCGCGCGTCCTGCGCCAGCGCCAGGAGCAGCGCAGCCTGCTCGATCGTCTCGGGTGCGGCACTCCAGCGCGGGAGCACGCCATCCACCGGCACGCCGCCCTCGCGGAGGTGCGCGGCGCCGACGATCGCGCGCAGCCCATCGGCCAGGGCGGCGCTCGTCGTCACCGCCATCGCGCTACACCCACGTCCCCGCCGGTAGCGTGGGACGCGAGGGGCGAAAGCCTTCGCCGCACGCGGGATGCGAGGGCAGCAGCTTCGCGGGATTCATGAGACCGTCGGGATCGAACACGCGGCGCAGACGGTACATGAAGTTGAGATCGGCCTCCGCGTACTGCAGCGGAAGGTTCTTGGCCTTGTCCATGCCGATGCCGTGCTCGCCGCTCACGGTGCCGCCGAGCGCGATGCAGGCGTGCAGCAGCTCTTCGTTGGCCTGCTGGGCACGCTCCAGCTCACCGGGCTTGCGATCGTCGTAGCAGATGAGCGGATGCAGGTTGCCGTCGCCCGCGTGGAACACGTTCGCGAACAGCAGATTGTGGCGTTTGCTGATCGCCACCATCTCGCGCATGATCTGCGGCAGCCGGCTGCGCGGCACCACCGCATCCTGGAGCAGGTACGCGGCGGTGATGCGGCCGACGGCGCCGGCGGCTTCCTTGCGTCCCTTCCAGAGCAGCGCGCGCTCGGCCTCGTCGCGCGCGACGGTGACCATGAGTGCCTGACGCTCCCGGCAGATGGCCGCGACGCGCTCGGCCTGCGCTTCGACCTCGGCGCGCGGACCGTCGAGCTCGATGAGCAGCACGGCGCCCGCGCCGTCGGGGTAGACCTTGCCGACCGCCGCGTTCACGGCGCCAATCATCGCGTCGTCGAGCATCTCGAGCGCCGCCGGGATGATACCGGCCGCGATGATCGCGGAGACGGCCTCCGAGGCCTCGACGACGCTGGCGAACGACGCAAGCGCGGTCTTCACCGCCTCCGGCAGGTGCAGCAGCCGTACCGTGATCGCCGTCACGAGCCCGAAGGTGCCCTCGTTGCCGACCATCACGCCGGTGAGGTCGTAGCCCGCGCGCTCCGACGCCTTGCCGCCGACGCGCACGACGTCGCCGGTGCCGGTGACGATCTCGAGGCCGAGCACGTGGTTCGTGGTGATCCCGTACTTGAGGCAGTGGGGGCCGCCCGCGTTGGTCGCGACGTTCCCCCCGATCGAGGAGACCATCTGACTCGAGGGATCGGGTGCGAAGAACCAGCCGCGGTCGCGCACGGCATTCGTGAGCCACAGGTTGATGAGACCGGGCTGCACGGTGGCACAGCGGTTGGGGAAGTCCACCTCGAGGATCTGCGTCATGCGCGTCATCGAGACCATCACACCGCCCAGGGGTGCGGTGGCTCCCCCGATGAGTCCCGTGCCGGAGCCACGCGGCACGATGGGCACGCGCGCGTCACGGCAGAGCCGAACGATGACCTGCACCTCGTTCGTGGTCATCGGCAGGGCGACGGCGTCCGGCGCCGCCTTGTACAACGTGAGCATGTCGCTCTCGTAGGTGAGCCGGCCTTCGGGGGTCAACACGACGCCCGCCGGCCCCAGCAGGCGCTGAAGCCCGGCGACTACGCTCGCGGAAAGCGCCACGGCGGGACGCGGATCAGCCGATCTTCCAGGTGTCGCCCGACGTCAAGAGCTTGGCGATGCTCCCCGGCCCGCGGTCGGAGATGGCCCGCTGCTCCTGCTCGAGCATGACCTCCTCGTAGATCGGCGCCTCGATGGCCTCCAGCACGCCGATCGGCACCGGAAAGTTCGGCGCGAACAGGTCGGCGAGAATCTTCGCGGCGTTGACGTTCTGCTCGTCGTGGATCCAGAGCGCGCTCTCCGCCACGTCCTTGGCGTTTGCGACCTTGGGCGTGACGCCGTCCATGATGACGGCCTTGCGCGCATCGGGTGGCCCATAGAGCAGCGGCTTGCCGTGCTCGAGCCGCAGCTCGTAGGCGAGCTTCGAGGTCTTGTCGTACACGACGTTCCACGCAAGGTCGTTGTACACGTTGCAGTTCTGGAGGATCTCGATGAACCCCGTGCCTTTGTGGGCGGCGGCGCGCTTGAGCGTCTCCTCCATGTGCTGGATGTTGCGATCCACGGTCCGCGCGACAAAGGTTGCCCCGCAGCCGAGAGCGAATGCGAGCGGATTCACCGGACGGTCGGCCGAGCCCATCGGCGTCGACTTCGTCACCTTGCCGAGCTCGCTCGTGGGCGAGTACTGCCCTTTCGTCAGCCCGTAGATCCGATTGTTGAAGAGGAGCACCGTGACGTTCACGTTGCGGCGCAGCACGTGCAGCATGTGGTTGCCGCCGATGGACAGCCCGTCACCGTCGCCGGTGACCACGAAGATCTTGAGATCCGGACGCGCGACGCGCAGGCCGGTGGCGAGCGCCGGCGCACGGCCGTGGATCGTGTGAAAGCCGTACGTGTTCATGTAGTAGGGAAAGCGGCTGGAGCAGCCGATGCCCGAGATGAATACGATCTGCTCGCGCGGGATGCCGAGGTCGGGCATGGACTTCTGGATGGCGC